>Ga0209676_1000929_pt1 | contig 36184 bp, 32 predicted proteins | sample AraplaCvi_mLB_r2_FD_184282 | JGI IMG/M metagenome (GOLD analysis project Ga0209676, IMG submission 184282) | Arabidopsis root microbial communities from North Carolina, USA - plate scrape MF_Cvi_mLB_r2 (SPAdes) (version 2) | ecosystem: Host-associated > Plants > Roots > Endosphere | place: USA... | reverse complement strand
CGAGCATCGCGGCCTCGGCCTCGATCCCGCCGACGCCCCAGCCGAGCACGCCGAGCCCGTTGATCATCGTCGTGTGGCTGTCGGTGCCGACGCAGGTGTCGGGATAGGCGACGGTTTCACCCGACGCATCCTCGCTCGACCAGACCGCCTGCGCGATATGTTCGAGATTGACCTGGTGGCAGATGCCGGTGCCCGGGGGGACCGCCTTGAAATTGTCGAGGCTCTTCGATCCCCATTTCAGGAAGTCGTAACGCTCGCCATTGCGATAATATTCGATCTCGACATTCTGTTCGAACGCCTTGGGGTGGCCGAATTCGTCGACCATGACCGAGTGGTCGATGACGAGGTGGACGGGGACGAGCGGGTTGATCTTCGTCGTGTCGCCGCCGAGCGTCGCGATCGCATCGCGCATCGCGGCGAGGTCGACGACGCAGGGAACGCCGGTGAAATCCTGCAGCAGCACGCGCGCGGGGCGATACTGGATCTCGCGGTTCGAATGCGGGTCCTTCTGCCAGTCGACGAGCGCCTGCACATCGTCCTTCGACACGGTGAAGCCGCCATCCTCGAAGCGCAGCAGGTTTTCGAGCAACACCTTCATCGAGAAGGGCAGGCGCGACACGTCGCCGAGCTTCGCCGCGGCCTTGTCGAGCGAGTAGTACGCATATTCCTTGTTGCCGACGCTCAGCGTCGAGCGGGTGCCCAGCGTGTCGTTACCCGTGGTGGTCATAGGATTGCAGTCCCCATGTTGGCGCGGCGGGGAATGACGGCCGGATGCCCGTTCGGGAGAGCGGAGCCAGGCGGAGTCGCACGCGCAGGTTTATGTCCGCGCCGCCTTACGCCGGACCCGAGGAAATGCAAGGGGGTGGGGGGCGGCTATCGCGGCAGGATCACCTCGACGCGGCGATTCCGCGCGCGGCCCGCGGCGTCATCCTCTCCGTCGGCGGTCCGGTTTGGCGCGATCGGGTCGGTTTCGCCCTTGCCCGATACGCGGAACGCGCGCTGGCGCACGCCGACCTGTTGCGCGAACCAGTCGGCAACGCTGCGCGACCGCTTTTCGGACAGGCGCTGGTTATAGGCATCGTCGCCGCTGGCGTCGGTATGGCCGATCACGTCGATGGCGCCCGGCGGCGCCTTGCGGATCAGTTCGGCCGCCTTGCGCAATTCGGCCTCGGCACCGGGCGTCAGATCGGCCCTGTCGAATTCGAACAGCGCATCGGCGGGCAGGTCGACGATCGTGGCGGTGTCGGTCACGCGAATGTTCAGGCCGCTGACGTCGCCTTTCAGGTCGCTGACCGTTCCCGTCATCGCGCTTCGCGTCGCTGCGCCGTCCGCGCCGCTTCCACCGGCGGGCGGCGCTTCGGTGGCGGCCGGTCCGGCGCCGGAGGCCGCCCCCGCCCCCGCGGCCGCCTCGTCGACCGGGGCATCGTCGCGCCCGCCCGGCGAGCAGGCGGCGAGCAGCGCGGCGCCGACCGGCAGCGATACGAGCCGCATCATCGCGTGACCGGTATCCCGTCGAAGGGGCCGACTTCGGGAAGGTTGATCGACACGGTCTTGCTGGTCGCGGGCGGCGCGGGGAATTTGGCCCAGATCACGCCGGGCTTGACCTCGCATTCGGTGTTCAGGCTGTTTCCGCCGACGTTCGACGCCATCCATTCGCCGGCATTGTCCTTGAGCACGCCCAGCCGCTGCGACGTGGCATCGTCGATCACGCTGATCTTTTGCACGTCGAACGATTCGCTGTTGATCTTCTCGTCGCTCGAGCAGCGCAGCGTCACGGTCAATATGTCGCCGGTGACCGCGACCTTCATCAGATCGACCTGCGCCCCGTCGGGGCCCGGCTGGCTCTGGATCGCGACCTGTGCGGGCATGCGCGCGACGGGGGCCTCGTCCTGCGGCGCGGCGACGGTTTCGCGCGTGACGCCCGATTCGGGCGCGGCCGTCTGGTCGGGCGCCGTGGGCGCATCGCCGACGTCGCAGCCCGCGAGCGCGATTCCGGTCACGGCCACGAAAGCAACATGCAGAATATTCACCGATAAACCTCCGTCCCTGTCTGGATAGGGGAGGTACGTTTTACCGGGGCGAGGGTTCCCGGCGGGTCCTTGCGTCATGCGGCGGGCAGGCAAATGCCGCACGCGTCATCGCAACGGGAAGCAGGAGGGCGGGGCCAGCGAGCGTTGCGCGCGGGTTCAGATTGACGCCGCGTTCCACCGGGGTGGAGAAATAGGGGGTGGGGGAGGAAAGGCATTCCTGCCCCGATCATTTCTTCAGCAGTCGGACATCGCCGATAAAGCTTTCGAGCGTCTGGAGATGCGGCTGCACCGATTTGGGAAACTTGTCCGTCAGGCTGGCGGGCACGACAAGTTGCACCCCGGCGCCCGTCATTTCCCGAAACTGGTTTTCCGACACGCCCTCTTGCAAGGTAAGGAGGTGTTTCGCCGGAATCCTGTCCGCCTCGTTGAGTATCTGTCGCCACCGATCGCGGCAGGTCGTTTTGACAGCGAGCATCCTCAACCGTTCGCGTGGAAAGGTCGGGTCATGATAGGCCTCGGCTGAAGGAAACAGAAAGTCGGGGCGCTTACCTGGTTCTGACTCGGGCTGATGGGCAAAGTCCGTCCCTTCGATCAGCCGTTCTTCGATGAAAATCTCGCGCGCATGCAGTTCAAGCGAACGTCCCGATCTTGCCTTGCGGCGCTGCAGGATGGTCTGCGCCCGGGACACAAAACTGTCGACATTCCGGAAGCCGGCCGTGATGAACGGAAGCTCGATCGCTTCTTCGACGCTCAGGAAGATTTCATACTCGCACTCCCGGCGGCGAAGCAGCCTGTGATCCGGATCGAGAGCGCTGTCCGGGCGGAGTTCGACAGCCTTGCGGATGATCTCGCGGCTGCTCGGAAACCTGGTCAGCCAAGGCGCGGGAATCTCGTGGCTCGGGAGCCAGCAGCTGGCCCGATGTGGAGTCTGATTGAACAGATGCGTTTGCCGGGGAGGCCACATCATCCACCTTCCGGGTTCTACCGGACCCACACGCTCCTCGACTATTTCTTCCTCGGTTTCGTGCCGGCACACCCAGGCATGGCAAACGGCTTGCTCGGACGAAGAGGGCGCCTTGAACGCGAATATGGTCAGCGCGCCCGTACTTTCGGGATCGAGCAGGGCTGATGCGCCGCCACCGAAGCCGGTCAATCTGGTTTCGTTTCGACCTCCCTTGGCATTTCCGTGAAATTTGTTGTTGTACCAGATCGCCCGAACGCGCCGGTGATCGGCATGAGAGTCCAAGTACAAATCGAAATGGACATCCGGGTTCTTTATTTCCTGGCGCGCAAGAGGCGGAAAAAGACCGAAAAGAACCTCGCGGGGGAAATAGGGGCCCGCCTGGTGGCTTCCGTTGGCCAGCGTATCGTTTCCCGAAAGGCGCTTGATATACCAAGTGAAATCGGCGCCGCCATGTCCATCCAGCCATTCGACGATATCACCGATCGGCATTCGGTGCTCCCCGGATATCCATATTGCCTTGCCCCTCCCGCAGCCAATGATCGACGCGATCCGCGACCATATTGATTCCCAGCTTCTCCTTGCCCTTGAGTGCACACTCCCAGACGTTGAGAACGCGCCATCCTGCCGATTCCAGCATTGCTGTCACATCCCTGTCGCGTTCCCTGTTTCGTTCGAGCTTGTCTTTCCAGAAATCGCGTCTGGTGGAAGGCAGTTTGAATAGCGGGCAATCGTGTCCGTGCCAAAAGCAACCATGCACAAAAATCACGGCCTTCCATCTTGGCAAAACAATGTCAGGTTTTCCCGGAAGATCGCGAGCGTGAAGCCGGAAACGAAAGCCGACGGCATGAAGGGCCCGACGAACGGCAAGTTCCGGCGCAGTGTTCCCAGCCCTTATTCCCGCCATCATCCGGCTTCGGGTCGCGGGATCAACTATGTCACCCGGCAAGCGCCATCTCTTCCCCTTCCGCATGGCATTCGGCTTCGCTATCCAGCGCAACAAGCCAAGGCCTCATGTGCGCCGCTACCGCTTCCACGACGGGAACGACGACCGCGTTTCCAAACTGTCGATAGGCCTGGGTATCCGAAACGGGAATGATGAAATCCTGACCGTCCGGCTTGTCAAAGCCCATCAGCCTCGAACATTCGCGAGGAGTCAATCGGCGCGGGTTTCGGCCGTCCTGTTTCACAAGAATTTCCGACCCGTCCTTATGGTAACGGGCAGAAAGCGTCCGGGCGATGTCGTGGGTTCCCACCAAGCCGAAACCGAAGCCGTTCCCAGCCGCCTTATGCTTTGCAGCATAGCCCTGCAAATAGCCCCAAAGATGATCGGTCAGCGTATATTTCTCGGAGACGGAGCCGATGTTCCCTCGCGTGTACGGCGCTTCGGGAGCTTCGTTGCCATCTTCCGGATGAAGAATGCTGCCGAGCTTCGGCCCGGCAAGCGCGTCGGGCAACTCCAGATCATCGAACGAAAAATCGGTTTTCTCACGAAATCCGACGATGAAAATCCGTTCCCTTTGCTGGGGGACAAATGACTTCGAATTGATGACTTTCCAATGGACATCATAACCGAGTTCTTCGGTCAGCGTTTTGTATATAAGCTCGAAAGTGCGCCCCTTGTCGTGGTTTACCAGGTTCTTGACATTCTCCAGCAAGAACGCTCTCGGGCGGCGGTGTTCGATGATCTTCGCTACATTGAAGAACAAGGTGCCCTGCGTTTGATCGAGAAAGCCGTGAGGCCGGTTGAGGGCATTCTTCTTCGAAACGCCGGCGATGGAAAACGGCTGACATGGAAACCCGGCCAAGAGCAGGTCGTGCTCCGGAATCTCGTCGAGCGGTACCTTGGTGATATCCCCCCTAACGTCATGGTCGCAGTCATAATTGGCCAGATAGGTCCGTTGCGAATGCTTGTCCCACTCGCTCGTGAATACACATTTTCCGCCCAAAGGCTCAAAACCACGGCGAAGCCCTCCGATACCCGCGAACAGATCGATGAAACGAAAGGCTGGTTCTTGTTCCGGCGCGTGGCGGAAGGTTTCCGAACGATCATGCAGGATTTGAACTGCCGCCTTTCTGGGTTCTGTTTCACCATTCTCCCAACGATAAACAGTGCGCTTGGAAAAGCCTGAAACATCTGCCACCTGATCTATCGACAGGCCCGCGCGCTGGCGCAGCAAGGAAAACTTGGTATCGGCGCTATTCTGCATTCGGGGCTCCCTGGGTCGATTTTTGCCACTGTGGCGCGCTTCTTCCCGGTTGGCAAGAACATAACGTGAATATTTCCTTCGCTCCAAATGGGCAGAGCTCGATTGGGTGGAAGCAACGGAACTAAAGCGGCTGCCGCTGCCGGCCGCGGCGGGCCGCATCGGCGACCGGTCAATAGCGAATGTGCTCGGGCCAGACGACGCGTTCGCACAGCGATTTCGGGCGTGCGGTCTTGCCCGCGAGCGCCTTGCGCAATGCGGGGAGCGCCGCGACCGCCTCACGCAGCGCGGCGACGTCGATCGTCCCGCTTGCAAGGTCCTTCGAGCCGCCGAGCCGGTCCGACGGGTGGACGAGCGTCCAGCCGATGCTGTCATACCCCTCGGCATAGGCGAGCAGGTCGCCGAGCGGCAGCTCGCCATGGCCGTTCTTCGCGTCGTGGCTGTTATCGGGGAAAACCGCGGTCGACAGCGCAGTGCTGCCGATGATGCCGTGCGGCTTGACCGGGAAGGGGCGCTGCATCCGGATCCACGCGACTTCGGGAAGGTCGGCGTCGATGCCGACGCGCAGCCTGACCTCGATCTCGCGCGGTTCAATCGCCGGCTGGCGGGCTTCTTCCCAGATATATGAGAGGTCGATCTCGAGCGGACGGCGGGGGCGCGAAGGGTCGTAGCCGGTAGCGTTCCAGTGCATGAAGTCGCCGGCGTCGGGCTTGCCCGCGTCAGTATACAGGCGGGTCAGCCGGATCGTGCCGCCGGCGAGCTGCCGCTTGACGGTACAGTCGAGGCGCCATCCCATGCGCGGTTCGGGCGCGGCGGACGGCGGCGAGCCGGGAAGCGGAACCAGCCGCGCGTCGCCGGTGGCGGGCACGAGGAGCAGGATTGCGGCGGCGGCCGCGAGCAGGTGTCGCACGGTGGTTCGTTCCTCCGGTTCGGGGTCGGGCCCCATATTCCGCAGCGTGCGCGCGATTGCGGTGAGGGCGGTCACAGGTCGCTGTTCAGCCGCCGTTCGCGGCGAGGCGGACCGGCTTGGGGGTGAAGGTGCGGACGCGGTTGCGCCCCGTGCGCTTGGCCTCGTAGAGCGCCTGGTCGGCTTCGTGCATCAGCGCGGCGAGGGCGGTGCCGGGGGCGCCGCCGCCGGGGGTGGCGACCGCGATGCCGAGGCTGGCGGTCGGGCCGAGGCCGGCGGGAATGCGGTCGGCGCAGGCGGCGGAAAGGCCGGTGCGCACGGCCTCGGCGAGCCGGCGCGCGGTCTCGATCCCCGCGCCGGGGACGAGCAGCGCGAATTCCTCGCCGCCGATGCGCCCCGCGACCATGCCGGCGGGGCCGATCGCGCGGACGTGCGCGCCGAATGCGGCGATGATCGCGTCGCCGACCGCGTGGCCGTGGCTGTCGTTGATGCGCTTGAAATGGTCGAGGTCGGCGACGAGCAGCGCGGCGGGGCTTGCCTCGTCCTCGCAGCGGCGGAGCGCGGCGGCCGCCTGCGCCTCGAACCCGCGGCGGTTGAGCAGGCCCGAGAGATTGTCGTCGTCGGCCTGACGGCGCAGCTCGGCGATCTGGTCGATCGCGACCGCGACCATCAGCCCGATCGCGGCGGCGATCGACACCATCGCCTGGCTGAACTGGACGGTGGTCCAGTAGACCGACTGCTGGAAGCCGACATAATTGTCGAAGCCGCCGGTGAGCGAGAGCAGCACCACCGGGCGGACGATGAGGTTGAGCGCCGACAGGGCGGCGACCCAGAAGAGCACGCGGTCGATCAGATGGCGCTTTTCGAGCGGCCAGAGCGCGACGACGATCATGATCGCGATGATGCCGGTGCCGATGCTGATCGTGAGGATGCGCGCCGCGATGCTCGGGTGGCCGAGGAGGAACCAGACGAAGATCGCGGTCGAGAGCGCGGCGGTGCCCCCCATCGCGCGCCACGGGACGGGGAGGCCGTAGCGCTGGATGATCGCCGCGGCGAAGAAGATGCCGGTCGCGAGAAAGCCGATGTTGGCGGGCAGGCGCTGGAGCTCCATCGGCAGCACCGGACCGACGTCCTGGATCAGGAAGGCGATCGCCGAGGCGGTGTAGGCGGCGGCGGCATAGGCGACGTAGCGCTCGCGGCGATTGAGCCACAGCAGGAAGAAGGCGGTGGCGAACAGCAGGCCGATGCCCGGGTTGAGCAGCGAGATGAAAAATTGTCCGTTCACACTACCGCTTTCTGCGCCCCGCACCCGGCGTAGCAGGCTCGTGGATAACGAAGCGTTACTTTTCGGGGAGTTACGTCGCGGTAACGGGGCGGCGGCGGGCGCTCAGGCGGTGCCGCGCACGACGAGATGGACGGGGATGCGCGTGCCGCTGCGCGTATGCTCGTCGTCCTCGAGCGCCATCGCGACGAGCGCCTCGCCCGCGGCGTCGAGGTCGGGCTCGAGCGTGGTGAGCGCGGGGTCCGCGAGCGTGCCGGCGCGGATGCCGTCGAAGCCGATCAGCGCGACGTCGTCGGGCACGCGGCGGCCGGCATCCCTGAGGCCCTGCAGCACGCCCAGTGCAAGCATGTCGGAGGCGGCGAAGATCGCGTCGGTTTCGGGGTGCGCCGCGAGCAGCGCCTGCACCGCGGCGACGCCCTGCGCATGGCGGTCGGCGGCGGCGGGCGGCTCGGCGACGATGGGAGTGAGGCCGTGCGCGGCGAGCGCGGCGGTGAAGCCGTCGCGGCGCTCATCGAACTGACGCTGCGGCGACTGCTGCGGCCCGACGAAGGCGATATGGCGGCGGCCGGTGGCGATGAAATGTTCGGCGGCGAGCTGGCCGCCGATGTCATTCTCGCTGCGCATCCAGTGGAAGGGGCTGCCCGGGCTGCCCCAGCAGACGAAGTCGAGCCCCGACGCCTGCGCGTCGGCGAAATATTTCCACGCCGCGCGGTTGCTCGTCGTGCCGATGACGATCATCGCGTCGGCGAGGCCGGAGGCGACGAAGTCGGCGCGGAAATTCTCGGCATTCTCCTGGAACGAGACGAGCAGGTTGAACCCCCGCGCCGAGGTCGCGGCGGCGATGCTGCCCAATAGCGCGAAATAGAAGGGGTTGATCGCGCTGCGGTCCTCGCCGGGACGGCAGATGGTGACGAGCGCGATCGTCTCGCTGCTCTTGAGCCGCAGCGACGAGGCGTGGCGGTCGACGACATAGCCGAGTTCGCGCGCGGCCGCCGAGACGCGTGCGCGCGTTTCGGCATTGACGCCCGGGCTGCCCCGCAGCGCGCGCGATACGGTCGATTGCGAGACCCCGGCGCGTTCGGCGACGTCGAACGAGGTCGGGCGCAGCGTCTTCATTGGCAGTCCTTCATCCCTTTGCGCGGTCTGTCGCCGCGAAGGCGGGGCTTGTCAATCGGCGAGCCCGTCCAAGGCAAGCAGCGCGAAGCTCGCAAGCCAGTGTTCGCCCATATAGTCGCCGGTGACGTGCGGGAGCGCGGCGGCGAGGTGGCGCTGCGCCGCGGCTTCGGCAACGGGGCCGACCGCATGGCCAGTGTCGAGCGCGGCCGCGATGGCGCGCCAGCTCCACGCGCGGCTGAGATTGAGGCCGTCGAGATGCGCGATCTTGCCATCGCTGCGATCGGAGACGGTGGCGGGGATGAAGAGAGTCCCGGGCTGCTCGATCGCGGCGCGGGGCAGGAAGGCGTCGAACCAGCCGGTGAATTCGTCGCCGAGGACGGTCGTCATCAGATGCGCTTCGGTGAGCGCGGAGGACAGAAATTCGTCGCCGCCGGGCTCCCATGCCTGACAGTCGCGGTCCTGCCCGAACCAGCCCCGCGCACTGCCATCGATGAGGTCGACCAGGGTCGGGTCGCGACGCTCGGCCCAATGGCGGGCGAGGAGCAATGCAAAGCTGATGTTGAAATGGGTGCCGACGCGGAGCGGATAGGTGAGTTTGGGGAGGAAGGCGTGGAATCGCGCGGCGAAGGCAAGTGCGAGCGGTTCGAGCGCGGCCGCCCACGGGGCGTCGTGACGTTCGGCCTCGGCGTGGAGCGCGAGCAGCCACGCCCAGCCATAGGGGCGCTCGAAGGCGGCCGCGTAAGGACGCGAGAGGAAGGCGAGTTCGCCGGCGATCTTGTCTGGGACGAGCATGTCGTCGGCGCGGGCGCGGATTTCGGCGGCGATGGCGAGGCTCGGGAAGCGGCGCGCGAGGCGGAGGATCTGCCACCAGCCATGGACGCAGCTGTGCCAGTCGAAGCTGCCGTGGAAGATCGGGTGATGTTCGCGCGGGGGTCCGGCATCCTCGGGGCCGTTCAGCACGAGGTCCATCTTGTACGGATATTCGCGCCCGAGGTGCGCGAGGGTTGCGGTCGCGAAGCGGGCGGCGTGGTCGGGGGTCAATTTCATCCCACTTCCATATCCGTTCGCATCGAGCGAAGTCGAGATGCCCATCGGTCGTGCGCTCCTTCGGGGGTGTCTCGACTTCGCTCGACATGAACGGGATTTGGGGTGAGCGTTAAAAGGCGAACAGCCAGATGAAGAGGATGTTCACCGCGAGCAGCGGCACCGCGGTGCCGATCTGCGCGCGGATCACGCCATAGGGGTTTTTGAGTTCGAGCAGCGCCGCGGGGACGAGGTTGAAGTTCGCCGCCATCGGCGTCATCAGCGTGCCGCAGAAGCCCGCGAGCATGCCGATCGCCGCGACCACTGCGGGATCTCCGCCATGCTGCTTGACGAGCAAAGGCATGCCGACCGCGGCGAGCATCACGGGGAAGGCCGCGAAGGCGTTGCCCATCACCATCGTGAAGAGCGCCATGCCGAGCCCGAAGGCGAGCACCGCGCCGAACAGGCTGCCTTCGGGGATCGCGGTGCCGATGAGGTCGCCCACCACTTCACCGACGCCGGCGAGCGCGAAGACCGCACCGAGGCTGGCAAGCATCTGCGGCAGGATCGCGGCCCAACCGACCGCGTCGAGCAGGCGGCGACCCTGCTCGAGCGGGAGCAGCGCGGGCGGCCTGAGGCGCGCCATGCCGACGGCGAGCGCGATCAGCACGCCGAGCGCGAGCGAGATCAGCGTCGCCTGCTTGGGGTCGGCGAGACCGGGGACCCATTTGAACAGGAAGGTGCCCGCAAGCGCGACCGCGGGGATGATCAGCGCGACCAGAAGAAGGAAGGGGCCGTGTTTCGCGGCGCGTTCGGCCTGTATTTCGGGTGCGATTTCGCCGCCCGGCGCGCGCCCGATCTGGCCGGTGCCCGCGATCGCGACGAGTGCGAGGACGAGCAGGCCGTTGCCGAAGTCGCCGAGCCGGTCGCCCGCGAGCATCGAGAGTGCGAGCAGACCCCAGAAGATGCCGTTGCCGAACCGTTTGGGGTTGGTGCGGTCGAGCAGGCCGAGGACCGCAAAGAGTGCGAAAGTCAGGCCCGCGAGGACATAGACGAAACCGAGCGTGATCATGCGCTCGCCCCCGGCTTTTGCATCCGCCGTTCGAGGCGGCGGAGGCGAAAGCCATGGATCAGGAAGGCGGCGATCGCGGTCGGGATCGCCCAGAGCGAGAAGTGCAAAGGTTCGATCTGATAGCCATAGCCTTCGAGCACGCCCTTCATCAGCAGGATCGAGCCGATCGCGAGGAAGATATCCTCGCCGAAAAAGAGGCCGATATTGTCGGTCGCGGCGGCGAAGGCCTTCACTTCCTCGCGCTGATCATCGGTGAGCGCGTCGTTCCTCGCTTCGGCAGCGGCTTCGGCCATCGGGGCGACGAGCGGGCGCACGGTTTGCGGATGCCCCGCGACCGAAGTGAGGCCGACCGCCGCCATCGCCTGACGGAGCAGCAGATAGGAAGTGAGCAGTCGGCCGAGCGTCGCGCCTTTCATGCGGCCGATGAGCGTGCGGGCGTGTTGCTGCAGCCCATAGGCTTCGAGCAGGCCGATGACGGGGAGGACGATCCAGACGATCGAGACATAGCGCGTATCGTTGAACGCCTTGCCGAAGGCGGCGATGATCGCGGCGATGTCGAGCCCGGCGGCGAGCCCCGTCGCGAGCGCCGAGGCCATGATGACGAGCAGCGGATTGAAGCGGAGCAGGAAGCCCGCGATGATGATCAGGATGCCGATCAGCACGAGCATGAGCGGTATCCCTTCATTCCGTCATCCCCGCGTGGGGTAGACCGCGCTGTCGCCAAATTATCTCTCCCCCGATGTCCCGTAACCGCCGCCGCCCGGCGTCTCGATGACGAAGGCGTCGCCTGCGGCCAGTTCTGCGCTGCCGGTTGCTGCCAGCATCTCGGTCCGGCCATCGGCGCGTTCGACCCAGTTGCGGCCGGGCGCGGCATTCGCGCCGCCCGCAAGCCCGCTAGGCGCGATTCTGCGGCGATTGGCGAGAATATTTGCCGCCATCGGCTCGCGGAAGCGAATGCGGCGTGTCGCGCCGTCGCCGCCATGCCAGCGGCCCGCACCGCCCGAGCCCGCGCGGATCGAGAATTCCTCGACGATCACCGGGAAGCGCGTTTCCATGACCTCGGGATCGGTCATGCGGCTGTTGGTCATGTGCGTCTGGATCACGCTGGTGCCGTCGAAGCCGGGCCCGGCGCCCGACCCGCCGGCAATGGTTTCATAATATTGATAGGCTTCGTTGCCGAAGGTGAAATTGTTCATCGTGCCCTGCGCGCCCGCCATCGCGCCGAAGGCGATAAACAGCGCGTCGGTGATGACCTGGCTCGTCTCGACATTGCCCGCGACGACTGCGGCGGGATAGCGGGGCGAGAGCATCGAATCGTCGGGAACGATCAGGGTGACGGGGGCGAGGCAGCCTTCGTTCATCGGGATTGGATCGTCGAGCATCGTGCGCAGGACATAGAGGACGGCGGCGCGGACGACGGGCAGCGGCGTGTTGAAATTGTCGGCGAGCGTCGCCGACGAACCGGTGAAGTCGATCGTGACATGGCGCGCGTCGCGGTCAACCTTGACGGCAACCGCGACCTCGGCGCCATTATCCATCGCGTAGCGGAAGGCGCCATCGTCGAGGCGTGCGATGAGCTGACGGACGGCTATCTCTGCCTGACGCTGGCCGTGCGCCATATAGGCGGCGACAGTTGTGGTGCCGTGCGCGGCGCTGAGGTCGGCGAGTGCGCTGGCGCCGCGCTGGCAAGCGGCGACCTGCGCTTTCAGGTCCGCGATGTTGAGCGCGGGGTTGCGGGCGGGCCATGGGCCGTCGACGAGGTGCGACGCGACCGCGGCGTCGAGGAAATGGCCGTCATCGACGATCAGCACATTGTCGAAAAGAATGCCTTCGTCGGCGATGCTTCTGCTGTCGGGCGGCATCGAGCCGGGGGCGATGCCGCCGAGATCGGCATGGTGGCCGCGTGCGGCGACGAAGAAATCGGGCGCCTCGCTCTCTTCTTCCTTGGCCACGAACACCGGCATGATGACGGTGATGTCGGGGAGGTGGGTGCCGCCGTCGTAGGGGGCGTTGAGCGCGTAGGCGTCGCCGCGCCGGATGCCGCGTCCGTCACCGGTTCTTTGGCGCAGGATCGTGCGCACGCTTTCGCCCATCGAGCCGAGATGCACGGGCATGTGCGGCGCGTTGGCGACGAGGCGGCCTTCGCCATCGAAGATCGCGCATGAGAAGTCGAGCCGCTCGCGGATGTTGATCGACGAGGCGCTGTGCTGAAGCGCGCCGCCCATTTCCTCGGCGATCGCCATGAACAGGCTGTTGAAGATTTCGAGGCGGATGGGGTCGGGGGCGGCGAGGTCGCCGGATTCGGCGACGTGCGTTTCGGCAATGCGGGTTCGGGCGAGGAGGAGCGTGCCTTCGCCTTGCACTTCGGCGCGCCAGCCGGGCTCGACCACGGTGGTCGAGAGCGCGTCGATGATGATCGCGGGGCCGGCGACGGTGCGGCCGGGGGCGAGGGCGTTGCGCTGGTGGAGCGGGACTTCGCAGGGGGCGCCCGCGAGCCAGGCGGTCACGGTTTCGGGAGGTGTCTCCGTCGAGGCGACAGGCGGGGGCAGGGCGGCTGGCGCATCGCCCGCCTCGGTCAGTTCGACGCGGATGCGGTCGACGATCAGATTGTCGTGCGGGGCGTAGCCGAAGCGCTGGCGGAAGGCGGCGGCGAAGGCGGCCGCGACCTCGGCGGGCGGCGCGAGCGCGAGTTCGATGGCATTGTCGCTGTCGGCCAGACGGACGAAGAGCAAGGTTTCGCGCGTCGTTGCGGCGTCGGGCGCGAGGTCGGCGCGCGCCCGATCCGACAGGTCGGCTTCGGCGGCGGCGAGCGTGGCGGCGCAATCCTTGTCGAGTTTCAGCGCGAGTGTGCGTTCGCGGATCGCCGAGGGTCTGGCGAGGCCCATGCCATAGGCCGAGAGCACTCCGGCAAGCGGGTGGAGCAATATTTCGTCGATGCCGAGCGCATCGGCGACGAGGCAGACATGCTGGCCCGCGGCGCCGCCGAAGCCGGTGAGGCTGTAGCCCTGCGTCAGATCGTGGCCGCGCGCGATGGTGATGCGCTTGATCGCGTTCGCCATCTGCTGGACCGCGATGGCGAGCAGGCCTTCGGCGAGCGCATCGGGGGTGATATTCCCGACCTCAGCCGCCATCGCGGCGAATTTCTGCACGACGATATCGCGGTCGAGCGGCTGGTCGCCGTTCGGGCCGAACAGCCGGGGGAAGTGATCGGGCTGGATCTTGCCGAGCAGGACGTTGCAGTCGGTGACGGTGAGCGGCCCGCCACGGCCATAGGCGGCGGGGCCGGGGTTCGCGCCCGCGCTTTCGGGGCCGACCGAGAGGCGCGCGCCGTCCCAGCGGCAGATCGAGCCGCCGCCCGCGGCGACGGTGTGGATGCGGAGCATCGGCGCGCGGATGCGCGTGCCCGCGACGATGGTCTCGTTGTCGCGCTCGAGGCGGCCGGCATAATGGCTGACGTCGGTCGAGGTGCCGCCCATGTCGAAGCCGATCAGCCGCGTCTTGCCGAGCGGCGCGGCGCTGCCGACCATGCCGACGATCCCGCCGGCGGGACCCGAGAGGATCGCGTCGCGGCCGTGGAAGGCGCTGGCCGAGGCGAGGCCGCCCGAGCTTTTCATGAACTGCGGGTCGATGCCGTCTCCCAGCTGGCCGACGAACTGGCGGACATAATGGTGGAGGACAGGCGAGAGATAGGCGTCGGCGAGTGTCGTGTCGCCGCGGCCGATCAGTTTGATCAGCGCGCTGACGTCGTGGCTGGTCGAGATTTGGGTGAAGCCGACCTCGCGGGCGATTTCGGCAAGGCGCTTCTCGTGCGCGGGATGGCGATAGCCGTGCATCAGCACGATCGCGATGCTGGTGAGGCCGCTTTCGCGCGCGGCCTCGAGCGACGCGCGCGCGGCGTCTTCGTCGAGCGGCTGCAGCACTTCGCCGCCGGGGCCGGTGCGTTCGGCGATCTCGGCGACCATGGCGTGCGGCGGCGGGGTGCGATCGAGCCGGCGCGCGAAGAGGTCGGGGCGGTCCTGATAGCCGATCGTCAGCGCGTCGCGAAAACCCTGCGTGATCGCGAGCAAGGTCGGTTCGCCCTTGCGTTCGAGCAGCGCGTTGGTCGCGACCGTGCTGCCCATGCGGATCGCGAGCGGCGGCAATGCGCCGCTGCCTGCGCCGGTGAGGTCGCGGATTGCATTGACCGCGGCGTCGCTGGGGCGCGCGGGGTCTTCGGAGAGATATTTGGTCGTGACGACGGCGCCGTCGGGGCTGCGCGCGACGACATCGGTGAAGGTGCCGCCGCGGTCGATCCAGATATGCCAGCGGTCGTCAGGTTGCAGTGCCATTGTCCGGCCAGCGAATGACGATGGCGAGGCGGTTGTCAACCGCGGTGCGCTGCCAGCTTCCCTTGAGCTGCCGCTCGATCAGCGTGCGGATGAACTGCGTCCCGAAGCTTTCGTTTTCGATCCGCGGGGTTTCGGCGAGATCGCTTTCGGTCCATTCGAGCTCGATGTCGCCGTCGTCGCGGCGCCAGCCGACCACGAGGCGGCCCTTGCCCGCGAGCGCGCCATATTTGACGCTGTTGGTGACGAATTCGTGGACCGCGAGCGAGATCGCCTGCGCGCCCTCGTCGCCCAAGCAGATGCGCGGTCCGGCGAGCGGTTCCGACCAGCCGGCGAGGCCGAGTTCGCGGCGCAGGATCGCTTCGAGTTCGACCGTCTCGTGCGCGCCGGTGACGAGCAGCTGTTTCGCGTCGGACAATGCGCGCAGACGGCCGTCGAATTTTGCCCCGAACTCCTCGAGGCTTTGCGACTCGCGCACCGTGATCCGCGCGAGCGCGCCGATGCGGGCGAAGGCGTTCTTCATCCGGTGCGCCATCTCGCCGATCATCAGCTCGCGATCCTCGGCGTGGCGCGCCTGCTCGGCGGCGAGCGCCCGCGCGACACCGACGCGGCGCTGCTGGACGCGGTGGAGCTGCGTCGCGAGGATCGCGAGCGCGAGGCCGAAGAGGAAGATGCCGAGCGGGCGGCCGAGGCGTTCGAGGAAGCGGCCGTAGGAAATGCGCATCGTCCACTGGCGGTCGGCGATGCGCAGCACCTGTTCCTGCGCGTCCCAGCCCATCTTGCCGTGGCGGAAGACGACGGGCGCCGACGGGCCGGCGCCGGCGCGGATTTCGAGGCCGTCGATCCGGTCGAGCTGCGACCCGAGCACCGCCTTCATCATGTCGTTGATACGGAAGGGTGCGTAGATGAAGGCCTCGACCGGCCGCATCCCCGGCGCGGTGGCAACCATGCCCGCCGCGGCCGCGCCGGCCTGCCCGCGCGCATAGACGGGGAGGTAGATGAGGAAGCCCGGCTGCTTGACCGTCGCCGCCCTCTCCTGCGCGAGCTGGACGATGCCGCTCGCGGCGGGGCGGCCGGTCTGCCACGCGCGGCGCATCGCCGCGCGCCGCACAGGCTCGCTGTACATGTCGAAGCCCAATGCGACGTGGCGGCGCGGTGTATAGGGTTCGACGAGCGCGACCGCGAAGCCGACCGGCTGATTGGTCGCGGGCCAGACCGCTATATCCTCGCCGTAATTTTCGCGAAGCCGCGCCTCGACCCCGCCGGGCGCGCCTGCGCGCATCGCGGCGGCGATGCCGATCCCCTCCATGCCCGGCGAATGGACCTGCGGCTGGAGCGCGGCGAGATAGGCGCGGATGCCGGGCCCGCTCGCGGCGGCATCGGACTGGTAGAGCGCGCGCACCCCCTCGAGGATCGCGACATGGTCGCGCAGCCGCATGTTGAACTGCGCAGCGACGCGTTCGGCCTGGTCGGCTTCCTCGGCCTGGTTGTAGAGAAAGCTGGCGCCCGCCGCGACGATGGTCGCAAGCAGGATGACCAGCCCGACAAAGCGGACGAGCAGCGCCAGCAGCCGATCTGCCCATGTGGAAGGGCGCATGTTCCTGTCCTGCCTGATGGCTGCCGCGGCAGCGCCCCCCTCCGTCACGGATGTTTCATGCGAAGGGGCCGATAGCAAGTCAATTTCATGCCGTTCCGGCCGCATCGCGCGACTGGTTGCAAGTGAAAACCCTTTGCCTATGATGCAGGTTATGGATGGGAGAAGCGTGATGATCATTTACGGGTCGGTGGTGTCGCCGTTCGTGCGCAAGCTGCTCGGTTATCTGGGCGAAAAGGGAATCGAATTCGAGCTTAAGGGCGTCGGGATCGGCGATCCCGATCCGGGATTTCAGGCGGCTTCGCCGCTCGGCAAGATGCCCGCGATGGACGACGACGGCTTCCTGCTCGCCGATTCGAGCGCGATCATCCAATATGTCGAGGCGAAGCATCCCGAGCCCGCGCTGATCCCCGCCGACCCGCAAGAGCGCGGCAAGGTGATCTGGTGGGAAGAGTTCGCCGACACGGTGTTCGCGGCGTGCAGCGGCAAGATGTTCTTCAACCGCATCGTCGCGCCGAAGTTCCTCGGACGCGAAGGCGACCTTGCCGCCGCGGCGCAGGCCGAAAGCGAGGAATTGCCCAAGCTGCTCGCCTATCTCGAGAGCGCGATTCCCGCGTCGGGATTTCTCGTCGGCGACCGGCTGACGCTCGCCGACCTCGCGGTCGCGTCGCCGCTGATGAATTTCCGCCACTGCGGCGCGTGCATCGACCCCGCGGTGCATCCGAAAATCGCCGCATGGAGCGAGGCGATCCTGTCGCGACCCAGCATGGCGACGTGGATCGAAAAGGAAGAGCGGCTGATCGCGCGCGTGATGGCGGCCTAGGCCGCCGCGCTAATATTCGATGAAGATCCGGACCCTGTCGGGGCTGATGCCCATGGCTTCCGCGATCTCTTCACGGCTGCGGTCGATCAGCTCCTGCGCGCCTTCCGGCGCGGCATCGTCGTGCAGCTCGGAGGCGGGGACGCCGAGAATCGCGGCGAGTCTTGTCATGCGGCCAAGCTTGGGGCGCGCGCGCCCCTTTTCCCAGCTCGAGACCGACGGCGCGCTGACGCCCATGCGTTTGGCGACTTCGGCCTGATTGAGCCCGGCTTCGGTGCGGAGCCGTTGCAGCCGGTCGCCGAAGGCTTCGTCGATCGCCGGCTCCGCGGGCGGCGCGTCGGCGTCGGGCGCCGGATCGACCGCGCTCTTGAGCTCGACGGCGCTCAGCGTCGCGGGCGACACCGGACCTTCGAACTGGCATCCGAAATGCCGTCCGCTGGCCCAGATGACCACGGCGGTGATGTCGCCGGCATGCGGAAGCTCGATTTCGATCCGGTCGCCGGCCGCCAGCTTGACGTCGCTTTCGAACAGCAGGCCGGTTCCCGAGATGTTGTGGATCCGGACGTCGATGCCGGTGCCGTCGTGCTGCGAGCCCCGGGCAAGGAGGCTGAGTTTCCGGCGCACGTCCTCGCGTCTGTCGGCATCGGGCGCCGATGGAAGAAAATAGCCGAAAATCGCCATAGGGTTTTGTTGGGGGCAGCTGGTTAAAAGAAGGTTAGCAAGGACGCCGAAAGATGGCGCGCCGGCGAGCGGAAACGGCAGGCTGGCGGGGCGGCTAACGACCGATATTAGCCGTCGCCCCCGCGAAGGCGGGGGGCCGTTGTCGGCCTTGCGCTACCTTTCCAGCGGCCCCCCGCCTTCGCGGGGGCGACGGGTTAGCGGAAACGTCCGCTCCCCCACCCCGAAACCGTCGGTCAGTGCCCCATATCGGCGGCCGAAGCCTTCGGCGCTCCGGCCTTCGGCGAGCGCAGCAGGAGCACAAGCGGTACCGACAGCAGGGTCACCCACATCATCGCCCAGAAATCGTCGATATAGGCGACCATCGCCGCCTGCCGGTTGATCTCGGCATTGACCATCGCCAGCGCCGCGTCGCCCGCGATGCCGAAGCGGTCGGCGGTCGACGGATCGAGCAGGCTGACCGAGGAGTTGGTGACGTGCGCGGCCATATCCTCGTGGCTCGTCTGGGTGTTCGATCCGAGCAGCGTGGTGACGACCGAGATGCCGACCGAGGCGCCGAGGCTGCGCAGCAGGTTGAGCAGGCTCGCCCCGTCGGTGCGATATTGCGGAGGGATCGTCGCGAAGGCCATCGTGTTGAGCGGGATGAAGATCAGCCCCATGCCGAGCCCCTGCACCAGCCCGCTGACGATCACCGGCTGCATTCCCATCGCGAGCGACCAGTGGCTCATCTGCCACAGCGACAGCGCCGCGACGAGCAGGCCGGTGCCGACCATCCAGCGCGCGTCGATCCTGCCGAGCAATTGGCCCGCGGCCGCCATGCTGATCAATATGCCGATCCCGCGCACCGCAAGCACCCAGCCCGTGTCGATGACGGGCCAGCCGAAGAGATTCTGCAGCATCGGCGGCAACAGCGCCATCGACGCGAACATTACGACGCCGATCACGACCATGAACCCCATCGCGGTAACGAGGCTGCGGTCGGCGAGCATCGCGCGGTTGAACAGCGGCGCGCGCGCGGTGAACATATGGACGAAGAACATCCACAGGCACGCGACGGCGACGCCGAGTTCGATCCAGATCTCGATGCTGTCGAACCAGTCCTGATGCGCGCCGCGGTCAAGCATCAGCTGCAGCGCGGCGAGCCCCAGCGCGAGCATCGAGAAACCGAACAGGTCGAACTTGCGGTCGGCCTTTTTCGTCGCGGGCAGCAGCGCCCACATCATCGCGAGGGTGAGGAGGCCGACCGGCAGGTTCACATAGAAGACCCAGCGCCAGTTGACGCTTTCGGTCAGCCAGCCGCCGAGCACGGGACCGAGGATGGGGCCGATCATGATCCCCATGCCCCATATCGACATCGCGCGGGCATGGCGTTCGGGCGGATTGATGTCGAGCATCACCGACTGCGACAGCGGGCCGATGAAGGCGGCGCTGACGCCCTGGAGGAAACGGAAGGCGACCATCTGCTCGAGCGTCTGCGCGGCGCCGCACGCCATCGACGCGACGATGAACCCCGCGACCGCGCCGAGGAACAGTTCGCGGCGACCGATGCGGTCGGCGAGCCAGCCGGTGATCGGCATCGCGATCGCCGAGGCGAGGATATAGCTCGTCAGCACCCAGGTGATCGTCTCGCTCGTCGCGCCGAGCGCCGACTGCATATGCGGGATCGCGACATTGGCGATCGTCGTGTCGAGGATCTGCATGACCGACGCGCCCATGACGGCGACGGTCAGCAGGCCGCGATAGCGGACGCGCTCGTGCAGCGGGATCGACTCGTCGGTCGGCGCCGCGGCGGCGGCGGGCCGGCGGGGGAGGGAGCGGCTGGCCATCGCTAGAAATGGTCCTCCCTGTGGCGGAGCCATGGGGAGGGGGACCATTTGCGAAGCGAATGGTGGAGGGGCAGCAACGGTCGCGCCAATGACCCCTCCGCCAGCGGCTGCGCCGCTGCCACCTCCCCATCGCTGCGCGACAGGGGGGATCGCCAATTGTCCGCGAGGATCGGCATCCGGCTTACTTCGTGAACACCCGCACATCGGCCGACAGCCCCGCGATCATGTCGCGCGACGGTTTTTCGTCGAAGGCGATGCGCACGGGGACGCGCTGCGTCACCTTGACCCAGTTGCCGGTGGCATTCTGCGCGGGCAGCACCGAAAATTCGCTGCCCGTGCCGGCACCGATCGTCAGCACATGGCCGCGCACCTTCACCCCCGGATAGGCGTCGAAGCCGATCTCGGCGCGCTGGCCGACGCGCATGTTCGCGAGGTCGGTTTCCTTGAAATTGGCCTCGACCCACGGGTGCGCGGTGTCGACGAGCGTGACCGCGGGAAGCCCCGCGACCATCATCTGGCCGATCTGCAGCCGGTCCGACTGCGCGACGCGGCCGGCGCTCGGTGCACGCACGGTGGTGCGGCCGAGGTTCACTTGCGCCTGCGAACGCTGGACGCGCGCGGCCTCGACCTGCGGGTTGATGCCGCTCGACGGGCCGGCGGCGAGCTTGGTGCGCGCCTCGGCGGCGGCGGCTTCGGTCTGGCGGACGCGCTCGCGCGCCAGCTGGAGCGCGTGGCGCGACGCGTCATAGGCGGCCTTCGTCGTGAAGCCCTTTTCCATCAGCGCGGCCTGCCGGTCGAAATTGACCTGCGCGAACTTCACGTCCTCACGTGCGGCGGCGATGTCGACGCCCGATGTGTTGGCGCTGGCCGCGAGATTGCCGACCTCGACCTCGGCCGCGTCGATCGCCGCGGTCGCCTGCGCGACGCTCAGCGCATAGGGTTCGCCGTCGATGCGGAACAGCAATTGTCCCTGCGCGACCTGCTGCCCGTCGCGAACCGCGACCTCGGTGATCCGCCCGCCGACCTCGGCCGCGACCGAGACCTTGTCCATCTGGATATAGGCGTTGTCGGTCGACACCGACCCGCCGCTCGTCAGCCACCAGCCGGCGCCGCCCGCGATCAGCAGGGCAGGCAGGCCGAACATCAGCAGGCGCGTGCGCCAGCTTGCTTTCGGCGCCACCTCGGCCGCAGGCGAAGGCAAAGGATCGGGCTTCGGCGCGGCCTTGGGCGCCGTCGCTTCTTCGGCTTTCGGGCGGGTGGGGGAGAGCTGGTCCATCAAACGGTCTCTTTTTCTTTTTGGCATATGCGGCGGGAGAGGTTGGCGCGGACGCGTTCGACGAGGTCGATGAGCCGGTCGCGCTCGGCGTCGCTCAGCCCTTCGGTCGCCTCGGCGGTCAGCGCGTCGGCGGTGTCGCGCATCCCGCCGAGCAGTTCGCCCGCGCGCGGCGTCAGGTAGAGCTGCCAGGCGCGACGATCGGCGGGGTCGGCACGGCGCTCGACCAGTTCGGCCTCGACCAGCCGGTCGACCATGCGCGACAGCGTGATCGGTTCGACCTCGATCAGCTCGGCGAGCGGCCCCTGCCTGATGCCCTCGTGGCGCTTGAGGTAGGTGATCAGCCGCCACTGCAGCGCAGTGATTCCGCTGTCGCGCGTGCGCGCGTTGAACGCGCGCCGGAACAGGCGCGCGGTATCGTTCAGCAGGAATCCGATCGTCTCACTCATGACATACGATATAATAGCAATTGCTACTATATTCAACAGCGGCGGCGGATTCCCAACAGGCTCGAATATGGTGTTAAATTTTTTTACACTGCTTGCGTGAGCGCGATTTTTTGGCAGGATGACGTCATGACATTGACCGCCGACCTCTTCTGGTCCTTCCGTTCGCCGTACAGCTATCTTGCGATCGGCCGCTATCGCGCGCTCGCCGCGAGTCATGACGTGACGATCAAACTGCGCCCCGTCTATCCGCTCGCGGTGCGCCAGCCCGATTTCTTCGAGCGCAACCATCCCAACTGGCTGAGCTATACGGTGCGCGACATGATCCGCGTCGCGCAATTCCACGGCATTCCCTTCGGCCCGCCGCGCCCCGACCCGATCGTGCAGGATATCGCGACGCGCGCGATCGCGGCCGAGCAGCCCTATATCTATCGCCTGACGCGGCTGGGGCAGGCGGCGGCGCGGCGCGGCAAGGGGCTCGCCTTTGCGCACGAGGCGGGGCTGCTGATCTGGGGCGGGGCGCAGGACTGGCATCTCGGCGATCATCTGGCGGGCGCTGCGAAGCGCGCGGGGCTCGACCTTGTCGAACTCGATGCCGAGGCGGTGAGCGACGCCGGGGTGCTCGACAACGAGATCGCCGCCAACCAGGTCGCGCTCGAGATCGCGGGCCACTGGGGCGTGCCGACGCTGGTGTTCGACGGCGAGCCTTTTTTCGGGCAGGACCGGATCGAAATGGCCAAGTGGCGGATGGAACAGAAGGGGCTGCGCCCGCGCTGATCGGCGCTTGCCGAAGCGGGCAAGAAGGGCGCATAGCGCGGCGCATGACGAACGAACCCCGATTTTTCGAAGCGCGCGACGGCGTGCGGCTGGCGTGGCGCGAGACGGGACCCGATGCAGGCGACGCGCGGCCGCTGATCCTCCTCCACGGACTGTTTTCGAGTGCCGAGGTCAACTGGATCAAGTTCGGCACCGCGGCGCGCGTCGCCGCCGAAGGCTATCGCGTGATCATGCCCGATCTGCGCGTTCACGGATCGAGCGACGCGCCGCACGAGGAGGAGCATTATCCGCCTGACGTGCTGGTGCACGACCTGCAGGATCTGGTCGCGCACCTCGGCCTTGTCGATTTCGACCTCGGCGGCTTCTCGCTCGGCGCGCGGACGAGCGCGCGCGCGGTGGTTGCGGGGATGAAGCCGCGGCGGCTGATCCTCGGCGGCATGGGGCTGGCGGGGCTTGCCGGCTGGCAGCGGCGCGGGGCCTTCTTCAGGCGCGTGATCGCCGAATATGAGACGGCGAAGCGCGGCGACGACACCTGGCTGTCGATCCAGTTCATGAAGACGATGAAGGTCGACCGGGTCGCGGCGGGGCATCTGCTCGACAGCTTCACCGACACGACGCCGGAGATGCTCGCGGCGCTGACGATGCCGGTACTGGTCGTGTGCGGCGAGCAGGATCAGGACAACGGGTCGGCCGAAGAGCTGGTCGCGGCGCTGCCCGACGCGCGGCTCGCGACGATTCCGGGGACGCATATGTCGAGCGTGACGCAGGCGGAGCTGGGCGAGGCGATCGCCGCCTTTCTCGCGGCTTGACCGGACTCGCGGGAAGCGCCTAGCTGTCGCCATGCGCCGCAGAGCGCGGCAAATATTCCAGAGGACGCACCCCATGAAAGCCATGATTTCGACGCTGTCGCTTGCCCTGTCGCTCGCGGTGGCAAGCCCCGCCTTTGCCCAAGCCGCACCCACTGCGGCCGATGCCGATGCCTTCATCGCGTCGGTCGAGAAGGATCTGTTCGACTATACGGTCGAGGCGAGCCAGGTGAACTGGGTCAACAGCACCTATCTGACCGAAGATACCGATGCGATGGCGTCGCGGATCAATGCGGTCGGCACCGAAAAATCGGTCAAATATGCGCTCGAGGCTGCGAAATATATGAATGTCGCGGGGCTCAGCGCCGACACGAAACGCAAGCTCGACATCCTGCGCACCGGGATCGTGCTGCCCGCGCCGACGACGCCGGGCGCGGCGACCGAACTCAACACGATCGCGACCGACCTGCAGTCGCAATACGGCAAGGGCCGCGGCACGCTGAACGGCAAGGACATCTCGGGTTCGGACATCGAGGCCGAGATGGGCAACCTCAAGAACACGCCGGCGCAGTTCGCCGAGATGTGGACGAGCTGGCACGACCGGGTCGGCGCGCCGATGAAGGACGACTATGCGAAGATGGTCGGCATCGCGAACGAGGGCGCGAAGGAACTGGGCTTCGCCGACACCGGCGCGATGTGGCGTTCGGGTTACGACATGCCGCCCGAGGAATTCGCCAAGGTCACCGAGAAGATCTGGCAGGACATGAAGCCGCTGTACGTGGCGCTCCACACCTATGTCCGCTGGAAGCTCAACGAGAAATATGGCGACGCGGTGCAGCCGAAGACCGGCCCGATCCGCGCCGACCTGCTCGGCAATATGTGGGCGCAGGAATGGGGCAATATCTATCCGCTCGTCGCGCCCGCGGGGACGGGCGACCTCGGTTACGACATCGGCGACCTGCTCACCGCGCAGGGCAAGACCCCGCTCGACATGGTGAAGGCGGGCGAGAATTTCTATTCGTCGCTTGGCCTGGCGCCGCTGCCCGGGACCTTCTGGAAGCGCAGCCAGTTCCTGAAGCCCGCCGACCGCGAGGTCGTGTGCCACGCCTCGGCGTGGGACGTCGACAACAAGGACGATATCCGCATCAAGATGTGCATCAAGGTGAATGCCGACGACTTCATCACGATCCACCACGAGCTCGGCCACAATTATTATCAGCGCGCCTATAACAAGCAGCCGTTCCTGTACCTCAACGGCGCGAACGACGGCTTCCACGAGGCGATCGGCGATTTCGTCGCGCTGTCGATCACGCCGCAATATCTGGTCGACATCGGCCTGCTCGACAAGGCGAAGGTGCCGAGCGCCGACAAGGATATCGGCCTGCTGCTGCGGCAGGCGATGGACAAGGTCGCCTTCCTGCCCTTCGGCCTGCTCGTCGACCGCTGGCGCTGGGGCGTCTTCGACGGCTCGATCCAGGCCGCCGACTACAACAGCAAATGGACCGAGCTGCGCACACAATATCAGGGCATCGTCCCGCCGGGCGCGCGGCCGGCGAACGCGTTCGACGCGGGCGCGAAGTTCCACATTCCGGGCAACACGCCCTACACGCGCTATTTCCTCGCGCGCGTGTTGCAGTTCCAGTTCTATCAGGCGGCGTGCAAGCAGGCGGGCTGGAAGGGGCCGCTCCACCGCTGCTCCTTCTACGGCAACAAGGCGGTCGGCGCGAAATTGAACGCCATGCTCGAAATGGGCGCGTCGAAGCCGTGGCCCGACGCGCTGCAGGCGTTCACCGGCAGCCGCGAAATGTCGGGCAAGGCGATGGCCGACTATTTCGCGCCGCTGAAGACATGGCTCGACCAGCAGAACAAGGGCAAGCCGCAGGGCTGGTGAGAGGCCGAAAACGACGATCGAGAGGGGCCGGGAAGCGATTTCCGGCCTCTTTATCGTGCGGCGGGCTGAAAGTCGGCTTCGGTCGGCAGCCGCCAATCTCCACCCCGCTCTATTCCGCCTCGATTGCCTGCTTGAAGCGGGCGAGTTTCGCGCTTGCCGCAGCGGCGTGCGGGCCGATCCAGCGGTCGTGAATGTCCTGGATCGGTATCGCGTTGAGGTGGTTCCAGCGCTCGCGGCCGCGGCGTTCGGCGATCACCAGCCCCGCATCCTCCAGTACTTTCAGATGTTGCATCACCGTGCAGCGGTCGATGTCGGCGAAATGGCTGCACAGCGCGCCGGTGGTCAGCGGCTGGTCCCTGAGATCGTCGAGTATCTGCCGCCGGATCGGCGAGGCGAGTGCCTTGAAAGTTGCGTCGAACTGGTCATGAATTGACATGTTATAAAAATATAACATAATGGGCGACGACTCAAGCGGAGAATCGACATGGAACTGAAATTCAGGGTCGCGGCGCGGATCGCGAAGCCGGTGCACGAGGTGTTCGAGGCGGTCGCCGACCCCGCGAAGCTGTCGAACTATTTCACCACGGGCGGCGCGAAAGGGCGGCTCGAGACCGGCGCGACGGTCGAGTGGGACTTCCACGACTTTCCGGGTGCCTTTCCCGTCTATGTGATCGAGGTCGTGGCGGACGAGAAGATCGTGCTCGAATGGCAGGCAAGCGAGGGTGAGGCGCACAATGTCGAAGGCAGTGAGCCCAAGGATGCGGACTATCGCACGCGCGTGACGATGAGCTTCAAGGGCCTCGACGACGGCCGCACGCTGGTCGAGATCGCCGAGGAGGGGTGGCGCGAGAATCAGGGCGCACTCAGCGCCAGCTATGGCAATTGCCAGGGCTGGTCGCAGATGCTCTGCGCGCTCAAGATGTGGATCGAGCACGGGATCAACCTGCGCGAGGGCATGTACAAGTAATGCGATCCTCCCTGTCGCGTAGCGATGGGGAGGTGGCAGCGGCGGAGCCGCTGACGGAGGGGCAGGTTGCGCGATGTCGCGGCCCCTCCACCACCGCTTCGCGGCGGTCCCCCTCCCACGGTTTCGCCGCAGGGAGGATCTACTCCGGATATTCGAACTTCAGCGGGCGCGTGCCGATCGGCGCGCCGGTGTTGGCGTCGACGACGACGGGGCGGACGATTTCGCCCGTCGCGGCGTCGCGGTGGCGGCTGAGTGCGCCGGTGCCATTATATTTGCGGCCCCATGCGCCGATCGCCATCAGGATCGGCAGGAAATCGCGCCCCGCGTCGGTGAGCAGATATTCGTCGCGCGGCGGGCGCTGGCTGTAGCGTTTCTTCACGATCAGGCCCGCGTCGGTCAGCGCCGACAGGCGCCGCGACAATATGTTCGGCGCGATGCCGAGGCTGGTGCGCAGCTGCTCGTAGCGCGTCAGTCCGCGCTCGATATCGCGGAGCACGAGCATGCTCCAGCGGTCGCCGACGCGCATCAGCGCGCGGTCGACGGGACAGGTGCCCAAATTATTTTCGTCCATACCCATTGAACGTATATGGGGCAGTAACTATCATTTTGCAAGTGACCCGTATGAGGGCCGCCTGCAAAGGAGAATGACAATGACGATTCCCACTGGAACGGCCCTGATCACGGGCGCTTCGACCGGCCTTGGCGCCGTTTATGCCGATCGCCTCGCGAAGCGCGGGCATGATCTGATCCTCGTCGCGCGCAATGGCGCACAAATGGAAGCGCTCGCCGCAAAGCTGCGTACCGAAACCGGCGTCGCGGTCGACGTGATCGCGGCCGACCTCACCAGAAGCGACGATGTGACGCGCATCGAGCAGCGACTGATCGACGATGCTGCCATCACTCTCTTCGTCAACAATGCCGGCATGTCGCTGAACGGCGGGACGCTGGAGAATAGCGCCGCCGAGATCGAGACGATCATTGCACTCAACATCACGGCCGCCGCACGGCTTGCGATTGCCGCCGGCAAGGCGTTCGGCGCGCGCGGCAAGGGCGCGATCGTCAATATCGCCTCGGTCCTCGCGCTCGCCCCCGAAATGTTCGAGGGCGTCTATAGCGGGTCGAAGGCGTTCCTCCTCAACCTCAGCCACGCGCTCGCCGCGAACGGCCGCGAGCGTGGTTTCCATGTCCAGGCCGTGCTCCCGGGCGCGACGCGCACCGAGATCTGGGAACGTTCGGGCAAGGATATCGACGCCTTCCCCGCCGAGATGATCATGGATGCCGGCGACCTCGTCGACGCGGCGCTCACCGGGCTCGACCGCGGCGAAGAGGTGACGATCCCGCCGCTCGCCGACGAAGGCCAGTGGAAGGACTATCTTGCCGCGCGGCTCGCGATGGCGCCGGGGCTGTCGCGGCGCGATGTGGCCCAGCGTTATCGAGTGAACGAAGCGGTTTGAAGCGACGACAGGGCTGGTTTCGACCGGGAGCGGACATGCATCACCGCCTCCCGGTCATTCAAAAGGTGAACCCGTATTTGGGGAATACGAAACTGCTGCCGAATAAAGAATGAAATGGAGCGCGATTCATTCAAATTTGGCTGAAGTGAACAGGCCTTGAAAATTTCCAACCGGAATGCCTTCGGGTTGAAAGTCAGACGAGATTTGCATCTGGTAGATGCTAGGCAACCACTTCAATTTCTTCTCGATCCCGGATGTCACTGGCTCTTCCGTGATCTGCACCGTGATCCGTCGAATTTTCACGTCTGGGCCGAGTGTAGCTTCAAGATTCGCAATATCGATGCGTACTATGCTGGTGGGATCATTAATATCGCCGAAGGTCACCAGCATGGGCCAGTCCTTGAACGGCAGCACGCCAATGTCGCGCCTGTCTGCTAACGCATTGACGTCCGCGACATATTCCTCCCATCCAATCCAAGGTTTCGGAATTAGCGCGTCGAACGCATAGGTGTTGGCTCCCTCTGCACTGCCGGGCTTGGATAAGAGCGCAAACAACATTTTTCCGCCCGGGAGATCGACCGCCACAGCGTCTCCCGTGACTTGCGTCGTAACATCGCCCGGCGAGAGTGAGTATTGACTAGAAACATGAGAGGCGACCTGGATCACACTCGATCCGGACCGCATGCCATCAGGCGTATCCACTTCGACGGTCAATCGATAGCGATAGTCGGGTAAGCTTGGCGCACACGCCGATACGGATGACGCGGCACAGCCCGCCAGCATGATCAAGCATGATCGTCGGCCTAATGTTGAAAGCGGTTCGCTGGTGATGACGTGGCCTCCCATAGTCATAATAAATCACGACAATAGAGCCCATTTACTAATGACCGCTTCCCACCCCGAAGCTGCCCCTCACGCATTCCGCGCCGTCAAACCGCCGTCGACCGGGATCACCGCGCCGGTGATATAGCTTGCCGCAGGCAGCACGAGGCCGAGCGTTACATGCGCGACCTCCTCGGGCTCGCCGTAGCGGCGGAGCGCGGTGCGGCGTCGCGCGAAGACCGCCTTGTCCTCCTCGGACACCTTGTCGGTCATGCCGGTGCGGATCGGGCCGGGGCAGATGCAGTTGACCGTGATGCCCTCCTTGCCGAGGTCGACCGCGAGGCCGCGCGTCAGGCCGGTGACGCCGGTCTTGGCGGCCACATAAGGGGTGTCGCCCGGCGTCGCGCCGAGCCCTTCGGTCGAGGCGATATTGACGATGCGTGCGGCGTCGCTCTTGCGAAGCCAGGGCAGCGCGGCGCGAACCATGCGCTGGTGTGCGGTCAGCATCACCGCGATCGCGCGGTGCCAGATCGCTTCATATTCGTCGTCGGCGTCGAGCGGGGCGAAGCTGGAGACGCCGGCGTTGTTGATCAGGATGTCGATACCGCCGAAATGTACGGCGATGGCTGCGATCGTGCGCTTGATCGCTTCGCCGTCGGCGACGTCGAGCGCGAAGGCTTTGGTGTTAGCGCCGGCTTCGGCCGCGACGGCCTCGCACGCGGCGAGGTCGAGATCGGTGACCGCGACCTTCGCGCCTTCGCTTGCGAGGAGCAGCGCGGTCGCGCGGCCCATGCCGCTTGCCGCGCCGGTGACGATCGCGACGCGGCCTGCGACCGAGCGCAACAGGGCCGGCGCGCCGGTCAACGGAAGGGCGGCTCGTTGAACGCGCGGAGTTTGCGGCTATGCAGTCTGGCGCCCTCGTCGCGCATCGTCTCGCATGCGCGGATACCGATCTGCAGGTGCGCGGCGATCGCTTCCTCGTAGAAGCGGTTCGCCTGTCCGGGCAGCTTGAGTTCGCCGTGAAGCGGCTTGTCGCTGACGCAGAGCAGCGTGCCGTAGGGGACGCGGAAACGATAGCCCTGTGCGGCGATGGTTGCGCTCTCCATGTCGATGCCGATCGCGCGCGATTGCGAGAAGCGGAGCGCCGAGTCCGAATAGCGCAGTTCCCAGTTGCGGTCGTCGGTGGTGACGACGGTGCCGGTGCGCATACGCTTCTTGAGGTCGGCGCCGCTGGTGCCCGAAACCGATTCCGCGGCGGTCGCGAGCGCGACCTGCACCTCGGCGATCGGCGGGATCGGGATTTCGGGCGGCAGCACGCTGTCGAGGATATGGTCGTCGCGAAGATAGGCGTGCGCGAGCACATAGTCGCCGATGCGCTGGCTGGGGCGGAGGCCGCCGCAATGGCCGATCATCAGCCACGCTTCGGGCCGCAGCACCGCGAGATGATCGCAGATCGTCTTGGCATTCGACGGGCCGACGCCGATGTTCACGAGCGTGATGCCGCCGCCATCGGGGGCAATGAGGTGATAGGCGGGCATCTGGTGCCGCCGCCACGCGCTGTCGGCGACGAGCGCGCTGGCGTTGACGCCGGGCTGGTCGACGTAGAGGCCCGCGGCGCCCGCGAGTGCGGTGTAGCGGCCCTGCCCGACCTGCGATCCCGCCCAAGCGACGAATTCGTCGACATAGCGATGATAGTTGGTGAAGAGGATGTAGCGCTGGAAATGCTCGGGCGCGGTGCCGGTGTAATGGCGGAGGCGCGCGAGGCTGAAGTCGGTGCGGAGCGCATCGAACAGCGCGAGCGGCTGGTCGGCGGCGGGGTCCTGTCCGAACAGGCCGTCGGCGAGCTCGTCGCCGATGTCGGCCAGTTCGGTGGTCGGAAAGTGGCGCGCGAGTTCGAGCGGCGTCACCCCGCCCATGTCCGACCCGTCGCTGGCGTCGAGCACATAGGGGAAGGGGATCTGCTGCCCCGTGCGCGTCACTTCGAGGCTGATGTCATAGTGGCGCGCGAGGAGCATGAGCTGTTCGCGCAGATAATCGGCGAAAAGGTCGGGGCGCGTCACCGTGGTGACGAACTCGCCCGCGCGTTCGAAGCGGCCAAAGGCGAGGTTGTGGCCCTTCTGGCCCTCGCGCTGTTCGCCGGTCGTGGTGAGGCGGATCGCGGGATAGTCGAACAGGCCCTTCGCAGCGGCATCGGCGGGCGGCAGGGTGCGGTCGCGGACATAAGCGGCGATGGCGGATTTGAGATTGGAGACCGACGCGCGGAACCTGTCTTGCAGTTCGGCGATGACGCCCTCGACGAGAGCGGTGGGGTCGGCGATGTCGGGTCGATTTGATGATGATGTCATCGCGTCGCTGTTGCACGAAAATGTGACAAAAGGGAAGGGCGGGCGGAATGAAGGCGGCGCGGCCTTTCGGGCCGCGCCGCCGCCCCCTTTTGTTACATCCTGAAGCTTGCCCGGACGTAATAATAACGTCCCGGCAGATCATAGGCCGTCGGATCGAAATTGTTGAGGTCGCAGCTGATGCACCCCGGCGCCTTGACGTTGAACAGGTTGTTCACGCCAAGTGCGAAGCCGAAGGCGTCGCGATCCTCCGCCGGGAACCAGCGCAGCTGGAAATCGGTGTAGAAGCGCGCTTTCAGCTTGTTGTCGTCGGCGAGCGGTTCGCGGATCGCCGAGACATAGCGGCCGGTCAGCGTCGCGCCGATCGACTTGCCGTCCCAGTCGAGGATGCCGACCGACTTCCATTTGGGGAAGGCCTGGCTGGGGCTGCCCTGTTCGGTGCCCTTGCGGCTGACGACGAGACGGCCGTCGGCGGTCGGCACGATCACGTCATATTTGGTGAGGATCGTGTTGTTCCAGGTGAAGCCGAAGCGCCCCGCCGAGGTTTCCTGTGTCCGGTAAGTCAGGTTGAGGTCGATCCCCTTGGTACGGATTCCGGCGATATTCTGGAGCAGCCCCTCGACGAAGGTCAGCTGGCCGCCCGGTGCGCGGGTGACGAGCGCGCAGGCGTCGGCATCGGCCTGCCCCACGCACTGCGCCAGCGTGATTTCGGCATTCACCGCCTGGATCGCGCCCTTGATCTTGATGTCGTAATAATTGCCCTCGAGCGACAGGCCGGGGATGAAGCCCGGACTGTAGACGCCGCCGAAGATCCAGCTGCGCGAGCTTTCGGGGGCGAGGTCCTGATTGCCGCCGACGAGCACCGAGATCTGCGGATTGGCCTGTGCATAGCCCGCCGCGGGAACGCCTTGCGCGATGCAGTTGGTGCGGACGGTCGTGTTGTTGTTCCAGTTCTGCCCGGTGGTGGTCGAGGTCGAACAGGGATCGTTGATCGACTGGTCGAAGCGCGACTGGGTGCCGAACAGCTCGCCGATCGACGGCGCGCGGAATCCCTCGGCATAGGAGGCGCGGAGGCGCAAATCCTGCACCGGCTTCCAGTTGACCCCGCCCTTCAGCGTCGTCGTCGACCCCGACGTCGAATAGTCCGACCAGCGCACCGCGCCCGTGAGTTCGAGCAGGTCGAAGAAAGGCGTGTCCGAGAGGACCGGCGCGCTGAGTTCGGCGTAGGCTTCCTTGACATTATAGCTGCCGCGCGTCGGCAGCGCCGGAATGTCAGAGCTGAAGCCCGCGGCGACGATCGGGTCGGGATCGAAGCTGCCCTTCAGCTTGCGATACTCGACGCCGACCGCGACGCCGAGCGGGCCGCCGGGGAGGTCGAACAGGCTGCCGGTCACGTTCGCCGAGGCGCTGAAGGTCGACTGGCGGCTGCGATCGCGCTGGGTGAACATGACATAGTCGAGCATCGGCTGGGTGATCGACCCGACCCCGCCGAAGATGTTGAACGGCACGCACTCGCCGGTGCAGTCGGCGACCGGACCGAGCGCGCGGCGCAGGCGGTCCGAATTGATGTTGCCGTACATCGTCTGCTTCGCCTTGTTGCGGCCATAGGCGGCATTGACGTCCCAATACCATTTGCGTCCGCCGACATCGAAGTCGCCGTCGAGCGTCGCGACGCCGTAGATCGTCGTCACCGTCTGGTTGAAGCGACGCGGCCCGCCTTCGACGAAGCGGCGGTAGACGAAGTCGGTGTTGGTCGAATCGAGTGTCACCCCGAACGGGTTGAACGGGTTGGTCGCGTCGACGGTGATCGCATCGAGCACCGGCGTCAGTCCCGCCGCGACGCCGAAGCCGAAGGGCAAGGGCGCGGCCTGGTTCTTCGACTTGCGCTGGTTCCAGATGCCGCGAACCGAGAAGTTGATGCTGTCCGAAAGCTCCTGCCGCGCGTTGACGAAGGCGCCATAGCGTTCGACCGGAATCTGCAGATAGTTGAACGGGCCGAAATTGAAGCGGTCGGCGTTGCCGAACGCCTTGAAGTCGCTCGCCGGATCGGTCGGATTGCCCGGGTTGTAGACGGGGGTGCGGCCGATCACCGGGCCGCGCAGGGTCAGGTCGTTGCCGAACACCGCGAAGCGCCCGAGCGGCACGAAGCCCGAGCAGCCGCCGTCGAGGCAGGTGTCCGAATAGGGCGCCGGAAAGCGCGAGATCGCGCGGCTGCCGGCGAGGACGCCGTCCTGATGGACATAGTTGGCGCCGACGACGATCTGCGTCGGGCCGCGGCCGTTGCCCCAGCTGACCTGCGCGCTCTTGGTGAAGCCGTCGCCCTGGCCGTAGCCGCCGACCTGCGCGCTCGCGCGAAGCCCTTCCTGGCTTTTCTTGGTGATGATGTTGACGACGCCGGCGATCGCGTCCGAGCCGTAGATCGCCGAGGCGCCGTCCTGCAGCACCTCGATGCGTTCGATCGCGCTTTCGGGGATCGAGTTGAGGTCGGTCGAGCCGGGCACGCCGCTCGCCGATGCGCCGTTCACATAGCGGATGCCGTCGACGAGCACGAGGACGCGGCGCGATCCCAGATAGCGCAGGTCGATTTCGGCGGCGCCGGCGCCGACGCCGCCGCCGTCGGGCGGATTGCCGAGATTGCCGCTGTTGTTGAACTTGCTGTTGAGACCGCCGCCCGAACTCGGCAGGCGCTGGAGGACGTCATTGACCGAATTGAGGCCGGTCTTCGCGATATCTTCCTGCCCGATGTGGGCGATCGGGGCGTCCTGATCGAGCGGGTCGCGCCGGATGCGCGAGCCCGTGACGACGATGGTGTCGCCCGATGTCCCCGCCGTGCTGTCTTGAGGCGATGCCGCCTCCTGCGCGTGGGCCGGGGCGATATTCGCGAGGGCCGCGGCGACGGCAATGGTTGCCGCTCCCGACCGGGCCAGATGCTGGAACCCTTTCATAATCCTCTCCTCCTGTCGTTTTCAGGCCTGTGCGGCCGGCTGCTTTTTGCAGCTGCGTCTGCAACGCTCGGGAAAACGACTTGGATGAGAGGAAAACGCCCGCCGGACGATAATGTTCGGGCACTGTGGCCTTGGGGCAACAGGCCCCGACCGGCGGGCGGGAAGGGGTTTTAGAGCTGTTCGAGCATGTGGTCGGCGCTCGAGACCTTGAATTCGCCCGGGGCTTCGACGTTGAGCTGCTCGACGACGCCGTCGTTGACGATCATCGAGAAGCGCTGGCCGCGCTTGCCCATGCCGAAAGCGGTGCCGTCCATCGTCAGCCCGACGGCTTCGGCGAAGGCGCCGTTGCCGTCGGCGAGCATGGTGACGCTGTCGCCGGCGCTGGCGCTCTTGCCCCACGCGCCCATGACGAAGGCGTCGTTGACCGCGGTGCAGACGATTTCGTCGACGCCCTTGGCCTTGAGTTCGCCGGCCTTGTCGACGAAGCCCGGCAGGTGCTTGGCCGAGCAGGTCGGGGTAAAGGCACCGGGGACCGAGAAGAGCGCGACCTTGCGGCCCTTGAAATAATCGGCGGTGGTGACCTGTTCGGGCCCGTTTTCGGTGACCTTCACGAAGGTCGCGTCGGGGAGCTTGTCTCCGGTCTGGATCGTCATGGTCGGCATCCTTTCGCTTGAGGGGATATGGTGGCGGTGACATCGGGTGCACGGGTCGCCAAGTCAAGCGCGCCGCAACGGTTGCGCGAAAGGCTGGACCGGGCCGCCGCAACGCGGCATGGTGGCGCGATGAGCACAGACCCCACCTGGTTCACCGGCCAGCTGCTGCTCGCGCTGCCGGGCATCGGCGATCCCCGTTTCGAGCATTCGGTGATCGCGATGATCAGCCATGACGAGGATGGCGCGATGGGGATCGGCATCGGCGACCCGATCGACGGAATGACGGTCGGTGCGGTGCTCGACCAGCTCGAGATCGAACATGCCGATCCGCTCGACCAGCCGGTGTTCCTCGGCGGTCCCGTCGAACCGTCGCGCGGCTTCGTGCTCCACAGCCGCGACTGGGGCGGGCAGGAGGCGGTGCAGGTCGGCGACCGCTGGATGGTGTCGAGCTCGCACGACATATTGCGCGCGATCGGCGCGGGGCGCGGTCCGTCGCGCTGGCTGGTGGCGCTGGGTTATGCGGGCTGGTCGCCGGGGCAGCTCGAGGGCGAGCTGGTCCGCCACGGCTGGCATGTCACCCCGGGGAGCGACGGCCTGTTATTCGAAACGCCGCCCGCCGAAAGGTGGCAGGCGGCGTTCGCCGAGGCGGGAGTGGACGCCCGCCTGCTTACGACCGAAGGCGGCGAGGCCTAGCGCGCGAGGGCGAGCAGCGGGCGGCCCTGTTTCAGATTGGCAAGCGCGGTGCGCGCGGCCCAGCGCGAGTCGACATAGTCGCCGCTCGCGAGTTCGACATCATAGCGGATCGGGCTGCCGATCGCCGAGTCATAGGCGGCGGCGGCTTCGGCGGTGCGACCCAGCCGGGCATAAGCGGTACCGAGATTGATGAGACGCGAGGGGTCGCGCCTGTCGAGCGTGGTGTCACCCGTGAGCTTGTCGACCGCGGCCTGATTCTCGCCGGCCTTGAGCTCGGCATAGGCAACGGGAAGCAGCGACTCATCGGCCTGCGGTGCGGTGACGACGACGATCGATTGCGCCGCAGCAGGGCTCGCGAAAGCGAGGGCAACGAGCGGCAGCAGAATTTTTTTCATCTCTGGTATCTCCCCGAAAACTTTCGCCGATTTTCTCGCGCATCCGAAAAATTGTCAATATTTCCGGGCCTTTGTAACACTGTTGTCACAAAGCAGAATTAAGCTAATCGCTGGGCGCATTATAAGTCAGATTTTTCAGAATCTTGGCTTTTGCGACTCTGTGTCACAATCGGGTCGCGCCGGTTGTCACAATTCACGCGCGCAAAAATTATTTTTGCGGACGGTGCATTTTTGCGCCGCCGATTCGCCTGTCCGCGCTCCCGGCGGACGGTGCTTCGCAAGCGATATAAAGAAAAGTTTATATTTGATCGGCGACGGCGTTTCGGCTAGGGCGCCGGCATGTTTTTCGTGGCCGCTCGCCTGCGGTCGTACTTGCCAATATGGAGAATTCCCCGTGGCCACTCTCGCCGCCGACACCCGTGACTATGTCGTAGCCGACATCAGCCTCGCCGATTTCGGGCGCAAGGAAATCAACATCGCCGAAACCGAAATGCCGGGCCTGATGGCGCTGCGCGCCGAATATGGCGCCGCGCAGCCGCTGAAGGGCGCACGCATCACCGGTTCGCTGCACATGACGATCCAGACCGCGGTGCTGATCGAGACGCTGACCGCGCTCGGCGCCGAAGTCCGCTGGGCGACGTGCAACATCTTCTCGACGCAAGACCACGCTGCCGCCGCGATCGCCGCGACGGGCGTGCCGGTGTTCGCGGTGAAGGGCGAGAGCCTTGCCGACTACTGGGACTATGTCGGCCGCATCTTCGACTGGGGTGTCGAGGATGGCACGACGTGCAACCTGATCCTCGACGACGGCGGCGACGCCACGATGTTCGCGCTGTGGGGCGCGAAGCTCGAAGCCGGCGAAACCATGCCGGCGCCCGA
>Ga0209676_1000926_pt1 | contig 36251 bp, 31 predicted proteins | sample AraplaCvi_mLB_r2_FD_184282 | JGI IMG/M metagenome (GOLD analysis project Ga0209676, IMG submission 184282) | Arabidopsis root microbial communities from North Carolina, USA - plate scrape MF_Cvi_mLB_r2 (SPAdes) (version 2) | ecosystem: Host-associated > Plants > Roots > Endosphere | place: USA... | reverse complement strand
CATGGAAGGCGACGTCATCGTCACGCAGGAATTGTTCAAGTTCGAATATCTCGACGAGGACAAGGACGGCAAGATCGTCGGCGAATATCGCGCGATGGGCCTGCGCCCCTATACGCTGGAAAAAGCGCGCCAATATGGCTTCGACCAGCCGTATCTCGAAGCCTGCCTCTAAACCCTAGCGGCCGCTCAGCCAGAACGCCGTCGCGAACAGCGCGACGGCAGCTGACGCGAGCGCGATCCCGCGCCACGGCATGAAACCGACATTATCGACGTCGCGGCGGTTGTTGCGGCGCCAGCTCGCAACCTCGGCCACGCCGAACAGAATCGCGGCGCCGATCCCGACTGACAGCATCGACACTTGCATTGCCGCGCATCCCTTCGCAAACAGGGCCTTCCCCTGGAGAGAGGTGCCCCATATGCGTTCCCTGTTACTGGTTGCAAGTGCAGCCGCCCTGATCGCCGTCCCCGCCGCCGCGATGCAGCATGACGCGCACGCCAACCACAAGGCGCACGATGCGATTGCCGCCGCGGTCGCCGCGCCGACCCGCACGGCGACAAATACGCCGCGCGACGCATATCGCCACCCCACCGAAACGCTTGCCTTCTTTGGTGTGAAGCCCGGCGACACGGTGGTCGAGCTGTGGCCCGGCGGCGGCTGGTACACCGAAATCCTCGCCCCGCTCGCCAAGGCCGGCGGCGGCACGCTGTATGCCGCGGCGCCGTGGGAACGTGGCCTCAATCGCGTCAAGGCCAAGCAGACCGAGAATGCCGACGTCTATGGCGCGGTGAAACTCGCCGAATTCCCCAATGCCGGTACGAACCCCAAAGTCCCCGACGGCAGCGCCGATGTCGTGCTGACCTTCCGCAACGTCCACAACTGGCGTTTCGACGGCACCGACAATACCGCAAACGCCTTCAAACAGATTTTCGCGATGCTCAAGCCCGGCGGCACGCTCGGCGTCGTCGAGCACCGGCTGAATGAAAGCGACGACAGCGCGAAGGAAGAAAAGTCGGGCTATATGAAGAAAAGCTCGATCGTCGCCTTTGCCGAAGCCGCGGGCTTCAAACTGGCGGGTGAGAGCGAGATCAACGCCAACCCCAAGGACACCAAGGATTATCCCAAGGGCGTCTGGACGCTGCCGCCGAACCTGACCGAGGGCGAGACCGATCGCGCCAAATATATCGCGATCGGCGAATCGGATCGCATGACGCTGAAATTCGTGAAGCCCGCGAGCTGAAACACTTCGAGTCCATAGACCCGGCGCTGCTGCTCAGCGCCTATGCGCAGGGCATTTTTCCGATGGCCGACGGGGCGGACGACCCGTCGGTCCATTGGGTCGAACCGCGGCTGCGCGCGATCCTGCCCTTGGATGGCTTTCACCTCTCGCACAGCCTGAAAAAGGTCATCGTGTCGGACCGCTTTCGCGTGACCACCGACACCGCCTTCGCCGACATGGTCGCGCTGTGCGCGCAGCCCGCCGACGACCGGCCGACGACGTGGATCAACCCCGTCATCAAGGCGAGTTACGACCGCCTGTTCCAGATCGGTCACGCGCACAGCGTCGAATGCTGGCTCGATGGCGAGCTGGCGGGCGGGCTCTACGGCGTCTCGCTCGGCCGCGCCTTTTTCGGCGAATCGATGGTCAGCCGCGCGCGCGACGCGTCGAAGGTCGCGCTCGCGCATCTTGTCGCGCGGCTCGTCGCCGGCGGCTGGAAATTGCTCGATTGCCAGTTCATCACCGCGCATCTCGCCAGCCTCGGCGCGATCGAAATCCGCCAGGCCGACTATCTCGCGCGACTCTATTCGGTGTTGGCGGGGGGCGACGGCGCAGGCGCTTTGGGCGCCGGGGCCGGAACGACCGGCGGCGCGACGGGCGTTGCCGTGCCCTCGCCGCCGTTCGTCGCGGGCGACTGGGGCGCACTCGACGCCTTGGGCGCGGCAGCGGCGGCACCCGATTTCGGTGCCGAACGCGCAACCGGCTCACCGCCCGGATATGTCATCGCGCAGCTTTTGACGAAGACGTCGTAAATCGGGTGCTGGATGATATTGCGGTCGGGCCGCTCGCGGAAAATCCAGCCCGAAAAGACGCGATACCATTTGTCGTCGCGCTGATCCTGCACCGTCAGCTGGACGAAGGCGCCCGTCTCGGGCGGATCTTCCCACGGTGCGGTCGCCTCGCACGCGCGCAGTCGAACGATCGCACGGCCGATCCGCGCGACATCGCCGGGCTTCATTTCGATGTCGCGAACCAGCCCGTTGCGCTTGTTGAGCAGGCCGACGACGGCAATGCGATCGGCCATCGGGGTCGCCCCCTCGATGCCGCCGACTTCCTGCGGCACGCGTTCGGATTTCGCGATCTGCGGCGCCTTGGCGCTGCCGCCGCTATTGTTGGCGGGTGTCCGGTCGCAAGCGGCGAGCGCGACGGCGACTATCGCCGCCAGCCCCAGCGTCGCGGTCAGCCTCGACACGGCAGCGCTCACTCGGCGCCGGGCCGCCAGGCCTCATAATCGCCGGTCGCGGCGGCACGCTGGCCACCCCGTTCGAGCGCACCGGCGGGGCGATAGGCGCCCGTGCTGCCGGTCAGGTTCGCGGTCGGCTCCTTCTCCCACGCGCGCGGCGCGGGAAGAACGTCGGTCGGCAGTTCGTCGAAGGTGCCGTGCAGCCAGCCATGCCATTCGGGCGGCACGCGGCTCGCATCGTTCGATCCGTTATAGATCACCCAGCGACGGCCACCCTTTTTCGCACGGAAATAGCGGTTGCCGAGGCTGTCCTCGCCGACCTTCGTGCCGGTGCTCCAGCTGTTCAGCAGGGTGCCGACGGTCGCGCCGTCCCACCAGGTGAAAATCTTGCCCAAGATGCTCATGGCCGAGGCGTTTACAGGCAAGGCAGCGCGGTCTGCAAGCCGCAAACCGCGCGGGCTGGCGCTATTTCGTATCTTTCCAGGTGATCTTGGCGGTCTCATCGATCCCGAGACGCGCCGCAGTGCCGCCGGCGAGTTCGAGCACGGCCGAAACCTCACCCCCGCTAACCACGGGCTCGAGCGATTCGGGGATGGTGTTTTCGGCGATGCGATCGATGCTGCCATCACCGCGGATGAAGAACATATCGAGCGGGATCAGCGTGTTCTTCATCCAGAAACTCCCGATTCGCGGCTTTTTGAACGGAAAAATCATTCCGCCGTCGGCGGGCAGGCTGGTGCGGAACATCAATCCGCGATCCTGCTCTTCATCGGTGCGCGCAACCTCGACGTTGAAGACGTGCGCTGTGCCTGCCGCGGTGATTGTCACCGGGATCGTCGCGGCGCTCGCTTCTTCGCTCGCATCCTTGCTGCACGCCGCCATCGGCAGTGCGAGCGACAGCGCAAGGGCAGTAAATATGGCGCGCATCGGCAAATCCTTATCCGGTGAGTAGGCCGGACCTAATCCAGCACTGCTTCATCGTCCAGCATCGCCAGCGCCGCGTCGTCCCCGGGCGGCACGGCGAGGATGCGGCGCGCGATCGTCATGCTGTGTCCCGCGCGCAAAAAGGCGGCGATTTGCCGCTCGCGCAGCTTCGGATCGTCGATCGCGCTGACGGCAAAGGGTCCGAACCGCCGGCGCCGCGCGAATCCGACCGCCGCCGTCACCGCGGCAGCCTCGGCCGTCTCGATCGCCTCGCCGCTGTCTTTCGCGGCAATTCCGTCGACATAAAGCTGCGCTTTCACGCGCCGGACGCCCAGCCCGCGCCGTGTCATCGCGCCCGCGCGCATCGCGGCATATTGACGGTCGTCGAGAAACTGCAGCCGCTCCATCCGGTCGGCCACCGCCTCGCACGCCGCCATGGCGTCAACCTCGTCCATCCACTCGGATTCACGGACTTTTCTCGACAGATAGCGCGTCAACTTGGCTCGGCTCGTCGCGAATCGCGCGACATAAGCGAGCGCCAGTTCGTCGAGCTTGGCCGCGCCAAGAGGCCTTTTCGAACGGTCGGAAGGGGCGCGGCGGTTGGCCATATGCCATGTTTGTGCCACAGTCGGGCCCGATTGAGAACGATCAACACCGCCATATCGGGCCCTAACGCCCGGAAATGGGCGATTGTTCTAAACAACACAGGGCTCGCGCACGGTACTATGGCTTCAAAAGATGACATGCTTGTTGCCGCGCGGGCCGTTTCACGGGATGTCGCACCCCCTATGACCCAGATCATCGAAACACAGGTCGACGAACTGACGTCGACGCCGACCCTCTGCGCCCAGCCGCGCCGCTTTTCGGACTTCGCCACCGTCGGCGAAGCGCTCGACTATGCCGCGAACGGCACGCGCGGGCTTAATTTCCACGACCCGCGCGGCAAGCTCGTGCGTCCCTATCCGTACAGCGAACTCAAGGTCGATGCGCTGGAAACCGCCTATCGCCTGATCTCCGCGGGCGTGAAGCCCGGCGACCGCATCGCGCTGATCGCCGAAACCGGCGCCGAATTCGCCGCGCTCTTTTTCGGGACGATCTACGCCGGCGCCTGGCCGGTGCCGCTGCCGCTGCCGACCAGCTTCGGCGGCCGCGATAGCTATGTCGGCCAGCTCGTCGTCCAGCTTTCGAGCTGCGACCCCACAATGCTCTTCTTCCCGCCCGAAATCGCCGCCATGGCGGTCGAGGCGGCCGAGAAGGAAGGCGTTGCGCCGATGGACTGGAGCGAATTCGCCGCCCGTCCGGCGCCCGTCGCCGCGCTTCCCGAGCAAAAATCGGACGAAACCTGCTATCTCCAGTACAGCAGCGGCTCGACGCGCTTCCCGCATGGCGTCGCGGTCACCCACGCCGCGCTGCTCAACAATCTTGCCGCGCACAGCCACGGCATGGAACTTCAGGACAGCGACCGCTGCATTTCGTGGCTGCCTTGGTACCACGACATGGGCCTCGTCGGCTGCCTGCTCTCGCCGGTCGCGAACCAGGTATCGGTCGATTATCTGAAGACCGAGGATTTTGCCCGTCGTCCGCTCGCCTGGCTCGACCTGATCAGCCGCAACGAGGGCACGACGCTGAGCTATTCGCCGACCTTCGGCTACGACATCTGTTCGCGCCGCGTGTCGAGCCAGACGCACGTCGCCGACCGTTTCGACCTGTCGCGCTGGCGCGTCGCGGGCAATGGCGCCGACATGATCCGTCCCGACGTGATGCAGCATTTCGTCGACGCCTTCGCCGACGCAGGCTTCAAGGCGAGCGCCTTCCTGCCGAGCTATGGCCTTGCCGAAGCGACGCTTGCGGTCAGCATCATGCCGCCGGGCGAAGGCATCGTCGTCGAGCTCGTCGAGGAAACCGAACTCTCGGGCGCCGCGAATGATTCGGGCCGGCCGACGCGCTATCGCGCGATCGTCAACTGCGGCCGCGCCGCGCGCGACATGGTGATCGAGGTCCGCGACGAAGCGGGCAACGCCTTGCCCGACCAGACCGTCGGCAAAGTGTGGTGCACCGGCCCGTCGCTGATGACCGGCTATTTCCGCGACCCCGAATCGACCGCGGCCTGCATGAAGGACGGCTGGCTCGACACGGGCGATATGGGTTATTTGTCAGACGGTTACATCTATATCGTCGGCCGCGCCAAAGATATGATCATCATCAACGGCAAGAATCACTGGCCGCAGGATATCGAGTGGGCGGTCGAGCAATTGCCGGGCTTCAAATCGGGCGATATCGCGGCCTTCGCGATCACCGCGCCCGGCGGCGAGGAAACCCCTGCCGTGCTCGTCCAGTGCCGCACCAGCGACGACGCCGAGCGCCTCGCGCTGCGCGAGACGATTCGCGATCGCGTTCGCGCGATCACCGGCATGAATTGCCTCATCGAACTGATCCCGCCGCGCACCTTGCCGCGCACCAGTTCGGGCAAACTCAGCCGGTCGAAAGCGCGCGCGCAATATCTGGCCGGGGAAATCCAGCCGTTCGCGATGGCGGCCTGACCAACAGGCTGAACAGTCACGTTTTTCCAGTCCCGACTAGGGACAAAAAAGCACTGGGTTGTGGGGCGATGGTTACCTTCGGGTAATACCCGCGCGCTAAACAGGCCGCGTGAAAAGCCTGTTGACCGATCCTGTCGATGCCGAAGTCATTCCTGCGCGGACCCTGTTGGGGCTGGGACCGCGAAATCAGGACATCGGCAATCTCCGCCAGCTCCAACTCGCGCCGCTTCGCGGCCGCGGGTCGCTGCGCCTGTTCATGGGCATGGGGATGGCGCTGGTCGCGGCCTTCACGATGATCCTCAGCGTGCCGCTGCCGGTCGCTGCCGGCTGGCTCGGCGGGGCGCTGATCTTTGGCCTGTGGTCGTATAATCAGTTTCGCCAACTGCCGTTCGGCGACCCCAAGCTGTCGGGCACGACCGAATATCGGCTCTGCACGCGCCATGCACTCTATTCGTCGCTGCTGTGGGGCTCACCCTTCTGGCTGCAAGGCCTGTCGCCGAGCCTCGACCATGTGCTGTCGATGTGGACGATCGCGGTGCTGATGATGGTGACGCTGTCGATCGTCGCGCACAGCGTACCGCTGGCCTGCGTGCTGTTCATCGGCCCGGTCACCCTGTCGGCGGCGGTCGCGCTGGTGCGCGCGGGAGCGCCGCAATTGGCGGGCGTGGCGCTCGTCGCGGGGCTGCTGCTCTGCGCCTTCTGCGTCCGCTTTGCGCAGAGCCATATCCGCTTCCGCCGCGCCGAAGAGACGTTGCACGAAAAGACCGAGACCGTCAGCCTGCTGCTGCGCGAATTCGAGGAAACCTCGGCCGACTGGCTGTGGCAGACCGACAACAGCCGCCGCCTCGTCCACGTCTCGCCGCGCCTCGCCTATGCGCTTGGCGGCACCGCCGAGCGGCTTGAGGGCGTCCCGCTGCTGCAGGCTTTGTCGGGCGATGCCTGGGAAACCGGCCTGTTCCCCAAAAGCCTGCACGACATGGCCGAACGGATGAAGCGGCGCGAAAGCTTTTCGAACTTGATCGTGCCGGTGACGATCGGCGGCATGCCGCGCTGGTGGGAACTTTCGGCCTCGCCGCGCCTCGATGAGGCCGGCAAGTTCCTAGGCTTTCGCGGCGTCGGATCGGACGTCACCGAAAAACGCGCGACCGCCGAACAGATCGCCAAGATGGCGCGCTTCGACAATCTGACCGGCCTGCCCAACCGCCTCAGCCTCAACGAAGACCTCGCGCGCGCGCTGAACCAGGCACTCGACGCCAAGTCGCGCTGTGCGCTGCTGATGATCGACCTCGACCGGTTCAAGGCGGTCAACGATACGCTGGGCCACCCCGTGGGCGACAAATTGCTCGCGCAGGTCGCAGCGCGGCTGAAGGGCCTGATGGAACGCGGCATGACGTGCGGCCGGCTCGGCGGCGACGAGTTTGCCGTTGTGCTCCACAATGTCGCGTCGGCGGATGCCGCCGAGGAGCTTGCGCAGCGGCTCATCACGACGATCAGCCGGCCCTATGTGGTCGACAATCACCAACTGTTCGTCGGCGCCAGCATCGGCTTTGCGATGGGCCCGCAGGACGGCGCGACGGTCGAAACGCTCACCCGCAACGCCGACCTTGCGCTCTACAAATCCAAGGACAAGGGCGGCAACGTCGTCGCCGCCTATGTCGCCTCGCTCCACGCGCAGGCAGAGGAACGGCGCGTGATGGAGCAGGAACTGCGCGGCGCGCTCGAACGCGGCGAATTCGAGCTCTATTACCAGCCGGTGGTGATCGCCGCCGACGGCACGCTCAATGGTTTTGAAGCGCTGATCCGCTGGAACAACAAGAAGCTCGGCAATGTCTCCCCCGGCCGCTTCATCCCGCTCGCCGAGGATGCCCGCCTGATCTCGCCGATCGGCGAATGGGTGCTGCGCACCGCGTGCCACGAAGCGATGAAATGGCCGTCGAACCTGAAGGTCGCGATCAACGTTTCGGCCGACCAGCTGACCGACCCGAGCTTCGCCTCGGTCGTCGTCTCGGCGCTCGCGCAGAGCGGGCTTCCGCCGCAGCGGCTCGAGATCGAAGTCACCGAAAGCGTCTTCCTGCGCGACGGCGGCGGCGCGGCGCAGCTGCTCGACCAGCTGATCGGGCTCGGCATCCGCCTGTCGCTCGACGATTTCGGCACCGGCTATTCGTCGCTCGGCTATCTGCGCAAGACGCAATTCTCCACGATCAAGGTCGACCGCAGCTTCGTCGTCGGCGCGGCGAAGGGCAGCATCGAATCGATCGCGATCATCCGCGCCGTCGTCGCGCTCGCCGACAGCCTCGGCATGTCGACGACCGCCGAAGGCGCTGAGACCGAGCTTGAGGTCGACACGATCCGCGCGATGGGGTGCAGCAACATTCAGGGCTATTATTATGGCCGTCCGATGCCCGCGACAGACGTGCTGACGCTGTTCCGCGCACCCGAAGATGTCGCGACTTTCGCCGCCTGACGGCGGCAGGCCGAACCACCCGCACGACGAATTGAACAACTTAACAAAAGGTTCCCCCATCCACCGCATCGACGGCGCGACTCGTCGCTATCCGGGTGGTGTACCGTGCGGTCCGTGGCAAAGACGCTCCAACGCTTGAAGACAAGCCATCGGGGGGTCGCTTTCCATGCTTATTCGTCGTTACCTGGCAGCCGCCATGGCGTCTGTGATGATGATCACCGGCCTGCTCGCCAGCGCCCCCGCCGCCGCGCGCGACTATCTGCAGTGCGTTCCCTTCGCCCGCGCCGAATCGGGCGTCGACATTCGCGGCAATGCGAAGACCTGGTGGGCGCAGGCCGCCGGCACCTATCAGCGCGGCGATGAACCCCGCCAGGGCGCCGTGATGGCATTCGCCGGCACCGGCGGCATGCCGATGGGCCATGTCGCCGTCGTCAAGAAGATCGTCAGCGACCGCGAAATCCTGATCGACCATGCCAACTGGTCGCCGATCAACGGCCGCCGCGGTCAGATCGAGCGCAACGTCCGCGTCGTCGACGTCAGCAATGCCGGTGACTGGAGCATGGTTCGCGTGTGGTACGCCCCGATCGGCGACCTCGGCCTCCGCGCCAATCCGGTGCAGGGCTTCATCTACGCCGACGGCGCGCCGGACGCACCGAACAAGGCCCCCAGCTTCAAGGCGCCCGTCTGGGCGCAGAACGACTGGAAACCCGGCAACGGCCTCGACTTCGTCGCCGCCTCGCTCGGCCAGTAAGCCCAACCGACATTCTGCAAGCGCATCGCTCGCGCGCACAAAGAAAAGCCCCGGATCGCTCCGGGGCTTTCTTTATGCGCTATGACGTCGGTGTTTAGGCGTCGTCGCCTTCGTCGGCCTTGTCCTCGAACCAGGCTTCGACCTCGCCCGACAGCTTGATCGTCATTGCCTGCCCGAACCGATCCTTCGACTTGCCCGCGGCGACGCGGATCCAGCCTTCGGAGATCGAATATTCCTCGACGTCGGTGCGCTCCTTGCCCTTGAAGCGGATCCCGATGCCGCGCTGCAGCACCTCCATGTCGAAATGGGGCGAGCGCGGATTGGTCGACATGCGGTCGGGGGGCGTATCGGTCATGACTATATTTCCCAAAAAATGATGGCGCGGCCCTAGCTGGACCGCGCCACCATCGTCAATCGTTGAGAAGCGACGTCCGACTCTAGAAACCAGCCTTCAGCGTCACGAAGAACTGCTGCGGAGCCCCGGTCAGCAACGTCTGGCTGTCGCCGCGGTTGGCGAAGCCGTTCGTCCCGATCGTCGAAACATATTCCTTGTCGAACAGGTTCGTCGCATTGGCCTGGATCGAGATGCGCTCATTGAGGCGATAGCCGATGCTGGCATCGACGATCACGAAGCCGCTGACATCGGCATCATTCTCGTACGAATAATAACGCTTCGAGGTGTAGTTCGCGCCGACGCGCGCAAAGAAATCGCCATTGTCCCAGGTGATTTCGCCCTTGGCGAGGTGCCGCGGCGAATTGACCACCGTCTTGCCCGCGGTCGCCGCGACGACCGCGCCGGCGGCGTTGACGACATCGTCCTGATATTCGGAGTCGTTATAGGCATAGGAGGCGAAGAGCGAGAGTTCGGGGGTGACGCGGAACGTCCCCGCCGCCTCGACGCCCCACGAGCGGACGTCGCCGACGTTGCTGAGGATCGCCGGATTGCCCTGAATACCCGATCCGTTGGCGAACGCGATGATGCGGTCCTTGAAGTCGACATAATAGCCCGCGATCACGCCCTGGAAGCGTGGGGCCTTGGTGCGGAAACCCAGTTCATAGGTCGTCGAGGTCTCGGGTTTCAGGTCGAGCCCGTCGAAGCCCGCCTGCGTCGTCGCGAAGGGCCCGCCCGTCGCCGACGATTCATACGCGCGGATATTCTCGGTATAGCTCGCAAACAGCTCGTTATCGTCGTTCAGGCGATAGAGCAGACCCGCCTGCGGCAGGAACCAGTCCTTGACCTCGGTCTTGCCCGACGCCAGCCCGCCGCTGACGATCGGGGTCGCGAGATTGGTGACGCGCAGCCCCTTCCAACCCGCGTTGATCTGGAAGCCGCCGAGGTCGAGCGTGTCCTGCACATGATATTGCAGCGTCTGGGTGTTGAAATCGAACTCCCACTGGGTCGCGAGCGGATCCTTCGGGAATTTCAGGCTGCCGCGGCTTGGCGCGCCGGTGGTGTTGGCGAGGCCATAGAAGCGTCGCGCCTGGTTGAAGGCGTTATCCTCGTACCACATGCCGATTTCGAACTTGTTGTCGCCGACCTCGAACAGGCTGGAGGTCACGATGCCATAGCGTTCGATGTCATATTCGGTGGTGCGGATCGTCATCGGCGCACCGCCCGGCGTGGTCACATAGGGCGTGAACCACAAGCCGCGCCCCTTGTTGCCATGATAATAACCCATCGCCTTCAGAGTCCAATATTCGCCGAGCGGCGCCTCGACGCCGACCCCGGCGAGCCAATCCTTGCGGAGGCCCGCGGCATCATAATAGGCATCATCGACGGTCGCGATCGGCGATGGGAAAGCAAGGCCGGCGGTCGGATAGGGCAGCGGCGCGGGCGTCGGACCGCTCTGGCTGACCTGATTCTGATAGATTTGCGCGACGCGGACCGCGAGATCCCAATCCTTGGCGAAATTGTCCCAGTCATAGCCGAGACGGCCGATCATCTCGGCGGAGAGGTCCTGATAGTCGTTCTCGCGGCGGTTCGAATAGTTGACGAAGCCGAAGAACTGGCCGTCGCCGACGGGCTGGACGATGCGCGCATTGACCTGATCCTGACGCTGGACGCCATTGCCCTTCCATTTGTCGGCATCCTGCCAGGCATAGCTCAGCGAGAGGCGCGGTCCGCCGGCGCCGATCTCGCCGCTGTCGATGCGCGCGAACAGGCGCTTGGTCTCGTCGCTGCCATAGGTGGCCGACGCTTCGACGCCGAGCCGGTCGGCGGGTTCGCGCGAAAAGAATTCGATCGTGCCGCCAAGATTGCTCGTCGATGCTGCCGCCAGCGAGCCCGCGCCCTGCGCGACTTCGACGCGGCCGACATTCTCGCTGATGATCGCGCGGCTGATGTGCAGGCCGTTGTGGTTGCCATAATTCATGTCGCCGAGCGGGACGCCGTCGAGCGTGAAGCCGAGTTGGTTCTGCGAAAAGCCGCGGATCGAGATGCGTGCCGACCATTCATAGGCGCCAAACGGGTCGGCGGCCTGAAAGTTGACCCCCGGCAGCTTGTCGATCGCTTTGAGCGGGCTGATCCCCGACACTTCGAGCGCGATATCGGCGGCGCCCAGTTCCTGCACCTGACGCGCCTGGCCCTGGCCGAGCACGACGATCTCTTCGACATCGGCGCCTTCCGCATCGGCCGCGGCTTCCTCGGCGAGGGCCGGCGTCGCGGCCAATATTGCGAGCGCAGCGATCGAGGCGGCCCCGGCCCGCAGGCGGCTCCTGAACTGAGTGGTCATCAATGGATCCCCTTTTCCCGGCAGCGAAATGGCGCCGGGGTCGCGGGGGCATTAGGCGGGCGATATTGCTGCGCTGCGGCGAAGGCATGACAGGGCGATGACGGAAAGAAGAAGGAGCGGCGACAGTCGCCCCGTCAGCCGCGCCAAAAATTCTTAACATAAGTTATTTTGAGTAAAGACGCACACTGAGGCAGCGCGAATATGGCTCCGCCCGAGTTATGTCGAAATATATTCTGAACAAAAAATTTAGTTAACCGACCAAGTATCGATATCCCGGAATTTGCCTAATTCTCATAAGTTATTAGTTTATACATTGGGTTAATTTCAATTAATTTCAACAACTATGGAACTTACCCGCCCTTTCGTGAATCTCTGGCTTTGGGACCAGATAATGTACGAAGGGGATGTCTCATGCCTTTGTCCAATCTTGTATTTCGCCCAGCCCATCTCATCCTGATCCCGGCGGCGTGCTTCGCGCTTTCGGCCTGTGAATCGTCGGGCAGTTACCGCGTCGGCAGTGTCGGTAGCGGCGGCACCACCGGCGCCGTCGGCCCGGCAGGCGCCACGGGTCCCGCCGGCGCAACCGGTGCGACTGGTCCAGCGGGGCCCGCCGGTCCCGCAGGCGCGCCCGGTGGCGGCCTCGGCCTGGGCAACGCGGGCGCGCTCGCAGTCGGTGGGCTCGTCGGGCCCAGCGGGGTCGCGGGCACCGGCCTCCTCGCCAACACCGGCGATCCCGCCAGCACCAATCCGGTGATCGGCAATGTGCTCGTGAAGACGGGCGGGCTCGTCAACGTCATCGCTGACAAGGGCCTGCTCCTCGCCAGCGCGGTCGACGGCAAGGTGCCCGGCAACACCAATCTTGTCGGCACCGTCGTCGGCGTCGTCAAAAGCACCGGCGTCGCGCTCGTCCAGACGGGCAATGGTCAGCAATATCTAGTCGACGGCCTCGCCGCCGCGCCCGGTCAGCTGATCACGGCGACGATCGGCAAGGCAACCGCGATCGGCAGCCCGAATGCCTCGCCGCTGATCGGTGCGAGCATATTGTCGCCCGGCCAACAGAACGGCAGCCTGCTGACCGTGGGCGTCGGATCGAGCGGCCAACTCGTCACGCTCCAGCCCGGCACCGGCGGCAATCTGCTCGGCGGCGCCACCGGCGGCCTGACTGGCGGCGCCACGGGCACCCCGGCCGGGACGCCGATCACGCTCGTCAGCAATGTCGTCACCACGGCGACCGGCGCGCTCGCGCAGGTCGGCGGCGGTGTCACCGGCGGCACACCCGGCGGCGGCACGGCGGTCGATCCCGTCACGGGCCTCGTCACCGGGGTCACCGGCACCGTCGGGGGCGTCCTCGGCGGGTTGAAACCGAAGCGCGGCAACTGAAGCCGCACCCTATGCGCGCATTGCGCAACGCCTGTGCCGCGGCGGTGGCGGGAGCCCTGCTCCTCCCCGCCGCGGCATGGCCCGCCCAGCCCGCCGCGACCCCGCTCGACGGCCGGCCGCCCCTCGCACCCGACCGCACGCGCGACCCGCTTCCCGATCCCGAGAGCAAGCCGCTCTCGCTCGGCAAGGTCGAGCTCGGCGCGCGGCCCGATGTCACCATCCGCGAAATTCGCTTCGTCGGCGCGGGCGTGCCCGCGAACGTCGGCCGCGCGGCGCAGCGCTTCGTCGGCAAACCCGCCTCGGCAGACAATCTCGCGAAGCTCGCCGCCGCAATGACGCGCGCGTATAACCGCTCGAGCGTCGCGCTCTTCACCCTCGTCATTCCCGAGCAGGATCTGTCGGGCGGCATCGTCACCGTCGCCTCGGCCGAGGGCTATATCGGCTCGGTGACGCTGAGCGGCGAGCGCGAAAGTGGTCCCGCGCCGCTCGTCGGCAAGATGGCCAGCAGCCTCGTCGGGCGACGCCCGCTCCGCCGCGCGCGCTTCGAACGCGCGCTCGGCAATATCGCCGATATTCCTGGCCTTACCGTCACCCCGTCGCTCGCACTCGGCGGCGAGCAGGGAGCGGTCGCACTCGATCTGGCGATCGACGCCAAGAAGCCCACTGTCGGCCTCGGCTTCACCACCCGCACCAGCCAGTTCGTCAACGACGGGATCGTCGAGGCGAACGCGCGCGGCACCAGCCTGCTGCGCAGCGGCGACGAAACGCGGCTCAGCGGCGCAGCGGCGGTCAACCTCAAGTCGCTGCTCTATATCGCCGCAAGCCATTCAACGCCGATCGGCACCGGCGGCACGCGCGCCGAAATCTCGGGCGCTGCGCTACGTACGCGCCCCAAAGGCCTCGCGATCGACGGCGAAGCGTGGAGTGCTGGCGCCGGTGTTACCCACCCGCTGATCCGCGCGAACCGGCGCAATCTCCTCGCCTCGCTCCGGCTCGACTATCTCGATTCGAAAAACGCGCTCTTCGGTTCGACGATCGCCGCCGAAAAGACGTGGACCGCGAGCGGAAGTCTCGCTTTCCGCCTCAGCGAGGACCGCACCGTGGTCGGCGCACGCATCGGCGGCGCCAAGGGGCTCGACTTCGCCGGCGCTCGTGTCGACCCCGGCGTCGGCGAGGTCGGCTTTGCCTATGCCGACGCGAGCATCGAGGCGAACCGGGCGATCGGCAAGGCACTGGTCGTCCGCGCCGCCGCGACGGGACGCTGGACGCGCGACCGCCTGCCCGCGGCACAGCGCTTCAGCGTCGGCGGCGCCACCTTCGGGCGTGCGTTCGACGACGCGCTCGTCAATGGCGACCGCGGCTATGCGACCTTCGGCGAATTCGCGCTGCGCCCGCTGCGCGGCGGCAAATTGGCGAAGAGCGAGATCTACAGCTTCGTCGATTATGCCGACGTCACGCTGCTCGCGCGCACGGCGATCCCGAAAACCAATTTCCGGCTCGGCAGCTGGGGTGGCGGCGTCCGCCTCTCCTATTCGGAAAATGCGACGGTCGGCCTCGAACTCGCCGACGCGTGGAACCAGCCGGTTCCGGGCTATGATCAGGACTGGCGCGTCGCGCTCAGCTGGAAACTGTCGCTTCGTCCATGACCGCGGGACCCAGCGCCGCCGCGGCGGCGTAAAGCTTGTCGGCGAGCGGATAGAGTTCGCGCTCCTCGCGTTCGACCCGCGTCGCCAACATGCCGAAGACCTCTATCGTCTCACGACTGAATTCCGCCCATTTGTCCGCGACACGCTCGGCGGTCCATTTATCGTCATAGGCGACATATTCGGCGGCAAGGTCGCCCATCTCCAGTTCGAATTCGCGCGTGATGTGCATCAGCTCCGCGTCGCCCGTCGCCCGGAGCCTCGGATAAAGGATCCAATCCTCGCATTTCAGATGGCGGACCAATGTCTCGCGGAGCAGCCCGCGCGCCGATGCCAAGTCGCTTAGCCGCGCCGGGCCGGGGGCCTGCAGCAATTCGGTCACGATCCGCGCCAGCGCGATCAGCGCCGCATGTTCGGCGCGCAGTCGCTCCATTTCGCGGCTCAATGGCATGTTGCCTCCAGCGATACGAGCGGTCCCCTTACTCCATTAGGCGGCAATGCGCCCAAAAAGTAAATCAATTTTCAGAAAATTCAGATGAACCGATCCATCAACCCGTCACCGCAAACCGACTCGTCAAAAAGGGGGCAAGCCATAGGACCAAATGAGAATTTCTCGGAATAATAGCGGCACGTCAGCTTGTGCAGCGCGGGCTCGACAAGGATTACAAGGACAAGCTGTACCGAGGCACGATTGACGGAACCGCTCGCGCGCCCGAACATTTGGAGTCGGAGCGTTGAAGGGAAAACCGATGGCCGCACGTGCATATTGGAAGGGTCAGATCCGGCTCGCCTTGGTGTCGATCCCGGTCGAAATCTATTCGGCGACCAAATCGGGCGCCGCGGTGACCTTCCGCCAGATCCACGAACCGAGCGGCAAGCCGATCAAATATGAAAAAATCGTGCCCGGCATCGGCGCGGTCGACCATGACGAGATCGTCAAGGGCTTCGAGCTGTCGAAGGGCAATTATGTCCTGCTCGACGAGGAGGAGATCGAGGCGGTCAAGCTCGAGAGCAAGCGCACCTTGGAACTCGTCCAGTTCGTCGACACCGACGCGATCGACGTCCTTTATTACACCAAGCCCTATTATGTCGTCCCCGCCGACGAGCTCGCCGAAGAGGCCTATATCGTCCTCCGCGAAGCACTTAAACGCACGAAGAAAGTCGGGCTCGGCCAGCTCTCCTTGCGCGGACAGGAACAGCTCGTCGCGCTCCGCCCGTGCGGACGCGGGCTGGTGCTCGAAGTTTTGCGCTATGCCGATGAGGTCAACAAGGCGGCCAATTATTTCCGCGATGTCGGCAACAGCAAACCCGACACCGACCTGCTCGACCTCGCCGAAACCTTGATCGCCAAGAAGAGCGGCGAATTCGACGCGAGCGACTATCACAACCATTATATCGACGCGCTGAAACGCGTGATCGCCAAAAAGGCGAAGGCCAAGGGCAAGCGCGTGCTCGAAGATGTCGAAGAGCCCGCGAGCACCGGCCGCGGCTCGAACGTCATTGACCTGATGGCGGCGCTGAAAGCCTCGGTCGACGGCAAGAAGACCGCGCCCGCCAAGGCGGCACCGGCGAAGAAGGCCCCCGCCAAAAAGCCCGCGGCGCGCAAGCGCGCCTGACATGGCGAAGCGCGCCGACCCGCTCGCGCAATATAACGCCAAGCGCGATTTCGCGCTGACCCCCGAGCCCGCAGGCAAGGTGGAGAAAGGCGCGGGCAACCGCTTCATCGTTCAGAAGCACGACGCGACGCGCCTGCACTATGATTTCCGGCTCGAGGTCGACGGCGTGCTCAAAAGCTGGGCGGTCACCAAGGGCCCGAGCGCCGACCCCGCCGACAAGCGCCTCGCGGTGCGCACCGAAGACCATCCGATGAGCTATGCCGATTTCGAGGGCGGCATCCCCAAGGGCGAATATGGCGGCGGCACGGTGATGCTGTGGGACCGCGGCACGTGGAAGCCCATCGAAGGCAAGAGCGCGAAGGATATCGACAAGGGCCATCTCCACTTCACCCTCGACGGCGAGCGCATGAAGGGCGAGTGGCTGCTCGTCCGCATGAAGCCGCGCCCCGGCGAAAAGCGCGAGAATTGGCTGCTGCGCAAGGTCGACGACGCCTTTGCGGGCGGCACCGACGATCTTGTCGGGCGCCAGCTGACGAGCATCCTCACCAGCCGCACGATGGCCGAAATCGCGGGCGACGAAGGCGGCGAACAATCGCTGAAAGGCGCCAAGGGCGCAGCCTTCGCCAAGAAGATGGCCGACGCTGCCGCGCACAACAAAAAGATCGCCAAGCCGGTCGCGAAGGGCAAGCCACCCAAATTCCGCCCGCTCCAGCTCGCGACGCTCGTCGATGCCGTCCCCGGCGGCAACGGCTGGTTCCACGAGATCAAATATGACGGCTACCGCGCCGAAATCGCTGCGGCGGGCAGCGACGTGCGCGTCTACACGCGGAACGGCCTCGACTGGACCGACAAGTTCGCTCCGCTCGTCCGCCATATCGCCGCGCTCGACCTGCCCCCGTGCCTGATCGACGGCGAAATCGTTGCCTATGGCAAGGATGGCAATCCGGACTTCTCGTCGCTGCAGGCCGTCCTCAAACGCGGACATGGTGCACAGGACGAGGGCACCGCGCTCCATTTCTTCGCCTTCGACCTCCTCGAACTGGACGGCAAATCGCTCGCCAAGCTCGGCAATCTTGAACGCAAGGAGCGCCTCGAAGCGCTGCTCCGCGATGCCAAGGCGCCGATCGCGGTCGCCGATCATGTCATCGGCGCGGGCGAGAAACTCTACGACGCGATGTGCAGCGCCGGACAGGAAGGCATCATCTCGAAACGCGCCGACGCGGCTTATTCGGGTCGCCGCAGCAAAAGTTGGGTGAAGGTTAAATGCACGCGGCGGCAGGAGTTCATCCTCGTCGGCTGGAACCCCTCATCGACCAAGGCGCGCCCCTTCGCCTCGTTGCTCCTCGCGCAGCGCGAGGGCGACACGCTCGTCTACAAGGGTAATGTCGGCACCGGTTTCGACGGCGACGCGATGGCCGATCTCGCGAAAAAATTCGCCGCCCGCGAACGCAAGACCGCGCCGCTCGAGGTCGACGCCGCATCGGCGCGCAAGGTCCATTGGCTCAAACCCGATCTCGTCGCCGAAATCGCCTTCGCCGAATTCACCGCGAGCGGATCGGTACGCCACGCGAGCTTTCTCGGGCTGCGCCAAGACAAGGAAGCCAAAGACGTGACCCCCGAAACGAAACAACCCGCCCCCGCACCCGAAAGCGACGTCACGATCAGCAGCCGCGACCGCGTCATCTTCCCCGAAGCCAAGGCGACCAAGGGCGACCTCGCCGATTATTATGCCGCGATCGCGCCGATCATGCTGCCGCACACCGCGCGCCGCCCGATCAGCCTCGTCCGCTGTCCGCAGGGCCGCGGCAAGAAATGCTTCTTCCAGAAGCATGACTCGGGATCGTTCGGCGACCATGTCCTCCACGTGCCGATCAAGGAGAAGGACGGCGAGCACGAGGACTATCTTTACGTCGAGGACTCCGACGGGCTGCTCGCCTGCGTCCAGATGGGGACGATCGAATTCCACGGCTGGGGCAGCCACGTCGATGCGCTCGAAAGGCCCGACCGTATGGTATTCGACCTCGACCCCGACGAGGGGCTCGATTTCGCCGATGTCAAAAAGGCCGCGCTCGACATCCGCCGCCAGCTCGCCGACATCGGGCTCGTCAGCTTTGCGATGCTTTCGGGCGGCAAGGGGGTGCATGTCGTCGTGCCGCTCGATCCGGGGCACAGCTGGGACGCGCACAAGGATTTCTCGAAACGCTTTGCCGAGGCGCTGAGCCTCGCCGAACCCGACCGCTTCATCGCGACGATGAGCAAGGCGAAGCGCAAGGGAAAGATCTTCATCGATTATCTCCGCAACCAGCGCGGCAGCACCGCGGTCATGCCCTATTCGGCGCGCGCGCGCGAACAGGCGCCGGTCGCGGTCCCGATCGGTTGGGACGCGCTCGCCGATGTCGAAAAGGCCGGGCAGTGGACGATCAAGGATGGCAACGAGTTGCTCAAGCGCGCCGCGAGCCCCGAACTCAAAGGCTGGGGCTTTGCGAACCAGGCGCTCCCCGATTTTTGACGCGGCAGGCCACCGCGCGATTCGCGCGCGGCCGATTGGTTAGCGCGCTAAGCGTCCTCGCCATAATACCAATAAAATACCAAAATTATGCCATCTTCGCGATCCCGGGCCATAAATTGCGTCAAAATCCGCTTGACGGATAGATTGGTATGTATAAATTTCCCTCAAAATTAGAGCAAAACTTGATCCAAGATCAAAAAGAGGGAGACTTAACATGACCAATGCAAGATATCTGCTCGCTTCGGCCAGCATTGGTACGCTGCTTTTTGCCGCCAGCGCGGCCCACGCCCAGACCTCCACCGCCGCACCCGCCGCCGACACGGCCGAGAGCGAAATCGTCGTCACCGGTATCCGCGGTTCGCTGCGCGAAGCGATCGATGCAAAGCGCGACCTGTCGGTCATCGCCGATGTGGTCACTGCCGAGGATGTCGGTAAATTCCCCGACAAGAATGTCGCCGAGGCGCTCCAGCGCGTTCCCGGCATCGTCGTCAACCGCGAGTTCGGCGAGGGCGAGCGCGTCTCGCTGCGCGGCACCGCACCGAACCTCACCAAGACCCTCCTCAACGGCCATAGCGTCGCGACCGCCGACTGGTTCATCCTCGACCAGGTCGCCTCGACGCGCAGCTTCAACTATCTCACCCTACCCGCCGAGATCATTGGGCGCCTCGAAGTCTACAAGAGCCCGCAGGCCGACGTCGAGGAAGGCGGGGTCGGCGGCACGATCAACGTCATCACGCGCAACCCGCTCGACCTCGACCCGCTCACCCTCTCGGCCTCGGCGCAGGCCGCCTATTCGGATCTCTCGGGCAAGGTCGATCCGCAGGTTTCGGGCCTGATCAGCTGGAAGAACGCCGACGAAACCTTCGGCGTCCTCGTCGGCGCCATCTATCAGAAGCGCCGCACGCGCCGCGACGGCCTCGAAATCTTCGGCTACCGCTCCTTCCCCGTCGGCGGCGGGCAGAGCGCGCTCGTCCCGACGCTGATCGGCTCGACGATGTTCGAACAGAACCGCGAACGCTATGGCGCCAATGTCGGGATCCAGTTCCGTCCTTCGGACGAGCTCGAAATCAATATCACCGGCCTCTATTCGCGCTTCAACGCCGACAACTTCAACCAGAATTATATCGCATGGGGCGAACAGGCGCTCGCCGGCGGCGGCACGATCAGCAATGCCGTGGTGCGCGACGGCGTCGCGGTCTCGGGCAATATCGCCTCGGCCACCGGCGGCACCACGGGCTTCGGCGTCGTCTATGACGCCATCGACCGTCAGGCGGTCGCCAAGACCGTCTCGGCCGATTTCGACCTGACCTACCGCCCGACCGATAGCCTGTCGGTGCATTTCAAGGCCGGCTGGACCAAGGCGAACGGCGACACGAGCAATGAGAATTTCATCGAGTTCGCCGGCCCCGGCGCGTTCAGCTATGATCTCACCAGCGGCCGCCCCGAAGTCAGTTTCTCGAACCCCAACCCCCTCAACCCGCTGGGTATCCGCCCCGACTTTGCGCGTATCCAGTCGGTCACCAACGACGATGAGGAGAAATATTTCTACCTCGACCTCGAAAAAGAGGTCGAATGGGGTCCGCTCACCGCGCTCAAATTTGGGGTCAAATATACCGATCATGACCGCGTCGCCGAACGCTTCGCGACCAACGGCGGCGTCTTCACCCCCGGCCTGCGCTGCAACGGCGTCGCTTGTACCTCGGCCGACTTCGCAACCGGCAGCGGCATGCCCGGCGACTTCCTCGACAATATCGCCGCCCCCGGCACGCTGACCGACTATTGGCGCGTCGATCCCGCCAAGCTGCGCGCCATCTATGGCGCATCGACGTCGCCCTCAAACGACCGCTTCCTCGTTCCCGGCAACACCTATTCGATCAACGAAAAAGCGTGGGGTGGTTACGGCCTCGCCAAATTCGGCGGCGAGGGCTGGCGCGGCAATGTCGGCGTGCGCGTGATCACGACGGACCAGACGTCCGAAGGCTATATCATCGGCGGCGCGAACCCCGAATTCACCAACCCGTTCGGCGGCTTCACCCCGTCGACCGCGAAGCGCTCCTACACCGACATCCTGCCGAGCGCGAACCTCTCGGTCGATCTCTCGCCGCAGGTCGTGCTGCGCTTCGCCGCGGGCAAGACGGTGACGCGTCCCGACTTCGTCGACATCACGCCGGGCGTCGACCTCAACGGCACGTTGCTGACGGGCCGCGGCGGCGATCCGAACCTCGATCCGTACCGCGCCAACCAATATGACCTGTCGATCGAATGGTATCCCGACCGCGAGACGATCGTCGCGCTCGCCGCCTTCTACAAGGATATCCAGTCGTACATCGTCAACACGACCTCGACCGAAGTCCTGCCGGGCGTGTTCGTGCCGGGGTCGCAGCCTGCGGGCTGCGTCGCGGCGGGCGGCGGCAATCCGAACCTGTTCAACTGCCCCTATCAGATCAACCGCCGCAGCAACGGTGACGGCGGGCGCAACCAGGGCTTTGAATTCCAGGTGTCGCGCCCGATCTGGGGCGGCTTCGGCGCGGTAGTGAACTACACCTACTCCGACGCCAAGGCGAACAATGGCGACCCGATCCCCGGCAATTCGAAACACTCGCTCAACCTGACGGGCTATTATGAGAATGACCTGATCAGCGCGCGCGTCTCGTACAACTACCGGTCGAAATTCTTCATCGATATCGACCGCGCCGCGCCGCTCAATCAGGCAGCGCTGTCGTCGCTCGATGCGTCGGTCAGCGTCAATATCACCGACAATATCGCGCTCACCGCCGACGCGATCAACCTGACCAACGAAGAGATCGTGCAATATTCGGGCACCCGCGACCGCCCGCGCGCGATCTATGACAATGGCCGCCAATTCTACGTCGGCGCGCGCCTGAAGTTCTGACGCGCCGAACCGCCCGCGCCGGGGTCTTTCCGGTCCGGAAAGACCCTAACGTGCTGCGGCACGATAGCGCGACGGCGGCACCCCGAAGCGCCGCGCAAAGGCGGTCGCGAAATGGCTCGGCGAAGCAAAGCCCGTCGCCAGCGCCACCTCGGTCACCGGCTCCGCGCCATACCATAGCAAGCGCGCCGCCGCATCGAGCCGCGCGCGCATCACATATTGCCAGGGCGATACACCGAACGCGTCGCGAAAGGCGCCGGTGAAGCCTCGCTCATCCATCCCGACCAGCGCCGCGAGCGCCGCAAGATTATGCTCCGCATCGAGCTGCCCGCGGATCGCATCGACCAACCGGTTGCGATCCGATGCCGACAGGGCCCGCCGCACGGGCCGTGGATCGCGATGCCCATATCGATGGAACAGATGGCGCTCGAGCGCGTCGCCGACCTCGTGCGACGCCATCCGCGCCAGATCGTCGTCCGCTTTGCCCAGCAGCTCGAACAACCGCGCCGCCGCATCGAAGAGAAATGCATCGCGATGCCGGACCCGCGCCACCAGCGGCGCATCGGCCAGCAGCGCGGTCGGCACGCTCAGCTCGACAAACTCCGCCCGCTCGCCCTGTGCCAGCGCGGCATAACGGCACGCCGCCGGGATCATCCACACATCGCCGCGCGCCGGCAGCACCGGCCCCGATGGCCCGACCGAAAATTCGCAGTCCATCCGGTCGAGCCGGCCGCCGAGATGGACGACGATAACATGATGATCTTCCTCGAACGCCCAGTCGGTCGGCGTTTCGAGATTTTCGGTGGCGGCGAGCACACCGAGCTGGCCGATCCGCGCCTGATGCCGCGCGATGACGTCGCGCCCCGATCGCGGCCTGATGCCATCCCAGACGGTTGCGGCTTCGGTCAATCACCCACCTTGCGAGCCCCCACGACTCGCCGAAACAATATTCGAAAACTGCGCCGGAATTTGAAAGCGGACAAGATCAAAGCGGCTTAGCCTTGGATGGACAACGACCAAGGAGACCGAAATGGCCGATCACAGCATCAAGGGTAAAACCGTCCTCATCGCGGGCGGCGGCAAGAATCTGGGCGGCCTGATCGCGCGCGACCTCGCGGAACAGGGCGCCAGGGCGATCGCGATCCATTACAATAGCGCGGCCGCGGCGGCCGAGACCGAAGCGACACTCGCCGCGATCCGCGCCGCGGGCGCAGAGGCCGTCGCCTTTCAGGCCGACCTCACGTCGGCCGCGTCCATGGAAAAGCTGTTCGCCGACACGATCGCCGCGATCGGCCGCCCCGACATCGCGATCAACACCGTCGGCAAGGTTCTGAAAAAGCCCTTCACCGAAATCAGCGAAGCCGAATATGACGCGATGACCGCGGTCAATTCAAAGACCGCCTTCTTCTTCCTGAAAGAGGCAGGCAAGCATGTGAACGACAATGGCAAGGTGTGCACGCTCGTCACCTCGCTGCTCGGCGCCTACACGCCCTTCTATGCCGCCTATGCAGGCACCAAGGCGCCGGTCGAGCATTTCACCCGCGCCGCGTCGAAAGAATTCGGCGAGCGCGGAATCTCGGTCACCGCGATCGGTCCCGGCCCGATGGACACCCCCTTCTTCTATCCCGCCGAAGGCGAAGATGCGCAGGCCTATCATAAATCGGCCGCCGCGCTCTCCGCCTTCACCAAGACCGGACTCACCGACATCGCCGACATCGTCCCGTGGATCCGCATGCTCGTGTCGGACGGCTGGTGGATGACCGGCCAGACGATCCTCGTCAACGGCGGCTACACGACCAAGTGACCCCTCCTCCGGCGGCCGTCCCTCCGGCCGCCGGACCTATCCCATGGGCCATCTTCCCTTGCCGCCGGGGCAGGGATATTCAGGCCGCGATCCATTTGCGAAGGGGAATTTCATGCACGCCAGGCCGGTCACCGCGCAATGACGGCGACGCGCCCCGGCGCCCCCCGCCGCCCGATGCTCCGCGACCGCGACGGGCATCACGCGCGCGTCACCTTCGAAGAGCTGTTCTTCGACCTCGTCTATGTCTTCGCGGTCACCCAGCTCAGCCACACATTGCTCCACCACCTCAGTCTGGTCGGCGCGCTCGAAACGCTGATCCTCTGGTTCGCGGTCTGGCTCGGCTGGCAATATACCTGCTGGGTCACCAACTGGTTCGACCCCGAACATCCCCGGCTGCGCAGCTTCCTGTTCGTGCTGATGCTGCTCGCGCTGGTGATGTCCGCGGCGATCCCCGACGCGTTCAGCGACAAGGCGCTCGTCTTCGCCGGCTGTTATGTCGCGATCCAGCTCGGCCGCACGCTCTTCGTCGTTTTCGCGCTCGACCGTTCCACCGCGCTTGGCGCCAATTATCGCCGCATGGCCGCGTGGTTCGCGGTCTCGGGCTGTTTCTGGATCGCCGGTGCGCTCGCGGGCCACGAGTTGCGGTTGCTGCTCTGGGCGATCGCGGTCTTCCTCGAATATGTTGCACCGATGACCGGCTTCGCCTTTCCCGGGCTCGGGCGATCGCACACAAGCGACTGGACGATCGAGGGCGGCCATCTCGCCGAGCGCTGCCAATTGTTCGTCATCGTCGCGCTCGGCGAAACCCTGCTCGCAACCGGCGCCACGCTCGCGCGCAGCGAGACGTGGAGCACCCCGCTCCTCTCGGCGCTCGGCGCGACCTTCCTCGGCACGCTCGCGCTCTGGTGGCTCTATTTCGGCACCTCAAGCAAGGATGCGACGACAAAGATCACCACGTCCGACGACCCCGGCCGCATCGGCGCCTCGTTCAACTATGTCCACGCGATCCTCGTCGCGGGCATCATCGTCTGCGCGGTCGGCAACGATCTCGCGATGGAGCATCCGGGCGGCCACGCCAGCCTGCCGCAGGTGCTGGTGATCGCGGCGGGGCCGATCCTCTATCTCGCGGGCAGCGCGATCTACCGCCGCGTCGTCTATGGCCGCATCCCGGTATCGCACCTCGCGGGGATCGTCGCGGCGCTCGCGCTCGCCCCGATCGGGCTGAACGCCAACCTGCTCGTCATGGGGTGGCTCACGACGCTGCTCCTCGCCGCGGTCGCGATCTGGGAAAGCCGGACGCGGCGCGCGGCCTAGCGCCTAATTATTGTTGCACTCGCCCGGCGTGCAATTGTCGGGATCGCCATCGAGCGCGACGAGCAGCCCGATCCCGGCCAGCAGCGCGAGCCCGCCGACGACCACCGCGACGGTCCCCGCGTCGGACATATTGCTGCGTCCCTTCGTCGAAGCCGTCTTTCCGGGGGTCAGCCGTTGCCCGCCGAGCGAGAGCTGCGGCGCGGCCTCATCGCCCCTGAACCCGAACTCGAGCCCTTCGCCAAAGCGCCACGCGGGTCCGCGCAGTCCCGACCCGTCGCTCCGCTGCATCGGCGCGAGCGTCAGGCTGGCGCGGATATCCTTGTCGCTGCCCCGCGATCCGCCGAGCGGAATGCGCAGCCGCACCCCGGCAAAGCCGCCCGTCGCGACCGGCCCGGCGCTGTTCAGATGCGCGGGGCCCTCGATCGTCTGCGCCTGCAACGGCGCCGCGCCGCACGACAGCAGCGCAAGCGATGCGGCGATACGTTTCATGCTCATGGATAGTCCTCCCCTCTTCGGCTTGATCACCCGAAATTGAGGCCGAAGAATGGCCGCGCGGCCCACGCGAAAACGCCTATCGGCCCGCCGCCCTCGCCTTGCGCGCCTGCCGCCACGACGGCCGCTTCTTCACCGCGGCCACCCCGTCCGCCACCGCCGGCGCCAGCGGCACCGCCGGCGTCGCCTCGCCGCGCGCCTCGGCCGCCTCGATCCATTCGCGATAGCCCTCGGGAATATCGCCGCCCGCCTCCACCCAGTCGGCCTCGCCCGCGAAGCGCTGCACCGGCTCGGCATCGGCCAGCCCCTCATACGCCTGCAGTGGCCCGTAAAAGGGAAGCGCCCGCTCGCCCAGCCGCACCAGCCCGGCGCCCGGATCGTCGATCTGCATAGCGATCGCCTCGGGCCCGCCCTCGTCGGCCGCAGCGATCAGCGCGCGCTGCCGCTCGGCAAGCGCGAGCAGCGCCGCGCCGATCTCGGCCTCGGCCTGCGCATCGAGCGCCGCCCCCTCATAGCCGTCGAGCAACGCCGCCGCCGCATCCTGCGCCCCGGCCGGATCGCCCGCCCCCGCGCCATCCCCATGGATCACCGTCCGCACCGTCGTCGTCGAGGCTTCGGCGGCCGCGCCGGCATCGCCCTCACCACTCCCGGCCACCGCAGCGCCCACCCCTGCACTGGCGCGCGTCGAGAAATAGTTGATCGTCGTCCGCTTGCCGCCCGCATCCTGCCCATAATGGCGCAGGCAGAACATCAGCAGCGCGTCATTATGCTTGCGCCGGAACCCCATCAGCTTGCCCGCGACAAAGACGGGCACCAGATAGCCGTCGATCGCGCGTTCGAACGCGATATCCTTCAGCCGCGCGACCCCGAAATCGAGCGCCGCCGCCCACGCCCGCCGAAAGCTCTCCGCCCCCGCCGCGCGCCGCAGCGTATAGCAATTCGCCTGCGCCATATTGACCATCGCCGCCGCACGGCTGACCGACCCGGTATCGGCGAGCGCCGCGATAAACGCCTTCTGCCGCTCGGGCGTCCACCCGTCGTGCCGATATTTGCGCGGCACCGGCGTAAAGTCGGGAAGCGGCGGCCGAGCCTCCGCCGCGATCGGTGTCCGGTTCTGCATGATATGCCCTCCTGTCTGCCAAACCGGACAGGATATGACGGGGTGGAGGAATGTAGGAAAGGGGTTTGTTTATGGTTTGTTCCAACTTGGCGGCGTTGGGGCTTCCAACTGCCGATAAGCTACGGAGCGTTGGTGGGAGCTGTTGTCGCGGCAGCATTTGCTCCGGCGACAAATTCAATTTTTGGACGGTGCCCGATCAGATTTCCCATGGCTTCAGTATAGTCGGTAAAAAGCTGCCGGACGTCGGGTTGCTGCGAGCCAATTACCTGCGCCAGCGAATTGGCAAGCGATCGCAGATGGACAATCGTAGGCATAACGGCATCATATTCTTCTTTATTCGAGATCAGCATCGAACCGCGGTCGCCGCTTACTGAACTTGAGCGTCCGCGCAGAAACTCAACCCGCATTTCGCGATAGTACTGAGAACTTTGGATAAAATTTGACAGCCAGAGCACTGCTTCCTGATAGCGCTGCATTACGTCGAACAGCTTGGCATCGATAAGCAATACCAACTCGTCTATGTCCCATTGAAGTTCCCGCATATCATGCGGCGGAAACTGCAAAATCTGCCACAGCTCGAGATTCTCAGCGCCGGAGATTTTTTTAGCCTCCTCAATGTCGGTTAGCGCATTTGAAAATACCTCATTAATTTCATGAATCTTGAAGAAAACTGCCCAGCCGCGCGCCTTCTTTTCTTCAGAAATCCGCTGCGCTTCCTTTTTTCGGTCATGGCGCAGCGCGAGTTGCTGTGCCGCAATAGCAAAGCCGCCGCCGAGCAAGGCTGAAGCGAACTCACTAATACCATCGATCAGCCAAATATTTTGAAGAAAATCCCCGAACCTCTCCATCATCTAATCAATCCGTCGCTTTCGGCTGTTGCCGATTTATGTGATGCTGTTACCACGAGGCGCAATACGCGGGCGACTTATACGAAAACAATCCGCTCCAGAAAATTCGAGCGCGGCTACAGTCTCATATTTATCACCAAACATACTCTCATACTGAACGATCTGCTGCGCATATACGACCAGATCACCGGCCTTTATCTTGTCATACTGCACGGCTGATAATATGGTTTCTGTATCGCCATGAGCAGCGAATTGCTGGCCCGTTGCAAGTATCATGCTGGGCATTTCTCCATCCGGGATAATTTCCTCGAGCGCGACTGGCGGCCAAGTCCAACCGGGCCGATCGAGGCGTATCGCGGTAAGGCAGCGGACGTTAAGCGCCGGAGTATCACCTCTATTTATGAACTTGAAACCGATAGACGCCGGTCTCCCAGCGACCACGTTCCCATCACCTGGATCGATGCAGATATAGGGCCTAATACGCAACTTGCCGTGATTCTCAGTAGTAATCGCAAGCCGCGTAGCCGCAGCCGCGCTATCGCGCGCGACTGCCAGCGCAGCTGCTGTGTGAGCGTTTGCTGCGTCCGCATCTACTCTTGAGGCCTCGAACTCTTCTCTAGCGAGAGCTAACGCTTTGCGCGTCTGCCAAAGTGAAACCATTAAGGCGATCAGGCCCACAACCGAGACAATTGCACCTGCAAGCGCCAAATAGTTGCTTGAAGTAGAGGCCACGGCCGACTGCTCAGCCGCCAAAATCTGACGACATTCAGAAGTAAGCTGCTTTGTATCTTCAGGCGCTTCGGCGGGACAGTCCGTTGAGCTAGCGGTGATTCTTTGAACGGAATTCATAATGCATTTGATAGCGGGCACGGCTAGCAGTGCAACAATCGCCAATGCCACCATCTTGTTTTTGGCGCTCAGCCTCCAATCCGTGACGTTGGATAGCTTACTACAGCGTGCATGGGTTGGACTTGGCGGTTGCGGCCTTTAACGACCGCCAGTTCTGGGCGTTTACCCAACCCTTCGCCACTCCCCCAATCCCAACTCCCCAATCTCCCACCCCCCGATCCGCCACCGCACCAGCCGCAGCGTCGGATAGCCGACCGCGGCGGTCATGCGGCGGACCTGGCGGTTGCGGCCTTCGGTGATCGTCAGTTCGATCCATGAATCGGGCACGCTCTTGCGATATCGCACCGGCGGGTCACGGTCCCACAGTTGGGGCGGGTCGATGCGGCGGACCGTCGCGGGGCGCGTCGGGCCGTCGTTCAGCGTGACGCCGCGGCGCAGCGCCTCGAGCGCGGCGTCGTCGGGCTCGCCCTCGATCTGCGCCAGATAGGTTTTGGGGGTCTTGTGCTTCGGCGACGAAATGCGCGCCTGCAGCGCGCCGTCGTCGGTCAGAATCAACAGGCCCTCGCTATCGCGATCGAGCCGCCCCGCCGGATAGACGCCGGGCACGTCGATATAGTCGGACAGCGTCGCGCGCGGGCCGTCGGCGGGCGCGGTCATGCCTTTGTCGGTAAACTGGCTGAGCACACCCCACGGCTTGTTGAACAGGATCAGCGTCATGGCATCAGGCTCCGCGCCACGGCCTCGGCGACCTTGATGCCGTCGACCGCCGCCGACAAGATGCCGCCAGCATAGCCCGCGCCCTCGCCCGCGGGGAACAGCCCCGCGGTGTTCAGGCTCTGAAAATCCTCGCCGCGGGTAAAGCGCACGGGCGAGGAGGTGCGCGTCTCGACCCCCGTCATCACCACGTCGGGATGGTCGTATCCCGCAATCTGGCGCCCGAACACCGGGATCGCCTCGCGCATCGCCTCGACCGCGAAATCGGGCAGGCACGCCGCGAGGTCGGTCGGCGTGACGCCGGGGCGATACGACGGCACGACACTGCCGAGCGCGGTCGACGGGCGCCCCGCGAGGAAATCGCCGACGCGCTGCGCGGGCGCGCGATAGTTCGAACCGCCCGCGACAAAGGCGAGCGATTCCCAGTGCCGCTGGAACGCGAGGCCTGCGAGCGGGTCGCCGGGATAGTCGCGCGCGGGGTCGATCGCGACGACGAAGCCCGAATTGGCGTTGCGCTCGTTGCGCGAATATTGGCTCATGCCGTTGGTCGCGACGCGGCCTTCTTCGGAGGTCGCGGCGACGACGGTGCCGCCGGGGCACATGCAGAAACTGTAGACGGTGCGCCCGTTCTTGCAGTGGTGCGAGATATGATATTCGGCGGCGCCGAGGATCGGGTTGCCCGCATCGGCGCCAAAGCGCGAGGTGTCGATCCACGATTGCGGATGCTCGATGCGGACGCCGATCGAAAAGGGCTTCGCCTCGACATGCACCCCCGCCGCGTGGAGCATCGCGAAGGTGTCGCGCGCGCTGTGGCCGACGGCGAGGATGACGCGGTCGGCCTCGATATAGTCGCCGCCCGTCAGGTGCACGCCCTGGACGCGGCGCTCGCCCGCGCCGTCGGTCGCGATGTCGAGCCCGTCGACCTTGTGCTGCCAGCGATATTCGCCGCCCAGCCCCTCGATCGTCTCGCGCAGGCTTTCGACCATCGTCACCAGCCGGAAGGTGCCGATATGCGGATGCGCCTCGGTCAGGATTTCGGGCGGCGCGCCCGCCTTGACGAATTCGGTGAGCACCTTGCGGTCGAGATGCCGCGGGTCCTTGATCCGGCTGTACAGCTTGCCGTCCGAGAACGTGCCCGCGCCGCCCTCGCCGAACTGGACATTCGATTCGGGGTGGAGCACGCCGCGTCGCCACAGGTCCCATGTGTCCTTGGTGCGCTCGCGCACGACCTTGCCGCGGTCGAGGATGATCGGGCGGAACCCCATCTGCGCGAGGATCAGCCCGACGAACAGCCCGCACGGCCCCGCGCCGACGACGACCGGCCGCTTGACGCCCTTCGGAGCCTGCGTGATGAATTTGTACGCGGTGTTCGGGGTCTGCTGGACATTGCGGTCCTTGCGAAAGCGCGCGAGCACGGCGCCCTCGTCCTTCACATTGACGTCGATCGAATAGATCAGCTTGATGTTGGTCTTGTCGCGCGCATCGTGCGCGCGGCGCGCGACGACGTGGCGCACCAGTTCGCGCGGGCCGATGCGCAGCCGCTTGCAGATCGCGGCGGGCAGATCCTCCGGCGCATGGTGCAGCGGCAGTGTGAGTTCGGTCAGGCGAAGCATCGCACGCCTGTAATGCGCAACCCGGCCGGGGGGAACGCTGTTCGCAAAGAAAAGGGGCGGCCATCGCTGGCCGCCCCCATGATCTTTAGGCCGCTTCCTTCTTGCGCGACGCTTTCTTGCGCTCGTGCGGATCGAGCAGCGCCTTGCGGATGCGGATATTCTTCGGGGTCACTTCGACCATTTCATCGTCGTCGATGTAAGCGATCGCCTGCTCGAGCGTCATGCGCTTCGGCGGGGTCAGGCGGATCGCGTCGTCCTTGCCCGTCGAACGAAAGTTCGTGAGCTGCTTCGACTTCATCGGGTTGACTTCGAGGTCGTCGGGCTTGGCATTTTCGCCGATGATCATGCCCTCATAGAGCGCCTCGCCGGGCGAGACGAAGAGGATGCCGCGCTCTTCGAGCGGGCCCAAGGCATATGCAACCGCTTCGCCATTGCCGTTCGAAATCAGCACGCCGTTCTGGCGGCCGGCGATCTGGCCTTTGTGCGGGCCATATTTCTCGAACAGGCGGTTCATGATCCCGGTGCCGCGCGTGTCGGACAGGAATTCGCCGTGATAGCCGATCAGGCCGCGCGACGGGCCGCTGAAGGTGATGCGCGTCTTGCCGCCACCCGACGGACGCATGTCGGTGAGGTCGGCCTTGCGGATCTGCATCTTCTCGACGACCGTGCCGCTATGTTCGTCGTCGACGTCGATGACGACGGTTTCATAGGGTTCGGTGCGCTTGCCGGCCTCGTCCTCGCCATAGAGAACCTTCGGACGGCTGATGCCGAGTTCGAAGCCCTCGCGGCGCATCGTTTCGATGAGCACGCCGAGCTGAAGCTCGCCGCGGCCCGCGACTTCGAAGCTGTCCTTGTCGGCGCTTTCGGTGATGCGGATCGCGACGTTGGTCTCGGCTTCGCGGAACAGGCGGTCGCGGATCATGCGGCTCGTGACCTTGCTGCCCTCGCGGCCCGCCATCGGCGAATCGTTCACGGCAAAGCGCATCGACAGCGTCGGCGGATCGATCGGCTGCGCGGCGATCGGCTCGCTGACGCTGGTGTCGGCGATCGTGTTCGCGACGGTCGCCTGCGCGAGGCCGGCAATCGCGACGATGTCGCCCGCCTTGGCTTCCTCGACGGGAACGCGGTCGAGACCGCGGAAGGCGAGCAGCTTCGAGGCGCGGCCGGTTTCGATGACCTTGCCGTCCATGTCGATCGCGTGGATCGGCTGGTTGACCTTGACCGTGCCCGACTGGACGCGGCCGGTCAGGATGCGGCCGATGAAATTGTCGCGGTCGAGCAGCGTCGCGAGGAAGGTGAAGGGCGCGTCTTCGTCGAGGCCCGGGGTCGGGACGTGCGACACGATCGTCTTGAACAGCGGCTCGAGCGTGCCTTCGCGCGCTTCGGGGCTTTCCGAAGCATAGCCGCCGCGGCCCGAGGCGTAGAGGATCGGGAAGTCGAGCTGCTCGTCATTGGCTTCGAGCGTCAGGAACAGCTCGAACACTTCGTCGAGCACTTCGGCGGCGCGCGCGTCGCTGCGGTCGATCTTGTTGACGACGACGATCGGCTTCAGGCCGAGCGCGAGCGCCTTGCCGGTCACGAACTTGGTCTGCGGCATCGGGCCCTCGGCCGCGTCGACGAGCAGGATGACGCCGTCGACCATGCTCAGGATGCGCTCGACCTCACCGCCGAAATCGGCGTGGCCCGGGGTGTCGACGATGTTGATGCGCGTCAGATCGGCGCCTTCGCCCCACTCGACCGAGGTACACTTCGCAAGGATGGTGATCCCGCGTTCCTTTTCAAGGTCGTTCGAATCCATCGCGCGTTCTTCGACGCGCTGATTGTCGCGGAAGGTACCCGACTGGCGGAACAGCTGGTCGACGAGGGTCGTCTTGCCATGATCGACGTGTGCGATGATCGCAATATTGCGCAAAGACATGCGGAAAGAGCCTTGATGGAAGGGGGCAGCGCCCGGAGCGCCGCGAAACGCCGCGCCCCTAACAGAAGTGGTGCTGCGGCGCAACATGATTGCCGATGGCGCGGACTAGCGCAGCGATTCCGCCAGACGCTTTCTATCGTACAGCGAGCGGCCCTCGGCGCCGCGCAGCCGTTTCGCGAGCCCCGTGTCGAAATCGCCTTTCCAGCGCGCGAGCGCTGGCCCGATCCGCGCCGGGTCGCCGTCGCCGATCGCCTGCAACGCGCGCGATGCCGCGAGCAGCCCTTCGCGCTCGCGTGCCAGTCCCGCCCCTGTATAGCGTTCTGCGATCATTCCGAGTTGATGGCGCATCGCTGCGATCGACAGCGCCGCGCCACGCAGATCGGCGCGATCGATCATCATCCGCGCGGCCGCGACGCCATCGTCGATAACCGTAAGTTGATCGCTTAAACGCCGCCCGACGCTCGGCACATCCGGGCAGGCGCGCACCGCTCGGACATAGGCGGCCAGCGCGTCGAGCATTGCGGGGGTCGGTTCCCGCCCGCCGAACTCCTCGACGATCAGGTTGCGGATAAAGGCTTCGAGCGCGCGGGTATCGGTACCTCGCGATACCTTTCCCGGCATCGCGAGGTCGGGAATGACGACAGGATCAAAGCGACCATTGCCGCGCACGGCGCTGAAGAAGCTGTTCGTGACATCGGCCGTCCCCGACGCGGCCGACACGCCCGTGAGCAGGAAATGCGGATTGTCGCGCCCGTTGATGTGGCAACTCGAGCAGCTCAGCCCCGCCTTCGCCGCCTGCCCGCCAAGCAGGGTCGGCGCGCCGAACAAGACGCGGCCGCTACGGACAAGCGGCGCGTCGCTGGCAAAGCAGGTCGAGGGCTGTTCCGACAAGAGCGCCTGTTCGGCCCCCGGCACGGTCCAGCGCAGTTGCTCAAACGTCGGCGGCGGATCGGCGCGCGTCGCGGCGACGCCAAACAGCAGCGCCGCGAGTGCGATCAGCTTGCGGATGAGCGCCCCGCAACGATCCAGCTCCGCAGTTCCTCGACCTCGTGGCATCCGAAACCACAGATCGCCTCCAGCTTCGCCAGATGCGCCTTCGCTCCCGCGACGTCGCCACGTTCGAGCTTCAACTCGCCATAATATTCAAGCGCGCCGCGATGGTTCGGCGCAATAGCGAGTGCTTCGCGATAATAGGCCTCGGCCGCGTTGTACCGTTTGAGCTTGCGATTCGCGAAGCCCAGATAGGTGAGCACATCGGGGTGCGGCCCCGCCGCCCACAAGGCTTGATCGAGCTTGGCGATCGCCGCGTCATAACGATGCTCGTTGATCAGGCCGACCGCCGCCACATAAGTCGCATCCAGCGTTTCCGCCGATGCCAGCCGCACCTCGGGCTCGACCGCACTTTGCGCCTGCGGCCCCGCGGCGATCGCCGCCTCGACCTTCGCAATCGCATCGGTGAGCTTGGCGGCATCGGCGCAGGTTCCGCCGCATCCCTCCTGCATCGCCTTCAGTGCCGCCGCCTGCTCGGTCGCCTTTTCCGCCTTGCCAAGCTTGGCCTGCGTGATGCCTAGGTCGCGTCGAGCGTCGATCAGCTTCTCGTCATAGCGCACCGCAGCTTCGAGCGGTTTCGCCGCGCGCGCAAAATCGCCCTGCGCCATATAGCTTGCGCCGAGCAGATAATTCGCCTGCGGGTTCTTCGGCACCGCCGACACCACCTTTTTGAACGCCTTCGCCGCCTCGTCATATTTACCCGAAGCGAAGGCGTCGGCGCCCTTCTGATAATCGACCGTCGGGTCGTAGGCACTCTGGCTCGGCGGGGCGCTGCTTCCACCACCGCCGCCGCCCGCCGCAAGGGCGATCGGCGCAGAAAAAACCGCACAGGCGGCGAGTATGGCTAGTGAAGACCGGTACCGCATCGCGAGTCTCTCCCTCGGTCGTTAGGGCGTCAGCCTATCACAAGCGCGGGGCGCGCGGAACGGTTAGATCATCGCGACCAGCCGCTCGACCTCTTGCCCCGCGACGCGTGCCGCGCGGACGAGATTGGCGTGGAAATCGCCAGCGCTGTCGTCATTCGCTTCGTCGGTGACGGCCTTGATCGCGCCCCACGGCTTGCCCAGCCGCGCCGCGACCTGCGCGACCGCGCCGACTTCCATGTCGACGAGTGTCGCGCCGAGATTGGCGAGATCGGCGGCCGCATCGGGGCATGCGACAAAGCTGTCGCCGCTGGCGATCCGCGCGTGCGGCAGGCCAAGTCCCGGATCGGCCATCGCCGAAAAATGCGCCTCGCCAGCATCACCGATCGGCCATTCACCCGCGCGGTAGCGGCGAAACAGGCCGGGCTGATTGGCGCCATAATCATGCTGCAATGCCTCGGCGAGCCAATAGGCGCCGGGCGCCGCGCCAAGCGAACCGCAAGTGCCGGTCATCAGCAGCATGTCGGCGTCGCTTGCCAGTGCGCCCGCACATAGCGCGGCATTGACCTTGCCGAGTCCGCAGGTGGCGATAACGAGGCGGTGGCCGCTCACCGCGAGCCGCCGTTCGGCGAACAGCCCGCCGACGCGGTCGCCGGTGCCGGGAAACAGCGCATCGGCCTCTTCGGGCAACGCGGCGAGGATCAGGATATAGGCCATCGGGCCTCTCTATCGTCTCGCGCGGCCTTGCCAAGCGCGCGTCGCGCCGCCATCGCTCGTATCAATGTTCTCCCGGATCTTCCCCGATCGCTTCGTACCCGTGCTGTTCGCGACGATCCTCCTCGCGAGCCTGCTCCCGGTGCGCGGCGCGGCGGTGCCGATTGCGCAAGGCGCTTCCACAGCCGCGATCATCTTCCTCTTCTTCCTCAACGGCGTGCGCCTGCCACGCGAAGAGGTTCTCCACGGCATCCGCCACTGGAAGCTGCAGGGCAGCGCGCTCGCTTTCTGCTTCGGCTTCATGGCGCTGCTCGGTCTTGCGGCGCAGGCAGCGATGGCGCCATTGCTTCCCGCGACGCTCGCGCTTGGTTTCCTCTTCCTCGGCATCCTGCCCTCGACCGTCCAGTCGGCGACCGCGGCGAGCAGCCTCGCGGGCGGCAATGTCGCGGCGAGCGTCGTCGCGGCGGCGCTGCTGAACCTGAGCGGGGTCGCGCTCTCGCCTTTGCTCTTCGCGCTGCTCGCCGGAGCCGAAGGCGAAATCCATGGCGAGGCGGTGCTGCGTATCGTCTCGATTCTGCTCGTGCCTTTCATTGCCGGACAGCTCGTTCAGCGCTGGCTGCGGCCGTGGGTGCTCGCGCATCGCGGGCTCGCGACGTTTATGGACCGCACGGCGATCGCCATTGCAGTCTATGTCGCCTTCTCGGCTGCGGTCGTCGCGGGCATTTGGGGCCTGCTCGACGGGCGCGAGATCGCCCTCGTATTCGCGGCGGTCGCGGCGCTGCTCGCGCTGTCCTTCGGCGGTGCCTGGACGCTCGGCGGGCTACTCAAGCTCGCGCGGCCCGACCGCATCACCCTGCTGTTTTCGGGCGCGCAAAAGAGCATCGCGGTCGGCGCGCCGCTCGCCGCGACGCTTTTCCCACCCGCCATCGCCGGCATGGTGCTCGTTCCGATCCTCGTCTATCATATGGCGCAACTGATCCTGTCCGCATGGATCGCGCCGATGCTGCGGTCGGGACAGGGTGTGGTGCTTGAATAACACAGAT
>Ga0209676_1000925_pt1 | contig 36280 bp, 31 predicted proteins | sample AraplaCvi_mLB_r2_FD_184282 | JGI IMG/M metagenome (GOLD analysis project Ga0209676, IMG submission 184282) | Arabidopsis root microbial communities from North Carolina, USA - plate scrape MF_Cvi_mLB_r2 (SPAdes) (version 2) | ecosystem: Host-associated > Plants > Roots > Endosphere | place: USA... | reverse complement strand
GTTCTGCTAAAAGTCGGTCAAATCGTGACGACCAAGTTACGCTAATAGCTGTTACAAAAGAAGTTTCTGTTCATGTAGCCAAAGAGGTATTGGAGCTTGGTATAAACCAATTAGGTGAAAATCGTTTTGAAGGTTTACAAGATAAACAAGACCATATTAACACCGACGTTGTTTGGCATTTTATTGGTTCATTACAAACTAGAAAAGTAAAAGACATAATCCATCGTATAGATTATCTACATTCTTTAGATAGAATGTCATTAGCAAATGAAATACAAAAAAGAGCGAATGAACCATTAAAGTGTTTCATACAAGTAAATATTTCTGGTGAGGAATCAAAACATGGTTTATCACCTGAAGAAGCCATTAATTTTGCTCGTGAATTAGCTGAACTGGATAAGGTATATGTTGTTGGGTTAATGACTATGGCACCTTATACAGAGGACCAGCAAGTCATAAGAAATAGTTTTAAAGGATTAAAAGATTTACAGACGAAAATAAAAGAATTAGAAATAGCAAATGTTCCATGTAATGAATTATCGATGGGGATGTCTAACGATTTTGAAATTGCGATAGAAGAAGGGGCAACCTTTATTCGCATTGGGACAGATTTAGTTGGAAAGGGAAGGTAATTAGCTATGAGTTTTATGGGAAAAGTAAGAAACTTTTTTGCAATGGATGATGAGTACGAAGATGAAGAGTATGAGTATGAGGAACAACAACCTGTTTCAAAGCATGTAAATGAAGAAGTACACCAAGAACGTAGTACTTCAAAGCAAAAATTAGTAAGTATACCAGGAGGAGCATCCTTGACGTCAAAAGTTGTATTGGCTCAGCCACGTGAATATGCAGAAGCACAAGATGTTGCAGATCACCTAAAATCTAAAAAAGCTGTTGTGATCAATCTTCAACAAATGCAAATTGATCAAGCAAAACGCTTCGTTGATTTTTTAAGTGGTACTGTTTATGCAATTAGTGGAGATATAAAAAAAATCGGAACAAATACATTCATTTGTACGCCAGATAATGTTGACATTTCTGGAACGATTACAGATATGTTATTTGAGGAAGAACAATCCATTAAAAGGTGGTAAATAGATGGACTTTATTTTATCAATCTTGTATCATGCGATACAAGTATATCAAACGATATTAGTGATTCACATCATTATGTCCTGGTTTCCACAAGTACAACAATCTTCATTCGGTCGTTTTATCGGAAGAATAGCAGAACCATACTTAGAGCCATTCCGTCGAATCATACCGTCAATCGGAATGTTTGATTTCTCGCCAATTGTAGCTTTAATAACGTTGCAATTTGCAATGAGAGGTATATTTGCGCTTAGTACTTACTTCTAAAAAGAGAATCTGAAACGGTTCTCTTTTTTACTATTTATTTTGTTTAGAAATTGAGGAATGCATCAATGAGTATATACGATCATTATCGAAAAGAAGAGCATGTATTTGTTGATCAAGTGATTAATTGGAAAGATCAAGTAATTGAAAGATACTCACCAAAGTTAACTGATTTCCTTGATCTAAGGGAACAAAAAATTATGAGTACCATAATCGGGAATCAATCTGAATGTATTGTAGCTTTTTTTGGTGGTCGGGAAAATAGTGAGCGAAAACGTGCACTAATTTATCCGAATTACTATTCCCCAATGGATGAAGATTTTTCGTTAGCAGCATTTAATTTAAGCTATGCAGTGAAATTTCATTCTTTATCACATAGACAAGTTCTAGGAACGCTTATGTCATTTGGTATGACAAGAGCAAAATTTGGTGATATTTTATTAAAAGATGATGTTATTCAAATAATTGTTGCCGAGGAAATAGCAGTTTTTGTTGAGAATAACTTGAATTCTATAGGAAAATCGCCGATTAAATTAGAGAGAATTACATTTAATGAACTAGTTGTAATTGAAGATGACTGGCAATCGAGACATGGTACAATTTCATCACTTCGTCTAGATGTATTAATTAGTGAGTTTTATCATATATCACGCCAGAAAGCACAGGCATTAATAAAAGCTGAACACGTCAAAGTCAATCAAAAAATAATTGATTCAACTTCATTTATTTGTGGCGAAGGAGACTTACTATCGATTAAAGGGTTTGGAAGAGGAATGCTTCTTTCAATAGATGGTATGTCAAAAAAAGAAAAATGGCGGATTCAGTACGGTGTCAAAAAATAGTCAGAAAATGTAGAAGGATATTCGTAGAAACTGTCGAAAACTAATAATTAACCTATACTTAAGAACTTACATGGAGGTGGCTTAATTGCCTTTAACACCACTTGATATTCATAATAAAGAATTTGGTAAAAGTTTTCGTGGATATGACGAAGACGAAGTAAACGAATTTCTTGACCAAGTGATCAAAGACTATGAATTAGTAATTCGTGAAAAGAAACAATTAGAAGAACAAATGTTAGACATGAAAGAAAGATTAAAACATTTTTCTACTATTGAAGAAACATTAAATAAGTCAATTTTAATTGCTCAAGAAGCAGCAGAAGATGTAAAAGGAAATGCTCAAAAAGAAGCAAAATTAATTATAAAAGAAGCAGAAAAAAATGCTGATCGTATTATTAACGAAGCTTTAATCAAATCTCGAAAAGTTACAATGGAGTTTGAAGAGCTTAAGAAACAATCAAAAGTTTTCCGTACAAGACTTCGTATGGCAATTGAAACTCAATTAGAAATGTTAAGTCATGAAGATTGGGATCATATTTTAGATAAAGAAACAGAAGAAATAGCAAACTAATTTTAAGAAGCCTTGACGATTTGTAAAGTTTTACATATAATTTATTAAATATTAATAGTTAATCGGTGATAGGGAAGAGTACTTCTATAAAATCTAGTTAGCGAGTCAAGGATAGTGTAAGCTTGATGTAGAAAAATAGAACGAAAATCACCCTTGAGAGCTTTTCTGAACTTTAGTAAGAACAGCCGTTTCGTTCACGTTACGAATGCTAAGTGGACTATATTATTTATGTATAGTCAATTAGGGTGGTACCACGGGAAACCTTTCTCGTCCCTTTTTTGGGATGAGAAAGGTTTTTTTGTGCTCAATTTATTACCGATTAGGATTGTTTTAAACGATTCATTCTTATTCATTTAATATTATGATACGAGGTTTTCTTTGTCCTTACTGAATTGTATGAACAGTAACCTTACTAATAAAAGATTTAGAAGATGGATAGAATGCGTTAATGTGGAACTCGACTATTTAAAAAATGGATTAAAACCATAATCAGGAGGAGTATCAAATGGAATATAAAGATACGTTATTGATGCCAAAAACAGATTTTCCAATGAGAGGGAATTTACCGCAGCGTGAACCTCAAATTCAAGAGGACTGGAATGCGAAAGATATTTATACAAAAGTAATGAAACACAATGCAGAAAAACCATCATTTATCCTACATGATGGCCCTCCATATGCAAATGGTGACCTACATATGGGGCATGCACTAAATAAAGTCTTAAAAGATTTTATTGTTCGTTTTTATAATATGAATGGCTATCGTTCGCCATATGTTCCTGGTTGGGATACACACGGATTACCAATTGAGCAAGCGTTAGCGAACAAAAAAGTAAATCGTAAAGAAATGTCAGTAGCTGAATTTCGTAAACTTTGTGAAGAGTATGCTTACGAACAAGTTGATCGTCAAAAAGAACAATTTAAGCGTTTAGGAATTTTAGGTGATTGGGATCGTCCATACATTACGCTTGAAAAAGAATATGAAGCAGAACAAATTAAAGTATTCGGTAAAATGGCGACAAAAGGCTTAATCTATAAAGGCCTTAAGCCAGTTTATTGGTCTCCATCTAGTGAATCTGCATTAGCTGAAGCAGAAATTGAATATCAAGATAAACGATCTGCTTCAATCTATGTTGCATTTGCAGTTGAAAATGGAAAAAATGTTTTAAATGGTGGAGAGAAATTCATCATTTGGACGACGACTCCATGGACAATTCCAGCTAACTTAGCAGTTTGTTTACATCCAGAACTTAGCTATGATGTAGTTGCAGTAAATGGAGACAAATTTGTAGTAGCGAGTGAATTAAGAGAGTCTGTTTCAAATGAATTAGGCTGGGAAGATGCTGTTGTTGAAAATACATTTAACGGTAGCCAACTAGAAGGAATCGTTTGTAAACATCCATTATACGATCGTCAATCGGTTGTCATTCTTGGTGATCATGTAACAACTGATGCTGGAACTGGTTGTGTTCATACAGCTCCTGGTCATGGTGAAGATGACTTCCGAGTTGGTCAACAATACGGTTTAGACGTACTTTGTCCAGTTGATGAAAAAGGTGTATTAACAAAAGAAGCACCTGGTTTCGAAGGTTTATTCTATGATGAAGCAAATAAAGAAATTACAAAGGCATTAGAAGAAAAAGGTGCTTTACTTAAATTACAATTTATCACGCATTCATATCCACATGACTGGAGAACGAAAAAACCAATTATCTTCCGTGCTACAGCTCAATGGTTTGCTTCAATTGAAGCAATTCGTGATCAATTAATGCAAGCTGTACAAGATACAAACTGGTTCCCTGCTTGGGGTGAAACAAGACTATTCAACATGGTACGTGACCGTGGTGACTGGTGTATCTCTCGTCAGCGTGTTTGGGGAGTACCAATCCCAGTATTTTATGCTGAAGATGGAGAAGCAATCATTACAGAAGAAACAATTGAACATGTTTCTAACTTATTTAAAGAAAATGGATCTAACATCTGGTTTGAAAAAGAAGCAAAAGAATTATTACCAGAAGGATTTACACATCTAGGTTCACCAAATGGTAAATTTACTAAAGAAAAAGATATTATGGATGTTTGGTTTGATAGCGGCTCTTCACATCAGGCTGTGTTAACAACTCGTGAAGAATTATCATTCCCAGCTGATGTGTATTTAGAAGGTTCAGACCAATACCGTGGTTGGTTCAACTCTTCACTAAGCACGAGTGTTGCTGTAACTGGTCAAGCGCCATATAAATCTGTAGTGAGTCATGGTTTCGTATTAGATGGTGAAGGACGTAAAATGAGTAAGTCTATCGGGAATATCGTTCTTCCTTCAAAAATTATGAATCAATATGGTTCAGATATCTTACGATTATGGGTAGCTTCTGTTGATTATCAATCTGATGTTCGTATTTCAGATGCATTAATGAAACAAGTTGCTGAAGTTTATCGTAAAATCAGAAATACATTCCGTTTCTTATTAGGTAACTTAGATGGCTTTAATGCTGAAACGGATGCATTAAAATTTGATGAACTTCGTGAATTAGATCAATACATGCTTGTGAAATTAAATGATGTTGTAAAAACAGTTCGTGAATCTTATGAAAAATATGAATTTGCTACTGTTTATCATACGATTCAAAACTTCTGTACAACTGATTTAAGTTCATTCTATTTTGATTTATCAAAAGATGTATTATATATCGAACCAAAATCAAATAAAGATCGTTTAGCAATTCAAACTGTATTACATGAATCATTACAAGCTCTTACTCGTTTAGTTGCACCAATTTTACCTCACACAGCTGAAGAAGTTTGGACGCATATGGCCGGAACATCAGTTGATAGCATTTTCTTAACTGAAATGCCAGAAGTTAATGACTTTGGTAATACGACTGAGTTAGTAGCGAAATGGGAAAAATTCATGGATTTACGTGATGATGTATTAAAAGCATTAGAAGTTGCTCGTAATGAAAAAGTAATTGGTAAATCATTAACTGCTTCAGTTAAAATTTATCCTAATGCAGAAGTATCAGATTTATTACAATCAATTAATGAAGACTTAAAACAATTATTAATTGTATCTCAAGTTGAAGTAGCTGATCGTGATACGCAAGTTCCACAAACAGCACAAAAATTTGAAACATTAAGTATCGAAGTTTCACCGGCAACGGGTGAGACATGTGAACGTTGTTGGATAGTTACAGAAGAAGTAGGAAAAGATGAAGAGCATTCAACATTATGCCTACGTTGTGCAAGTGTAGTAAAAGAAATGTAATGTAATATTGCGGAAGCACTTGAAGAAAAGTCGAAAGTTAAACTTTCGGCTTTTTTTCATTTTCAAAAAAGGAAGGAAATAATGGACTAGACTAGTCCTAGAGCAAATCAATTCCATAATAGTAAATTTTACCTTATTGCTTGTTTTGTTGTATGTGTGTATGTATTCCTGTATGATTATTTTGTGAACGATTACGAAAATTCAATTATTGAGGAGTACAACATGAAAAATACATTCAAAAAAGTTACTCAAACAATTTTAGGAATCGCAGTAGCTTTACCTATGATTTTAGGAGTTGGCGCAGGAAGTGCTGGAGCAACATCTGGAGCAATAGCTGTCTCTAAATTATCAATTAAAGAAAAGCCATATTTTAGTTCAAAAACAGTTGGATATTTAGCTAAAAATCAAAAAATCACTTACTCAGGTTACAATAGTTCGTTTGTGAAAATTAGTTACAAAGGTAAAACAAGATATATTCAAAAAAAATATGTGAAATATATAGCGCCAAAATCTACTACTCGAGCAAGTACTAGTTCATCTACTCAGCAACAAATTTTAGTTTTAGTAAATACTGAGCGTGGTAAAAGCGGATTAAAACCTTTAACACTTACTAGCTACCTAAATGGAACTGCTCAACAATGGTCACAAACAATGAGTAATGCAAACAGTATGTATCATTCAACTTTATCATTCAATGGTGGGTATAAAGGTGAAAATATTGCACATGGTCAAACAACTCCATCACAAGTAATGTATGATTGGATGCACTCTGAAGGTCATAGAGCTAACATCATGAGCAAAAACTTCCAACATCTAGGTGTTGGTAAAGTAGGAACTTATTGGACACAACAATTTACTGACTGATATTACAAAAGGCTTATGCTAATCTAATTTTTAGACTGTCTATATAGACAGTCTTTTTTATATTCGTAATAGCATTTATTTTATAACAGTGAATCCTTAAACTCAGTGATTTATAAATGGGAATATCTTTATCAGTTTCCTTTAAAGGAAAAACTTTCACCTTTTATGAATGTCAGTTCTGGGAAAATTATATTTACATTCAAAAAAGGGAGTGAACAAGATGAGCAATGAAATTTACCATATAAGACAAGAGCTCGAAATGATTAAAAATGAATTGCTACATCGTTTATTTTCTGAACCAATTCATTCAAATATTGTGGAACCTCATCTTTCATTATATGAGGAAACAATGAAACATCAAGTTCTTGTTGATGATATGAAGAATGATTTATATGATATAGAGCTTGCAATACAAAAAATTGATAATGGATTGTATGGTTTTTGTGAAGTTACGGGAACACAAATTCCAATAGAGAAACTAAAAGTTCTTCCTACAGGAAGAACAATTGATGACTTTAGTTTTGTCAGAAATTATTACTGATTTGTATTTCATTGTATAAACTTGTCCCCTATGCTAAACTTTTATGAGATATCTAATAAGGTAGGGGATAAATATGGCATATATTATTGCACTAATTGTCATTTTAATTGACCAATTAACTAAACTTGCAGTATTAAAGAAGATGTATTTAGGTGAAAATATTGAAATCATTAAAAATATTTTTTACATAACATCTCACCGTAACAGAGGAGCGGCTTGGGGAATGTTACAAGGTAAAATGTTGTTTTTCTACATTATTACACTTGTATTCGTTGTAGCTGTGGTTTACTTTATTCAAAAGCATGCGAAAAATGATCGTTTATTATCTATTTCTTTAGGTCTGGTATTAGGTGGCGCGATTGGAAACTTTATCGATCGTTTCTTCCGTAAAGAAGTTGTTGATTTTATACATGTTTATATTTTTGGATATGATTTTCCTGTGTTTAACATTGCCGATTCTGCACTTTGTATTGGAGTCGTCTTATTATTTATTATTACTTTATTGGAAGAAAAAAGAGGAGTTAAGGAATGACAGTTTTTACATTTGCAGTTGAAGAAGAACAACATTTAGAAAGAATCGATACTTTTATTACAGCTCAAAATGAAGAGTGGTCTCGTTCACAAGTACAAATCTGGTTAAAAGAAGATTTTGTATTAGTAAATGGTGAAAAAGTAAAGCGAAATTACAAAGTGAAACAAGGCGATGAAATATCAGTTTCAGTACCTGATCCAAAGCCTTTAGAAATAATTGCAGAGAATATTCCACTTGAAATTTACTACGAAGACAGTGATGTTATCGTTGTCAATAAACCTCGTGGTATGGTAGTTCATCCTGCATTAGGTCATGAAACTGGTACTTTAGTGAATGCATTAATGTATCATTGCAAAGATTTATCTGGAATTAATGGTATTTTAAGACCAGGTATTGTTCATCGAATTGATAAAGATACATCAGGCCTTCTAATGGTTGCTAAAAATGATGTAGCGCATGAAAAACTTGCAGAACAATTACGTGAAAAAACGACTGTTCGTAAATATATTGCTATCGTTCATGGTGTAATTCAGCATGAAGAGGGTACGATTGATGCACCAATCGGAAGAGATAAATCAGATCGTCAAAGTATGACAGTTACTGAAGAAAATGCTAAAGAAGCTGTAACGCATTTTAAAGTACTAGAACGATTTGAAGAGTTTACATTAGTTGAATGTCAGCTTGAAACAGGTCGTACACATCAAATTCGTGTTCATATGAAGTATATTGGTTTCCCATTAGCTGGAGATCCAAAATATGGTCCAAGAAAAACAATTGATATTGATGGGCAAGCACTTCACGCTGCAGTATTAGGATTTAAGCATCCAAGAACAGGTGAATATATGGAGTTTTCATCACCTATTCCAAAAATAATGGAAGATGTATTAGAAAATTTAAGAAGATAACTGTTGACAACTTATGCCTAGTGAGGCATAATGAGGACAGTTGAATGAACCTTTAACACAACCCCGTGAGGTTGAGAAGGAAGCGGAATATAAAAGGGATAACTGTATCCTTTTGTGCTACCCTCTTGTCCATCGGGCAAGAGGGTTTTTGCTTCTACAAAATAAAAAGTAGGAGGTAAAGGGAAATGAACGAAAAAGCAATCATCTTAGACGAACTTGCAATTAGAAGAGGATTAACTAGAATTGCTCATGAAATGCTTGAAAATAATAAAGGCATTCAAGATGTCGTTCTAGTTGGGATTAAAACAAGAGGAGTTTTCTTGGCTCAACGAATTGCAGAAAGAATTAAGCAAATTGAAGGTAAAGAAGTAATTATGGGAGACCTTGATATTACTCTATATCGCGATGATCTAACAACTAAGACGGAAAACAAAGAACCATTAGTAAAAGGTTCAAATGTTCCGGTAGATCTAACAAACAAAAAAGTTATTTTAGTTGATGATGTACTTTACACAGGGAGAACAGTTCGTGCTGCAATGGACGCTGTAATGGACCTAGGTAGACCATCACAAATTCAACTAGCAGTATTAATCGACCGTGGACATCGTGAACTTCCGATTCGTGCAGACTATGTTGGTAAAAACATTCCAACTTCAAGTGATGAAAAAGTAGTCGTAGCTCTGAAGGAAACAGATGAACATGATAAAGTAAGCATATTTGAAAATTAAAAGTCCCTTTTAATGTGGTCCAGAGAGGCCGCCAAAGGGTCTAGTTAGTTGCTGCCTTCTTAGCAACGTATTGGACTCTTTGTGTAAATCACAAAGAGTTTTTTTTATGAAAAAATGGGGGAATCTAAATGATAAAACAGAAACCAGTTTTAGAAATCAATGAAAAACCAAGTTTAAGTCAATGGTTTTTCCTAAGTATACAGCACTTATTCGCAATGTTTGGTGCAACTGTATTAGCACCAATCTTAATCGGAATTTCTCCAGCAATCGCATTAATTTCAAGTGGGATTGGAACGATCGTTTTCGTACTAATTACAAGAGGTAGAGTACCTTCTTACTTAGGGTCATCATTCGCATTCATTGCTCCGATGAGCTTCGCTATAAAGAATCTTGGAACAGGAGCAGCATTTGTAGGGGTGTTCATCACAGGGATTGTATATGCGGTGATCGCACTTGTTATTAACAAAATCGGCGTAAAATGGTTATTTAAAATATTACCACCAATCGTAGTAGGACCAGTCATTATCGTAATCGGCTTAGGCTTATCATCAGTAGCAGTAGGCATGGCAATGAATGGAGCAGATGGTAAATATAGTTCAACATCAATCACAATCGCATTCATCACATTAGCGATCACAATCGTAACAGCATTATTCACAAGAGGGTTCTTATCAGTCATACCAATCTTAGTCGGAATTATCGGCGGTTATATAACTTCAATCTTCTTTGGAATCGTAGACTTCACGAAAGTCGCAGAAGCAAAATGGATCGAAATACCTGATTTCTCAGTACCATTCGTAGACTACACGCCAGAAATTACATTACAGTTACTTTTCATCTTTGTACCAGTCGCAATCGTAACAATTTCTGAACACATCGGTCACCAAGTAGTACTTGGAAATGTAGTAGATAAAGATTTAATTAAAGATCCTGGTTTAGACCGTTCACTTTTCGGAGACGCAGTGTCAACAATGATTGCAGGTCTAATCGGTGGACCAACAACGACAACTTACGGTGAAAACATTGGTGTTTTAGCCATAACAAGAGCTTACAGTGTTTACCTGTTCGTCGGTGCAGCAATCTTCGCAATGATATTCGGATTCGTCGGAAAGATTTCAGCAATCATAAGTTCAATCCCAACACCAGTAATGGGTGGTATCTCAATACTACTTTTCGGAATCATCGCTTCTAGCGGGTTAAGAGTACTGGTTGAAAATAAAATTGATTTTAGTAAACAACGTAACTTAGTAATCGCATCTGTCATCCTAGTATTAGGGATTGGCGGAGCAACAATACATGTTGGAGATGTCTTCACACTTGAAGGAATGGCATTAGCCGCACTAATCGGAGTTTTACTAAATTTAGTCCTACCAGAAAAAATTGGTGGAGATCGAAATATTGAAATGAACAATGAAAAAGCTTCATAAACACAATTGATAGATTGGAGCACTCTAAAAACAAATCTGGGTGCTCTAGGTATAAAAAACGGATGAAATTCATTTAGGGGGATGACGGATGAATCATTTATTAACCATGTCTGATTTAACAATCGAAGAAATTCAAGATTTGCTAATGGAAGCTCAAAAGTTTGCAAATGGAGAAAAAACTAGTCTAAACCGTCAGACATTTGTTGCAAATTTATTTTTTGAAAATAGTACGAGAACTCGTTTTAGCTTCGAAGTAGCCCAAAAGAAACTAGGACTTGAAGTGATCAACTTAGCCGTTGAAAGTTCAAGTATTCAAAAAGGTGAAACTTTATATGACACTGTTAAAACCCTTAAAGCAATTGGGGTAGAAGCGGTTGTCATTCGTCATACAGAAGATGAGTACTTTCAAGAAATTGAAGATGCAGGAATGCCAATCCTAAATGCCGGTGACGGATGTGGAAATCATCCGACACAATGTCTACTAGACCTTTTAACCATTAAACAAGAGTTTGGACGTTTTGAAGGATTAAAAGTAGCAATTGCAGGTGATCTAAGACATTCTAGAGTTGCCCGTTCAAATGCAGAAGCACTAACAAGATTAGGTGCGGAAGTATTCTTCGCAAGTCCTGATGAATGGAAAGACGATAAAAACACTTATGGAACATATAAAAATTTAGATGAATTAGTTGAAGAAGTTGATGTCATGATGCTACTAAGAGTACAGCATGAAAGACATGATGCAAAGACTAATCACATAATGGAAAATTACTTACAAAAGCATGGTCTAACAATTGAACGAGAAGCCAAAATGAAACCAACAAGCATTATCATGCATCCAGCACCATTCAATAGAGATGTAGAAATAGCGAGTGAACTAGTCGAATGCGAGCGTTCAAGAATCTTTAAGCAAATGGAAAATGGCGTTTACGTACGAATGGCTGTATTAAAAAGAGCCTTACCAACTGTATGGGGAGAGATGAAAAATGAAGTACTTGTTTAAAAACGGTGTCATCTTACAAGAAAACGGTGAATTATTAAAGCGTGATGTACTAGTAGTGAATGGGAAAATTTCAGTAATTGCTGAAACAATCATAGATCAAGAAGCAATAATAATTGAGACTGAGGGAAAATTACTTTCACCAGGTTTTATCGACGTACATGTTCATTTAAGAGAGCCGGGCGGAGAGCATAAGGAGACAATCGAAACAGGTACAAAAGCAGCAGCAAGAGGCGGATTTACAACGATTGCAGCAATGCCAAATACTCGACCAGTACCAGATACAATTGAACATCTACAATCTTTAAATAAAAAAATTGAGGATACTGCACTAGTTAACGTACTTCCTTATGCTTCAATCACAATTCGTCAAGCTGGTGAGGAACAAACGGATTTTGAAGCATTAAAAAATAATGGCGCATTTGCATTTACTGATGATGGAGTTGGCGTGCAATCAGCAGAAATGATGTACAAAGCAATGCAAAAAGCTGCAGAGTTAAATGTTTCAATCGTAGCTCATTGTGAAGAGAATACATTAATTCAAAAAGGCTGTGTACACGAAGGGAAATTCTCAAAAGAAAATGACTTAAACGGAATTCCTTCAATTTGTGAGAGTGTACAAATTGCACGTGATGTTTTATTAGCAGAAGCAACTGGATGTCATTATCACGTATGTCATATCAGTACAAAGGAATCAGTAAGAGTAGTACGAGATGCTAAAAAAGCAGGAATAAACGTAACAGCTGAAGTATCACCACATCACTTAATTTTATGTGAAGATGACATTCCAGGACTTGATACGAACTTTAAAATGAATCCTCCACTAAGAGGAGCATTAGATAGAGAATCATTAATAGAGGGTTTACTTGATGGGACAATCGATATGATTGCTACTGATCATGCACCACATACAGCAGAAGAAAAGGCACAAGGAATACAGCTAGCTCCTTTTGGGATTGTAGGCTTAGAAACAGCATTCCCACTTTTAAACACACACTTTGTACAAACTGGAAAAATGTCATTAAAACAACTAATTGATTTTATGACAGTAAAACCAGCAGAAGTATTTAAGATCAACAGAGGAAAAATTGAAGTTGGCGCAGTTGCTGATTTAACGGTGATTGATTTAGAACTTCAAGAAGAAATTGATTCAACAACATTCCTTTCAAAAGGAAAAAATACACCGTTTGATGGCTGGAAATGTAAAGGTTGGCCAGTAATGACAATGGTAAATGGCAAATTAGTATATGAAAGTGGGGAAGTAACAGTATGATGCGTCAATTAATATTAGAAGACGGAACAGTTTTTGTAGGAGAAGGATTTGGTAGCGAAGTTGAAACAACAGGAGAAATCGTATTTACAACAGGTATGACAGGATATCAAGAAGTATTAACTGACCCATCTTACTGTGGACAAATCGTAACATTTACTTATCCATTAGTAGGTAATTACGGTATCAATTTAGAGGATTTTGAAAGCATTGTACCAGCAGTACACGGATTAATCGTTAAGGAGTATGCTGAGCATCCTTCAAATTTCCGAAATAAAATGAGCTTGGATCAATATTGTAAAGATAAAGGAATCCCAGGTTTAGCAGGTATCGATACACGTATGTTAACGAAAAAGTTACGTGAAGTTGGAACAATGAAAGGGAAATTCTGCAGCATGGAAGCCAACGTAGATGAAGTTGTTGCAGAATTAACAAGCACTCCACTTTTTACGAATCATGTTGAAAGAGTTTCTACTCAGAAACCATATAGAAGTCCAGGTAGAGGACATCGAGTAGTATTAGTAGACTTCGGTATGAAGCATGGTATTTTAAGAGAATTAACAGATCGTAAATGTGACGTTACAGTTGTACCATATAATATCTCAGCAAAAGAAATTTTCTTACTTGCTCCAGATGGAATTATGTTAAGTAATGGACCTGGAGATCCAAAAGATGTTCAAGTAGCAATCGAAATGATTAAAGAAGTAGTTGGCAAAGTACCATTATTCGGAATTTGCTTAGGTCATCAGTTATTTGCGCTAGCAAATGGAGGAGATACTTCAAAACTTAAATTCGGACATCGCGGTGCGAACCATCCAGTTAAACATTTAGAAACAGGAAAAGTAGCAATTACATCACAAAACCACGGTTATGCTGTAGAAATGGATTCAATTGAAGGAACTGATCTAGTAGTAACACATGTTGCACTAAATGATGGAACTGTAGAAGGGCTTAAACATAAGAAATACCCAGCATTCACAGTACAATACCACCCAGAGGCATCACCTGGACCAGAAGATGCAAACTATTTATTCGATGAATTTATGAGCATGATGGAAGCACAGAAGAGAGAGGGGAACTTACAATGCCAAAACGCGTAGACATTGAAACAATCTTAGTAATCGGATCAGGACCAATCATAATCGGTCAAGCAGCAGAATTTGATTATGCTGGAACACAGGCTTGTCAGGCATTGAAAGAAGAAGGATACAAAGTAATTCTTGTAAACTCAAACCCTGCAACAATAATGACGGATGTACAAACAGCAGATAAAGTATACATCGAGCCACTAACAGTAGATTTCGTTAGTCGAATCATTCGCAAAGAACGCCCAGATGCACTTTTACCAACATTAGGAGGTCAAACAGGACTTAACCTAGCGGTAGCACTAGATAATTCTGGTGTGTTAAAAGAATGTGGTGTAAAAATTTTAGGTACAACGTTAGAAGCAATTAACCGTGCAGAAGACCGCGACTTATTCAGAACATTAATGAACGACTTAAACGAGCCAGTACCAGAAAGTACAATCATCCATACTTTAGAAGAAGCATATGACTTCGTAGAAGAAATTGGTTACCCGGTTATCGTAAGACCTGCCTTTACTCTTGGAGGAACAGGCGGAGGAATTTGCCACGATGAAGAAGAGCTTAAAGAAATCGTTGCAAGTGGATTAAAAAATAGCCCAGTAACACAATGTTTATTAGAAAAAAGTATCGCTGGTTTTAAAGAAATCGAATATGAAGTAATGCGAGATGCAAATGACCATGCGATTGTAGTATGTAACATGGAAAACATCGATCCAGTTGGTGTTCATACAGGGGATTCAATCGTAGTTGCTCCTTCTCAAACATTAAGTGATCGCGAGTATCAAATGTTACGAAATGTATCACTTAAAATCATTCGCGCTTTAGGAATTGAAGGAGGATGTAACGTACAGCTTGCACTAGATCCAGATAGCTTCCAATACTATGTAATCGAAGTTAATCCACGTGTATCACGTTCAAGTGCACTAGCATCAAAAGCAACAGGTTATCCGATTGCAAAATTAGCAGCGAAAATTGCAGTGGGCTTAACATTAGATGAAATGATTAACCCAGTTACAAAGAAAACTTATGCATGCTTCGAGCCAGCATTAGACTATATCGTATCAAAAATTCCACGCTGGCCATTTGATAAATTTGAAACGGCAAACCGTCAGTTAGGAACTCAAATGAAAGCAACTGGAGAAGTAATGGCGATTGGTAGAACACTTGAAGAGTCATTATTAAAAGCAGTACGCTCTCTAGAATTAGGAATAAGTCACATCGAGCTGAACGCAGTAAAAGAACTGACTAAAGACGAAATGATTACTCGTATGGCTAAAGCTGACGATGAACGACTATACATCGTTGCTGAAGCAATGAGAACTGGTATGACACTAGAAGAAATACATTCAATTACAAAAATCGATTTCTTCTTCTTACACAAAATTGAAAACATCATCAAAATGGAAAAGGTAATTAAAGAAAACCATTTTGAACTTGATGTACTTTTAAAAGCTAAGAAAATGGGCTTCAGTGATGATTACCTTGCATTACAATGGAATGCAACAAATAAAGAAATATACGATTTTAGAAAACAAAATCAAATCATTCCGGTATATAAAATGGTTGATACATGTTCAGCTGAGTTTGAATCTACAACTCCATACTTCTACGGAACATATGAGATTGAAAATGAATCAATTGTAACTGATAAGAAGAGTGTAGTAGTACTCGGCTCTGGTCCAATACGTATCGGTCAAGGTATTGAGTTTGACTATGCAACAGTACATTGTGTAAGAGCAATTAAAGAGGCTGGATACGAAGCAATCATTATAAACAACAATCCAGAAACAGTTTCGACAGACTTTAGTATCTCAGACAAACTTTATTTCGAGCCATTAACAATTGAAGACGTAATGCACATTATCGATTTAGAAAAACCGATGGGTGTAGTCGTTCAATTCGGTGGTCAAACAGCAATTAACTTAGCAGGCAAATTAGTAGAACGTGGTGTGAAAATTCTTGGAACTTCACTTGAAGATTTAGATCGTGCAGAAGACCGAGACAAGTTTGAAGATGCACTTCAACAATTGGGTGTTCCACAACCTCTTGGTAAAACAGCAATGACAGCAGAAGAAGCTGCAGCAATCGCTGATGAAATTGGTTATCCAGTTTTAGTAAGACCATCATACGTACTTGGTGGACGTGCTATGGAGATTGTATATCACCGTGAAGAAATTCTACACTACATGCAAAATGCAGTAAAAATCAATCCAGAACATCCAGTACTAGTAGACCGTTACTTAACTGGTAAAGAAATTGAAGTAGATGCAATCTCTGACGGAATCGATGTATATATCCCAGGTATAATGGAGCATATCGAACGAGCAGGAGTTCACTCAGGAGATTCAATCGCAGTATATCCTACACAAAATGTATCAGAAGCTGCGAAGGAAAAGTTAATCGAATATACAATCAAACTAGCAAAAGGCTTAAATATTAAAGGATTACTAAACATCCAGTTTGTTGTCACAGATAAAGATGAAGTATTCGTACTAGAGGTTAACCCAAGATCAAGTCGTACAGTACCATTCTTAAGTAAAATTACAAATGTACCTATGGCGAATATCGCAACTAAAGTAATCCTAGGTCAAACATTAGCATCATTCGGTTATGCAACAGGCTACCATCCAGAAGGTAAAGAAGTGTATGTAAAAGCACCAGTGTTCTCATTCGCTAAATTACGCTCAGTAGATATAACATTAGGCCCTGAAATGAAATCAACTGGAGAAGTAATGGGGAAAGATGTAAGTCTTCAAAAAGCATTATACAAAGCATTAATCGCTGCAGGAATGCATATCCCAACTCACGGTTCAGTGATCATTACAGTAGCTGATAAGGATAAAGAAGAAGTAGTGAATATCGCAAAACGCTTCCATGAAATTGGATTTACAGTATTCGGTACTGAAGGAACTAAAAATCATTTAGAAAATCACGGTGTACCAGTAAAAGCTGTAAACAAAATTAACGAGCATGAAGACAATATGCTAGACATGATCAAGCGTGGAGATGCGCAGTTTGTAATCAATACATTAACAAAAGGTAAAAAACCAGCTCGTGATGGATTCAGAATTCGTCGTGAATCAGTTGAAAACGGAGTAGTTTGCTTAACTTCACTTGATACAGCAAATGCAATATTATCAGTAATTGAAAGCTTAACATTCTCAACTTCTGCACTACCAAACAAAGAAATGAAGGCTGGCGTATTAATATGATAAAAAAAGAACTCATGACAATTGTCTCAAACCGAGAAATTGCCCATCAAATTGTTGAAATGACATTAAAAGGTGAACTAGTTCAGGAGATGCACTCTCCTGGGCAGTTTGTCCATATAAAAGTGACTGGTGGACTAACACCACTTTTAAGAAGACCAATCAGTATATGTCAGGTCGACAAAGAGAAAAGTGAGTTCACTATGATATTCCGCGCAGAAGGTGAAGGAACTAAGCTTTTAAAAGAAGCAAGCGTTGGACAACAGGTTGATGTATTAGGTCCTCTTGGTCAAGGTTATGATATTGAAACACTTTCTGAAGGGGATACAGCACTACTTGTAGGCGGTGGAATTGGCGTACCTCCAATGTATGAACTTTCGAAGCAGTTTAAAGCACGTGGTGTAAATGTTATTCATGTACTAGGATTTGCATCAAGCAATGTGGCTTTTTATGAAAAAGAATTTTCAGAATTAGGACCAACTTATATGGCAACAGTAGATGGAACTCTTGGCACGAAAGGATTCGTAACTGATGTTATTCGTGAAGAAAAGCTTCAATTTGATCAATACTTTGCATGTGGTCCAACGGTAATGTTAAAAGCTTTACAACAGCAATATAAAGGTATGAAGGATGGTTATATATCACTTGAAGAACGAATGGGCTGTGGAATTGGTGCTTGTTTCGCATGTGTATGCCATACAGAAGATGGGTCATATCGTAAAATTTGTAGTGATGGACCAGTGTTCCAGGCTGAGGAGGTAGTTCTATGATTTCATTACAAACAAAACTTCCTGGCTTAGATTTAAAAAATCCTATAATGCCAGCTTCAGGTTGCTTTGGATTCGGTAGAGAGTTTGCAAATCTATATGATTTAAGTGTACTTGGTGCAATTATGATTAAGGCGACAACGGTTGAAACGAGATACGGAAATGAAACGCCTCGTGTTGCTGAAACGCAGGCGGGGATGTTAAATGCTATCGGTCTTCAAAATCCTGGATTAGAAAAAGTAATCAATGAGGAATTAAAATGGCTATCAAGCTATGATGTGCCAATCATTGCAAATATTGCAGGTTCAACAATAGAGGACTATGTAACAGTAGCAAGAGAAATATCAAAAGTAAGTAATGTAAAAGCATTAGAACTAAACATTTCTTGTCCAAACGTAAAATGTGGTGGGATTGCATTTGGGACTGATGCTGCAACAGCGGCTGAAGTAACAAAAAAAGTGAAAGAAGTAAGCGAAGTTCCGCTTTACGTAAAATTATCTCCAAATGTAACAAACATTGTAGAAATCGCAAAAGCAATTGAAAATGCCGGAGCAGACGGTTTAACAATGATCAATACATTACTAGGGATGAGACTAGACTTAAGAACGGGAAAACCAATTCTTGCAAATAAAACTGGTGGATTATCGGGTCCAGCTATCAAACCAGTAGCGATTCGAATGATCCATGATGTTAGTCAAGTAGTCAACATCCCAATCATCGGTATGGGTGGCGTAATGAACGCAGAAGATGCACTAGAGTTTTTCTTAGCAGGAGCAAGTGCAATTGGTGTAGGAACGGCAAACTTTGTTGATCCATTTGTTTGTCCAACAATCATTGATGAACTACCAGAAGTATTAGAAAAATACGGTTATCAGTCGATCGAAGAATGTATTGGAAGGAGCTGGAAACAACATGTCATCACAAGTGGTCATCGCGCTTGATTTTTCTTCAAAAGAAGAAGTAATGAATTTTGTAAAAAAATTTCAAAAATCTCTATATGTAAAGGTAGGGATGGAACTATTTTACAAAGAGGGTCCAGCGATCATAAAGGAACTAAAAGAATTAGGACATCAAATCTTCCTAGATTTGAAGCTTCATGATATTCCAAATACAGTAAAACATGCAATGAAAAATATCGCATCTTTAGAAGTAGACATGGTAAATGTGCATGCAGTTGGTGGTACGAAAATGATGAAGGCAGCATTAGAAGGGTTAGAAGAAGGCACTCCGGCTGGTAAGAAAAGACCTTTACTAATTGCAGTTACTCAACTTACAAGCACATCAGAAGAACAAGTGATCCATGAACAAGGACTTACATCTTTAAAGGATTCGATTAAACTATATGCTGCAATTACAGAAGAAAGTGGACTTGATGGGGTAGTTTGCTCTCCACTAGATGTAGAATTAGTCCAAGCAGCAGTTGAAGGTGATAACTTTATAACGGTGACACCTGGCATACGTTTAGCTGATAATAGTGTAGATGATCAAGTACGAGTAACTACTCCAGCGAAAGCTAGACAATTAGGAAGTAGCTATATTGTAGTAGGACGCAGTATTACAAAAAGTGAAAATCCAGTAGAAGCATATGAAGAAATATTGGCACAATGGGAGGGCGTAATAATATGAAAAAGAATATCGCAGCAAACTTATTAAGCATTGGGGCAGTAAGCCTTCAACCTGAAACTCCATTTACTTGGGCATCAGGAATCAAATCTCCTATCTATTGTGATAATCGCTTAACTCTTGGCTATCCAGAAATTCGTAAAAATATTGCATCAGGACTAGTTCAATTAATCGAAGAAAAATTTGGCACAGTTGATGTAATTGCTGGAACTGCAACAGCGGGAATTCCACATGCAGCTTGGACAAGTGATTTAATGAACTTGCCGATGGTCTATGTCCGCAGCTCTGCAAAAGGTCATGGCAAAGGAAACCAAATTGAAGGCCCAATAAAAGCAGGGCAAAAAGTTGTAGTAGTAGAAGATCTGATTTCAACAGGTGGAAGCGTAATTACATGTGTAGAAGCATTACGTGAAGCAGGTTGTGAAGTGGTAGGGGTTGTATCAATTTTCACATATAATCTACCAGCTGCAGTAGAAAAATTCGAAGCAAATGATGTAACGTACTATTCTCTAACTGATTATGACACGTTAGTAGAAGTAGCTAAAGAGCAAGGCTCAATTAAAGAAGACCATGTAGCAAAACTAACTGCATGGAGAAAAAATCCACAAGACGCTAGCTGGATGACTGTAGGCGTATAAAATAATGTAGGAACACAGCCTTAAATGGCTGTGTTTTTTTGATTAATTTCTTTTTTTGGTCCCTGATCAGAATTTCATAGAAATTAGTTGAAAACTATTCATTTTAATTTTTATACTATTCATATAATTGTTAATGTGTATATTTTATAGGGGGGATTTGGATGTCAGTAGAAAAGCTGTTCTTATCAAATAGTTTAAAAGAATTTCAAGGCATTAAAAAACTAGGTGATCTTACGATGAAGCAATTGTCATATGAAGAATTAGTATGGCAGCCCTCTAGTGAATCGAATAGTATTGCCATTATCGTTAAACATTTAAGTGGAAACATGATCTCAAGATGGACTGATTTCTTGACGTCAGATGGAGAGAAAACATGGCGTAATCGAGATCAGGAATTTGAGGGGACTTATTCTTCAAAGGAAGAAATACTCGCAGCGTGGGAAAAAGGATGGGATGTAGTATTCTCGGCAATTCAAAATTTAAAAGAAGATGACATTCTAAAAACAATCACCATAAGAGGAGAAGTTCATTTTGTACTACAAGCAATACATAGACAAATTAGTCATTATGGTTATCATATTGGTCAAATTGTTTATGTAGGAAAACAAGTTAAAAATGAACAGTTTACAAGTTTAAGTATCCCTAGAGGACATTCGGAACAATATTTAAATGAGAAACTTAAAAACGTAAAACATACATGATGACTATATGAAAACCTAATAAAAAATAAAAATGATCATTAAATCTACAACAAAAGTTGTAGATTTTTTAATGAGTATTACAACAAAACGAGTAATTGATTTCAAACTTAATGATGAAGAAAAAAAATCGGTGAAGAGTAAAGTAAGAATAAGGAAAGACAAAGATATCGGATGTTTCATTAGGATCGATAGAAACGAAATATTGAAGATTTACCTTTAAATCGGAACTTAGTTTATCAATTATTTTTTTAATAATGAAAATAGTTAGAAAATAATGTAAAATGTTACAAGTTAGGGGGGAATATATGAAGATTTTAATTGAAACACTTAATCACTTTAAACCGTATTGGAAAATTTTACTCCTTGCTTTTGGTAGTTCTTTAATTGCTGGAGCTTTTGCAGTTATTCCACCAATTTTAACGGGAAAAGTCGTGGATGAGTTATTAGGAGATGCTAATTCACAATTTCTTTTCTATTTAATCTTTGGAATCATGTTGGCATTTTTATTTAAAGTTGTATTTGAATCCTTACAAGAATTTATACAAGTTAAGATTGGTCTAGATGTCATTAGTGATATGCAATTACGAGCATTTAAAAAGCTTCAAAAAGCACCAATGTCGTTTTTTTCAACATCACCTCGTGGAGATATGCTATTTCGATTAACGCATGATGTAGAATCAGTTCAAAATCTGAATAATACTGTTGTTCCGCGATTTATTCAACAAGTGATCGCAGCAATCGCAGCATTTGTTGCAGTTTTTCCTTTGTATTGGCCAGCTGCTGTCATCATGCTGATTGTTTTTGCAATTTATTTAGTACCTTCATTTATGATTGGAACAAAAGTACGTAAAATGGGTGCCATTTCACGAGATATGAGCGCTGATTTATATAATCATACACAAGAAAGTATTGAATCAGTTCGACTTGTTCGTACATTTCAAACACAAGAACAAGAAAATAAACGCTTAGAAGAAAAGCTTTCAATATGGAAGAGATTTGCAATCCGATTGGCTCTTTTTGGTAAATTTAATTGGAGATTAGGGAATGTTTTTAATAATGGTGCACCTGGGGTTATTATGTTGGTTGGAGGATATTCAGTATGGCAACAGGAGATTTCGATAGGGACTTTAATAGCTGTATTAGGATTTATCCCAACAATGTTTATGCCGGTGCGCTCTCTTGCTGAAAATGCACTTACAATTCAACAAGCGATTCCTGCTCTTGAGCGTATTTATGAGTATTTTGATTTACCTTCGGAGCAAACTGAATCTTTCCCTATTTTTGAAAATGTAAAAGGTGATATTGATGTTAACAATATTCGATTTGCATATCCTAATGCTACTGAAGAAGTATTAAAGGGTGTATCTTTTTCAATAAAGTCAGGGCAGCATATTGGTATAGTCGGATCTAGTGGTGGAGGAAAGAGTACATTAATCCAATTATTATTAGGATTATATGAGCCTACATCAGGTTCAATATTTGTTGATCAAAAAGATTTATCAAAACATGATTTTCAATCATTGCGCCAAAATGTTGGGGTTGTTTCTCAAGAAACGTTCTTATTAAATAGCACACTGAAACAAAATTTATTATATGCCAAACCAAATGCTACTGATGATGAACTACTACTTGCCGTTGAAGCTGCTGATTTAGGTGATTTAATAGATTCATTGCCAGAAGGATTTGAGACAATCGTCGGAGAGCGAGGTTTAAAGCTTTCAGGTGGTCAAAGACAACGTGTAGCATTAGCACGTTCGATATTAAGACATCCTCCAGTATTGATATTCGATGAAGCAACTTCATCTTTAGACGGGGAAACTGAAGAGAAGGTACAGTCTTCTCTTGAGAAATTAATTCCGGGAAGAACGACAATTACGATTGCTCATCGACTCGTTACAGTAAAGGATGCAGATTGTATCTTGCTATTAGACAAAGGTTTAATTGCTGAACAAGGTACGCATGAAGAATTACTATCATTAAAAGGGCAATATTATCAACTATATATGGCACAGTACAGTGAGCTAGATAAGGAGAGTGCCGTATGAACCAAAATAAAATAAAAAAAATAGGTGATGGAAAAAGAGTTATTCAGTTTCTAATACCTCATAAAAAATGGGTATTTGCTGATTCATTTGTTATTGCTTTAAGTCAAATTTGTGCAGCTTTAATCCCAACTTTAGGTATGGGGTGGTTAGTAGATCATATCATCCCAAATCATGAAAATACATTACTTTGGGGATTAATGTGGTTACTAGTTTTTGCAGCAATACTTGATTTAATTTTAATGGTAATCGACGAGTATTTTTGTCATCATGTAGCAAAGTCAGTTACAAACTGGCAAAAATTACGCTTATTTAAGCATTTACAAATTTTACCGTATTCATATTTTCATCAATCAAAATCTGGGGAACTTCTAGCTAGAGTATCAGATGACCCAGATACGCTTCATAATTTCTTAGCATGGGAAGGTTCTACTTTTATGGCATCCGTACAAGGGGTTGTCATTTATAGTGTTGTATTATTATGGATACACCCGTACTTAATGGTTACGAGTGTAGTTTTAGGAATATTGTTTTATTGGACGTCAAATAAAGTTGGGGCTAGAACAAGGAATGCTTCTGCAAGAGCAAGAGAAGAAGCGTCACGTTATTTAGAAAGACTACGTGAATCTGTAACAGGTATCCAGTTATCTAGAATTCTAGGTGCAACAGATTATGAGATTCAAAGTGTAGCAGATATTCGAAAATCATTTGTAAAAGAATCAACTATTGAGTTAAAAGCAAGAATGCAGTCCATTGTTGTCATCGGAAGCTACAATGGCTTCGCTTTGGCTTCGGTTTATTTTATTAGTGTTTTATTAATATCAAATGAACAAATAACAAGTGGACAAATGCTAACAGCGGGCGGTCTAGTTACCATTGCGGCAAATGAAATTCAAAGAATGCTAAGAAATTGGTTATCCGTTAGAAGAACTGGTCCAGCACTTGATCGTTCCGAAAAATTATTAGCTGAGCCAACATCTGCTTTTGAAGTACAAGAAGGAAAGAAACTAGATGTTGTGGATGGTTTAATTGAATTTAAAGATGTTAAATTCGGTTATCCAAATAAAGAAGACCTTGTATTAAATGGCTTAACATTCCAAGTAAAACCTGGAGAGGCAGTTGCCATCGTAGGACCTAGTGGTGCAGGGAAGTCAACAATTGTAGATTTATTACTAGGTTTTTATCCATTAAATAGTGGTACGATTGACATTGATGGATTATCTATCGAGCAGTCGAATGCTAAATGGGTTAGAGACTCAATTTCATTTGTCTCACAGGATGTACAGTTACGAAATGGTAGCTTAGCAGATAACATAAAGATTGGAAATGAAAAGGCGACTGATGAAGAGCTAGTTCAAGCTTTAAGAGATAGTGGTTTATCTGACTATTATGATTCATTACCAGATGGTTTACATTCTTCAATTGGAGAAAGAGGAGCACTTCTTTCAGGTGGTCAAAAACAAAGATTGTCTTTAGCAAGAGCACTCGTCAAAAATTCACCAATCTTGATATTAGATGAAGCAAGCTCAGCGCTTGACCCTATTACAGAATTACAAATAAATGAAGCAATTCAAAAGAGAAAATCAAAACAATCGGTAATTGTCATTTCCCATCGTCTTTCAACTGTATTAACGGCAGATCGTATTGTCGTATTAGAAAACGGTATCGTTGTTGAAGAAGGTACGCATCATGCATTATTGGAAATGGATGGAGTGTATTCTAGATTATTTAAACGTGAGGCTGAAACTGGTGAAAATGTATTGAGTGTTTAAAAAACATGTTGGAAGTGGAAGGGGTACTCAAATGAACAGTAAGATTTCTATTCAACACTATGAATCAAAAGAAGAATTACTGAAAGGTTTTCAAGTATTAAAACAGCTACGCACACATTTAACAGAAGAATCATTTTTTGAACTATATGAAGAAATGAAGAAGGAAGGCTACAAGTTAGTTGGTTTAGAGGATCATGGTGAAACAGTAGCAGTAGCAGGAATCATTATTTTAACAAATTTTTATAATGGGAAGCATGTTTTTGTCTATGATTTAGTTTCAGATCAGCATCGTCGTTCAAATGGCTATGGCAAACAGCTACTAGATTATATTCATGAATTTGGGAAGGAAAATGGCTGCGAGCTTGTTTCACTTCAGTCAGGCTTACAAAGAATTGATGCACATCGTTTTTATGAAGAAAAAATGGAATATCGAAAATTATCATATGCTTTTAGTAAGGATATCAAGTAATAAAGTAAACCCTAGTCGGATGATTAGGGTTTACTTTTTTTATATGCTTGTTTCTAAAAGATTGTTATGATTGTAGTTTTTGTAATAATAAAAAGAAGACATTTATTTATGCTAAAATGAAGATAGTAGTGAAATTTTTTATGTAATTTTAAATGGAGGGAATACCTTGGACAAAAAAGAATTTTGGCGTTTAATAGAAGAATCAAAGAAATTCGAGAATCAAGCAGAATGGTTAACAGAGGTATTATCTCATAGAGAATCAAATGAAATATTAGAGTTTGAATTCTATTTTGAAAGTTTCATGAATGAAAGTTACCAATCTCGCCTATGGGGTGCAGCTTATATTCTAATGGGTGGATGTTCTGACGATGCTTTTGATTATTTCAGGGGCTGGTTAATTGGTCAAGGTGAAGAAACATATCAAAAGGTTATAGAAAATCATGAGTATCTAGCAACATATATCCATGAGGAAAATCTAGATGAAGAAGGTTATCCTCAAAATGAAGAGATCCTGTCAGTTGGATTAGATGCGTATACGTTCAAAAAGACTGGAGATACAGAATGGGATGATGACATTCATGATGAAATGTTAGAAAAACTCGACAAGAAAGGACTAAAGCCTGCTGTCGACTTTGAATTTGATTGGGAAGAAGATACAGATGATTTACAAAATATGTTTCCGAAATTATGGGCAAGATTTGGCGAAAACCCACTAGGATAATATAGATGGCTAAATAAAGAACAAACGCCGATCTAATAGTAACGTATAAAAACAGTTCAAAGGCTTAATTTGAGCTGTTTTTTTAGATTTCTCTAAAAGAAAGTATGAATGTAATTATTCTTAATCCATCTAAAGTGGCCAAGTAAAAAGGGGACTTCATGGCGAAGTTCCCCTTTTTTATGGATTCATGCTACACATGCTGTTTCAACAGTTCAAGTACACTAAATAGGTAATTGTTTTCATGAATGACGAAGTGCTCTTTATAGACAGTTTTACGTACTGTAATTTTTTCATCTTGTTCATTCACTTCGAAGCCTTCAACTTCAATTGATTCAATTAATCCGTATGCAAAATCATAGTATTCATTAAAGTTTGCTTTCACAATGCCAGAAACTTCTTCTTTTTGCAGATTAAATTTTGTAAATGGTTCATTCCTTCTAAGTAAAAATACATGACTAAGTTCATGATCATGGAAATTTTGCAGGTTAATAGAATTCTTAACGATTCCAAGCGGTAATACTTCTTCTATATTGACTTCAATTCCTAGTTCTTCATGAACTTCTCTAATTCCATCAGAAACTGTCTCATGTGCTAAAAGATGGCCAGCGGCAGTGATGTCTAGTAAATTTGGAAAATCTTTTTTTGTTTGACTTCTTTTTTGAAAATAGATCATTGGAATCCCGTTCTCAATACTCATTAACCAACAATGAAATGTTTCATGCCAAAATCCATTTTTATGTACTTCGTCTCGAGTTGCTTCACCAATATGGTTTCCGAATTCATCAAAAATTTTAAGAGACTCTACTTGCAATGTACTTACCACCTTAACTTTTTTTTAATTAGTTAACTATTACTATTATATAAATAATTGATACTGATTGTAATATGATATAAGGTCTATTCATGTAATTTTATTTTTATAGAAATACCACTAGCGGATAGGATGGAATAAAAAAGTAGATAAAAGAATGATATGGTTTATTAAAAAGTTTATGCAGTATTAAAAAGCTATGTCTAACTGTTAAATTGAATGTAATATTTTTCTGAAAAATTTACTTTCATGCTTAATTAGGTTAATTTATTATTAGATAGTTATAAAAGTATGTCTAAATGAAAACTTAATGGTATTTAGACTGCTTGATGATGACTACATTAAATAAAAATTATTAGGTGAACAAAATGAAAATTGCATTTTTTGACTCGGGAATGGGTGGGTTAACTGTTTTAAACGAAGCGATGAATCAGTTACCCAATGAAGAATTTTTATATTTTGCAGATACTCTTCATGTTCCTTATGGTACGAAATCAAAGGAAGAAGTTAGTTCATTTGTAAAACAATCAGTAGAAAGAATTGTAAAAGAAGATGTAAAAGCACTTGTCATTGCATGCAATACAGCAACTAGTATTGCTGTTTCAGATTTAAGAGCATATTATGACTTCCCAATTATCGGTATGGAACCGGCTGTAAAGCCAGCTATTGAGATGAATCGTTCAACAGGTAAAAGAGTATTAGTTCTTGCAACACCACTTACATTAAAACAAACAAAGTATCATGAATTAGTTTCTAGAATTGATGATCAAAGTATTGTTGACTCATTACCATTACCAGAATTAGTACGTTACTGTGAAGAATTGAATTTTGAAGATGCTACAATGATTGATTATTTTAAGAGTAAGTTCGCAGCGTTTGATATTAATTTATACGGAACTGTAGTACTTGGATGTACACATTATCCATTTTATAAAGAGATATTAAAGAAAATTCTACCAGAAGATGTTCATATAGTTGATGGAAGTGCTGGTACAGTTAAAAGGCTAATTCAATTATTAAGCCCTTCAAATCAATTAAAAGATTCTGGTGAATCAACGATTAAGTTCATGTGCTCAGATGATAATCAAGATTATATCGAAAAGATGAAGTTTGCACTAAACTTACTTCAAACTAAAAGATAAGCTTTTTAGCTTATCTTTTTTTTGTTGTTTAGGCAATGTTATTTTGATATATATACAGTGATTAAAGAACAAAAAAAGAAGTAGTGATAATCACTACTTCTCTTTATATTTAGGCTCTGTTAATATTAATTGTTGATTTTAGCTAAATACATTAAGAGTATGAAAAAAGGATAGCCAGTTCGAGAGTAATTGGAATGGAAATCAACATTCTTTTTTTACAGAGCCTATATTTAATTAACTTACCAAACAAATAATCCTACAATCATGGCACTAAGCATTGAAACGCCAATTCCACTTACTAAAAGCTTCCACACATTTTTACCAATACTTGATGATTTATCTTCACCTAATATTGAATTAAATGTTCCATAAATCATTCCGACAGTACTAAAATTAGCAAAAGATGTTAAGAAAGTAGTTGCAACTGCTACGGTATGTGGAGCTAGTCCATTGATGTTATCTTTTAAATCCATCATTGCGACAAATTCATTTGTTGCAAGCTTGATACCCATTAATTGTGCAACGTACATAGCGTCATGACCAGTTAGTCCTAATAGGAAAGCGAAAGGACTAAATATAATCGAAAAGATCTTTTGGATTGTTAATCCAGTTACAAAGAATCCTAAAAAGCCGTTTAAAAGTGTAGTTAAGGCTACATATCCAATTACCATCGCTAAAATGACGATGACCATATTCATTCCAACAATCATACTATTTGAGATTGTTGAGAAGAAATCTTTTTTCTCTTCTTTTGTAGGGACGTATACTACATCTTCTTCTTTACTAACTTCTACTGGATTTAACATACTTGCGATTAATAATGCATTTAAACAATTTAAAGGGATCGCAGCAAATACATAAGTAGCAGGTACCATCGTTAAATAAGCACCGATAATTGAACCACTAATACTACTCATACTCATAATTCCAAATGTCAACAAACGATTTTCTTTTAAAACGATTAATTGTTGACGGATAACAGCTAAAGCCTCTGTATTTCCAAGAAACATCATTTGAATTGAAAAGAAGCTCTCTAGCTTTGGTAATCCAGATATTTTTGAAATAACCCAGCCAACTTTATCTATAATCCAAGTCAAAATGCCGAAATATGATAAAATGTCAAAGAAAGTAATAATGAAAATAATAGGCAATAATGCACTAAAGAAAAAGTCGACACGCTCATTAGCCATAACAGACGGGAAAGCGAATGAGATTCCATCATTTGCACATGCAATTAACCAAGTGAAAAAGGATGCAATTTTATTAATTGTCCAAGTTCCGATTTTTGTTTCTAACATGAACCAAGTAATTAGGAATTCCACTATTAATAAAATGAAAATTGACTTCCATTTCACGTTTCTCTTATTAGGAGAACATAAGAAAATAAGACCGATTACAACCAATACTCCTAGTAAATTTAATAAAAAGAACACGAAACCAACTCCTATTGATATATATTATCTTCAAAATAGAAAAGCTCTTATTTTTTCACACATTCAGCCCCAAGACAGAAAGTATGTAAAATAAGAGCTTAGGAAGTCGAATACACAATATAATTGAAAGCCTAACTGAAAAAAATAAAGCAAGGATTCATATATTAGCATTATTTCTATAAGTGCTCATTTCTAGTCATACTTCCTTGTAGTCGGGCATTTTGGCTGCCAGGTAGAAACAATCAGACCTTTTTAACTGATATTATACAAGGATAATAAAAAAAGAGATTTATATTTAGAATAAACATCATTCTATAATAATAATTGCGAGGAAACAATATGTTTTTAAATGTTTTAATTGTTATATTTATATAAATAATATGAATATTAACATTTCACAAAAGTGATTTAAAAGCGCTTGGATAAAAGTATTCATATTTTAACAGAGTTTATTTTTAACTGGTCATCATAGAATGAAATAGAGTTATTACGAAGGATTGATTGTCATTAAGTCAAGGATTAAGGAGATGAGATAGATCATGAAAGTTAAAGATGTATTAAGATACTTTGGGGTTAGCGTCATGTTTTTATTTGGGGCAATTTCGTTAATAAAATATGTTAAAGAAGATGAATACTTTATGAATTTATTGATCGGTTTTACTTTAGGTATCATTCTTTTCATTGCTTCATTTCTAGTAAAAGAGGAAGATGAGAAAAACGGGAAATCATCGTAAAAGAAAAGCCACCTCTAAAATAGAGGTGGCCTTAGGAAGAATAGGATAAATGGTAACCAAATTATCTATGCATTAAAGTGCACTAAGAGATTTTTACGTTTGCGTATCGTTCGTCATCCGTTATCCGTAAATATAGTAACCTGTAACACTTTATCCGTTTGCGTAGCTCCCATGAGTGTCCAATTTTTAATTCTTCCTATCCTCACAAGAAAGTCTCATTCTTGTGAGGTATTAAAAATAATCACTGCCATCAAATGGTATATTAATAGAGAAGTTTTTTGCATCGATTAAACCAGATAATCTCGTCGCTTTACGTTCTAATTTTAATGCTTTTTGTCGATAGTCTTCAGGATTGAAATATAGTTTTTCAACTATAATACTATCAGTTCCATACATTGGTTGAATTCGTTCTTTTTTACTTGCAAACTCTTTTGCAGATTGGACTTCTGCACGAAGTTGTTTAGCAAATTCGATCGCCTCTGTAATGGATAGCTCCATATTTTCAATCGTGATTGTATTTTCGATATTCGCTTTTTGCATTAAGTAATCTAATTTACGGAAATCAGCACGTACTTTTGCTAAATCGCTTTCAATTTGAGTCATATTTCGAGCTAAAGTAGGAAGGGGTTGGCCTTTTTCCACTTCAACGCTTGAATTTTCTTCAAGTTCTTCTATTAGTTCTCTAATCCTTTTTGAAAGAATATGTCTAATATTTAATGCTTCAGCTAATGTAATCTGGTTCATAAAATGCTCCTTCTCTAATGAAAATAAGAATTGAGTTTTTATTATAATATTTTAATGAAAGAATAAGAAGTAAAATGCTGTTATTTTTTGTATTTAATTCTTTTAAACTACAAAGTGAATCCTTAATTTTCTAATAGGTAGGAAGAATAGAATATTAATCTAAATAAAGTAATGCATATAACTAGAAATTCATTGAGAAATTCTTAATCATAAATATGGAATTTTTAATAATTTCAAGTCATTTCTTTTCTCATGAATAGGGTTCTTAAAGGACACGTTGGTTAATAGTGAGAATGATTGAAGAGGAAGGTGCTCGATTCCTGTGGGAGTAGCGGGACAGGTGAGACCCCACAGGCGCGAATGCGCCGAGGAGGCTCAGCGCACGCCCCACGGAAAGCGAGCATCCTGTAGCGGAAATCAAAGAAACACTTTTTTAAAAGAACAATGTTTACTTGGCCATACAAAATTTGAAGGAACAAAAAATGGCAACTACTTTAATTGATAAGTAGTTGCCATTTGTATGTTACAAGAGATTCGAATATTTTTTTATTTCCGTAGTTTTAAAACTAACTCTTCGTCAGGAGTTACGTAGACTGTATTGTTTTGTTCGTAAATGACAAATCCTGGTTTTGAGCCATTTGGTTTCTTTACATGGCGAATTTCTGTGTAGTCGACTGGAACTGAACTGGATTGACGAGCTTTGCTAAAGTATGCAGCAATGATCGCTGCTTCTTTGATTGCAGTTTCACTTGGTTCTTTTGCACGAATGACTACGTGAGAACCTGGGATATCCTTTGTGTGGAACCAAAGTTCGTCTCTACTAGCAAGTTTGTTCGTTAAATATTCATTTTGTTTATTGTTTTTACCGACTAATAATAGTTCACCAGTTGTTGATACATATTCATCGAGTGTAACTTTTTGTTTGCTATTCTTTTGAGGTTTTTTGGATTTTTTCTTTCTAACATAACCTGTTTCAGCTAATTCTTCTCGAATTTCTTCTAAATCACGTGGTGAAGCCGATTCGATTTGTTGTAATACGGTTTCTAAATAATCATTTTCCTCAAGTGTAAGCTTTATTTGCTCGTGTATATGAGCGACTGAATTTTTTAATTTCGTGTATTTCGTAAAATATGATTGTGCATTTTCAGAAGGTGTTTTTAATGGAGATAATGGAATGGTGATTGTTCCACCATTTTCATCATAATAATTTACGACCTCAACTTCTGTCATACCTTTTTTTAGTGCAAACATATTAGCAGTGATTAACTCACCTTGTAATTGGATTGCATCAGCTTTTTCTGTATCTACTAAACTTCTTTCAAGCTTCTTAAGTTTTTTCTTGTTTTTAGATAATTCATTTTGTAATAGTTTTTCTAAATCTCCGCTTTGCTGTTTTACTCTGTCACGTTCTGCTTTTCCAAAGTAAAAGACGTCTAATAATTCACTTAAGCTAGAGAAGGTCGTTTGCTCTCCATCCAAATGAGTCATTTCAATAAAGTAAAATTGTTCTTTTGACTGTAAACGGTATAAAGAAGGAGTATATCTCATTTCTTGAATATCATTTATTAAAGAAACGAAAGATTCAAATAAGCTATCTTTATTTCGATACACAACCTCATTAGCAAATAATGGAGAAATACCAGCAAACTCTTGCACAAGTACTTGCGCTACTGGTTGGTCCTCATTAGAAATAATGTTTTGAAATTCTGCCTCAGTCATTTGAGCAAAGGGATCTTGTTTTTCTTGTTTAGGTGGTAAAACGTAACTAGAGCCAGGTTGAATGATACGATGTCGGTTAACGGCCATCGGTACATGCTTAATACTGTCTAAAATAATCTGTCTTTCATCATCAAGTAAAATAATATTACTATGTCTTCCCATTAATTCAATGATGAGTGTTCGGATTTGTTCGTCACCAATTTCATTTCTGCTTCTTACTCTAATCCTCACAATTCGTTCGCGTTCATTTTGCGAGATACTTTCAATGATTCCTCCATTTAAATGTTTTCGTAATACCATCGTAAACATTGGTGGTTCTGAAGGTGTATCATAGTTTTGATCTGTAATATGAAATCGTGCATAACTTGGGTGTGCACTTAATAAAAGTTTATAATTTGCACCATTTGCACGAATGGTTAGTAGAACTTCATACATACTTGGTTGTACGATTTTTGAAATTCTTCCAGTTGTTAATTTTGTGGCTACCTCACTTGTCATAGCCCCTGTAAAAAGTCCATCAAAAGACATAACATCACTTCCTAATCTATCAAACACTACTAAACTTCATGTCATCTTATCAATTTATAAAAAAAGCATTTCCGAGCTAATTTGTTAAGGAATCAATTTTACATTATTTTAACTACGATTGTCACACTATTCCATTTGTACGAGCTACATTTATTTTTCATCATTATATCATTTATTTGGACGAGTCTGAATATGCTTTTATGAGAGGTAAGGGGGACAACTTACCTAATGTAAAAATTAGGGGTGACAATTACATGAATTTTTATCGGATGAGAGCGGAAGAAGTTCTAAACGTAACAAATACGAACGTTTCCTCTGGTTTAACTGATGAGGAGGCAAGAAAAAGACGAGAAACTTTTGGAGCAAATGAATTAAGAGAATCGGAGAAAACTTCCAAACTCGTTTTATTTTTAAGTCAGTTCAATGATTTTATGGTGTTCGTATTATTAGGTGCAACAATTATCTCAATTTTTTTACATGAAGTAGTTGATGCTGTTGCTATTATGGCAATTGTGTTGATTAACGGGGTCTTAGGTTATTTTCAAGAAGCAAAAGCCGAAAAATCTTTAGAAGCATTAAAAGAATTAGCAGCTCCACAAGTTCAAGTATTAAGAAATGGCCTATATAAAAAACTCCCTTCGAAAGACTTAGTTGTCGGGGATATTATAAAGTTTTCTAGCGGTGATCGAATCGGTGCAGATATTCGTATTATCGAGGCATCAAGTTTATACATAGAGGAATCAGCACTTACAGGAGAATCATTGCCAGTCCAAAAACGTTTTGAATCAATTCAATCTGAGGGGATTGGAATTGGTGATCAGGATAACATGGGCTTTATGGGGACACTCGTAACTCGAGGAAATGGTAAAGGTGTAGTTGTATCAACAGGTATGAAAACAGCTATGGGTCAAATTGCTGATTTGCTGCAAAATACAGATGCAACTGTAACACCATTACAAAGAAGACTTGAACAACTTGGGAAAATTTTAATAGTCGTTGCATTATTTTTAACTGCATTAGTTGTGTTTATTGGGGTGTATCAAGGTAACGAGTTGTATCATATGTTTTTAGCGGGAGTGTCATTAGCAGTAGCTGCTATACCTGAAGGACTTCCTGCGATTGTAACAGTTGCTCTGTCACTAGGTGTGCAGAGAATGATCAAAAAGAAAGCCATCGTAAGAAAGCTTCAGGCAGTTGAAACATTAGGTTGTGCTTCGGTTATTTGTTCTGATAAAACAGGTACAATGACTGAAAATAAAATGACTGTTACAAATATTTGGACTGGGGGATCTAGCTTCGAAGTTTCAGGAAATGGTTATGTTGTAGATGGTAAATTTACAAATAAAGAACGAACTGTTAATCCAACTTTAAATAAACAATTATTTCAAACACTAGTTTTTGGTTCGATTTGCAGTGATGCTCAATTGATTCAAAAGAAAAAAGAAATTGTTTTAGATGGTGATCCTACAGAAGGTGCAATTGTTGTAGCAGGATATAAAGCAGGAATTGACCGTGATTATGTTAATAGTCATTTTACTAGAATTCATGAAATCCCATTTGATAGTACGCGCAAAATGATGACTGTCGTTGTTAAAAATCGTGAGGGTGACCATTTTGTCATTACAAAAGGTGCACCAGATGTATTACTTTCTAAATGTGATTCTATTTTATGGCATGAGCGTGAAGAAAAATTAAATACATTTAGACAAAACGCTGTTGAAGATACAATCACTTCTTATGCTAATAATGCGCTTCGAACAATTGCTATTGCTTTTAAACCAATTCAATCAAATTCAGTTTTGAATGATAGAGATCTTGAAAGTAATTTAACTTTTATCGGATTACAAGGTATGATCGATCCACCAAGAGCGGAAGTTGCACAAGCTGTACATGAGTGTAAAGAAGCTGGAATTCGTACGATTATGATTACTGGGGATCATAAACTGACTGCGGCTAGTATAGCAAGAAAGCTAGGAATTTTAAGAGAATCAGGAAATGTAGTAGAAGGAAAAGAATTAGATTCTCTAACTGTTGAACAAATTCAAGAATTTGTAGAAGACACTGCTGTATTTGCGCGAGTGACACCAGAACATAAATTGAAAATTGTTAAAGCGCTTCAAGCAAATGGCCATGTAGTAGCGATGACAGGCGATGGTGTAAATGATGCACCTGCAATAAAAGCTGCAGATATTGGTATTTCAATGGGGATTACTGGTACAGATGTAGCCAAAGAGGCTTCCGCTTTAATTTTATTAGATGATAATTTCGCAACAATCAAATCAGCAATCAAAGAAGGTCGTAATATTTACAGTAATATTCGTAAATTTATTCGATATTTACTCGCATCAAATGTCGGAGAAATATTAGTTATGTTGTTTGCAATGTTATTAGCTCTTCCACTACCATTAGTGCCAGTTCAAATTTTATGGGTAAACTTAGTAACAGATGGATTACCAGCAATGGCACTAGGAGTAGATTCAGCAGAAGATGATGTAATGAAAAGAAGTCCGAGATCTTTATCAGAAGGTATTTTTGCAAGAGGTCTGGGTTGGAAGATTATTTCAAGAGGCTTCTTAATTGGATTTGTGACATTAATCGCGTTTATCATTTCATATAATCAACATCCAGAACAATTAGCGTATGCTCAAACTGTTGCGTTTTCAACATTAGTATTAGCACAATTAATTCATGTGTTTGATTGCCGAAGTGAGCGTTCTATTTTTCATCGAAACATATTTGGAAATATGTATTTAATCGGTGCTGTTATTGTTTCTGTATTATTGATGCTTGTTGTTATCTACTATCCGCCACTACAACCGATTTTTAAAACATTACCAATCCAATTAA
>Ga0209676_1000924_pt1 | contig 36287 bp, 33 predicted proteins | sample AraplaCvi_mLB_r2_FD_184282 | JGI IMG/M metagenome (GOLD analysis project Ga0209676, IMG submission 184282) | Arabidopsis root microbial communities from North Carolina, USA - plate scrape MF_Cvi_mLB_r2 (SPAdes) (version 2) | ecosystem: Host-associated > Plants > Roots > Endosphere | place: USA... | reverse complement strand
TTTATATCTGACGATCGGCGTGCTGGCGTTGCTTACGGCGGTTTTTGCAATCATTATCGGCCGTATGAAGAAACAGGCGGAACTGATCGGGCAGCTCAATACCAGCGAAAGGAAGCTGAAAGAGGCCGTGCTCGTGAAAGAGAACTTCCTGGCCAATATGAGCCACGAAATCCGGACACCGCTGAATGCGATTTTAGGCTACACCAATCTCCTCCAAAAAAAGAAACTCGACGCCGATACCCGCTTGCATATCACTACGGTGCAGCAATCCGGGGAAACGCTGCTCGCCATCGTGAACGACATCCTCGACCTGTCCAAAATAGAGTCGGGTATGATGCGGATCGAACACGTGCCGTTCGATCCCGAGGCATTGGTGCATTCGGTAGGGACGATGTTCCACCACCGCTCGGCCGAAAAACAGGTGCCGCTCATTGTGTCGTTCGATCCGGCGATCCCGGAAACCATAACGGGCGATCCGACCCGGCTGACGCAGATTCTTGTCAACCTGGTGAGCAATGCATTTAAATTCACAGAAACCGGTGAAATAAACCTCCGCGTCACCACGAACGGCCGTAACGATGACCATCTGAACCTGATGTTCGAGGTGACGGATACCGGGATCGGCATCGAAACCGAGCGGCTCGAAACGATTTTTGAACGGTTTCGGCAGGCGGAAGACTCTACTACCCGACAGTTTGGGGGCACCGGCCTGGGATTATCCATCGTACGCGACCTGGTGTATTTGCAGGACGGACATATCGCGCTAGCGAGCAGGCCAGGGGCAGGCACGTCGGTAAAGGTGACCATTCCTTACAGGGTAGCGGTGGAGAGCGAATTGCCCCTTGCTGGTGCTCCTGCCGAAGCCGCGCACGCGCAACGCCCAGGGTTGCGTGTGTTGATTGCGGAAGACCATATCATTAACCAGGGGCTCATGATGCGCCTTATGGAGGAGCGGGGGATAGCAGGCCGTGTGGCAACGAATGGGTTTGAGGCGATCGAAATGCTTCGCAGCGAGCGCTTCGACCTTGTATTTATGGATATTCAAATGCCCGGAATGGATGGCTACACGGCTACGCGCGCCATACGTGAGGAACTGAAATTGACGATTCCGGTAATCGCGATGACCGCCCATGCGATGGAGGGGGAAAAAGAGAAATGCATCCGCCTCGGAATGGACGATCACATAGCCAAGCCAGTCAGGGAAAGCGAGCTGGACAGGGTATTGACGACTTACACCGAACCCTTACCACGAAACGGTATTCCCGCTCATTCGTTCAAAGTGATTGACCTCGACTATATGCGGGAGATCAGCAACGGCGATGCTACCTACGAAAAGCTGGTGACCGAACAGTTCCTGCACCTGATGCCGCGGGAACTGGAAGCGCTGTCGGCGGCGATAGGAAAGCGCGACCGCAGTGAAATCCGCCGCATTGCCCACGGAATCAAAACCACCATTTCGATTATGGGCCTGAACGCGCTGCTGGACGAGCCGCTGGATGTCCTGGAAAATGGATCCTCTGCGAAGGAAGATATCGCCGGGCTGGTGGAGCAGGTACTGGGCGTTTGCAAGGAGGCGCTGGGAGAGGCCGGGATATTTTACCGACAGTTTCAGCGGGATTAGGCGCGTTTCGGAAATTGTGAAATGAGTGGATGCAACGTTTGGTAGAAATAAATCGGTCTCATCGGTGACATTATTTTGCTTTGATTATATTGTGCCGAAACTCGACCGCGCTATGATTCCTCACAAATCTATCCTGTTTTTCTTCTTCATCTGCCTGTCGATCGGTGCAAAAGCCCAGATCCGGTTTGAAAAAGGCTATTTTATAGACAACGACAAGGTCAAAACCGTGTGCAATATCCGGAATGTGGATTGGGATAACAGCCCGTCGTCGTTCCGCTACCAGCTGCCGGGGAGCAACGAAGTACTGGAAGCTACTTTACAAGACGTGAGTGCGTTTGGAATCGATGCGGGTAACACGTATGTTCGGGCCTTCGTGAAGGTGGACCAGAGCTCTACCGATGTGAGCAGGCTTTCCAATGGCCGCAATCCCGAATGGAAGGAGGAACTCGTGTTCCTCAAAGTGCTGGTCGAAGGAGAGGCGAAGCTGCTGCAATTCAAGCGGGATGAGATCAGCCAGTTTTATTATCAGAAATCAGATTCTCTGTTTACTCCGCTGATTTTCAAAAGATATATGGACGGGAATGGGCAGCGGGCCATTAATTTCGGTTTCCGGCAGCAACTGCTGAACGACCTTTCCTGCGAAGGGCTCAGCCGGTTGGAGATCGAGCGGACCAATTACCGCGAGGGCGATCTGGTTCGCTTTTTCGAGCGCTATAACACCTGCCGTAACCCCGCGGCGAAGAATGTTGTCAAGCAGGCTAAGAGGAACATTTTCAATGTAAAAATCACTGCGGGAGTAGATCTGACCATGCTTTCGACCCGGAATTTTACATTTACAAACAAGGGAAAACGCAACGGAAGCGAGGTTTCCCCACGGGTCGGTCTGGAAGCGGAGTATTTCGCGCCATTTCATAAAAACAAATGGTCGGTCGTGGCCGAGCCCAGTTTCCAGTATTACAAATTTCCCCTGGCTTCTCCCGGATACACGCTCGATGCCGAGTTCTGGACCATCGAACTGCCGGTGGGTATCCGCCACCACTTTTACCTGACCGACCAAACTAAAATATTTGTGAACGTGCTGTACGCCTGGACTTTGAAGGAACAGGCAACGGGCAAGCGGGACGATAACGTGAATTACGGGGTCATTGCCGGATCCAATTTTGCCGGTGGGGTAGGCGTTGCCAGCGGGCGTTTCAGCCTGGAAGCGCGCTATTATTTCGACCGAAGTCTTTATCTGTACCGCGCAAGGGTTGATGTGGATTATAGCAAAGCTTCGCTGATCCTTGGATACAAGCTGTTTAGCAAGTAGCCTTTTTGTGTCGGCGCTGTTTTTTTGTTGTTGCATACCCGACGGCATTCCGGACGTTGGATATCCCGATTTGCCACCAATGTTATATTGCAACGCGATTTGATCCTTAAAAGATTTCCATAGAATGCCGTAGGTATGTAATATGGGTGGCAGGATGAAATTAGCGATTTTGGCCAAATGCCGTCAGGCATGTGACAACAGCCGATAGCAAACAAACAACGCTTCGGCAAACGAACTTCAACATTTCAGATCCCCGATGGTAGAACCGCCGGGGATCTGTGTTTTAATGCATATCATCTCCTGAACCCCTGCATGAAGCCGCAACTCGCACAGGTACGCTGGTACCGGATTATCCCTGTTGTTTTTGTTACGTACAGCCTGGCATACCTCGACCGTGCCAATTTTGGGTTTGCGGTAGCGGGCGGCATGGCCGACGACCTCCGTATCGATCCGAATACTTCCACGCTGCTGAGCTCGCTGTTCTTTCTAGGCTATTTTTTCTTCCAGATCCCGGGTGCGCATTATGCGGCTACGCGCACGGCCAAGAAGCTGATATTTATTTCGCTGATCCTCTGGGGCGGATTGGCCGCGGCGACCGGGATGGTCAACAACGCGACGGCGCTGATCGTGATCCGTTTCATGTTAGGGGTGGTGGAAAGCGCTGTAATGCCCGCGATGCTGATCCTGCTGAGCCAATGGTTTACCAAAGAAGAGCGCTCCCGCGCCAATACGTTCCTGATTTTGGGTAACCCCGTGACGGTGCTGTGGATGTCGGTGCTTTCGGGATATCTGATCGATTCGCTCGGGTGGCGGTGGATGTTCATTATCCAGGGCGCGCCGGGCATTTTGTGGGCGTTCATCTGGTGGAAGCTCATCGACGAACGCCCCATGCAAGCCAGCTGGCTGACGCAGGAGGAGAAGATGGCCGTAGAAGAGAAACTGAAAGCCGAACAGGCGGGTATCAAGCCGGTCAAAAACTATGCGGAGGCATTTAAATCCACGAAAGTAATCCTCCTGTGCCTGCAATACCTGTTGTGGAGCGTCGGGGTTTATGGTTTTGTAATGTGGCTCCCGTCGATCATCAAGGCGGCTCCGAATATGAATATGGTAACCACCGGCTGGCTGTCGGCGGTACCTTACGTGTTTGCTGTGGTGGGGATGCTCGCGGCATCCTATTTTTCGGATAAAACAGGCAACCGGAAAGTGTTCGTATGGCCGTTTCTGCTGATCGCCGCGGTGTGCCTTTATGCGGCGGTATGGATTGGTACCGGGCATTTCTGGCTCGCATATGCTTTGCTGGTGGTTGCCGGAGGGGCTTTGTACACGCCTTATGGGCCATTCTTCGCCGCTATTGCGGAGATACTACCGAAGAATGTGATCGGCGGGGCCATAGGGTTGATCAACAGCCTGGGGGCATTGGGCTCGTTTGCAGGGTCTTACCTGGTGGGGTATTTCAATAGCGAAACCGGGAATTTTAATGCTTCCTATACGTTGATGGCGGTTGCACTGGTGTTGGCCACGGTGATCACTATTGCGGTAATCCCCGCGCCAAAGCCGCTGCAACCGGTGCCTGAGGAGGTCTGATGCCCGATTTTTGTGTAACGGGCGGTTAAGTTCGCTGCCTTCGGGTCTTTGTATGCTGTTAAAGTACTCTGCCAAACACTTAACCCAAAGTAAATGAGCAATTTTAGACTGCCGGGGCTCCCGGTTTGTATTTTTCTGTTTTTACTAACCCTCGTCTACGGACCCATCCACGCCCAGAATAAAAGCCCGAATGTGCTGAAAGACGGCGACCGCGTCGTTTTCCTGGGGAACTCCATTTTTGAGAACGAATTCCAGTATGGTTACCTGGAACTGGCCCTCACGACTCGTTTTGCCGACAAGGGCATCACATTCCGCAATCTCGGCTGGACGGGCGATAACGTCTGGGGCGAGGCCCGCAGCACCTACACCAACCCGCCGACACCTTACGAACATTTAATGGAGGACATTACCCAGGCTGCGCCGAGCATCGTGTTCCTCGCATACGGGAGCGTGGAGGCTCAAGAAGGTCAGGCTGGTGTCGCGCATTTCAAGGATGGTCTGAATAAACTGATTGACAAGATAGAATCGTTGGGCGCCCGGACCGTGCTGCTTTCGACGATCCCGGTGGTTTCGTCCGACACAACGCAGCATATCGATGCGCGGAATGCCGACCTTGAATTGTATTCCAAAGCGATTGCCGATGTGGCTTCCCAGCGTGGCAAGCAGTTTATAGATATTTACAACCCGGTGCTGAATACGAGCAAGAAAGCGGATATCATTGAAAATACCGTTCATTTGAACGAAACCGGCTACTACTACCTCGCCGATGTGTTGGAAAAGGCACTGGGCCTGCCCGGCGACCGGGAAACTTCGACGATCACTATCGGGAAACCGACGCCGTTTTCTTCCAATGTGAAAATACTGACGGACAGCAAGGACAATAACGTGATCGTACGGTTTGTAGCCGCGGACAAATACCTTCCATTGCCATTTCCGCAAGCCAGCAGCTGGGTTGGCAATGATGCCAACGTGGTGCGGGTCGTGGGACTGAAAAAGGGCTATTATACACTTACAGCCGGCAATGAGCAGGTTGTTACCGCATCTGCCAAAGAGTGGGAGAAGGGCGTGGAGATCAAGCAAGGGCCGCAATTCGAGCAGTCGGCGCGAATCCGTGAGATGATTATCCGTAAAAACGAACTGCATTTTTTCCAGTACCGGCCATTGAACCAGACTTACATCATCGGTTTCCGCAGGTATGAGCAGGGTAGGCACGTGAAGGGCCTCGAAGAGCAGAATATCCTCATCAAATGGCTCGAAGGGCAGATTATCCTCAATGCCGAGCCGAAGGAAGTGGTGTATGAACTGCGGAAGCTGGAATAGGGAACTTCGGCTGTCGGCTATCGGCAGTCGGGACCTCACAAATTAAGGAACATTCAAACAAGGTGCGGAGCACCGCAAGATTTGTAACAAGCCGAAAGCTGATAGCCGACGGCCGATAGCCCAAATATGAAAAAACTATTTTACGGAGCATTACTCCTTCCCATGGTGCTGCTAACCTCCTCGACTGAGCCGGAGCAGCATCCCTTTAACCTGGATCCCGACGTTGAAAAGGAACTGAAATCCTTTAAAGTGGCCGAGGGCTTCGAGGTAACGCTATTCGCTGCCGATCCGATGGTGGCGAAGCCGATCCAGATGAACTGGGACACCGAAGGCCGCCTATGGGTGGTGAGCAGCACGGTATACCCGCATTTGAAAACGGGTGAATCAGCGAACGATAAGATATTCGTCCTGGAAGACACGGATGGTGACGGTAAAGCCGATAAATCGACCGTTTTTGCCGAAGGATTAATACAACCCACCGGTATCCTGCCAGGTGACGGGGGCTGTTACGTGGCCAACTCCACTGAAATCCTGCATTTCGCGGATACCGACGGCGATGGCAAGGCCGACAAGAAGCGCCGCATTCTGAGCGGTTTCGGAACCGGCGATACCCACCATTTGATCCACACTTTCCGCTGGGGACCCGAGGGCCGGATGTATTTTAACCAGTCGATCTACATTTACAGCCACGTGGAAACCCCGTTTGGTATTAAACGCCTCGAAGGAGGAGGTGTCTGGCAGCTCAACACGCGCAACCTCGATATGGACGTGTACGCACGCGGGCTCGTGAACCCGTGGGGCTTGCAGTTCGACCGCTGGGGCCAGTCGTTTCTGACGGATGGTGCTGGTGGCGAGGGTATTAACTATGCATTTCCAGGGGCGACATTTGTAACCGCGCCGGGCGCTGCACGCATTCTGCGTGGCCTTAACCCTGGTCAGCCGAAACATAGCGGCCTGGATGTGGTTTCGGGCGGGCATTTGCCGGACGCATGGCAAGGCCGCATGATCACCAACGACTTCCGTGCTAACCGCATCAACAGTTTCAAACTGGAAGAGCAGGGCAGCGGTTACGTTTCAAAACAGACCGACGACCTGATGTGGTCGGATAATGTCGCTTTCCGTCCGGTGGATATCAATGTAGGTCCGGATGGCGCCATTTACGTCGCCGACTGGTATAACCCCATTATCCAGCACGGTGAGGTGGATTTTCACGATCCGCGCCGCGATCAGCAGCATGGACGTATCTGGCGCATTGTTGCCAAGAACCGCCCGTTGGTGAAAAAGCCGCAGTTGGCGAAAGCGACTGTCAATGAGTTGCTCGAATCACTGAAATTACCCGAAGACTGGACGCGCCTGCAAACCAAACAAGTGCTGAAAGCCCGCGGAGCGAAAGAAGTGCTGCCCGCTTTGGAAAAATGGGTAGCCGGTTTGGACAAAAATGATGCAAAATACGAGCACAACTTGCTGGAAGCATTATGGGTATACCAAACACTGGAAACCGTAAATGAGCCGGTACTGCTCAACTTGCTGAATGCAAAAAGCCACAACGTACGTGCGGCCGCATTGCGGGCGCTGGCGCTCTGGTATCCCAAAGTTTCGAACACACCGGCATTGTTGGCCAAGGCTGTGGGTGACCAGCATCCACAGGTTCGCCTGGAAGCCGTGATCGCATTGCGCAAAACCAAAACGCCGGAAGCTGCCAAAACCGCATTAACGGTGCTCGACGCGCAAATGGATGAATTCCTGGACTTCGCATTGTGGCAAACTGTGCGTGAACTGGAACCGGTGTGGCTGCCGAAACTGAAAATGGATGCCAACTTGCTAGGTGATGCCAAAAAGACGGCTTATGCATTGAAATCGGCCACCGGTGCCGATGCAGCGACTTTGCTGACCGCATTGTACCAGAAAGGCCAGGTACCCGACGATTATCAGAAGGACGTACTTGCTTCCATTGCGCGCCTTGGACTGCCTTCGGACCTCAATATTCTGCTTGATTTGGCGGTGCAGAACAGCAACAAGAACGCGGCAGCTCAGCTCGCCGCGCTCGAAGAAGCCGGCAACCAGCGTCATGTAGCACCTAACAAAAATCCCGAGCGCATTGCAACACTGATCGGCAACGAGGAGGAAGCGATCAGTCTGAGCGCTATTCGCCTGATAGGCCTTTGGAAGCTATCTTCTTTGAACGACCGGTTGACCGGATTGATCCAGCGTGGCAACCCGGCGACCAAAAAAGCGGCGCTTGGCGCATTGGGCGCTATTGATAAACCCAAGGCATTGCAACTCGTAACAGACCTGACCGGTCCGAAAAACACGCCCGAGGTACGCATTATCGCGGCGGCGCAACTGGCAGGTCTGGACGAGAAAGAAGGGGCGCGCGTGAGTGTTGAGCTCATGCGGACCTTACCGGCCGATACCGATATGTCGGATCTGTTCCTGGCATTCATTCCGTCGAATCCCGGTTCGGCTGCTTTGGCGGAGGCCATTGCGGCGAAGAAAATCCCGGAAGCCGTGGCCAAGCGTGGGCGTGTGCTGGTGCAACAGCGCGCCGGCTGGACACGCCAGAGCATCGATGAGATCGCCGCATTGAAAAAGGCCCTGGAAGCATCGGGGGGCTCATTGCCAGCACCTAAAATGCCGCAGGACCTCGACGATAAAACCATTGAGGGGCTTGCCAAACTGGCCCGCGAAAAAGGAGATGCTGCCAAGGGAGAACTCATTTTCCGTAAAGCGGAGTCGAGCTGCACTACCTGCCACGCCATCGGCGGCGCAGGCGGATTGATCGGCCCGGATTTGAGCAGCCTCGGTACCAGTTCGCCGGCAGAAACCATTATTCGTTCGATCCTGTATCCAAGTGCTTCCATTAAAGAAGGTTACGATCTGAAACGCGTTGTGAAAAAAGACGGCTCCGAGCTGATGGGTTACCTGGCTTCCGACGGCGCCAACGATATCGTGATCCGCGACGTGACGGGCAAAGAAGTTTCCATTGCCAAAAGTCAGGTGCAGGTAATGGAGAAAGTCCCGGGCTCGCTCATGCCTCCCGGCCTTACCGCCAGTCTCGACCGCGACCAGTTTGTGAACCTCGTCGCATTCCTGACCAAGCTCGGCGAACCCGGCGACTTCCGCGTACCCGCGACGCGCTACGTACGCAGGTGGGAGATGATCGAGTTGAGTAAGGATTTGGCCACGAAATTCTCCATGGATGCAGGCGCCGTTATCGCTGGCAAAGGCGCCAAAGTGACTACCTCGCCCGTGTACAGCAAAGTCTCCGGCGAGCTCCCCGTGGACGATCTCGCCGAAATGCAAAACGGTGCCGGCAAGGCATTCAGCATTATCCGCTTCGAAGTGGAAGCATTGACCAGGGGACCCGTAACTTTTGCATTAAACAGCCCAGGCGGCGTTGCGGCCTACAATGGCACCAAAGCACTGAAAGTCTCCGACGGCACCATCACCGCCGACCTCTCACAGGGCATTCAACCGATCACACTCGTGCTCGACCGGAATGTAGTGAAAGGTGGCTTGAAAGTGGAGTTGAAAGACGTTTCCGGCAGCGCGCAGACGCGATTGAAAGTGGGACGGTAGTTTGTTTGGATGTTATTGAAATGCAGCCGGCTTCATTGTGGAGTCGGCTGCGTCGTTTACCACCCTAACAGAACCAGGTTAATCCTTCGGTGGTTTTTTATAACGAGCGGTTGGAGCTAACATTAAAAAGGCACTCATTTTAATGTTAGCTCTGATTTTGGCATTAAATCAGAGGTGTCTTTAGAGATTTGATGAGCTCTGCCATGACTGCATCAGTAAATTTCAAGCCCCGCTTGTTTTAAATACTATTTCCATCTTTACCCAAATTACAATCATGTTTAAAAAATTACTGGCCCTGTCTCTTCTGATCGGAAGCGCGGTTACGGCGCATGCGCAGCAGTTTAAGGCGTTGCTTTTTACTAAAACTGCGGGTTTTCACCATGTTTCCATTCACGAAGGTGTGACCGGGATCAGGAACCTGGCGTCGAGGCATAATTTTTCGGTCGACTGGCAGGAGAACGCCGACGTTTTCAATGACAAAAGTCTGGCTAACTATTCGGTGGTGATCTTCCTGAACACGACCGGCGACATTCTCAACGACACGCAGCAGGCGGCGCTGGAAAAGTACATCAAGAGCGGAAAAGGCTGGGTTGGTATCCACGCGGCGGCAGATACGGAGTACGACTGGCCGTGGTACGGCAAGCTGGTAGGGGCGTATTTCAAAACCCACCCGGCGCAGCAAACCGCTTTCCTGGATGTGAAAGACAGCAATTTCCCAGGCCTGGAACGCTTCCCGAAGCGTATGATGTGGACCGACGAATGGTATGAATACAAAAAGCCGCTCAACGCCGACGACCTGAAAGTGCTCATCACGATCGACGAAAAGACGTACGATCCTAAAACCAGCCAGGGCAATGGCATGGGCGACCACCCGATTGCATGGTACCACAATTTCGACGGCGGCCGGGCATTTTATACCGGTTTGGGCCACATTGGTCTGGTTTACTCCGACCAATCGTTCCTCGATCATCTTTACGGCGGTATTTACTGGGCTGCGACGGGGAAGGGGGTGAGGTAGTACGTTTTGCGGTAGGGTGACGTGGAGCGGTTTTGACCGCGGACCATCGACCGCCGACAGCCTGGGCCGCAGAGCGGCCTCCTGTTTGTAGCAACGACGTTCCCCATAATGTTTTCAGCTCCGGAGAAGCTTCCTGATACGTGATGATCAGGGAAGCTCCTCCGGAGCTGAAATCGTTTTGTAGCGTAGGTGGCTACAAAACGGGAACTGCGCTGCGGTTTATTTTTGAGAAAATAGTTTGATAGTATAGTCAAGTAATGCAATGCCGCCGATTTTTCCGTGGCCCGGGATCACCACTTTCACGTCGGGATACTGCGCTTTAATTTTCGTCACAGTTGCAGACCAGGCGCCGACATTCGCATCGGCCAGGTTGCCTTTCGTCGCATCGACTTCCTTGATCAGGCAACCGCCGAACATGACCTTTTCGCTCGGGAAATAGCCGATGATATTGTCGCGCGTATGTCCTTCACCGTAGAAAGCTGCGAAGACCGGTTTTTTGCCCACTTTCAGGTTCAGCCTATCGTCGAAACCCTTCTGAGGGACAGGAAACTTGTGCTCTTTGTCAAATGCAATCGTCTTGTTTGTTGCATACGACGGGATTCCGTGCTCGTGAAATGCCTTTAACCCACCTACACAATCCTCGTGGAAATGTGTCGCGATCACGGCTTTAACTTTGCATTTCAAACTATCCTCGACCCAACGGATCACCTTTTCCGAAGTTGCGTCATCTGCGGGCGTGTCAAAAATTATTGCCTCGCCGCCATCGAAAACGATCAGGCCGTTGCAAGGAACTTTGCCGAAAGTTTGCGTTTGTAGATAGGTGAGGTGGGTGTATGCGTGGTCGGCAACTTTTTGAATGGCCAGATCGTCCGTGGTGAAACTTTTGTCAGGTGTTTGAGCGTGTACGCATGTATAGATAAGCAGGAGCAGGCAGGCGAGGATGTGTTTTGGCATGAGTTGGCGGTGACTAGAAGTGAATGCAAATTGCGCGGCAAGATAAGAGAAATTGTTATATTGGGTGCATAGAAGCCACATTCCAACGACACACAAACCCGAGCCGGACGAAATCACCAAGGGAATCCAAATTCTTATTGAAAACAGCGAAGCTTTTGCGTTTTTATATGCGGACGAGGATATTTATGATGAATCAGATTTAATTGATGAGCAAACAAAGGATAAACATATATGTGATTGACGATATTTTTGAGGAATATCTGTTTGAGATTACGAATGGTGTTAACACCACCTCGATAGCAGTATTCAGTGAAGTTGAGTTGTTTAGGGAGTTGGGGCATGCTTTGTGTGCATTTCCAAAATCGATCACAGATTCCGTTGATTTTGATTTCGGCGGATCTAATAGATCACTGGCATTAAAAGTATATTGTTATGAATGGAGAGGTCAGACGGCCTTGCAGATAGAAGTCAAAAGCAATTTACCGGCTCCTGATAGTTATGCGTCTCAATTCAGTATCAAAACAGTGCCAGCTTCCATCAATAATTTGGGACAGATGCTTCTCGATTGGGATCCATATTCCTACGGCCGCATTGAGTGGATGGCCGAAGATTAATTTTTCCAGCAAAATGGAGCAAATATTAACTGCACAACTTAAAAGACGTATAAAAAAACTTGCCTGGTATCAAATTGCAGGGGGTATTTTCGGGATTGTGATGCTCATTTATACATTGGCTCAAACCGGTGTTATTGATGGTATTACGCTTTTGCTAATTGCAACGGCGACACTTCTTTACGGATTTTCCATTTACTGTGGGCGGCTGCTAACGAGAGATGAAATTCGGAATGGATTGTGCATGTCAAAGATCAACCAGGTTTTGCAAATTGTTCAGTTTGCCGTTGGTGGTTATGCGTACTTGTATGTTTCGGGCACGTCTGCGGTAATTAAAATCGACCTTTCCAGCGGCACTGATGTCGGTTTTGATATAGCTCTAAGCAATCTTAACTTAACTATTCACAAGAAGGAGGAGCTTATCGTACTTGGGATCAATGTTCTCGCTATTTATCTCACTTACTACATTATCAGGATGGAAGAGGAAATCGCCGAACGCGAGCTGTTGATCAAGATACCCATTGAAAAGCCGGAAATTGATCCTACAAACGAAATCGATCCTCTTGATACGTTGCAGTCATAGACTATGTTTCATATTTCATTAACTTATTTCCATGCAAACACTCTCTACCATCCTCGTCGCCTTAGTCGCGCTGGAACACCTTTACATTCTCTACATCGAAATGTTTGCCTGGGAAACGAAGGGCAAGGAAACATTCAAAGGCTCGCTCGCGCCTGAGCTCTTCAAACCGACTAAAACGCTGGCTGCTAACCAGGGCCTTTACAACGGCTTCCTGGCCGCGGGATTGATTTGGTCGCTGCTCATTGAGGACCACCACTGGCGGTTGTATGTGGGTATTTTCTTTCTGACTTGTGTGATTGTTGCAGGTATTTATGGAGCTGTAACCGCTAGCAAGAAGATATTTTTCGTGCAGGCGTTGCCGGCGATTGTGGCTTTGGTGGTGCTGCATTTGTGAGGCGAGAGAGCCTGGAATAATGCCAATTAGCCATCTTACCTGGAATTTTCTTATCTTCGGGTAAACTGTAAGGCTATGAGGACATTGAATGTTTCGATTTCGGAAAAAGAGTTTGAGAAATTAGGGTTGAAGGGAGAAAGTCTCACTTTCGCAGAACTTTTCAATTTGGTCAGCAAGGAACTGGTTCGCCAAAATCTTGAAAGATCTGTTGAATTGGCAGAAAAATATGGTCTGTCGGATATGACGATGGACGAGATCGCCGCTGAGGTGAAAGCTGTACGCACACATGCAAAAAGTAATCATTGATACAAATGTCTTTGTATCAGCACTTATTCAAAGAAGTTACCCATATCTGATTGTTCGCGAGCTCTTCATTGAAGAAAGGATTCAGCTTTGCGTTTCCAACGCATTGTTAACTGAATGGATTGACGGACTCTGAGACACTAATCACTGGATTATCTTGAAACTTGTTCCATAGTCGCCCTCCTCGCCGCGTTGAAGTTTGAAGTGGTTAGAGATAATAATAATCGTATTGATGATCAACAAAGCGAAAATGACGCATAAAACGATAACCGGGTTAATCAAAAAGTTTACAATACCAGAGATCATACCCACAAAAGTAATTCCATAAACCAGCAGCGACCAGGTGATTTGAAAGTTCAGTATGCGTTTGCCAAGTTCGCTTACGCCGGCTACTGTGTTGCGCTTATACATCCAAAGTGCCCAGGGTATAAGTATGTTTCCTAGAGGGATGAACCAGAAAGACAATGCGGAAAGATTCAGTAGTTTCAAAATGCCTGGATCTTCGATGGCCGATGGCGTGGCGGCGGGTGCGGAAAATTGATCAGCAGAAAATGCTTCAATATCTACTTCGAGCGCTTGCGCAAGGAGCCGCAACGTCTCACCGCGTGGAACGACGCTGCCGGTTTCGATCCGTTGCAAAGTGCGCAGGTTAATGCCCGCCATTTCGGCCAGCGCTTCCTGCGAAAGGCCTTTGTTTTTGCGCAATGTACGGATTTGCTCGGAGGTGGTTTGTTTGTTCATTTCGAAGTTGTTTCCGGTAAAATTAGGGATTCGACCACGCATTTGATAGCGGCATTGTTGCGACATTTCTGCGTAGTGTTATATTCTCCGCCCTTGTCCTGCATTGTTTCCGCTGGTTTACTATATTTAAGTATCATCAAAATCTTTCACTTCATTCCTATGCGACACCTTTTCAAAAGAACATTTATTCCAATACTACTTTCCGGACTGGCAACGGTGCCTTCGCTCGCACAGCAACAGCAATCGCTCCTCGGCTTCGGCACCGACGCGGCGAAGAAGCAGCTCGATCTCGAAGCGGCTTTCGATAAACAATTGCAAGCCAATAACCTGCGCGACTGGATGAAGCGCATGACAGCTTTTCCGCACCAGTTGGGATCCCCATATGGCCTCAATAATGCACTTTTCCTGCGCGACAAGCTCGCTTCGTGGGGTTTTGATGCGCGGCTCGATACGGTACACGTGCTTTTCCCGACGCCCAAAGTGCGGATTCTGGAACTGACGGAGCCGACGAAGTTCAAGGCTGCATTGACTGAAAAGCCGTTGAAGGAGGACGCCACATCGGCGCAAACGAAGGATGTGCTGCCACCATACCACGCGTTTTCGGCTAATGGGGATGTGACGGCGGAGCTCGTCTTCGTGAATTATGGCGTGCCCGACGACTATGAGGAGCTGGCGAAGCTGGGTGTGGATGTGAAGGGGAAGATCGTGATTGCGAAATACGGCGGTTCGTGGCGGGGTATCAAGCCGAAAGTCGCGTACGAGCATGGCGCGATCGGATGCATTATTTATTCCGATCCGAAGGAGGATGGCTACTTCCAGGGCGACGTATATCCCAAAGGGGCATTTAAAAATGAGTCGGGTGTGCAGCGTGGGTCGGTGGTGGATTTGCCGCTGGCGCCGGGCGACCCGCTCACGAACGGGTTTGTGGCCGATGCGACGCGTCAACGGCTGTCGGTGGAGGAGGCCCCGGCGATGATGAAGATCCCTGTGCTGCCGATTTCGTACGGCGATGCATTGCCGCTGCTCAAAGCATTGGGCGGCCAGGTGGCACCTGCCACGTGGCGGGGCGCGCTGCCGATCACCTACCACATCGGCCCAGGCCCGGCGAAGGTACATTTGAAACTGGAATTTAACTTCGATATCGTGCCTTGCTATAATGTGATTGCAACGCTGAAAGGGAGCGAGTTCCCCGACCAATGGGTGATCCGCGGTAACCACCACGACGCCTGGGTATTCGGCGCAGCCGACCCGGTGAGTGGCGCCGTAGCCGAACTCGAAGAAGCACGGGCATTGGGCGAGCTCGTCAAAACCGGCTGGAAACCGAAGCGTACCATCGTCTATTGCTGGTGGGACGGCGAGGAACCGGGCCTGCTCGGCTCGACGGAATGGGTGGAGAAATACCAGTCCATTTTGAAAGAAAAGGCCGTTGTGTACCTCAATTCCGACGGAAACGGTCGCGGGTACCTGAGCGCGGGTGGCTCGCACACGCTCGAAAAGTTTATTAACCAGGTGGGCCGCGACGTGACCGACCCCGAAAAAGGCACGAGCGTGATCGATCGGCTGCGCTCGCGCACGATCCTCAACGGCTCGCCGACTGCCAAGCAGGAAGCCCGCACCCGCACCGACCTGCGCATTGGCGCCCTCGGTTCCGGTTCTGACTATACGCCGTTCATCCAGCACCTCGGCATTGCCTCCCTCAACGTCGGCTACGGCGGCGAAGATGCCGGCGGCGACTACCACTCCATTTTCGACTCCTACGACCATTACACCCGCTTCAAAGACGGCGACTTTGCCTACGGCGTAGCCCTGGCCAAAACCCTAGGCCGCTCCGTCCTCCGTTTCGCCAACGCCGACGTGCTGCCCTTCGATTTCAGCAACTTCGCCAACACCGTGCAGCTCTACACCTCGGAAGTAAAAAAGGAACTGGAAGCCGCCCGCACCAAAGCCGAAGACCACAACAAATCCCTCACCGAAGGCCGTTACGAAGCCGCCTCCGATCCGAAAGACCCATTTGTAAAACCGGCTCCATTATCCGTAGCTCCCTATCTGAACTTCGCGCCGCTGGATAATGCATTGGTGGCCCTTGAAAACAGTGCCAAAGCATTTGCCTCGGCCTCATCTAAATTCTCCGCCTTGCCTGCTGACAAGTTGAAGGAGCTGAATGAGATCTTATATAAAACCGAAAGGAAACTGATTCATGCTGATGGCTTGCCTCGCCGTCCCTGGTACCGGCATCAGATTTATGCGCCGGGGTTTTATACGGGGTACGGGGTTAAGACTTTGCCGATGATCCGGGAGGCGATTGAGCAGCGGAATTGGAAGGAGGCTGAGGAGGGGATATTAAGGGTTAGTGGCGTTTTGGAGGCGTTTGTTGGGGAGGTTGAGCGGGCATGTGGGGTGGGGAGGTGAAAGTAAGTTCTTTGACTCGTAAGTATTGATTCGATTTTGTAAATTAGAAATACGTAAGAGATTGGAAAAGCAATGCCGAATTCTTATGTTCGGGTTATCTAAACCAAGAGCAAATTTGCCTCATGAACATTCCTGCCATTACTCCTTTCGGGGAGCCTTCGGATAGCATCTCGATGTTAGTAGAAAAGTTTCTGCAAGAATTCAATACGCTAGAATCTTCATTTAGTGAGAAGAATTTTTTACTGTATGATGAAAAAAGCCAATCGTATTACATGCCTTGTCGCCTAATTAGCAAAGAGGTTGTTGATAAAGTGGACTTTAATGCGACAATCGATGGAAGCGAAGAGGATGAATTGTACAAATTAAACAGAGATATTACAGAAAACGAGTCAGCGTATTCAACGATGGTTTCCGATGCAATCCTAGGAAGACCATTTGAAGATATCGTTGTGGAGTATGATAAGAGCTACTCTCCAATGATGCCACTAAAAATATACGGCGGACAACATCGAGTCAGGGCAATCCAATCGGCCTTTAACATGAAACCAGACACATATCATGGTTTTAGAGTATACTTTGGCTTAAACAAAGAGCAAAAGGTTGAGATTGCAACAATAAACAATACCTCAATTGCAGTCTCGAATGATTTGTTGGACCGAATGAAAGAACAGCTTTTAGGTTCCGAACTTCGTGATTTCTGTCAAAAAGTAGGGCTTCTCGAAGAAGGGCAAGATTTTGCTGATAAAAAAGATTTTTTTATTCCAACGGTCCGTGTAGCTAGGACCTTTGTCGTGAATTATTGGAAGGGTCGAGAAGCTAATAGGGGCGATTTTCATACTCCATATGTTTGCAAATCTGGCGGAGTTGATGATGAGTATCTGACAGTAAGAGCTAAAATTGTCTGGGATGAAAAGAATTTTCTTCTTGCTGGGGAAAAATTTCGGACGTTGCATAAAACCCAGTATGACAAAGTTATGGCTAGAAAACAGGATAGGTATGCTCAATTCGCTAGTAAGGCGATTTCATTAAGCGTTGTGGCGAGTTGGAGCTTTGCGGCAGGAATGTATTTTAAAGATATTGATTATCAGAATAGCTTATTTTTACTAACTAACAGCTTGGGTACCAGTGAAGACCCCTTGAATGCGAAAGCTCTTTCAGAAGCTAGGCTAAAAGGTATTGATCCCGATACATATCGAGGACTTGGTACAAGAACTAATTCAGACGAACTTGGAAGAATGTTGGAGGTTTTTATAGTTCTTGTCGAGAAAGCGACTGACAAGAAAATTTCCAAGAACCTAGCTAACGCAGCGATACAGAGCTACGAAGCAAAAAAAGCGACGCATGTTGCAGCAAAATCACTTCAAAAATTATAAGACGAATGTTTGAAGATTATATACAGGATGCTTATTCGTTTTTTTCGATGGCAGAGGAAAGAAGGCAATCTGGGAATGAGCGAGAGGCTAAGATGTTTTATCGTGCGTCAGTCTTTTGTGCCGCTAATTCACTTGAAGCATTTATCAATTTTGTAGGAGACACTTTCAGGCAGGGGAATACTTTGGATAAGAATGAAATAGCATTCCTGAATGATAAAGTATTGGAGATTTCAACTGCTAGTGCAAAAATTGAAGAAAAGACAAAATACAATTCAGTTGATGGTAAGATAAAGTTTATTTTAAAAAGATTTCAGGTTCCAATTGATGTTTCTAAGGCGAGCCAATGGAGCAACTTTTTAGAATTTAAAGTTTTAAGAGATGGTCTAATACACCCTAAATTTACAAGTGACGAGCATTCATTGGAAGATTACAAAAAGAGTATAAGGAATGGCCTGAATGCAAATATTGATATCATGAATGCGATATCGAATCAGCTTTTTAGTAAATCATTGCGTAAGAGTCTATTAGACTTAAAGATTTGATCGTAATTGACTTGCTGCGGAAATTTTATACATTCCTTTAAGGTTGTTTGATGTGTGGACTTAGAAATAAATATGGTGGAATTTTGCCGCAATTTATGTTGTCAGACTTGTAAGGTTGGCCGAGGATTCTGTTTGTCTGACCGGCAAGGCAGGAATAAGCAATTTTAAGCGGATCTAGCAACTGCAACACGCCTAAACTGACAAACTCCCCTCAACCAACCCACCCAACCCCCTCAAATGCCCCAACGCAATCTCAACATACCCCCTCTTAATCAACGCACTTTTCCTCTTGCTCCAAGACTTAATCCGTTCCATAATTTCATCAATGCCAAACTCTGGATTGTGTTGGAGAATGAAATCGGTTGTGGCCAGTATTTCCAGAGACAAATCCGAACTGAACCCGTTAATTAATGCCACGAGCTTTTGGTTGATCGCTTTTGCTTCGGGGCTGAGCTCGCTGTTGATGTAATCATTTACTTCCTGCCACTTTTCGTAGTTGAGCATGAGCGGCTCAAATGCTTTGGCCTCACCTTGCTCCAATCCTTTCAGATACACACCATTGAGTGCATAGAGGACCTTTTCGACACCAATCGCGTACGGGCCATAATGCTGCGCAGTGAAAGTTAGCTGCAAAGGTTGCCCAAGTCGCTGATAAAAATAGGCTAGCTTGTTGGCGGCGAAGAGACTACTATGTTCGCCCATGCTTTCGTAAGCGAACAATGCATACAATAGCTGGGCGCGGGCGGGAGTCAGTTTAACGGATTTGGCGGGCGCCTGCTTTTGTAAGATCGCCTTGATATGGTCATTGGGTTCAAAGACCACGATTTCTGAGTCGAGCCCGGTTAGGTGTTCTTCAATCATGGGTTTGACGATATTCCAGTCCAGCCCGCCATTCCCACAACCAAGAGGTGGAAGAGCTATGCTTGAAATTTTTTCTTCTGCAATGAGTTCCCGCAAGGCGATGAGACCATCTTCCACGAATGAATATTCGGAAGGCTTTCTCCAATGCGTTTTCGTTGGGAAGTTGATAATCAGTCGTTTTCCCAGAAGCATATTATTGTCCCAAACAGCGAGTAGCTTTCCGGGAGCAAGTTCATGGCGCTTGCATGTGTCTGCGTACATCTTGTAGTTATGCGGAAATGCCTCTTTGAATTGCAGCGCTATGCCTTTCCCCATCACCCCGACAGTGTTGACGGTGTTTACCAGCGCTTCCGTTTTGGCTTGGAGCAAATCTCCGACTGAAAATCGTATCATAAGCGAATTAAGGGAAAAAACATATTGGTGCGACCGTAACTACAATATTTAAGCCAGCTAACTCCAACTGTGCATTAACAAGAGCTTCTGCGTGTTCGTTGTAAACAAGGAAAGATTCTATCGATTCTAATGGTACATGTGAATGGACAAGAAATTCTGCCTGGTATCTTCTGGGGCGGTCGGTGTCTAAGTCGGATTTCTGGAAATTGCTTTGCTGAATGCTTTCCCAATCAATTTTGTCCAAGTCTTTCAGATCATGGTAATGATTCGAATATGCCGTATTTGCCTGCCCATCGGTAAAGAAGAAACGGGAGTTCCGGCTTAAAATGGCGATTTCTGAACGCATTATCAGTATTTTCTCTCTTTCAAGTTTTGGAACAAGCGGAGCCCAATACCCTGTAACAATATTGTACAGCATAATGGATCGCGGAGTGAAGTAGAATGGGACGTATTCCCCGATATTTCCGTAACCATCAATTCTTACACGCGTTGCATCTCTCGCACCAATGATGTCCGGATTCCCGACAGGATGGAACTCGTTGCTGGCAGCAGCATGATTCCTTGAGCAAATTCCCACTTCCAGTATGTGTGACAAATTTCGAATGTCACAAATCCGGTAGCAGTATTTACGATCCGCATTGATGAGCATGGGAACGAGGCATTTTTAGGTCTTCAGGTAATATATACAAAAATGGGTTAAGACGAGCCTGGCCTTGTAGTCAATCAACTCGCAGTACTCACCAACAACTCCCGAATATCCACCTTCAACCAAACCGAAATCTCATAAAGCGTCTCCAATGTAGGCTGTATCTCATTCCGGCACCAGCGCGAGACGGTGGTTTCGGTCTTGCCCAAATGCTGGGCCAGCTCTTTGCCGGACTTGTCCTTTTCGACCAGCACTAACTTGATTCGATTTAAGCGCAATTTTGACACGAGATGCTCATTTATAGCGATTTCGTGTAAATAAAATACAAAATTTCCACACCAATGAAAGTACTCTTAAAGTTGATAAATGGTATTTTAATGTTGATTTAATTTGTAAATATTACTATATATCATATTATTGTGTATAAAATTGAAAGCTATGACACACAGAAAAAAATCTTCAAACGCCTCCGAGCGGCGCCTCAAAGTTTATGGCAAATACCTCCCACGAGCATGGTACAAATACGCCCTCATGCCCGAAATCCGCCTCTGCGGTAAATGGCTGCAAGAAGCCGGCTTTGAATGTGGCGATGAAGTGACAGTGAAGTGCTTAGGCAACAAGTTGGAAATTACCCTCAACCCGGTAGAAGAGCCTAAGCCAGCACCAGTTCCAAAGCGGAGGTATGCCCAAAAGGAGCTTTTCGGGCAGGAATGACGGGTCAAGAAAAATCCCTCCGGCAACCGAAGGGACCCAACACATTATCAAAAGGCAGAAACACTCACTTCACCGTATACCAATCCCTAACCCTTACCTCAATCTTCCCATCCTTCTCATTCACCAACTTCTTAAACGCCTCGGTATCGCTGAACCCACCTTGCCCGCGATAATGATAAGGATAAACCACCTTCGGCTTAAAAGCCAGCACAGTGGTAGCAGCTTCATTAATATCCATCGTATAAGGCAAATTCATACACACAAATGCCACGTCAATATTTTTCAATGCCTTCATTTCAGGAATGCCGGAAGTATCCCCGCTGAGGTAGACGGACTTGCCTCCCAGTTTGAGGACGTAGCCGTTGCCTCGGCCCTTGGTATGGCGGGAGTCGGCGGTTTCGGGGAGGTTGTACATCGGGATGGCGGTGATGCTGATGCCGAGCTTTTCGGTGGTGGCGCCGTTGGCGAGGACGGTGGTTTTGGCTTTCAATGCGTCGGACATTTTATCGGCGACGGCTTGCGGGGCCACGATAATGGTGTTCGCCAGGTCGAGGGCGTCGAGGGAGGCCGGGTCGAAGTGGTCGCCGTGGATGTCGGTGATCACGATCAGGTCGGGTTTGTCGATGCCTACGAAGGTTTTGGGGGCCTGGTAGGGATCTGCGTAGATGGTTTTGCCGTTCCAGGTGAGGGCCAGTGTGGCGTGGTTGAGCGGCTGGATTTTGAGCGGACCTTTGGAGGTCGGGATTTCATCGGGTTTGGGAAGCTGCGCGAAGCCTAGCGAGGCGGCCAGCAGAAGCAAAAAGGTGAAAGTCGTTTTCATGATTTGTTTGTTTTATACAAGTCAAATTTAGGCTTTGCCAGGCCCGGAGCAAGTTTTCGGCCGATTTTTCATGGCTTTTTAATCGCGAAGTGGAAGATGTGATTAGCTTGCAGCACGATCAGTCACCGCTTAGTATTATGACGCATTTCCTCACAAATGCCCTCCGGGCGGCGCAACTTTCCTTGGTTCTCCTATGCGCGGGCCCGGCGCTGGCGCAGGAGTTCGTGGTGGCGCCTTTCAATTTCAACATCCAGAATGGCTCGTACACGCCCGCGAGCACGAATGCGCAAGCGCTTGCGGCCACTACGCACGAAATCGCGCCGCAGACATTCCTCCAAAAGCCAGATCCGAATATGTCGCTGCTGTTTCCGCAACCGGGCGGTATTTTGCTGTTTAAGTCAAAGAATTTGAAAGATCCGGCGAATGTGGCTGGGAAGTTAGTCGCTCCGTCGCTGGCTATTGTCGATACGATTTTCCATAACCAGGTTTATAATCAAAAAGTGGCTGGAACTGAAAAGTATTCGTTCGATATGTGCTATTCTTTGCGGATCGACGGCCGGCGGTATTACACCGATTTCCGGCCGCATACTTTCATAGATTTTCGCTATCCGCTAGTGTATCATAAACAACTTTTCACAATTGCCGTCCAGGATATGGGCTACGAGGTGTATGCAGACAAAGGTTACCCTGAACATTTTCACATTGCAATTTTCGATATGCAAAATGGCGGGATTAAAATGCACTTCATGAGTGAAGAGCTGCAATTCAACTATGGCTACGAATTTCTGGATCAAAGCGATGATGTCATTCAGTCGGAGTACAAAGCTGAGGATCAGAGTTTCCGAATCGAGATTAAAGGTTTGAATGAAACATACAAGGGTGTTTGGAATGGGAAGGAATTGAAGCATTTGAATTGACCATGGCAACCATTCATTTAACAACGCTGATTCATGCGCCCATTAAAGCTTGCTTTGACGCCGCGCGGAGCGTTGACGCGCATTTATCGTCAGCGGCTGGCACGAGTGAAAAAGTCGTTGCAGGCCGAATGACCGGGTTGTTCGAAGCCGGCGACGTTGTTACCTGGGAGGCGAAGCACTTGGGCATCAGGCAGCGCCTCACGGTGGAAATCGGGCAAATGATCGAACCAACATTTTTCGAGGACAAAATGCTAAAGGGCGCTTTCAAAAGTATGCGTCACGAACATCATTTTACTGACGAAAACGGGATCACAGTCATGACGGACATATTTCAGTATGAAGTGCCGTTGGGTATTTTCGGTGTCCTTTTTGATAAGTTGTATTTGGAGAGCTACATGAGAAAGTTCTTGCAGAAGAGGAATTCGCATTTAAAACTGGGGCTAGAAGTAGCTTAGCGTTTCGACAAGTCACTTTTTTGATGCATTCGGGCTATCTTCGCGACCATTTTTAATTCCAAATCATTCCAATGAAACATTTTACCCGCATTGCCTTCCTATTTCTGATTCCGATACTGGCAACAGCCCAGCAAACCGAGGAGCAGCAAGTCAAGAAAACATTTGACGATTATAAGTCAGCGATCCTGAATGACAAGGGCGAGGAGGCTGTTGAAAAGGTGGATACCAAGACGATCACCTATTACGGCGATATTCTCGAAAAGGTGAAGACGGCCGATTCGCTGAAAGTCGATAAGCTTTCCCTGATGGACAAACTGATGGTGCTGATCATCCGCCATCGCATTTCCAAAGACGAAATCATGACCACCAATGGTAAGCAACTGCTGGTAACGGCCATTAAAATGGGAATGGTAGGGAAGAGCTCGGTGATGAATAACGAAGTGGGCGTGGTGAAAGTAAATGGCAATTTCGCTTCGGGCGAATTGCTTGTGCGAGGGCAGAAAACGCCATTATCGTTCGAATTCAACAAAGAAAACGGTACCTGGAAGCTCGACCTTACGGCCGTGTTCCCGGCCGGAGAGGCGGCGTTTCGCCAGATGGTCAAGCAAAGCGGCGAGCCCGAAAACGAGTATTTGCTGTCGCTGATCGAACTGACTTCGAACAAGGAGCCGGGACCTGAGGTTTGGATGCCTACTCAGCAGCGATAAAACCAGGCAGGCCGCCATTCCCGGGGGCGACCTGCGTGCATATTTTAGACAATAGGCGCTTCTTCCTCGCGTACGGGCGGCTGCGCGGGCACACCGGCGAGGCGCTGCAACACGTGCGCCACCACGGGCCTGCTGCTGAACAGGTAGGCGTGATGGTTCATGAGGAAATGCCTGTCCCAGAATGTTTTGCCCAATTGGATGCCGCTATAATCGCCTTCGCGGGCTTTGGCCATGGCGGAATCGTTGTTGTCGAGAAAGCCATAAAAGAGCGGATCCGCTCCCGGGCCGGTGTCCTGTTTGATGATATCCAGCACATTATAGAAATTGAAACCGTCTTCAAGTTTCAGGTTCGGGTCCTTTTTGAAGATTTCATCGCCATAGCTGCCTAGGTTACGGAAATCCGCAGTAAGGCCCTCAGCGTCGGGGCGGGGATCGAAGCTGGCGGTATTGGCATTGAGATTAAACTGTTTGGAACTCACATAGAGTAGGTAATCGCTTGGGTCGTAATAAATGTGGACGTGTTTGGCCAACTGCTTCAACGGCGTGTAGTTGTAATGAAAATGCGGCCCTTTGAATTTCCTGCGCATGTTTCGCAGCTGCACACCTCCCTGCTGTACGGCCAGGTGCGTCACGTCGGGCGCCATGAGGAATATGTTTTCGAAAATACCCGTCGGAATGCTGTGGCCTTCACCGGGGTTGATCATGCCGTTCAGCAGCTGATGCCCGAATGAATGCACAACCAGATTGAGCGTCTTACCTGCCTCTTTCAACTTTCGGGAAAGGACTTCAAAGTATTCAAACAACCCGTTCCGGGTGAACTGCTCGCCATAGCCGATCGAGCGGTCGTCGGCCTTTTTACGCCATCCGTACGACGGCCAGCCGAAGTACAGCACATTGGCTACGCTGTTTTCGGGGTGAGCAAAATAGCTTTGTACAAACTGCGGGGCGAGATCCAGTTTGAGGCCAGGCTCCCAGTCGAAGCCGTGGATGTAAACAAAAACGTGCTTACGCGACTCCGGCAGCCGGCTCGCGGCCTGCGTCACACCGGTAGCCCATACCTCGGGGAAAAGCTCTGTGACTCTGAAATCGCGGTCGGGCGAGGGTGGGAGGTTCGCAAAGAACAGTCTATCGGGCGCATCGGCCATATCAATAATGGGAATGCCTGCTTTCTGCTGCCGGTAGCAGATAAAGAAATGCGATTGATCAAGAGCCGGCAAGCCCGAGTAGGCATCCAGCTCCACTTTGTTTCCAATCACTTTGGTGCCGTCGCTGGTAATATGCCATAATGCGCGGCCGTCGTATTCGGCGCTGGTAACAGTCACTTTGGAGCCTCGCGTAAAAAAGGGCCGCGGGCCGTTCGGGCCGGGGCGCTGCGATTGCTGGTCGAGGTTGTCGCTGATAATGCCTTCCATGAGAGGTGGTTGTTTTTTAAGGATCGAGGTAGTTCTACAAGTTAGCTAGTATCTCTGATCTACTCAATCGTTTGTTATTTACCGGTAGGCAGGGCGTGGAGTGTGTTGCTATTGCCCGGATTTGACACGTTTGGCATGGTTTTGGAATATTTGATGACATAACCATCCAAACACCAAAAATGAAAGCTCTTATTTCGATGTTATTGGCTGCCTCTATGCTGGCGGCTTGTAACACGCAGTCAGACAAGCAGGAAGCACTCTTGAAATCACAACAAAAAACCATCGATTCAATGCGTGTGGCCATGGAAAAACAGGCCATTATAGATTCAATGAACGCCCTGCAAGCGCAGCGTCAGGAAGCGGAAAAGTGGGAAGATCTTGAGAAAACTGAGGCAACAAACCACACTCACACTGCAGCAAGCGCGCCGGCGCCCGCTGTTGCACAGGCTCCGGCTAAAAAGAAATGGAGCCATACGGCCAAAGGCGCACTGGTAGGGGCAGGTACAGGGGCCATTACCGGCGCGATCGTGAACAAGAAGCGTGTCGAGGGCGCATTGATCGGTACGGTGATTGGCGCCGGCGTGGGCGCAGGTACCGGCGCGATTGTCGACCACACGGTCAAAAAACGTAAGCAACAATAATCACATACGCTATATAGATTCGATTGCCGGTTGTAAAAGGCCGGCAATTTTTTTGTGCCTGCTCATTTCAGGGGCACGGGTACCAGCATGGGTGATTTGCCCTGTCTCGGCAGCCTGTATACGTCGCCATTGGCATTGGAAAAGTACATGAACGATTCCGACGGTTTGCGGCCGTGACCATCAGCCCATATTGCATAAAAGCCATCTTGCGCGTGCACAGGCTTGCGTACGTAGGATTGGTTCATGGGGCTGTTCCGGGTCAGTTGCCTTTCCAGGCCCCATTGCTTTCCGCCATCGTCGCTCCGCCACATGGCCACTTCTCCCCCGGGATTGTAGGCCTGCGGGCCATCGACGCTGGGCCCGACGATCCGCCAGCTGTTTTTGGAAACATGGTAAACCGAGCCCATATCGTAATTGTTGTCGGAGGTGGTCACAATATGGTGTTCCCAGCCCTGGCTGGCAGGACGGTACAACGTCCATTCCCGCGGACCATTGGCCGGGCCTGCTTCGTAGCCTTTGCTGGCAATGACGAGGATAGCAGGTTTGTTTTGCTGGTCGAAAGTAATGTCGAGCAGGTAGCAGTTTCGCTTTTCACTCGCATAATCGTGTACGGTGGCCAGGTTCTGAGGGCTGGTTAAGGGCAGTTGTGCCGTTTCACCTGCGATATTTTGCCAGGTTTTTCCAAAATCTGATGTTTCGAGGTAATGCAGGTTGGTCCGGTAGTTAAGTCCTTTGCCTTTGGGATGATAGTCGAATGCCACACCGATTTTTCCGTTCCGCTCGGTACTGATCTGGTAATGCCCTTCTTCGATGTGCGCGAGCACTTTCCACTCGTTCCAATGCACGCCGTCGGCAGCAGTATTGTACCCGATCACCCGCTGGCCGACCTTGTTGTATTTCGTAAAAAGCGCGATAAACCCTTTTCCTTTGATGTGGTAAACCTGAAAATAGGAGAAGTTGGCAAATGGCTGCGCCTTGCCATCGACTATTTCCGTTGCATTCACCCGTTCGAAATCGCCGATATCAAAAGGTTTCCTGCTTTTATGAATGTAAGAAGGGCGTGAAATGCCGTGAGACGTCGAGAAAATCCAGATATAGCCGCGGTCGTCGATCGAAATCACGGGATTGTCATGCGCGTCGGTGGTTTTCTTGTCAAGGATCGTCAGTGGATTTGCTACTTTGCTGGTTCTGTGATCGAAATAGGAGACATTGTGCAGCAATGTGGAATTGGCGCTGTCGGTACCTCCGAAACAGAAGAAAGTCTTATCAACCTGCCTCGCATAAATGGCAAATGGCCGGTGATTGGCCGGGTAAACCGCCAGTCCGCCGCTGTATTTGTAAACATATTCATCGTTCGAGGGTTGGTTCATGTACCAGATTCCCCGAAAACCGTTGGCCCTTTTCATTACGATTCCTGCTTCCGCAAAACGGCCGTCGTTGTTCTGGGCGAGTGTGGGTGTGGCGAGGAATGTCAGATGGGTTAAGAATGTCAGGGAAGTCAGGAAGGTCAGGAATTGTTTTAATGTCGGGCCGGATTTTGTTGCAGTCATAGAGCAGGAAGTGTAACTGGTGATCACATAGTTATTAAAGCCTACAATTGGGGTTTTATTACTGATAACTCATGCAGAACAGGAGGATTGATCTTCTATTTTACCTTGTAAATCTAATATTTAATGTTATAATTACAAGGTAAAATTCTTGAAATACCCGCTTTAAAATGTTAATTTTACCTTGTAAATCTAACATCACATGTTATAATTGCTAGGATGATACCACGCATAGCAAAGGGAGAAATCGACGAATTACTGGCTGACTTTCCGGCTGTGGGCGTATTAGGCCCGCGCCAGATTGGCAAGACGACGCTCGCCGAGCTCGTAGCCGCGTCGTTGGACCCGAAACCGATTTACCTGGATCTAGAAAATCCGCTCGATCTGGCGAAATTGAACGAACCCGAGGCCTATTTCGAGGCGCATAAGGGTAGTCTCATTATTCTTGATGAAGTCCACCGGGTTCCGGAGCTTTTTCCGGTGCTAAGGGGAGTTATCGACCGGCGCAGGAGGGATGGCTTGCGTACGGGACAATTTCTGATTCTGGGATCTGCTTCACTTGATCTTTTGAGGCAATCGTCCGAAACCCTGGCAGGAAGGATTGCCTACCGCGAGCTTTCCGGATTTGTGATTAATGAAATCGAAGAAACGAGTCCGATCGCTCAGGATAAGTTGTGGTTGCGCGGCGGCTTTCCGGACAGTTTTTTGTCAAAAAACGACCTGAATAGTTTCCGATGGCGGCTTAATTTTATCAATACCTATTTGGAGCGGGATGTACCGCAGTTCGGGCCGCGTATTCCGACTGTCTTGCTCCGCAGGCTCTGGACCATGCTGGCGCATCATCAGGGCGGGCAGCTGAACACCGCCCAATTGAGTTCAAGCCTCGACATTGCATTGCCCACTGTGAAACGCTACGTCGAATTGCTTGAAGATCTCTTCCTGATCCGTACATTACGGCCATGGTCGGGAAATGTAGGGAAGCGGCTCGTGAAAACGCCCAAGGTGTACATACGCGACAGCGGTCTTACGCATGCCCTGTTGAACCTCGCCACCTACGACGACCTGCTGGGCCATCCGGTATCTGGCAACAGCTGGGAGGGGTTTGTGATCGAAAACCTGATGGCTGCATTGCCTTTGGGCATGACGCCCTGGTACTACCGCACCTCTGCAGGCGCGGAGATCGATCTGGTGCTCGAAAGAGGGCCGAAGGAACGGTACGCTATCGAGATCAAAAGATCGTTTGCTCCCTCGCTTTCGAAAGGCTTTTACCTGGGTTGTGAAGATATTGGGGCGGAAAAGCGGTTTCTGGTATATCCGGGTAAAGAAAGGTTTCCCCTGGCTAAGGAGGTTACCGCTATTCCACTGCCCGAAATGGTTACTGAACTTCTCAATTTAAAAATGTAATGCATTATGGCCTGGAATCCGGAAGTTTATAATCAATTCAAATCGGAGCGCTCGGCGCCGTTTTACGACTTGCTGGCATTGCTGAACATGCACCCGGGATTGGAGGCGATCGACCTGGGATGTGGAACCGGGGAACTGACGGCCAGACTGGCCGACGCTTTGCCGGAATCGCGCGTATTGGGCGTCGATTCCTCGCAGGAAATGCTTGCCAATTCGCGGAAAGCGGATGGCAGCACTTTGAATTTTGAATGCATTACCATTGAAAAGCAGCTGGAAAAGGAGCAGCATTGGGACGTCGTATTTTCCAATGCCGCCCTGCAATGGGTGCCGGACCATGAAGCGTTGTTTCCCCAGATTATTACCAAAATAAAACCCGGAGGGCAGCTATTGGTACAAATGCCCGCCCAGCATCACAACCTGACTAACCGCCTGCTCAATGAGCTCGCTACGCGAGAACCTTACGCGGCTGTTTATGCCGGCTGGAACCGGTTATCGCTCGTACTGGAACCCGAGCGATATGCGCAGCTCCTTTTCGAAAACGGAGGCAAAGCCATGCAGGTTTTTGAGAAAATATATCCGCTGATTTTGAAAGATGTGGACGCACTGCTGACCTGGGTTTCCGGCACGGCCCTGATTCCCTACCTCGAACGCCTGCCGGAAGAGCTGAAAGTTCTATTTCTCGAAGATTACAAGGCAATGCTGAACACTCATTTCCCCAAAGAACCTGTTTTTTACCCTTTCAAGAGGATATTGATAGGTGCGGAGTTTTAATGACGGGCCGGCGTTGACCGGCCCTCAAACACTACCCCTGATACGCCCCCGCAAACCGCTTCGCGAAGTCTTCCAGTTTGAAACTACCTTTGATCTCTCCACGTTTTTTCCAATAATCTTCCTGCATTCTGCCGGTTTGCAGTGCCTGGCCCATGTCGCGATAGAGGCCGGCGAAGCTTTCGTTCAGGCCGGCTTGGAGCATGCCGTTGAAAGCGTCTTCGTCGCTGAAGGTAATCCAGGGCGTGCCTTCTTTACCTACGGCCGCGCCCAGTATTGCGGCAATTTCGGAGGGGTGGCGCTCGTCGCTGGATATGTAGGTGATGGTTTGAACTTCGGTAAACGGAGCGAGCAGTTGCTCCGTCGCTACTTTGGCAATGTCGTCGGTGTCAACGAGCACGAGTTTCTCCTCGGTGCCGCCGAAATTGCTGCCCGCAATGCCCGCGTTCTTGATCAGCCCGATTTGCGCATACAGGTTATTGAAGAAATAGGATGGACGCAGGATTTTTACGTGCAAGCCGGGCGTTTGAGCCAGTTTTTCTTCCAGGTAACCCAATGCATCGATCGGTCCCGCTCCCTTACGCAAGTGTGCGCCTATGCTGCTCAGGAGTACAACATTCTTGATGCCGGCGGATTGAATAGCTTGCAGATATTTGTCTGCTACTTCCAGCTGGAATGCAGCGTAATCGGCAACGGAGAAATCAGAAGGTATCATCAGGTAGGCGACGTCGCCACCTTGAAATGCTGATGCGAGGAAGGCCGCGTCTTGTACTGAACCAATCGCCGCTTCGGCACCGAGGCTTTCGATCTGCGCTTTTTTATTTGGATTGCTGCTGATGACAACTGCCTGATGACCAGCTTTAACCAGATTTTGGGTAACAGGCAGGCTAATATTGCCAAGTGACCCCGTGATAATGTATTTCATATTTTTTCGAATTGTTTTTTGATGGGACAAAGCTATATTTGTACTTACTTTTTGACAAGTACTTACCCGAGAGTATGTATGACTAAGATCAAGGAAAACTCGACTTACAATGCGAACCGTGAGATTGTAATGCAGGAATGCCCGGTTACGTATGTGATGAACAAGATCGGCGGCCACTGGAAACCGATCATTTTGTACCACCTTCTGGCGGGGAGCAAGCGTTACAGCGAGATTAAGAAGGCCATGCCGCACATTACCGAAAAGATGCTCATTCAGCATTTGAAACAGCTGGAAAGCGATCGTTTGCTCATTCGTGAGGCTAAGCCGGTGGTGCCGCCGTATGTTACTTACACGCTCACCGACGGCGGCAGGGAGCTGGAATCGGTGATCAACGCGATGGCGGAATGGGCATACCGGGACATGAAACGGAACAGCCAGCCGCAAGCGGCAGAAATGGCTGCATGAGCGCCGGACAAAGTTTTGATGTAATTAGATTTGCCTGCTGACACACAGTTGTCACCGGCCCGATTATCTTGCACCGAAAACAGCCCAGCTATGAAAGTCCATACCACCAATTACGAAAACACGTTCATCGAGGTTGCCGACGACTGCCCGGCAGCGGGTGGCGAAATACCGCCGATGAAAGGCGAATCCAAAACAGTGGCCGGTATCCAGTATGAAATGATTAGTAAAAACCCTTATAAATTCACATCCGACGATGTGTTGTTCAAGGTTTTTGCGGAAAGAAAGGACCTCACCGAAAGCGAGCTGGAAGAGGCCCGAAAGCAGTTTTTTTCAAAAGGCCAGGCGTGCATGCGTTGCTCACCGTTGACCAAACGGTACGGCTGGGGTGTTCACAACGATGAGAAAGGGAAAATCGCGTTATACGCATGTGATAGTCCTGAGTACAAAGAATTTACCAGGCAAGGCGATATGAAGACGGTGAAGGCGATGAAGTCGAGCCGGTAGTATAAGGGGGAGATATTTGGTATATTTACATTACTCCTCTAACCTGTACTCATGAAAAATCTGCTCTGCATCGTTTTATTGCTGATCGGGGCTGTACAAAACGGTTCTGCACAACTCAACCTAGCCATTGAACCGGTCGCGAGTGGTTTTACAAGGCCCGTCAAGGTTACCCACGCGTCCGACGGCCGACTTTTCGTGGCCGAGATAGGCGGAAAGATCAAGATTTTCAAAAACGGGGCTATTCTTTCACAACCATTTCTGGACATTGGCGCGAAAATCAATGATCCCGATTGGGCGGGGATATTCAGCATTGCCTTCCCGCCCGACTACCAGACTTCCGGCTTTTTTTATGTACTGTATGTGGTAAAGAGCCTGACGGAAGTGCAGGTTTCGCGTTTCTCCCGACAGGCAGGTAATGCCGATCTGGCGGATGCCAATTCGGAGGTCAAAATCCTCACGATCCCGTACGGAAACGTTTTGGGGGGGCACAGAGGCGGCGATATGGCTTTTGGGAAAGACGGCTTTTTGTACATTTCTACCGGCGACAACGGTCCCGGCTCCCGCGGAGTGCCCGGAGACCCGGACAATAATTCCCAGGACATGGGCAAACTCTTCGGCAAGATCCTGCGGCTTGATACCAGCAGTCCGACGCCCGGTGATAACCCGCTCGGGAAGATATTTGCGCTTGGCCTCAGAAATCCCTGGCGATTCGGCTTCGACCGCCAGACAGGTGATCTCTGGATCGGGGACAATGGCCAGGACGGCTGGGAGGAGATCAATTATCTGCCATATCCTTTCAGTGGGCCGGCTCCGAATTTCGGCTGGAACTGTCTTGAAGGCACGCAGAGCTACAATCCGTCGCACTGTGCACAGGGGACGACTTACACCGCTCCCAGGCTCACATATCCCGGCTATACCAACAACGGCGGCAATGACGCTTCGGTCATGGGCGGATTCGTTTACCGCGGCTCCCGCTACCCCTCGATGAAAGGCCATTACTTCTTCGGGGATTATTCGAGTGGGAAAATCGGGTATATCGACCCGCTGGGTGTGGCGAAACCCGACGCCGGGCTTACCTACTCGTCGCTAATCTCATTTGGAGAGGACCAGGCAGGTGAGCTCTATATCCTGTCTTTTTTGAATGGTACATTATCCAAAATTACCAATCCGGGCGACCCGCTACACGTCAAACTACTTTATTTCAAACTAACCCAAACCTACGGGAGCTTCCGGCTCGAATGGAGGACGGGGCAGGAAAGTAATTTCTCCCATTTTGAAATACAACGGAGCCCCGACAGCCGCATTTTTGAAACACTTGCTGCGTTGCCAGGGGCAGGAGCGGGGAGTGACTACACTTTTACAGACGGCGAACCTTTGCCGGGTTCCAATTATTACCGGCTGAAAATGATCGACCACGAGGTTGACCCCGTCGGCGGTGCGTTCCAATTTAGCTCTCTGGTGGCAGGTACGCTGGATGGGCGCGGCAGGCCCTTCGTTTTTCCGAACCCGGGAGGCAGCCAAATTACCATCGGATGCCTTGCCCAAGGCGATAAAGTCGTTATTTACAATGCATCGGGCCTGCTGGTTGATAGCCATTCCATTACAACTGACGGATATTGGAAACTGAATATGGAAGGGAAGCCAAAAGGGATCTACACCGCCTTTATCGACAACGCAGCCACCGGCTTTTCTCAAAAATTGAAAATTGCCTACAAGTAAGTGCTTTTTCGGCGTGTATTTTTTAATTTACCAAAAACTGAAAACGCCATGAAAAAGAACATTAACACCATTCAAAGCCTGACCTGGCTGCGTGAAACGCTCTTGTTTTTCCGTAACCATTACCTCATCGTACTTGGTCTCGGTCTCACCGCGGCCATTGGCCGGATTGTGCAACTCGGTGCCTTCGGGCCGATATCCCCTGGCTTGCACATTGCCATGGAAGTGCTCGTCGAGTGTGCGAGGATCTTACTTTTTGTGTACGCACTAGGGCTCACGCAGCTAAAACGCGGGTTTTTGCGTTTGAAATTGATGCTCACCAGCGGCAAGGCCTGGACGGAGCACTGGGAAAAAGGGCGCATTCGCCTGAAAACCCATTGGCGGTCATTGTTTGCAAGCTTTGTGATTTATCTGCTGATCGCCTGGGTGACTAACCTGCTGATCGACTACACAGCCTTCCAGACCTGTCTTTACTACAAACTCAAAGTCAACAATATCATCGCGGAAAAGTCTTCTGAATGGGTGATTATATTGTTTTTCAAAAACCTGTCGGTTATTCCCCTTACACTGATTTTCAACGCATTATTTCTGCTTTGGGTGACCGGTCGTGTTTCCGACCGCGGGAATGCCTGAGCAATCGTTTATATCTACACCAAAAAATGAAAAAATTAGGCCTTGTAGGCGGTATGAGCTGGGTCTCGACCGTCGATTATTACCGCTTTATCAATGAAGGCGTCAATGCCAGGTTGGGAGGGCTCAACTATGCCGAGTGCGTTATTTACTCGGTCAATTTCAGCGCGTTTGTGAGCAACAACACCGCCGGCAAATGGGACGACACGTTCCGCATTCTCCGGGACGCCTGCCTGAACCTCGAAAAAGCGGGAGCCGAAGCCATCGTTCTTTGCGCGAATACCGCTCACGCCGTTGCAGACCGTTTGGAAACCGAGATTAATCTGCCGATCATCCATATCGTCGCTGCGACAGCCGCTGCGATCAAAGGCGCAGGGCTCCGGAAGGTAGGCCTGCTTGGTACGAAGTTTACCATGGAAATGGATTTTTATAAAGATAAACTGGCGAGCCTGGGCATCGAACCTATTGTGCCGGCGACGCAGGAAAGCCGCGATTTTATTCAGGATACATTGCGCGATGAGTTGGGGAAAGGCATTATTCGGGAAGAAACAAAGCAGAGCTATCTTGCGATTATCGACGAACTGATTCGTCAGGGGGCGGAAGGGATCATCCTGGGTTGTACGGAAATACCGATGATACTGGGCCAGGACGATGTGTCGGTGCCGGTTTTCGACACGACCCGTATCCACTCCGATGCCGCTATCGCATTTGCATTGGCGGACTGAACAAGCAGGCGCGGTAGCGGGGAAATCCGACCTTGATAAAACAGCAAAGCGGGCTGTCCATTTTCAGGAATAGCCCGCTTTGGTAGGTATAACATGTACTATTTGTCCGACAACGGCACCAGTTTTGCTTTCAAATCGGGCTCCTTCATATCCTTATCCAACGGGAACATCGGGCGCTTGATCCGCTTGTAAGGCAACCGTTCCAGGTCCTGATCAACGCCGCCGGGAGTAAGCGACAAGATCCAGTCGGCGCGCATATTGTACAGCTCCGGTTCGAGGTAACCTATTTTCACGACCACGATGTCCGATTTACGCGGATTCAGGCCAAGTCGGGTAAAATCAGCTTCCTTGTGGTAAGGCTTGCGTTTTTTGGTTACGATCACCCGCACGCTGCCTACCTTCACGACCACCTCGGTTTCGGCATTGACGTCTCCATGATGTATCGCCTCCACGGTGCCCACGAGATGTATCGGAGGCGCAAAACGCGCATCCACTTTCGCACCTGCATACGCGTCGATTTTACCTCCCACACCGGCTTTCACCGCTGCTTCGACCAGTTCCGGGCCCGGAATAGAGGCGTAAATCAACGACGGACCGTTTTCATTCCTGAATTCAGGACGTTTCAGGATTTCCGTGATCGTCCAGGTAACGTCGCCGGCACCGCCGGCGGTAGGGTTATCACCTGAATCGCTGATGAAGAACGGATGTTTATCACTGGCCAAAGCCTTGTTCAACGCACCTTTCAGATCGTCGGTTGGCGCCACGAATGCAAATTCTCTACGTACCTCCCAGAAGCTCCTGGCCAGCATTTCGGCACTCTCTGTCACTTTGGCTTTATCGTCGCCGGTAACCATCACCACCGCGTGGTTGCGCGGTTCGTCGGCCCAGGCGTAGCCTACCCACATAGCAGCGTCGACAACACCCGGCTGTACTGAAGCAGGAGCAACCTTGGCGTAAAGCGACTTCCCTGGCTCAATGCGGGTACTCGTTTTTTCGCCGGGAAGCAGGATCGGCACCGGAATCCAGGCCTTGTATGCCGGTTTGCCTTTGCCGCTTTCGAGGCGCGAAAGCAAGTTCGCAACGGCCCGCCGCTTGGATTCCATAGCATCCTCATGGGGTGCCATCCGGTAGCAGGTAATGAGGTCGGTATGCTGCGCCAGGCGCCACGACACGTTGCCGTGCAGGTCCATACAGGTCGAAATGAGTACTTTTTTGCCGATCACCTCGCGAATGCGCGTGATGAGATCGCCTTCGGGATCATCCAACCCTTCGACGCTCATTGCACCGTGGATATCGAAGTATAGTCCGTCGTACGGGCCGTTTTTCTTCAAAAGTTCGAGTGTCTGTTTCACCAGCGACTCATAGGCCGCCCTCGTCACCATACCGCCCGGCAGCGACTTTCCGACCAATGCCGGTAGCCATTCGGCACGTTTCCGTAAGCTGGAATCCAGTGCCATAAAAGGGTAGGAGGTGAAAATCTGTTCTCCATATTTGGCTTTGAATGCAGGTTCTTCGGTACGCGCCGGCGAGAACGTGCTCGACTCGATACCCAGCCCCGCAATAGCTATCCGGGGCAATGCTTTGGATTTTTTTTCTCCCTCGGCCAAGCACAAGGCCTGTGTTCCTGCCAGTAAGAAAGAAAAGATCAGGGAAAGTGTAATTTTCATATATTTTGTTTTAACAAACGGGCTCAGGG
>Ga0209676_1000922_pt1 | contig 36340 bp, 40 predicted proteins | sample AraplaCvi_mLB_r2_FD_184282 | JGI IMG/M metagenome (GOLD analysis project Ga0209676, IMG submission 184282) | Arabidopsis root microbial communities from North Carolina, USA - plate scrape MF_Cvi_mLB_r2 (SPAdes) (version 2) | ecosystem: Host-associated > Plants > Roots > Endosphere | place: USA... | reverse complement strand
AGATAATGCCAAGCTTTCTATTTCCTAAAGCTTTTTCCATGTAATAAGCAGGTCCACCACGCCAAGAATCACCATCTTTAACTTTGTAAACCTGAGCTAGCGTACTTTCTACGAAAGCAGAAGCAGAACCAATCAGTGCGATTAGCCACATCCAAAATACTGCACCAGGACCACCTAATGCTACTGCTGTTGCAACACCGGCAATATTACCAGTACCAATACGAGCAGCCATCCCAATCATGAATGCCTGTAATGATGAAACAGTTTTTTTGTCTTTGTCTTTATTCTTACGACCATCCCCTAATAGACGTACCATTTCAGGGAAAAATCTAATTTGTAAGAAGCCTAAATAAACTGTTAAGAATAAGCCGATTGCAACTAAGAAAATTACAATTAATTTGGCCCATAAATAGTCATTTAGTACTGAAATAAATTCTGTCATGAATTTCATCTCCTTGTTGTAAAATTTTTGCAAAAATAGCAATACTAATGATTATAAAATAAGTTAGAGCATTCTGTAAAATGAATTTTGTGAAAAAATACTGATATATCAACGATTAATTCAATTAGAAGGGAAATGTAATGGCAGTTCTTTAGTATATCCCTATAACATATCTTGTGCAAAAAAGAAAATAATCTACTAAGTCTAAAAAATAAAATATTTATTTAATAATCAACTTTATGATGCGAAAAATGGTTGCAGGGATTGTGTTGAGATGTTTGAACAAGTTCATGAATATTCACATTAGTTCAAACAGAACTAATCATTAGAGAAGTACTACCATTTTAGAAATCGGTAGTACTTTTTTGATATAGACTCTATATAATTGCAAAAAACTGTCGTAATGCAATGTTTCACCAACGTCTGTGGTACAAGCAACATGGGGTAGTGAAATCACCGTCTTTTTTCACAGAGGCTATGATTTAAAATTACTGTTTGACAGAAAAAAGTGATTCATGATATATTTATCTCGAATTCAAGATATCTTGAATTCGAGATATTTTTTACAACCCGTATTCAAGTATGAATAATGAAACAAAATATAAATGAATCGAACGTAATGTTCAGTAGGAGGAAAAATATGAACGGTTTAAAAGGAATCCATCATGTAACAGCCATTACAAGTAGTGCAGAAAAAAACTACGAATTTTTTACGTATGTATTAGGAATGAGATTAGTTAAAAAAACAGTAAATCAAGATGATATTCAAACATACCATTTATTCTTTGCAGATGATAAAGGTAGCGCAGGAACAGATATGACATTCTTTGATTTTCCAGGTATTCCAAAAGGAGTGCATGGAACAAACGAAATTTCAAAAACGTCATTCCGTGTACCAAGTGATGAAGCAATTGAATATTGGTTAAAACGTTTTGATCGATTAGAAGTAAAACATACTGGGATTAAAACACAATTTGGTAAAAAGACTTTATCTTTTGTTGATTTTGATGATCAACAATATCAATTAATATCAGATGAAGACAACACAGGTGTTGAATCTGGTACACCATGGCAACACGGTCCAATTCCTTTAGAGTATGCGATTACTGGATTAGGACCAATCTTTGTACGAACTGCCCATTTCGACTATTTTAAAGAAGTACTAGAAAAAGTTATGTTATTTAAAGAGATTGATAAAGACGGTTCAGTTCATTTATTCGAAGTAGGAGAAGGTGGAAACGGTGCACAAGTAATCGTTGAGTATAATACAATTTTACCTCAAGCGATCCAAGGTTTTGGAACTGTACATCACACTGCATTCCGTTTAGAGGATCGATCTGTTCTTGAAGAGTGGATTAAACGCTTCGAATCTTTCCAATTCCCAACTTCTGGGTATGTAGATCGTCACTTCTTTGAATCATTATATGTAAGAGTTGCGCCACAAATTTTATTTGAATTTGCAACAGATGGCCCAGGATTCATGGGGGATGAACCTTATGAAACGCTAGGAGAAAAATTATCATTACCTCCATTTTTAGAATCAAAACGAACTGAAATTGAAAGTATGGTTCGTCCAATTGATACTGTTAGAAGTACGAAGGAATTTGTAAAAGAATAACCTCTTTAATAGAAAAAAAGAAAACACTCATTAATATTTGAGTGTTTTTTTTGTTTTTTGAACAATGAAATTTTTTCACCATTGGTCTTTATTATTCTACTTATCAAGAATGAAAGGAGGGAAAATGAAAGGAAAAGTGAAGGAAGACTATTTAAATGCCAATGCAAAATCAATTGATGATGTAATCAAAAAACTGAAAAATAGTGAAAATGTTGAAATCAAAGATAAAGAACTGAAACAAGAACTATCTACAGAAGAAACCGAATAAAACAAGTAATAACGAAAAACACCTTTTGAGAAAGAGTCCTCAAAAGGTGTTTTTGTTTCTATAGTTCACTTAGACAGCACATTTAAAGGTACTTTCAAGCTCTACCAAGAAATAAATATAGTATAAGGAGGGATCATATGATTTTTTATAAAGCATTAAAATATATTGCGTTTCTAATCTTATTGTTCGGAGTTACAATAGGCTGTTTATATATTAATAATCATATACAGAAAATTGCAGCTGAGACATATGACTACTCAAACTATATATTAATATTATCATTCTTATATGTTCCGATTGGCTTATGTCTTGGATTGCCACAATTATTGGCTGAGTGGAAGAAAACAGGGAGCTGGAACATTAATGTAACGAAACTAATTGTGTTAGGAATTCCCGCTTTATATCTTTCTGGATATACGTATATACATTACAACATACCTTCTTTACAGTTATGGAATTCTGTAGCGGTGGAGCTTCTACAAGTAAAAGCGACAGTACTTTCGAATGTAATATTAGGTTATATTTTTATAATAAGTTTTCATAAGTAACTTCTTCTAGTGGTGAAAGGCAGTACCAATATGGTATTGCCTATTTTATTTCTCAAAAAATCATCTTTTTATATGCGTTGTAATAAATTTTTATTATTCACCTTGTTTTTGTTAGAAAAAGTAAATATTTTTAATGAATATTTTTAAAAAACCTTCTATTGAAATATTTTAGTGAATAAGATTCTTTTGAACTAAAATTTTTTTTAGGAGAGAAGACATGAATCGTACATCTAAGAAGGTTATGTCAAAAGAAGAGATGCTTTCTTGTATCCAACACGGTTTAGAAAAAGCAACCAATCCTAAAAGAATTGTTATTGTTGGGGCGGGGATTGCGGGGCTAGTGTCTGCTTCTTTACTAGAGGAAGCTGGTCATGAGGTTGTTATTTTAGAAGCAAATGGGAGAGCAGGGGGACGCATTTATACGAAAAGAAATCCATTTATTAATGACCAATATCTTGAGCTAGGTGCAATGAGAATACCATCTACCCATCATCTTGTTTTGGCGTATATAGAAAAATTCGGTCTAGAAATCAATGAATTTATTAATGGTAAATCAGATGATGTTATTTATGCGAATGGCATAAAAACGATACAAAAAAAGTATGAAAAAAATCCAGATATGCTAGGGTATCATGTGACTGAAAATGAAAAAGGAATAAATGTAGATACATTAATTGAAAGATCAATTAAACCGGTAATAGATTATATTAATCAAAATCCTGAAGAGAATTGGGAGAAAGTCATTGAGGAGTTAGATCGTTATTCGATGGACTCTTTTTTACGTTATAACCCCGTAGGCGAGCCTCTTTCTCCAGGAGCGGTAGAAAAAGTTAAAGTACTGGTAGGGCTGGAAGGATTTCCAGAACTTGCATTTACAGCAATATTAAGAGAATTTATCGTTTTGCTTACGAAAGAGATTAAGTTTTATGAAATTACTGGTGGAAATGATAAATTGGCACATAAATTTCATGAGAAATTAAAAAAACATATATATTTTGGCCAAAAAGTGAATAAAATCGTGCAAGAAAATCACCAAGTTACGATTCATTCAGATCATTATACTAGCCATATTCCTTTTGAAACTTCGGGTGATTATGCGATTATGACAATTCCGTTCTCCTTGCTAAACTTTATTGAAGTGTGCCCACGTGATTCATTTTCATATAGTAAATGGAAAGCAATTCGAGAGCTCCATTATGTAGCCTCTACAAAGATAGGTTTGCAATTTAAATCAAGGTTTTGGGAGAAGGAAGGAATACTTGGCGGGAAACTTACAACGGATTTACCAATTCGATTCGCTTATTATCCTAGTAATCATAATGGATTGAATGGTTCTGGAATAGTACTTGCTAGTTACACTTGGGAAGATGATGCATTAATTTGGGATAGTATGTCAGAACAAGATCGCATTTTGAATGCGTTGAGAGACTTGGCAACGATACACGGCGACCAAGTGTATACAGAATATATTACTGGTTACACACATAGTTGGGCATTGTATCCATACTCTGGTGGAGCATTTTCAATGTTTAAACCTGAACAAAATAAGGAGCTCTCACCTCATGTTTACACACCAGAGGGAAGAGTTCACTTTGCTGGAGAACATACTTCAACAGCACCTGCTTGGATCGAAGGAGCTGTTGAATCAGGTATACGAGCTGCCTATGAGATAAATAAAAGGTCATTTCATGAATAGCCCATTTCTTTCTCATTAATTTTATAAATTATGAATATAGTGAATTAGTTGATGTTTTTACTTTCAAAGGAGTGATCACTTTGAACGATAATCAAAAAGATAATAATCTCCAGTTTACCCATGTTAAAGCATACAGTGTTTATCACGGACCAAATGATCCTTGTCCACCAATTGGACAGAAATACTATTCAACTCCACCACAACTTTATCTAGGATTCCAACCACCAAATTTAGAACAATTTCCTTATAAGGAAGCATTGCAAAAAGGAACACTTTGGAAAGTTTTCTATGATTTTTATGACAATCCTTATAAAGCAAGGGGGTAAAAAAGATGACAAGTTCATTACCGCCGGAATACTATCAAGAACTAGAAGAAATACAAGCAGTTGATTTTGTATTAGTTGAATTGACTTTATACTTAGATACTCACCCAGATGATGCGAATGCAATTAACCAGTTTAACCAGTATGCACAGTATAAGAAACAAATTGAAGCTAATTTCGAATCCAAATATGGTCCACTTTTTCAATATGGCAATAGTTACTCTGACGAGAATTGGGGCTGGGGCAAAGGCCCATGGCCATGGCAAGTTTAGAAGGAGGAGAATCAGATGTGGATCTATGAAAAGAAATTACAATATCCAGTTAAAGTAAGTACTTGTAACCCAATGTTAGCTAAATTTTTGGTAGAACAATATGGTGGAGCAGATGGAGAGCTTGCTGCTGCTTTAAGATATTTAAACCAACGATACACAATACCTGACAAAGTAATAGGACTATTAACTGATATTGGTACGGAAGAATTTGCACATTTGGAAATGATTGCTACGATGATCTATAAATTAACAAAGGATGCTACTCCTGATCAAATGAAAGCAGCAGGGTTAGATGCTCACTATGCATCACATGATAGCGCTTTGTTCTACCACAATTCTGACGGTGTTCCATTTACTGCAGCTTATATCCAAGCAAAAGGTGATCCGATTGCAGATTTATACGAGGATATTGCAGCTGAAGAAAAAGCACGCGCGACATATCAATGGATTATTGATATGTCAGATGATCCAGATTTAAATGATTCTTTAAGATTTTTAAGAGAGCGTGAAATCATCCATTCACAAAGATTCAGAGAAGCAGTAGAAATCGTAAAAGACGATCGTCAACAAAGAAAAATATTTTAAATATATTTGACTAACCTCTAATGAGGTAGAACTATCGTAATTTTCATAAATAAAGCACCTAGCGACTAAGTCGTGCTAAGTGCTTTTTTTTAGGATATTTTTATAAAGTTTGTTGATTTCCATACCAGGATGCTCGCTTTCTGCAGATGAGCCTCCATTTCATTTCTTATCAAATCTTGGATTTTCTTTATTAAAGCAGATTATCTTTAGCAAGAAGTTTGATTAAGTATTAACATACCCTAATTTAAAGGATATCGTTTACATTAATAACGACTAAGATAATGTTTATCACAGCAAATACGAAGGCCGGTGCTACTTTACCTATCGGATCTTTGACTCTAAAATGTGCGAGGCACGCCATTAGCATTGTAATTCCAAGCAAGATGCAGGCCCATGGGACCGCCAGCGAAAACCAGTAGCCAATGATGAGTATAATTGCTCCTGCTAATTGGACGAAGCCTGTGATGACACGAAACCAACCGGGTAATTTTAGATGCTCGAACATATCGACCCAATATTTTGCTCCTGCAATCTTTGCCACTCCTGAAAAGACATAGTATAAGGCTAGCAAACTTTGAAGTACGATGGATAGTATGAACATAAGATTTCCTCCCTAAATTAAAAAAGTGTTAAGTTAAACTTTTCCCTTTTCAAAGATTTTGATTTTAATAGAATGTAATCCATATTAAGACATTTAATGATTAAACCACTTTTCCTCTTGTTCAACATCACCTCGTAGAATTCTATTAAGTATTGGTTGAAAATAATGCATGTTCTTTCAATAAATCTACAATGAAATTGGTAATGAATGCTTAAACCTTAAATACAAATTCATTAGACTTTTTATGGAAAGAGATGCCATCTTAATCAATAAATTTGCTCATTTTGAGAAAAATGATGAAATGTGTCGACTGAATTTTCTAAAAAAAATGATAAAAAGGTATTTTGGATTTGAAAAAGAGGTGTTATACTATCATCAACTGGTAATGACGTCATTACTATGATGCTACTAGGAGGTGCTGATCCATATACTGAAATTGAAGTTACTGTAAGACATTTTTGAAAGCCTTTACAATACAACTGGTAATAACATCATGATGAGATGTGTTTTATTAGGTTGGAAATCTATTAAACTTTCAGAAGAAGGAAGGGAAAAGAGATGAAAAAATGGCTTATCATGATTTTAACCTTGGCGCTTGGATTACTAGGGTTAGCAGGATGTAGTTCGAGTGATGAAACATCAAGTGATGGAAAAGTCGAGATTACTTATGGATTTTGGGATAAGAAGCAAGTCCCTGCAATTGAAGAAATTATAAAATTATTTAATGAAAAAAATCCTGATATTAAAGTGAAGACTGAGCTGACTCCTTATGCACAGTATTTCCAAAAGCTTGAAACAGCTGCTACAGGTGGAGCGCTACCCGATGTGTTATGGATGAATGGTCCGCATGTTGTTCAATATGCAAAAGGTAAAGTTATTCTTCCACTAAGTGACATGGCTAAAAAAGATGATTATAGCTTTGATAATTATCCAAAGTCATTAATTGATCTTTATACAGTTGATGAAGAAGTATATGGAATTCCTAAAGATTTTGATACGACAGGTTTATGGTATAACAAAAAGATTTTTGATGAAGCAGGAGTACCGTACCCAGATGATACTTGGGACTGGAACAAGTTAAAAGAAGTAGCTACTAAGCTAACAAATAAAGATAAGGGTATTTGGGGCTATGCTGCTTTAATGGGTAACCAAGGTGGATATTATGATTTCATTTGGCAAAATGGAGGTCATATTATCTCAGAGGATGGTAAGTCTGTTGGATTTGATCAACCTGAAGCGATCGAGGCATTAAAATATAATATTAGCTTTATTGAAGACGGGCTTTCTCCAACACAAGCTCAAATGACGGAAACAGCGGCTTCTGAACTATTCTCTTCAGGTAAAATCGCTATGATGTTTGATGGACCTTGGATGGTTCCAGAATATAAGAAAAATCCTGACTTAAATGTCGCAGTTGTACCAAAAGGAAAGCAACGTGCTGTTGCGATTCATGGATTATCTAATGTTATTGCGGCGAATACAAAGCATAAAGAAGCAGCTTGGAAGTTTGTACAGTTTTTAGGCTCTAAAGAAGCAGCGGAAGTATATGCGAACACAGGAACAGTTATTCCTGCTTACAATGGTACGCAAGATGCTTGGTTACAATCTGTCCCAAATTTGAATCTTAAAGCATTTATTGATGGTGTTGATTATTCTGTACCTTTACCAAGCGTGGAAAATACAGGGGAAATTTGGCAGTACGAAACTGATATTTTGAAAAAGGCTTGGAGCGAGGAAGAAAGTGTAGAAGATGCTGTAAAAGAGTTAACGAAAAAAGCAAATGAGGCACTATCTAATAACTAGAAAAAATGAAGAGGAGAAGTAGTTTCTTCTCTTTATTTTCCTTAAAAGGAGGGAGTATAGTGAAGGAAATTCCTCTACAAGTTGAAGTAAACGCGAAAAGAAGAAAATTGAAGGTACCAAACTTAAGCAAAACAAGAAAACGTTCTGATTTCTTTTGGGCGTATCTGATGATTGCACCTACCATGCTAGGCTTATTGGTTTTTTACCTGTGGCCAATACTTCAAACGATTTACTTTAGTTTTACAGAATGGGGAGCATTTGGGCAGTATGAGTGGACGGGGTTAGACAACTATAAACGAATGGTAGATGATGCTAATCTTTTACAGTCATTCAAGAATACTGGCATTTATATTTTATTTACAGTTCCAATTGGAATTTTCCTTTCGATTCTAGTAGCTGTTCTCTTAAACCAGAAAATTAAGGGGAAATCCGTTTATCGAACATTATATTTTTTACCGGTGATTACAATGCCAGCTGCAATCGCAATGGTGTGGAGATGGCTCTATAATTCAGATTATGGACTCCTTAATTATCTTTTATCTCTTATTGGGATAAAGGGTCCGCAATGGGTAAGTGATCCGAAAATTGCATTGTATTCGATCATAGTAGTAGCAATTTGGAGTGGAATTGGCTATAACGTAGTCATTTTCTTATCAGGTTTGCAGGGAATACCGAAGACGTATTACGAAGCAGCGGAAATTGATGGTGCAGGTCCAATCAAGGTGTTCTTTAAAATAACCCTACCATTACTATCTCCAGTCATTTTCTTCGTTACGATTATGTCCTTTATTGGGGCATTTCAAGTGTTTGATTTAATTTTCATGATGATTGGAAAAGGCAGTACAGCATTGGAAAAAACGCAATCAATTGTGTATTTATTTTATCAGCATGCATTCGTGTTAAACGATAAAGGCTATGCAGCCGCAATCGCTGTTCTATTACTCATTATTATTCTCATTATTACTGCGATTCAAATGGTTTTACAGAAAAAATGGGTTCATTATGATTAAAGGAGGAGTAACCATTGGAAAAAACGAGACAGCTTGTTACAAGTAAAACACTACTAATCCATATCATCCTAATAGTCGGCGCCGTTGCGATGGTCCTACCTTTTATTTGGATGTTCCTCACTTCATTAAAGACTTATGCGGAGTCAATTCATGTTCCACCTGTAATCATTCCAAAGGATTTTCAATGGGAAAACTATAAAGAAGTTTTTACATTACTTCCTTTTTTCAAATTTATGCTTAACACCTTAATCGTTACTGTTCTTCGGACAGCTGGCCAACTATTTTTATGCTCACTAGCTGCCTATGCATTTGCGAGGATAGAATTTCCAGGTAGAAATGTTCTGTTTTTAGTAGCATTATCTGTTTTAATGGTACCAGGGCAAGTTTTTTTACTACCGCAATATATGATTATGGTGAAAATAGGATGGTTAAACACTTTACAAGCCGTGGTAGTTCCTGGTTTATTTAGTGCATTTGGCACATTCTTATTACGTCAGTTTTTTATGGGGCTTCCAAAGGAGTTAGAAGAAGCTGCTAGATTGGATGGGTGTAATCATTTTCAAATTTACTGGCGCGTTATGCTACCTCTAGCAAAACCAGGTTTAGTTGCTTTAGGAATTTTTACAACTCTTTGGAGCTGGAATGAGTTAATGTGGCCAATGATTGTTAATAGTTCACCAGAATCTATGACTCTATCAGTAGGTTTGTCTTCGTTGCAAGGCCAATATTTAACAAACTATCCGGTATTAATGGCAGGATCTTTTTTAGCAATCGTACCAATGCTTATCTTATTTATGATTCTGCAAAAGCAATTTATTGAAGGAATTGCCATAACAGGCGGAAAATAAAGGATTTAATAAAGCTAGGAGGAAACTGATGATGAAAGCAGCTTTAATCGGAGCGGGAAGCAGGGGTTATTATGCATACGGATCGTATGCTCTTCAATATCCACATGAAATTCAATTCATTGCGGTAGCTGAACCAAATAAAGAAAAGCGAGAGAAATTTGCTGAAACACATAATATTCCAGAGAATATGAGATTTGAAGATTGGACGGAGCTTTTAGAAAAAGAACAGCTTTGTGAGGCACTCTTAATATGCAGTCCAGATCGGAACCATTTTAAACCGGTTATGAAAGCAATTGAAAAAGGATATAGTATTTTACTAGAGAAACCAATGTCACCGGTTCCACATGAGACATTAAAAATTGCCGAAGCAGCTAGCAAACATAATACATTATTAACGGTTTGTCATGTGATGCGATACGCTCCATTTTATCAAGCATTAAAAGAAGTCATTGATCAAAAAGCAATCGGAGAAATTGTATCTATTCAATGGAATGAGAATGTTGGATATTTTCATCAAGCACATAGCTTCGTTCGTGGTAACTGGCGCAATTCAGGGGAATCAAGCCCGATGATCCTTCAAAAAAGCTGTCATGATATGGATATGCTAGCCTGGTTAATAGGTAAGGAATGTCAAAGTGTTTCTTCTTACGGAAGTTTATCTTATTTTAAAAAGGAAAATGCTCCAGAAGGCTCAACATATCGCTGTTTGGATGGATGCAAGGTGGAAAAAGAATGTCCATATTCAGCTGCGAAATGGTATTTACACGATCGTGATGTTTGGCCAGCTAATGTCATTTCGGCAGATTCAAGTATTGAAAGTAGATTAAAGGCGATTCAAGAAGGTCCATATGGTCGCTGTGTGTATCATTGTGATAATGATGTAGTTGACCATCAAGTAGTTAATTTATTGTTTGATAATGATGTGACAGTTGCCTTCACCATGACTGCTTTTACAAAGGAAACTTTCCGAAACTTTAAAATCATGGGTACAAAAGGCGAAATTAATGGAAATGATGCAAAAAATGAGCTTGAGATCAATTATTTTTCAGGGAAAAAAGAAATGATCCATCCTGAAACAGTAGATGGAGGGCATATGGGTGCAGATACAAGTATAATGGCGGACTTTATTCATAGTGTAAAACAGAAAAGTAATAGTAGTTTAACATCCGCAATTGTTTCTGCGCAAAGTCACATGATTGCCTATGCAGCTGAGGAATCAAGAGTTACAGGTGCAATCGTATCATTAAAAGAATATGTGGAAAATTTGAAAGAGATAAAAGAGGAAGTTTTATAAAAAATCTACTGCTGCAAAATGTGGTAACTTTTTCAATATTATGTATAATATACTTATTAATAACTGGTTATGACAAAGATACCACCTAAAGGAGCATATCATGGTAGAAAAGGATTCTCGACTTCCTCTGTATTATCAATTAATGGACATTTTATTAGAAAAAATCGAATCAGGTGAACTTGTTGAAAATGATCAACTTCCATCTGAACGAGAATTATGTGATTCCTACCGAGTGAGCCGGACAACTGTTAGGCAAACAATGCAGGAATTGGAAAAACAAGGGTTTATTTATAAGGTTCATGGTAAAGGAACGTATGTCTCACCAAAAACCCATAATCAAAGTCTTGTTAAGTTTTATAGTTTTACAGAAGAGATGAAAAAAGTCGGAAAACTTCCAACCACTCAGGTCGTTTCATTTGAGAAAGTATTTTGTGATAATAAAATTGCAAAAGTCATGGATCTACCGGTTGAAGAAGAAGTATTTAAGATTGTTCGGTTAAGGCTTGCTGACCAGGATCCAATGTTATACGAAACATCGTATGTTCCAGTCAAAGATTTTAAAAATCTTTCTAGTCAGGAATTAGAGAAGACACCAATGTATGAAATTTTTCGTTCCCAGTATAATGTGAAAATTTCTAGAGCATTGGAGAGCTTTATGGCAGTTAGTGCAAATAATGTTGAATCAGACATGTTAAACATAAATGAAGGTGCACCATGTCTTATGTTAAAACGTATTACCTATGACCAAAGCAAAGTGATTGAATACACGATTTCTATTGCTAGAGGTGACAAATTTACTTATACAGTAGAACTGAAATAGACACTATATGTATCTATTTCAATCTAACTGGTAATGACGACATTAACTGTTTAATAGGAGGAAAAAAATGGAGCTATTAAAATCAAGTGAATTCGAGAGAATGAATGTAGGTGCCAGCCATACAGCAAAGGAAATAGCCCAGCAGCCTAGATTATGGAACGAGACAAAGGAAATTATTTTATATCATAGAGATCGGATTCTTTCATTTTTAACAAGTATTAAAAATAAGCATGATCAATTACGTATCATTTTGACTGGTGCTGGAACTTCAGCTTTTGTAGGTGATACCATCCTTCCGCATCTAAAAGGAATCGTGAATAACAAAAAAATAGTGGTAGAAAGTATCGCTACAACGAATATTGTTTCAAATCCCGATTCGTTTTTAGATGAAAACTTTCCAACAATTATGATTTCCTTTGCACGCTCTGGAAATAGCCCAGAGAGCTTAGCGGCGGTTAACTTAGGTGAGCAAATCATAAAAGATTTTTACGGCATTATTTTTACATGTAATCAAGAGGGACTTTTAGCTGAGAAAAAGAAAAATGATCCAAATCACTTAGTCATTTATATGCCAACAGAAGCAAATGACCAAGGCTTTGCGATGACAAGTAGTTTTACAACTATGCTTCTATCTGTTTTACTTCTTTCTCATGTTAAACATATTCATACATTGGAGAAAACGCTTGATGATCTTGTTCAAGCAGGAAATTCCATTATCAGTGAAAGTGAAAAAAGTGTAAAAGAACTAGCTGCCTCTACATTTTCAAAGGTTGTTTATTTAGGGTCTGGTGTATTTGAAGGGTTAGCAAGAGAAGCTTCATTAAAATTATTGGAACTAACAGGTGGAACGATTCCATCTACATTTGATACATCCTTAGGTTTCCGTCATGGTCCAAAATCAATTTTAGATAAAGAAACAATTGTATTCGTGTTCTTATCAAGTCACCCCTATACAAGACAATACGATTTGGATATTTTAGAAGAAATCTTTCGAGAAACAGATCGAGGAAAGGTTGTGGCGATATCCTCCATTAAGGATGAAATGTCTGTAAATCATTGTGATCTTTTCTATCATGTGGATCTTCCGAAGATAAATAATGATATTTTACTTACCTTCCCATATATCTTATATGCTCAAACATTTGCTATGTATAAATCTATTAATCTTGGATTTTCTCCAGATAATCCATCTCCATCAGGCGTTGTTAATAGAGTTGTGAAAGGCGTTACCATCCACCCTTATGCTAAAGATCCGAAAAATGGAGGAGATTTATCATGATTACTTCAAGAAGTGCGATTCTATTAGATGCACAGTCAAAGGGCTACGCAGTACCAGCTTTTAATATTCATAACTTAGAGACGATGAAAACTGTTTTAGAAACTGCACAAGAGCTACGATCCCCAGTTATGATCGCTGCTACACCAAGTACTGTGCGCTACATTGGTCAGGATTTTTTAATTGGTATGATGGAAGCCTCTAAAAAAAGCTACGATATTCCAATCTGTTTCCACCTCGATCATCATGAAAAAGTGGAGGATATTAAGACTTTGATCCAAATGGGCATTTCATCTGTCATGATAGATGCATCGCATTATGACTTTGAGGAAAATGTTAGAATCGTCCATGAAGTTGTGGAGTATGCAGCTCCATTTGGCGTAGCGGTTGAAGCGGAGCTTGGCAGACTTAGTGGGATAGAAGATGACTTGGAAGTGGATGAAAGGGATCAGATTTATACTAATCCGATGCAGGCTCAGGAGTTTGTTTCTCGAACTGGAATCGATTCACTGGCCGTCGCAATTGGTACTGCGCACGGACTTTATAAAGGGGAACCAAAATTAGATATCGATCGTTTAGCAGCCATTCAAAGGGAAGTTGATATTCCGCTTGTTCTCCATGGCGCTTCAGGTTTGCCAGATGACTTAGTCCAAAGAACGATTGAGAGAGGGATCTGCAAAGTAAATATTGCTACTGAATTAAAAATGGCTTTTGTAAAAGGACTTCGTGGATATTTACAAGAACACCCAGATGCAAATGACCCAAGATATTATTTCCAAGAAGCAGTTATTGAAATGAAAAAAGTCGTTGCAGATAAAATCAAAATGTGTGGTAGTGTGAATCGAGGTTAGTAGAATGATTGCAACAGTTACATTAAACCCGGCCATAGATATTAGATACAATCTTCCAGTTTTTCTGTTGGATGAGGTGAACCGTGTTTCCATAGTGGATAAAACTGCAGGAGGAAAGGGATTAAACGTTTCTCGTGTATTATCACAATTAGGAGCTAAGGTAACCTGCACAGGATTTCTAGGTGGAAAAAGCGGTGAATGGATCGCTGATCAATTTCCAAAATGGAAATTGAACAATCAATTTGTACCAATCCAGGGTAACACAAGATTCTGTTTAGCAATTGAATCAAGGGAAAGTCATACAGAAATTCTTGAACAAGGTCCTTTGATAGAGGAAAATGAAAGAGAAGAGTTTTTGAAGAATTTTGATAGAATCCTTGATACTAATCAATACATTGTTGTTTCTGGAAGTCTGCCATGTGGATTGTCGTCGGATTTTTATCGACAGCTGGCAGCGAAGGCGAAACAAAAAGGAAAGTACTTGCTTTTAGATACAAGCAATGAGGCATTAGAAAAGGGAATTCAAGGTAATCCCTTTTTAATAAAACCTAATAGGGAAGAACTTTGTAAGTTGATTGGAAAAAAGGATGCTACCTTAGAGGAAATGATCCTACATGCTCGAGCCATTTGTCAGAAGGGAATAAAATTCGTCCTTCTTTCATTAGGAAAACAAGGTGCACTATTAATAAGTAGTGGCAGAGTTCTTCAGGCAAATATTCCGACCTTGACGTCAGTTCATCAAGTAGGTTCTGGAGATAGTATGCTCGCCGGATTCACATACGCCCATGCGAAGGATTATTCAATTGAAGAAGTACTCAAGTGGGCATGTGCCTGCGGAATGTCAAATGCAGCATCTGAGAGAACAGGAGAAATTGATTTATCGCAAGTACATTACTTTTTGAACTTCATCGAGGTGAAGGAATTAACAGGGGGTGTATAGGTTGGACTATATTATTTGTTTTGATATCGGTGGTACATTTATCAAATATGGTCTAATCGACCAAAGAGGTCAAATGATGTTTAAAGATAAAGCACTAACACCTAAACATGATATTCAAACGTTACTTCCTGAACTGATTATTGAGAAGGTAAAATTACTTCAAAATGATTTTGCAATAACTGGAATCGGAATTTCCTCTTGTGGTCTTGTTAATCATGAAAAGGGCGAAATTCTCTTTTCTAATAATTTACCAGGCTATTCTGGAATGAAATTAGCTGAAACTTTGTTTAAGTCAATTGAATTACCAGTAGTCGTTGAAAACGATGTGAAAAGCGCTTGTTTAGGTGAAATGTGGAAGGGTGCCATTCAAGGGAAGCAAAACGTGGTATTTTTAACACTAGGAACTGGAATAGGTAGCTCGATTATTATAGACGGGAATCTTGTTAATGGATCCCATCAATTAGCTGGTGAATTAGGTCATACGGTTATTGTCGCAAATGGACGGACTTGCGGATGTGGTCGAAGAGGCTGCTATGAACGCTATGCTGCTACGTCTGCTTTTGTAAATGATTATATTGAGGAAAAAAAGAAACATGGGGTCATATTGGAAAATGTTTCTGGTGAACAAATTCTCCAGTTGGTAAATGAAAAAGATCCAGTTGCGTCAATGGTATATAAGAGATTTGTTTCTTATATAAGTATAGGCTTGGTAAATATAGTACATCTACTTAATCCAGAGGGGATCATAATCGGCGGCGGTATTGCTGAACAAACTGATCAATTTATACAAGATATCAACATCGAGATTAAGAAGGAAATGATGCCTATTTACCATAACCAGAAGGATTTAGTATTTCCTTCAACTTTAGGAAATGATGCGGGATTGTATGGGGCATGTTACCTAACATTAAAGAAATTTAGCCACTTACAAGTTTAATTCGGATCAGTACAAAGGCAGCATCGCTTGTGGTGTTGCCTTTAGTCTGTAAGATGCTTTTATAGATGGGAGGCGATGCAATGATAGCGATTAAGGCGAAAGAAGTTTATACACAGCAACAAGTCATCGATACCGGTTATATATTAATTGAAGATGGAAAAATAATGGACATTACAACAAAAAAGCCTTCTTGTGAGATTTTGGACTTCTCAGGATATGCAGCGATTCCAGGCATGATTGATCTTCATATTCATGGACTTGCGGGCAATGACACAATGGATGGAAGTATTCATTCTTTGCAAGAAATGTCTACTTCGCTTGTCCGACATGGGGTAACTGGGTTTTTGCCAACAACGCTAACCCATGATTTTGAAAAGATTAAGAACGCTGTAAAGATTGTTAGTGAAGTAATTGGGCAAACAAGTGGTGCAGAAATCATTGGTTCTTATGTGGAGGGTCCTTATATTACACCAGAATATCGTGGAGCACATCCAGTTAAATTTATGCGAGAACTTTCTTTGAGTGAGTTGACTGAGTTAATTGAGGCTTCAAACAATACAATTAAAGTCATGACAATTGCTCCTGAAAAAAAACTAGCAATTGACGCAATACAGTTTTTAACAGAAAAAGGAATTCATGTTTCGATTGGTCATACGAATGCGGACTATGATATAACAAATAAGGCAATTGAACAGGGAGCAAGGATCGCTGTTCATACTTATAATGGAATGAGAGGATTTAATCATCGTGATCCGGGTTGCGTTGGAGCAGTCCTTACGAATGATCATTGTTATTGTGAGTGTATTGCTGATTTGCAGCATGTTCATCCTGGTGCAATAAAGCTACTTTATAAGTCTAAAGGGAATGACCACATATTATTAATTAGCGACTCCATGGCCGCAGCTGATTTACCAGATGGTCAATATTCCCTTGGAACTTTAGCGGTAAAAGTAGAAAATAAAATTGCAAGGACAGTAGAAACAGGTTCTTTGGCTGGGAGTACAACTAATTTAATGGAATGTCTCAAAAATGTAAAAGATGTTTTGGAAATTCCACTTGAAAGGATTTTACCTATGGTCAGTCTTAACCAAGCAAAACTGCTAAAAATTGACCATGAAGTAGGAAGCTTAGAGAGTGGGAAAAAAGCAAACATTGTTCTGATAGACCAAGAATTAAACGTTAAAGTTACGTTTGTGAATGGAGAAATCGTTTATAGTGACTGATCCAATAATAAAGCGGAGTTTGACTAGTAATTAATTAAATAATTAAGTATTTTATTGATAGGCTCTGTTAATGATTGTTGATATTTTACAAAAGACATATTCGAAAAAGATCTTATAGAATTTAAAGTATAGAATATTTAAAGAGTTTGATTGGAGTGGAAGGTGCGAGACTCCTATGGGAGTAGCGGGAAGGGTGAGACCCCTCACAAGTAAGGTAGGCATGCTAAAAACACGACGTCCTGTCGTAACGCATGCATGATCCACATCGTGTGGACCAAGGAGGCTCAGCTCACGCCCCATGGAAAGCGAGCATCCTGAAACGGAAATCAACAAACATTTCTTTTTTTAACAGAGCCTTTCGATAAGGAATCGTAGAACCAATAAATAGGTATTTTTTTCTAAAAATCACAAAAAAGTCTTGTTTATAGAATTAGATTTTTATAGAATCAACTAAAAGCAAATAGGTGATCATATGATTAAATATCCGTTTTTTGAGAAGAATTCAACGATTGGTGTAACAGCTCCATCATCTGGAGTACCGTTAGATTTGCATAAGATATTTAAGCAAGCTTGTCGTCGGATGGAAGACTATGGCTACAAAGTAATTTGTGGTGATACGGTTTGGACTCAAGATAAAGCTAAATCAGCAATTGCTGATAAAAGGGCAATTGAGTTTAATCAAATGATGAAAAATGATGATATTGATATGATTATTCCGCCTTGGGGTGGAGAATTAGCAATTGAGATGATTCATCTTATAGATTACGATCATGTAAAAGAAAAGTGGATATTTGGCTATTCTGATACGAGTAGCATTCTTTTAGCAATTACATTGAAAACAGGTATGGCTACTGCACATGGTACCAACTTATTAGATTTAAGAGGCGAATTTGCTGATGATACGACAGCGATGTGGGAATCTGTTTTATCAACAAAAAGTAAAGGTGCAATTACACAATACTCTTCTGAACGATACCAAAAAGAATGGAATCATGTTGATCCTTCTCCATGTGTCTTTCATTTAACTGAGGAAACATATTGGAAAACAGTTTCCCATAAAAAAGAAACGATTCAAGGCCGTTTACTTGGTGGTTGTATTGATATTATTAGACATTTAATTGGAACTCCATATGGAGATGTTCAAGCATTTAAAGAAAAATTCATACCAGATGAGGCAGTTATTTGGTATTTAGAAAACTGTGATTTAAATACAACAGACTTAAGAAGATCCTTGGTACAGATGAAATTAGCAGGTTGGTTTGAGAATTGTTCAGGAATTTTATTCGGACGTAGTTCAGCAAATCAACCAGTAGAAAATTACATGATAGAAGATGTTTACAACGAACTTAGTGAAGAATTAGGTATCCCAGTTGTGTTTGAAATTGATTGTGGTCATGAACCGCCCCAAATTACTTTCATCAATGGTGCTTTTGCTGAGATAGAAGTTGATGAAGGCAAAGGGAAAGTGATTCAATATTTCAAATAAAAGCTTTGCTTATTATTTAATAAGGAGAGATTCTTCTGAAGCAAATCTATTGTGATAAGTGTTTAAAAGAAATAAAAGTAAGAGATGATTTAGTAACCGCAACAATATTTTTTGAAGTGATTCCATATCATGAAGATTGCTACGCAAAGGATTTAAAAGGCGTTAAGACATTATTTTTAAATAATCAACCAGTTAATGGATTTTCAGGTAATTTACTCGCTTTTTTTGCTTTAATCGTTTTGATTGTTAGTTTTTTTATTAAAGAGGATACGATGATCTTTTTAGCTGTTTTTATGGTGTTTCCAATTTTATATCGATTGTATTCGTATTTAGTGTATGAGAGACATATAGAAAAATAAAGGATACCTTGTAGAACGGTTCTAATGATTAGAATCGTTTTTGTTATTAAAATTAAATCATTGTTATTATTTTTAATATTTCCTATTAAAAAAAGTGTTGTGTTAATTTCCACTCCAGGATGCTCGCTTTCCGTGGGGCGTGCGCTGAGCCTCCTCGACGCATTCGCGTCTGTGGGGTCTCACCTGTCCCGCTACTCCCACAGGAGTCGAGCACCTTCCGCTCCAACTGTTTATGTAAAAAAAGTATGCTTCATAAAGATTAACAACAGGAATTCTAGAAAGAATCTTACTGAAGATGACAGAAATATATGATAATTTAGTATTTGGTGTTATAATGTTTTTCCGTGTCTCAAAATAATCTTTAAACGAGAGGGTGGGGAAGCATGGAAATATTACTAATTCGTCATGGACAATCCGAGGCTGATATCTTAAATGTTCATGAAGGGCGAGCAGATTTTTCGTTAACTGAATTAGGAATAAAACAAGTTCAAAAAATGTCAAAAAGAGTACATAACGATTTTGCTCCTGAATTAATTTGGTCGAGTACTTTAAAGAGGGCGAAAGAGACTGCTATTATACTTGCAGAAGAAAAAGGCAGTGAATTACATTTTGAAGATGATTTAATGGAACATAATAATGGTGTTTTAGCAGGCTTATCTTTTGAAGAAGCGAAAAAGATACCAATCCCAAAATACCCTCATGAAAGTGTGGAAAATGGAGAGTCACATATTGAATTTCGAATGAGAATGGAAATGATCTTCTCGAGAATAGTTGTGAAATCAAGTTCCTATAAAAGAATTGCCATCGTTGCACATGGTGGTGTAATAAATAATCTTTTACACTCCTTTTTAAAAATGCCAATCGAGACTGAATTTGGATTTTATACAGGTGATACAGGTATTCACCTTATAGAGATAAATGAAAAAGGTAGATATATTCGCTTTTTAAATGATACAAATCATATTAAAAAATCCTAAAAGGAGATAGTAAAAATGAAGAATGTGAATGTCGTTTATTCTCTTATTTATAATGAAGATGATCATACTGTATTGATGGTTCAAAATGAAAATCAAATTTGGACATTGCCTGGTGGTGCAGTGGAGCCAAACGAAACGTTAAAACAAGCAGCTGTTAGGGAAACTTTAGAGGAAACAGGATTAGAGGTAGAAGTAGATCATGTAGTCGCTATTAATGAAGCGTTTTTCCCAGAAAGGGATCATCATGCTTTATTAATTACTTTTTCTGCAAAGATAATTGGCGGTGATATTTCTATCAAATATCCTGATGAGATATTACAAATTAAATGGATAGATATTGAAACAGCAGATCAATTAATGCCGTTTCATAAACTAGGAATAAAAAGCTTATTAAAGTCGTCTGTACCATATACATTCCAAGGCTAATCTAATATAATTTTGAAGAGAGTCTCAAGCCATTTTGAGGCTCTTTTAACTGTTTAACACAACTATTTTTCAGTGCTTTTTTACATCACCATTGAAATAAATTCATTGTATAAGTAATCAAAAAACTATAACATAGTAATATTATGGCATAATAATAGATAGACAAATTTCAATAACGAATCAGGAGTAAAAATATAATGATTATAAATAATGAACAAGAACTAGAAGCTTTACGAAAAATCGGCCGCATTGTTGCTTTAGCTAGAGAAGAGATGAAAGAAAAAGCGAAGGCAGGAATGACTACTAAAGAACTAGATGAAATTGGCAAAAAAGTATTAGATGAACATGGTGCAACTTCAGCACCTCAAAAAGAATATGATTTTCCAGGAACTACTTGTATCAGTGTTAATGAAGAAGTTGCTCATGGTATTCCGAGTGATCGCGTACTTAGGGAAGGTGACTTAGTGAATATTGATGTATCAGCAGCATTAGATGGATTTTATGCTGATACTGGAATTTCATTTGTGATTGGAAAAGGTGATCTTTTAAAGGAAAAACTTTGTAAAGCTGCAGAAGATGCATTTTGGGCTGCAATGAAAAAAACAAAGGCAGGATCTAAACAAAATCAAATTGGCCGAGCCGTATTTAATGAGGCAAGTAAAAATGGATTTAATGTCATTGAAAACTTAACTGGGCATGGAATTGGTAAAAGTCTTCACGAAAAACCACAGCATATTTTAAATTATTTTGATCCAATGGACGGGGCATTACTGAAAGACGGATTAGTGTTAGCAGTTGAGCCATTCGTATCAGCAAACGCTGACCATATTATTGAATCAGGTGATGGCTGGACATTTGTAACACCTGATAAAAGTTTAGTGGCACAATGTGAGCATACAATTGTTGTTACAAAAGGTGAACCAATTATATTAACACAACTTTAAAACAAAAAAGCGAAAATCTAATCGTAGGTTTTCGCTTTTTTTATTTATCATTCTGGGGCATGAACTTTACTTAAATTTAACTCCCAAGTTAATCCGAATTGATCTGTTACAACTGCATATCTAGCACCCCAGAATGTATCTTGAAGTTCCATTTTAATTTCACCATCTTTTAATAATGTTTGATAAATAGAATGAATCTCTTCCTCAGAACTCATTTCAAGCATAGTCCAAATATTATTTCCTTTTGTTAGAGGAGTAAAAACATCTGCAAAATACATAACGCAATCTTCATTTATATGGAGTTCAGCATGAATGTATTTTCCTTCATGACCTTTGAACATCTCCATTCCATCACCTGTTTGCGTATTTTTAATTTCTCCACCAAAAACTTGCTGATAGTATTCAATTACTTCTTTACAATTCTCAATATAAATATGCGGTAATAATTTTTTCATTTCATTTCTCCTCATTAATTATCTAGTTTTATCAATTTCTTTGGTTAATTTTCAAAATTATGTAAATACTAATGCACAAAATCAGTATATCCAAATAAATTAAGTATTGTACAATATGCTAAGTTATTTTATAATTTAGATAAATTTAGGACGAAAAGGAGGTGTAGGAAAGATGTTACGTTTTCAAATGGTGTGCGCGCAAATGGTAGAATTTTTATATTTTTGTCGTGCGAAATTTGCGTTTTTAACTGTTAACGGGATACGTGTGTCCTTTTTTAACAAATTATCAACTCAAATAAAGAAACGTACTCTTTCCTACGACTTCATAAAATAAGTTAAATGTGTGATCGCACTTTAATGAATCATTATTGAGAGCCATGGATGAGTTTATTGATCCATGGCTTTTTTCTATGGAATTTGTACGGTGAATAGAATGGAGAATCATAATGATTGCATGTAGTATAGAAAAAATTTCAAAAATGTTTGGTGGAAATACACTTTTTACAGATTTATCTTTTCAAATAAACCAAGGTAGTCGAGTGGGGCTAGTTGGTGCGAACGGTAGCGGAAAAACAAGTATATTTAAACTGTTAACAGGAATTGAAGCGCCAGATAGCGGGACTATTCATTTTAAGAAAGGATTAAAGGCCGGTTATTTAGCTCAAATCCCTTCTTTCCCAGAAGAAATGACAAGTCGTGATGTGTTATTAACAGTGTTTGAGGACCTAAGAAAAATTGAAAATAACATGAAACAACTAGAAATCGAGATGGCAAATATATCAGATGAACGTTCACTTAATCAATTGCTAAGTAACTATGGGGTATTACAAGAAAAATTTGCTTTAAATGGTGGATATGAAATGGAAGCAGAGCTTTCAAAGATTGTTAATGGTTTAGGGATTAATGATTTATTATCAAAGAAATTTGCTTCTTTAAGTGGAGGAGAAAAAACCAAGATTGGACTAGGAATTGTATTATTACAAAAACCTGATCTTTTATTGCTTGATGAACCAACAAATCACTTAGATTTATCTGCAATTGAGTGGTTAGGAGCATTTTTAAAAGAATATGAAGGTACGATTATGACAATTTCTCATGATCGTTACTTTTTAGACGAGGTTGTAACGAGTATTTTGGAATTGGAAGATGGAGAAATAACAGTTTACCATTCTAATTACTCACAATTCATTATTCAAAAAGAAGAGAGACTATTAAAAGAATTTCAAGCTTATGAAGAACAACAAAAGAAAATTCAAAAAATGAAAGAAACAATTAAACGGTTGAGAGAGTGGGCAAATCAGGCTAATCCACCTAATGCTGGACTGCATAGACGCGCAAGAAGTATGGAAAAAGCATTAGAAAGAATTGAAAGACTCAAACGCCCTATTTTACAAAAAAAGAAAATGGCATTTCAATTAGAAGAAGCTGGTAGAAGTGGTAAAGATGTTGTAATTGCTGAGAAATTATCAAAAGCATTTCAGGATAAGATATTGTTTAAGGATATTAATTTTTCTTTATATTTTGGAGAAAGAGCGGTTATTGTTGGTGATAATGGGACTGGAAAATCGACCTTATTAAAAATGATACTTGGTGAGGCTACAGTAGATGAAGGAAAACTGAGAATCGGAAGTAATGTCAAAATTGGTTACCTATCACAGCATTATGAGGCAATCAATTCAGAGCATACAGTACTTGAAGAGTTCAGAGAAGAAGTCCATGTTACAGAGGGAGAAGCTCGAAATATATTAGCAGGCTTTTTGTTTTATGGTTATATGGTTTACAGAAAAGTTGGCCAGCTAAGTGGAGGAGAGCGAATGAGACTAAGATTAGCTCAACTCATGTATCAGGATATTAATTTATTAGTAGTGGATGAACCAACAAATCATCTGGATATTGAATCAAGAGAAGTGTTAGAAGATGCACTTGAAAAATTTAAAGGTACAATTTTATCTGTTTCTCATGATCGTTACTTTATTAATAAGTTATTTTCTAAGATTTATTGGTTAGCTGATGGCGCGATCCATGAATTTATTGAAGACTATCAGCATGCAAAAGAAAAAATGAGTTTACGTAAAAATAAAAAAGAAAAATACCCAAAACCGATAGTACCTAAAGAAGTAAAACCAATTAAGAAAGAAAAACAAGGAAGTATTGATGATCTTGAAAAAGATATTGCATTATTTGAACAAAAAATAAGTGAGTTAAATAAATTAATGATGGAAGAAAGTAGTATTGATACACTACAAGAACTCCATGTGGAAAAAGAAAGATTAGAAGAAAAATGCCAGGAATTATATGTTCAATATGAAGCTTGGTGTGATTGACAATTGTAGACAACATGAAAATTTGAGTTAGATGACAATAGCAAAATACAAAGTACATGCTCATTACCAAAATTAAATCATAGGATATAAAGATTTAATTTCTAATTTAGGTGGTGAGCATATGAGCGACTATTTATATGAACGATATCCTAGCCCACCAGGTCAGGGACACGGTGGACCTGTAAGTGGACATGGCGGACATGGAGGTGGACACGGCGGACATGGAGGTGGACACGGTGGACATGGAGGTGGACACGGTGGACATGGAGGTGGACACGGCGGTCACGGAGGTGGACACGGTGGACATGGAGGTGGACACGGTGGTCACGGAGGTGGACACGGTGGACACGGCGGCGGACACGGACATGGTGGACATGGATATCCGTGGCCAGGACCTGGAGGTTATTGGTCAGGTGGATTTTACATCTTCCAAGGTAGAAGATGGTACTTTATACCTGGATTTGGTTGGGTTTTTGTATAATTGAAAACTATAAAAGCTGATTAATATAAATTATATTAATCAGCTTTTTATTATTTTTGTTCACTTAATAACAACTATAATGGAAATTCAGGCTACCAAATTTTAATCAATAAATTATACATATGTTTAGTATGTAGATATGTTAAACTTGTAATATATTAGAAAAGCTTATTGCCTCTATTTTTCAGACGGGATAAGTAATGAGGTGTCAATGTGATAGGGAAAAAAGTCTCTCAAGGGACTGTAAATAAATCAGTTCTTGATCAATATAAAGAAATTTATTCAATGTATCATCACGCAACAAGATTAATTAAAGAAGATAACTTAGATAGTGCTGAACTCATTTTACAAGAAATTTTTAATGCTCATAAAGACTTACAAGTACCAATTGAAATGTATAAAACATATATACTATTGCTACTAACGAATAAGAAAGAAAAACAAGCACGCCTATTTCTTTCAAATGCTCCAGATGAGATAAAATATGCAGGTGAGATTTTACAAATTCAACAAAAGTATCAATTAGTTGTTGCAGAAAAAGTTCAAAAACAAAGAAATTATATGTCTAAAAAAATGATATATTCTTTAATGAGTATTTTGATCCTTTGTATGATTGGAATTGGTTTGAAAAAATTTGATATTTTAAACCGTCCAGAAAAAGCAAGTAAAGATGTGAATGTATTAAAGGCACAAATAAAGGATTTAGAAGATAAAAATAAAACAATGGAAATGCAGGTTAATGAGGCAAATAAAAAGTTGACGGAAGCCTCAGCTTCTAAACAAACTAATCAACAGGAAAATCAATCAGAACTAGAAAACTCTAAAACAAATTCTTTAAAGCCAGACACAGTAGTGAAAGAATCTGTAGAATCTTATGAAAAAGGTTTTAAACATTTTCAGAATAAAAACTATAAGCAAGCTATAGAACAATTAAAATTAAGTTATACCTTAGATTCTACTAATTACAGTAGTGATGACGCTCTATACTATTTAATTTTATCTGAACAAAGAATGAATAAAAAGACGAATGTGAGACCTGATATTTCAGAATTTGTTAACCAGAAAAATGAGTTTTTTAAAAAGTCACCGTATTATGATGATGTCATTTTAATGCAAGCTAGGTGGTTCATAACTGATGGGAAGAATAAAGAAGCTGAGAAACTTCTAACTGAAATTGTGAGCAAATATAAAAAAGAATGGACTGCAAATACCGCAGCCAGATTATTAAAATCACTTAATAAATAAATACCATCACCTCTTAGAGAATATAGTATCTCTAATGGGTGATGGTATTTTTGGTTTTTCCTATAAGATTACTGTATATAAATTCCTGGAGTGGAAATCAGCTAATCTTGTAATAAACAACGCAAGGATACGAAAAAAATTAATTTTTTTCTACACCGAATACAATTCCACTTTGATTACGAGCAGTTTCTGTAATTGTTAATACGATCGAGCTCATCTCTTTTAAACGGTTGTAATCTTCAACTAGATGATCTTGAATGATCTTTGTTATATTTTGTATTTCATACAGCATATCATTCTTTACTTGAGATACTTCTAATGATGTTGTTTCTTGTGTTTTATTGTTAATCAGTGTGATCTTAGAAATTGGTGAAGGTTTATCGAGTACGAATGTGCCAACTTCGCCAGTGATCTCACTTTGAATATAGGATTGAGAAATTTTAGAGCATTGAATACTACAAATGAAATCCTTATAATTCAACACTAAAGTTCCACTACCATCAATACCATTTCTCAATTTTACAGGAGTATAATCCACACTAGTAGGTTGGCCGAATAATCCAATCGCTACATAAAGAGGATATACACCAAGATCTACTAGTGCTCCACCAGAAAATTCAGGTGAAAATACATTTGGATTTTCTCCTCTTAAGAATGAATCGTAACGAGATGAATATTGTAGATAATGAAGATTAGCACTTCTAATCTGACCTATTTTATCTAGATTATCTTTTAATACTGTGAAGTTTGGAGAATGGTAGTTTCGAATTGCTTCGAATAAATATACGCCATTTTCTTCAGCAACTTGGTAGGCATGATCTAATTCATTTGTTGTCGAGAAAATTGGTTTTTCACAGATAACATGTTTTTTATTTTTTAAAAACATGATTGTTTGTTCGTAATGTAATGAATTAGGAGATGCAATATAGACTACTTCAATCTTTGTACTTTTTGCCATTTCCTCTATATTTGTAAAGTATGTACTTGCTTCATGTTTCTTTGCAAATGCTTGTGCAGAGTCTTCATTTCTTGAATAAACAGCTGCTAAAGTAAGAAGCTTACTATCTTTTGATGCCTCAATAAAACTTTCTGTAATCCAGCTTGTACCAATGGTTCCTAACTTCATTAAACTCAACTCCTAAACAGGTTGTTAACTCTATCTTTACAATCCTAATCGAAACATATGATAAAATAAAGTAAAATACATCAAAGGAAGTGATAATGTATGAGGAAAATTTGTGTGTATGCAGGTTCTAATCTTGGAAACAGAGACACTTATCGTTTAGAAGCAAAAAAACTAGGTAGAATATTTGCTAAAAAAAATATAGATTTAATATATGGTGGATCAAAGTTAGGGATTATGGCAGAGATTGCAAACGAAGTTCTTAAACAAGGTGGAAATGCGATCGGAATTATGCCAAGCGGATTATTCAAGGGTGAAATCGCACATCAAGGTTTATCTGAATTTATTGAAACTGAATCTATGCACGAACGTAAAGCATTAATGAATGAATTATCAGATGGATTTATTGCTTTACCGGGTGGAATTGGTACGTTTGATGAGCTATTTGAAATCATCTGTTGGGCACAAATTGGTATTCATAATAAGCCAATTGGATTATTAAATGTAGATGAATTTTTTACGCCAGTTTTAAATTTATTAAACCATGCGGTTAAAGAAGGATTCATGAATGAAAATACATTATCATTGTTCGTCGTATCTGATGATGCAGCAGAATTAATAAACTTAATGGAAAATTTCACTGCACCTGTAATGCAAAATAAATGGAAGCAATTAGACGGTAAATAATCGATTATACAAAAATGGCTCATTGAGTAAGAGGTTTATTCTCTTCCCAATGGGCCATTTAGTTTTCGTTCTTTTCAGTTCTATTTTTATTTTTAAACCATTTTGCTGGATTGAACTTCTTTCGATAAGCAGCCATGGCCTCTTTGCCAACTAATATTCCACCAATCCAAAACATAACTTCACCAAGAATAACTAGGATTGGAATGAGACCAGCTTTTACACCGCCAGAAACAGGTAAAAATGGTAACGCGAATATTAATAAGTAAGGAATAAATGAACCAAATACTAAGTAATATGGTATTCTTTTCATAAAGTTCTCCTTTCAATTCCATCTTGAGGATAGCATTATTTAAGTAGAATTGAAAGAGAAGAATTGTTTTTACTACTGATCATTACATGTATGAATGTGCTGATGATAAATTGTAGGAGGAAGTCAAAATGAAACATGAAGTTGTTCTTGAACTTTGTCATGTAAAAAAAACAATTAAGAATAAAGAAATTATAAAGGACATTAGCTTTGAGTTATGTAAGGGTGAGGTTTTAGGATTACTAGGTCCGAATGGATCTGGTAAAACAACGACAATGCGTATGATCGTTGGATTAATGAGCTTATCTGATGGAGAGATTTACATCAAGGGGAATTCCATTAACCAAAACTTTAGTGAGTCTATAAAACATGTTGGTGCAATGATTGAAACACCAGCCTTTTATCCATTCTATAGTGGGTTTAAAAATTTAATGTATTTTTCACGTATGCTTGAAGGCGTAACAAAGGATCGAGTGTTGGAAGTGATCGATTTACTAGGACTTTCTAGTGCGATTCATAAAAAGTTTTCAACGTATTCGTTAGGAATGAAGCAAAGGTTAGGGATAGCTCAAGCATTGTTACATAATCCAGCTATCTTAATTTTGGACGAGCCTACGAATGGTTTGGATCCAGCTGGAGTAAGAGAAATACGTGATTATTTAAAAAGAATAGCAGAAGTTGAAGATACTGCGATCCTGTTATCTAGTCATTTACTTTCGGAAATTGAATTAATTTGTGATCGGGCAATCATTATCCAAAATGGACAATTCGTTGAAGCAATCGATATGAATGAAAAAGCAAATGGGAGACTAGTAATCGAGATTATCGTTAATCAAACAAATGATATAGAAACAGTATTACAGCAAAAAGATTACAAATTTGAAATCATTAACGAGCGTACGATTATTTTTGAAATTGATGAAGAAAAAATCCCTAGTTTAAATAAAGAGTTAGTATTGGGAGGAATAGAAGTATTCTATATTTCACGGAAAAAAGAAAGTTTAGAGGACTTGTTCATTCAATTGACAGGAGGGAATGTCATTGAGTAATTTTATTCGTTTAATTGGCAATGAATGTCGTAAAATTTTTGTTCAAAAGTCATTTATCATATCCTTAGTGATCTTATTAATTCCAATCATCGTACTTGGAAGATGGGAATTTGTTGGAAAGGAATTAGGGGCTTCTAAAGAGGCTGATTGGAAAGAAGAAATAAGGATAGATAATGAAAATATTGAAAAGGAACTAAAATCTGCAGATATCTCAGAACCTGCCGACCAGCAACTAGAGAAACTAGCGATAAATAATTATCGCCTTCAACATAATATCTCACATTATGAACAACATTCAGTAATAGACTTTATGAATAAAGGTGCGTCTATCACAAATTTTATCGGTATTCTATTACTATATTTTGCAAGTAATATGATGTCAAAAGAGCATCAATGGAAAACAATTAATTTCCTATTAGTTAAACCTTCGACAAGAAGAATGATCTATTATGCGAAATTTACAACTCTTTCATTATTGTATTTCATTTTTTCATTAGCAATCCTAATTTACTCCTTTGTAATTGGATGCGTTATAAATGGTTTTGATTTTAGCGCACAACCAGTTTTAACTTACGCTAATAATCATGTAATAGAACAAAGCGTTCTTACGAGTCTAGTATATAATTATTTAATAAACTTATTACCTTTCCTACTATTCGTATCAATTGCTTATTTCTTATCAACAATTTTAAAATCGAGTAGTATTTCTTTACTAATTAGTATCGTGTTATTTGCAACATCAGATCCTATCGCAGCACTATTAAGCTCAAAAAGCTGGTCGAAGTATTTACCATTTATGCACACAGATTTAACCGTGTATGCGCAAGGCATTAATATCGTAAATGACATGCATATAGGATTTTCAATATTTATGTTACTACTCTATACGGCACTGTTTCTCGTTAGTGCGGGTGAGGTGTTTAAAAAGAGAGATGTGGTGTAATTAAAAACAGAGAGTTCGGTTAAAGGGTAAGAAATATTACTAGATAAATAAGTAGAGGACCAAATCGCATATGATTTGGTCCTCTTTATTTTTATTTTAAAATCAACCTTTAAGTGTATTTGATACCTAAGTTTTGAAAAAAAGAAATAGGGGCTATCCGAAGTATAGTAAATAGATCTTCACATTTTAAGAGAATAGCTATTTAAAAATTGTAGTAAGAAAGGTTCTCTTAGAGACCTCTGATTAATACATAATAATTGGAACGGAGGGTGCTCGACTCCTATGGGAGATGCGGGACAGCTGAGACCCCACAGGCGTGAATACGCCGAGGAGGCTCAGCGCACGCCCCATGGAAAGCGAGCTCCTGGAGTGGAAATTAGACATTCTATTTTTAAACATCACACCTCGAAAGCTTTCATTTTAAGACTCCTGTTTTAACATTCCGTATAGGAATAAGTTCATAATTTCATCGATTACTTCTTTTTGCTGAATGTATTGAGATGTAGTCGCATCCATATTCATAAAGGCCTGACTAAGCACTTGAATATAAATTTGCAGGGTTTTCGGACTGAATTCATTTCGAATGACACCTAATGTTCGCCCTTCATCGATTAGTCCAAGTAATAACTTAAAAGATTTGTTCATCGAAAAGTCTAATACAATGGCATGAAGCTCTTCATCCTTTTGAATTAGGGACGTAAATGTTTCGAGATTGACAATATCTATTCCATCTTTCTTTCTTAGTAGCATCTCTTTTATCTTTTCTTCAAAGGCTATATCGCTTGAAAGAAGCTTTTTATATTCTTCATATTGCTGGTCCATTAATCTTAGAAATGCCGCTTTTAGCAATGCTTCCTTACTTCCATAATAGTTATAAATCGTTACCTGAGATACGTTTGCCAATTTTGCAATATCCATAATCTTTATATCATTGATTGGTAAAGATAATAATTTTATTGTACTCAGTTCAATATTTTCCATTTTTAGTTGTGTTCTTTTTTGATAGCCGTCCAAAATGTTTACCTCCAATTATAACTATTACTATTGTATCATGTTTTGAAATATTCTATAAAAAATATTTCAAAAAGTATTCTCATTTTAGAAAAAGAGGTATATACTGATTTTGTAATATTAAGTGTTAAATATTACAAAACTATGCGGGAGGCGCAACAATGTATGCGATTGAAATTAACAATCTAACCAAAGTTTACGGGAATTCAAGAGGGATTACGGATATTAGTTTTTCCATAGAAGAGGGAGAAATATTTGGATTTATTGGCCCAAATGGTGCTGGGAAGTCAACTACAATTCGAACATTACTGTCCCTAATATACCCAACGAGTGGTAGTGCTAAAATCTTTGGGAAGGATTGTATTGAGTTTGCCCCAGAAATAAAAAAAGAAATCGGATATTTACCGTCGGAAGTTTTTTATTATGACAATATGAAGGTAATTGACCTATTAAAATATTCAGCTAGCTTTTATAAAAAAGACTGCACGAAAAGAATTAAAGAATTAGCGGAGATAATGGATCTAGACTTAACAAAGAAAATTGATGATCTATCTTTAGGGAATAAGAAAAAAGTAGGGATCGTTCAGGGACTTTTACATGAGCCTAAACTAATTATTTTAGATGAACCAACAAGCGGATTAGATCCACTCATGCAACAAAGATTTTTTGAGCTACTTGAGGTAGAAAATAAAAAAGGTGCGACGATTTTATTTTCATCTCATATTTTAAGTGAAGTTCAGCGATTGTGTAATCGAGTTGCTATTATTAAAGAAGGTAGAGTCGTAACGGTCGAAAAGATTAGTACATTAAAAGAAAACAATTATAAGCGTTTCAAAATGGAAACTGCTGATATAGTCGATCAGAATTTCTTTCAAATGATGGGCGTAAATAATCTTGAAGTGAAAGGTAAGGAAGTTAGCTTTTTATTCAAAGGAGATATAAATACAGTATTGAGAAAACTAGCTGAAATAGATATAAGAAATCTATGGATAGAGGAGCCGGATTTAGAGGAAATATTTATGCATTATTATGAAAAGGAGAACGAATAAGCTATGAATATATTTTTACATGAATTAAAGGCTTATCGGAAATCCACGATTATTTGGACCAGTTCTTTAATGGGGATTGTCATCTTCTTTTTATTAATGTTTCCTGCAATTTCTAAAGATTACTTGGAATTTTCAAAAGTGTTGGAGGGATATCCTGAGGGGGTAAGAAAAGCTCTTGGACTTGAGCTTGAGAGTTTTGGATCTATTCTAGGTTTCTATTCTTATATCTTTTTATATATCTCCCTTTGTGGATCGATTCAAGCAATGGTATTAGGAACATCAATTGTTTCAAAGGAAATTCGTGAAAAGACAGCAGATTTTCTTTTAACAAAGCCAGTTACCCGCACGAAAGTATTAACGTCAAAACTATTAGCGGGAATCACTTCATTGGCTATTACGAATGTATTTTACTTCGCAACAGTTTATATAATGGCGGGGCAAGTTTCGGAAGCAGCTTTTAGTAGTAAACTATTATTTTTAGTATCAATCACTTTATTTTTTCTTCAATTCATATTTTTGACATTGGGTATTCTAATGTCAGTTATCTTTTCTAAAATAAAAGCAGTATTATCAGTTTCCCTAGGTACAGTATTCGCATTTTTTGTAATCGGCATGGTTGTTTCTAGTGATAGCAGTCAGGCTAAACGTTATTTATCACCTTTTAAATATTTTGATACAAAGTATATTATCGCTCATTCAAAGTTTGAATTAGCATATTTAATTGTTACGGTCGGAATCATACTTGTTTCAATCATTGTTAGTTATCTCATTTATACGAAAAAAGATGTACACGCGGTATAAATGATCTTAAAAGGAAGGGTAGACATGAATATATTTCTTAGAGAAATGAAGGCTTATCGAAAATCTATTATCTTTTGGAGTATTGGTATTATTTTCTTATTGGCGAGTGGGATGGCAAAATATAAGGCTACAGCGGCTAATGGTGAAATAAATGAATTGTTTGCCGAAATGCCAAAATCATTTCAAGCAATTGTAGGTTCGGGTGCATTTGATTTATCAAAAGCAAGTGGTTATTTTGGATTACTAGTACTCTATTTATTTTTAATGGCAACGATTCACGCGGCGATGCTAGGAGCTAGTATCATTGCAAAAGAAGAACGAGATAAAACAGCAGAATTTATATTTGTAAAACCGATTTCTAGAACCAGTGTTATATTGTATAAATTGTTAAGTGCTCTAATGAATGTATTGATCTTTAATGTTGTTTCTTGGATTTCAAGTGTGCTGTTTGTTGGGAAATATAGTAATGGTGAACAAGTGAATGGGGATATTGCCATCGTAATGGTTGGAATGTTTATTTTACAATTATTATTTTTAGTCATCGGCACTGCGATTGCAGCAGTAAGTAAAAATACTAAAAAGGCAGCCTCATACTCTACAGGAATTCTTTTATTAACATTTATTTTATCGATTGCAATTGACTTGAATGAAAAAATAGACAGTTTGAAATACCTGTCACCATTTAAATATTTTGAAGCGAAAAATATTATGTATGGTGGGGGATTTGATATAGCATTTGTTACAATTTCATTTGTTTTGATCATTGCATTAACTTTTGTCACATTCTTATTTTATAATAAGCGCGATTTACATGTGTAAGATGGTCTGTTAACAAATAATATTTTGTATGAAGTTGTCTAGAACTATTGTGAACACACAAAGAGTTCTAGACACTTATTTTTTTATTAGAAATTATATTCAGAAAATATTGACATCAGTTATCAAACTACAATACCTTTAGTATATAAGGCATTTAATTGTTAGGAGGTAAAGAGGATGTTTCAAGCAACAAAAGAATTCGCTGAGATTCTAGATCAAAAAGATTCTTTAGCTAACTATCGTAATGAATTTTATCTACAACCTAATACAATTTACTTAGATGGAAATTCTCTTGGACTTCTTTCAAGAAGAGCAGAGCAAAGTTTGCTAGATTTACTAGCTTCTTGGAAAACATTAGCCATCGATGGCTGGATGCAAGGGGAGCACCCTTGGTATTATTTTGCAGAAAAACTAGGTGCTTTAAGTGGACCTTTAGTTGGAGCAAAAGAAGATGAAGTAATCGTAACAGGTTCTACGACTACAAATCTACATCAGTTGATTGCAACTTTTTATCAACCAAATGGGAATAAAACGAAAATATTAGCTGATGAATTAAATTTTCCATCTGATATTTATGCGATTCAAAGTCAATTAAAGTTAAAAGGTTTCGATCCGGAAACACACTTAATTCAAGTGAAGAGCCGTGATGGAAGAACAATTAATGAAGAAGATATTATCAATGAGATGACTGAAGAAGTGGCGTTAATCATTTTGCCAACGGTTTTATATCGAAGTGGTCAATTGCTGGATATAGAGCGCTTAACAAAAGCAGCACATGACCGTGGAATATTGATTGGTTTTGATGGCTGTCATTCAGTTGGAGCAATCCCACATCAGTTTCATGATTGGGATGTAGATTTTGCATATTGGTGTAATTATAAATATTTAAACAGTGGCCCAGGTGGGGTTGGCAGTTTATTTGTACATGAAAAACATTTAGGTAAAATGCCTGGATTGACGGGTTGGTTTGGTTCAGATAAGGAAAAGCAGTTTGATATGAAACATGAGTTTTCACCTTCTCAAACAGCTGGCGCTTATCAAATTGGAACACCACATATATTAAGTATGGCGCCTTTAGCTGGTTCACTTGAACTATTTAATGAAGTGACAATTGAAAGAGTTCGAGAAAAATCATTGCAAAGTACAGCATATTTAATGGACTTAATTAACGAAGAATTAAGTGAGTTTGAATTTACGATTGGAAATCCACTCGATGATGTTTCTCGTGGTGGTCACGTTTGTCTTGAGCATGAGGACGCAGCAAGAATTTGTAAAGCATTAAAATTGAACGGAATTGTTCCAGATTTTCGTGCACCAAATGTTATTAGACTAGCTCCAATTGCATTTTATACTTCTTATGTTGATATTTGGAATAGTGTACAAATTTTAAAGAAAATTATGGTGGAAAAGCAATATGAACAATTCCAAAATGAACGAGAAATTATTGCTTAGGAGTTGTATGAAATGTCTTTAATTGATATCTCAAGAAGATTACAAAACGGAATGCCTGTATGGCCGGGTGATACTAATTTCTCATTTGAACTGAGCTGGACTAAAGAGGAAAGTGGTTCAGTAAATGTTGGTAAATTAACATTAAGTACACATACAGGAACACATATCGATGCGCCTTTTCATTTTGATGAAAATGGAAAAAAGGTAATCGACCTAGATCCAAATCTTTATGTAGGTGAAGCGAGAGTTATTGAATTACTAGATGTTGAAAGTATTAAAAAAGTAGATTTAGAGGCATTTTCATTGAATGGGGTAAAACGTTTATTAATTAAAACAAATTCATGGAAAAATGATAACGCTTTCCCAGAGAGAATACCTCATATCGAAAAAGATGTAGCAGAATTTTTAAAAGAAAATGGAATTAAATTATTAGGGATAGATGTACCATCAGTAGATCCGCTTGATAGTAAGGAATTAGTTGCACATCATGCGCTACATGAAAATGGAATCCATATATTAGAGTCGATTGACTTACGAAGTGTTAGTGAAGGTGATTATGAGCTTATTGCTTTACCTTTACCATTAACCGATGCAGATGGAAGTCCAGTTCGTGCAGTTTTACGTAAATATGTTTAGGGGGATATGAAAATGACACAAGAGCAAAAGAAACTAACTGATTATGAGAAATATATCCGAACAGAAGAGTTATTAAGTTTACAAAAACCAGATGCTGAATTATTTTGTCCTGATGAACTAACATTTCAAACAATCCATCAAATTGCTGAGTTGCACTTTAAATTAATCATTCAATCAATTCATGCTGCAGATCAACATATGCGTGCAAAGGAAGTAACTAGAGCGATCCATCATCTTGGTCGAATTAATAATCACCTAAAACATTTACCGGCAGTTTTTGATATGGTGAAGGCTGTAAGTCCAAGTGATTACCATATTATTCGTCTAGCATTAGGCAGAGGTAGCGGTCAGGATTCACCTGGATTTAATGAAATCTTAAAATTGGGACCAACGCTTTGGCAGCCTTTTGTA
>Ga0209676_1000918_pt1 | contig 36677 bp, 32 predicted proteins | sample AraplaCvi_mLB_r2_FD_184282 | JGI IMG/M metagenome (GOLD analysis project Ga0209676, IMG submission 184282) | Arabidopsis root microbial communities from North Carolina, USA - plate scrape MF_Cvi_mLB_r2 (SPAdes) (version 2) | ecosystem: Host-associated > Plants > Roots > Endosphere | place: USA... | reverse complement strand
CATGGAAGGCGGCCAGCAACTGAGCGCGGATCACCAGGTCGAGATGGCGCGTGTTGTGGCGAGCGGCATGCCAATGCCGGCGGCAGAATCGGTCAGAGCCTCGATTTCGATGTAGGGCCGCTCCGACTCGACCTTGCCGAATATCGCGGCAAAGGGAACATCGGCGGCATCCCGGCCGGTGCCGATGCGCAGCAGGCCGGTCGGAATGGAAACCCCCGACGGATCGAGCAAATACCAGCCGTCCGAGAGATATACCTCGACCACAGCATGGAAATCGGGTGGACCCATCGCCGGATCCGCGCCATAGTCCAGGCTGCTGGAAATACGGGCCGGGATGCTCAGCGCGCGACAGATGGCGATCATCAAATGAGCGAAATCCCGGCACACCCCCGTACGCTCCACGAGCGTATCGATCGCCGACGTCCGCTCGTTGGTCGACCGCGAAAGAAAGCGCACATGGTTGCGCACCCACTCCCGTATCGCATACACGCGCGGGTAGCCCTGCCTCATGCCGCCAAACTCGCGCATCGCAAATTCCATCATGCGGTCAGATTCGCAATAACGGCTCGGGGCCAGGTAGGGCAGCGCTTCAAAAGGCAGGTCGGCGACCGCGACCTGCGATAGCGTTTCGCCATCATCGAGACGATGGTCGATCTCCACCACGGCCTCATACCGAATTCCCAAGCAGCCCTTGTTCGCCCGAATGCGCAGCATACGGTTGCACAGGACGGGGTCGGTGTAGCGTGTGGCGAGTATCTCTGGCGAGATCACGAGGTGTTCGGAGACTATCGACTGCCGGCATGTCCTCGCCGCTTCGATGCACAAAAGGAAGTCGGCCGTGGAATCCGCGATCTCGTAGGACAGGTTCACCAAGCATCGGATGCGGTTCATAGTCGACCTTCCGTTCCAGGCGGGAGCGTAGAGCGTCCGCCCCGAGCGTATCGAGACGGCGATAACAGTGTACCGCTACCTTGCCTTCCTCCGCGCTTTGGTCTTGCGGAACTTCTTGATCGGCAGTTATCTCGCGCCAGAGCAGGAGCGATCACTTGCGAGAGACACGCAACTTGCGGACAGGCGTCCAGAGGCGTTGGCGCGGATGAGAACGGTGTGAACGCGAGACTGGGGGCAATTGCGCACTGTCGCTTCGATCGGCTGCTATCGGTCGGCCGCTGAGAGGCCTGTGAGCACTACGTTGCTTGCTGTCCAACGATGACGTCGATGGCCGCTCGCCCCGCCAACTCCGCCACGAGATGAGCCCAACGCCGGGAATACGGCCCACCGAAAACCTTGATGCGCTGACCCCATGCGGCAATGCCTGTAGAGCGCAAGGGACCTTCCACCTGGAACCACACATCGAACATGTCTTTCGATGACATTTCGAGGGCGGCATGAATATGGAATCCGCGGTACTCTGTTATTCGCTCCATATGCCCTCTTCGCATCGGACGGCAAGCCGCCGCCACGACTGTGGCGGCGCTGACTTCATGAGGACGGCATGGCCGCTGCAGAATTAGCGACCGCCTTGGCCGCCCTGCTGTCCTTGCTGACTCCCGCCTTCCTGGCCGGCCTGTTGGTTCCCTTTTTGCCTTTCTTGGTCGCTCTGTTGGCCGCTTTGGCCGCCCTGTTGTTCGCGTTGCCCGCCGCGCTGATCCTGGTCACCTGACTGACCGCCCTGCCGACGTTCCTGATCGCCCTGTGGCCCCCCTTGTTGGCCACCTTGTTGAGACTGTTGCTCATTGGGCTGTTGCTGGCCCTGTCCTGGTTGCTGTTGCGGTTGCTGTCCCATGTTCAACTCCGATCGCGGCTGAATTGCCACCTTCTCCTAGTGCAAGCGCCGTACCAGCGAACCACTGTCATCGCCGACGGGGTCCTCCAGGGACATGACGTGTCGGCCGGAGGCGTCCGGGAACAGGGAATACCGGCAGTGCTGGGCGGGGCAACCACCTTCCTGACTGCGCTCGCGTGGAACGCGCCTGATATACAAAACCCGTCAAAATTACCGAAAGGTCTCCCCCGCCCTAGGGACGACTGCCCCTCCTTGATATTGCCGCAGCAGTTGGATACGAAGCTCCAACCCATTGAGGGTCGCGGCGAGCAGGGCGAGTTGCGCGATGGCTGCGGCGGCATCAACGCCGTCTCGGCGGCATGCGGTGACAGCGGCTTTCTGCCTAGCAAGGTGCGCCCTAAGTTCCTGGAGCCGCCGATCGTGCCTCGCCCCCGTCAGACAGTTGCGTAGCGACCGGACCCGGTTTCCAGCCAAAGATTGCGCTTGATCTGCACCAGATCCGAATAGCTGCGGCGCAAATGGCGCAGCACCTGCGGGCTCAGGGCAGCGTCGCCGCCCTCCCGGCGCGCCTCACGCACCCGCCCGACCTGCTGGCGGATGCGCTGCCGCGAGGCGGCCAGCTTCGTGTCCAGATGCGTCACGCGGGCCCTGACTGCCCGTAGACGTCTTGCTCGCATTGCATGTCTCCACCACGGTACGGCGTTTGGTTATAGGGCGATGGTGGTTGGCGGATCGGTCCGGAAAGGTTGGATACTGGACACCCCTGCCGCCCCGACGCATGGCGAATGCCACCTGTTGCCGGCCGTGGCACCTCGAACCCCGATCAGATGTCCCCGAGCCAGCCGTCCGCCGCAATCCGCGCGCGCCGCACGGACGCGTCCTCGGCCGCGCGCTGGGTGCCATACCCCGATAACGACGAATAAGGCCCGCACAGGCGCACCCGGCTCTCATTCTCGACTATCACCTCGTAGTCCCACTCCTCCCTGCCCTCCGGCGGGATGAGCGGGAACACGAACAGGTCAAGCACGAGTCCGCGATAGGGCTGGCGGGTGTGGCCAGAGGGATCGTTCAAGTTTTGCCCCGGTGAGCCACCAGGGTGCGCGTACCAATGTGGCACGCATCAAAACATCCGAGTGGTGAGACCCATGCTACGCGTGCCGGCGCGCATGCCTGTCCGTGTTTGGCTGATTCGACCGCGGTGCGGTCGTCGCCCACCGCCCGGCACCCTCAAGAAAAAGGCCCGACGCCGGGAAGGGTCGGGCCGAGCAGCTCTCCATCCGCGGAAGGCGCGAATCCCCCCGCTCGCTTCAAGCATAGGCAACGGGGTCACGACCCGGCATCGACCGGATGGGGGAACGGGGTCGGCGCGCCTCATCCGTTTAATGGGCCGAAATTGCCGCCGGTCGCCCCCGCCTCCCCTATGATGGATGTAGCCACCGCCCCTTGGCGGTGCGCTTTAGGGCGACCCGCCACCTGGAAATGGTTGCGGGTCTTTTTCTGTCCCTGCGGGCGGTGACGTCACCGGCGACGTCATCGCCCCCGCCTCCAGCCGGGACCATGCACATCCGCCTGTTGCGTAGCGGCGACCGCGCGCTGTTCCTGTACGCGGTCGCGAGCCTGAACAGTTGCCCAGCCCCGTGCAGGCGTGGCTGGGCCCGGTGTCCACCGAGACCGTGGCCGACCTTACGCTGCCCCCCTGCTCGGTCTCGACCGGTCGATGGTGCTCGAGGCGCTGCGGGACACCGGGTATTGAGCCGTCGATCTGGACGGCATCGTGACGGGGTTCGGCACGGCGGCGGTGGAGGTCGCCGCGCGCAGGAACGCGGCCGGCAGTGCTACGGAATTGCTACGCGACAAGGGGAAACTACCCGGTAACCCGCGGCGTTAAGCCAAAATGAGGCTTCGCACCAGTCCCTCATTGACCAGATTACGCCCTACTTCAGTCATACGGTTTAACGAATTGAACGGCTCCGATGGGTCGGCAGTTGCCTCTGGAACTGGCACGCCCCCACCCAGGTAGGCCGACGACCGGCTCCGGCCGAGGCTGTGTGAAAACGTCTCGATCACCTAGACTGAGTCAACGCATTCAGATTGGGGGATCGGATGAAGCGATTCATAGAGGGAGAAGATAGGAAGCAAGCCACACTGCTTCCAGAATGCCTCGATGACTTCATCGCCGAGGACAATCCAGCCAGGATCATCGACGCTTTTGTTGAGGAACTAGAACTAGAATCGCTCGGCTTCGAAGGGGCGATTCCTTCGACCACGGGTCGCCCCTCGTACCATCCAGCGGTTCTGTTGAAGATATACATCTACGGCTACCTCAACCGTGTCCAATCCAGTCGTCGACTGGAGCGCGAATGCCAACGCAATATAGAGCTGATGTGGCTGACCGGTCGACTGGCGCCGGACTTCAAGACCATTGCAGACTTCCGCAGGGATAACGGTACAGGCATCCGAAACGTCTGCCGTCGTTTCATTGTTCTGTGCCGCGATCTCAAGTTGTTCTCACAGGCACTGGTCGCGATTGACCGTAGCAAGTTCAAGGCGGTCAATACCCGGGACCGAAACTTCACAGCCGGCAAGGTCGATAAGCGCCAACAGCAGATCGAGGAAAGCGTCCAACGGTATCTCAGTGCGCTGGAAACTGCTGATCGCACCCAGTCGGAGGATATGCAGCTAAAGACCGATCGACTACAGGAGAAGATCGCACAGCTTCGGGAGCAGATGCACCGGCTTGACCAGATAAAAGACGAGCTCAAGGTGGTGCCTGATGGCCAGATATCGATGACGGATGCCGACGCGCGTTCGATGGCAACCAGTGGTAAGGGTTCGGGAATCGTCGGCTACAACGTGCAAATGGCCGTGGATGCGAAGCACCACCTGATCGTTGCTCATGAAGTCACCAATATCGGCAATGACCGCGCACAGCTCAGCTCGATGGCCCGTGCCGCTCGCGACGCCATGGAAAAGCCTCGGCTTAAGGTTGTCGCAGATCGCGGCTACTTCAGTGCACAACAAATCAAAGCGTGTGCGGATGCTGGCATCGCGGCCATCTTGCCCAAGCCAACCACATCCGGCGCAAAGGCTGAAGGTCGATTCGATAGATCTGACTTCATCTACATCGCCCGCGACGACGAGTATCAGTGTCCTGCCGGAGAACGGGCAATCTACCGCTTCACAAGAGAAGAGCATGGCCCGCAGATACGCCGCTACTGGAGTAGTGCTTGTCCTCAATGTGCGATGAAGGCGCAATGCACGCCAAGCCCTTACCGACGTATCTCGCGGTGGGAGCATGAAGCTGTGCTCGAGGCCGTGCAGCACCGGCTCGACAGAACCCCTGACGCGATGAAGATCCGAAGGCGCACTGTCGAGCATGTCTTCGGTACCTTCAAGCATTGGATGGGCTATACGCACTTCCTAACACGAAGGCTTCCCAATGTCGGTACTGAGATGAGCCTGCTCGTACTGGCCTACAACTTGAAGCGCGTGCTCCGCATTCTTGGATATGCGAAAACGATGAAGGCAATGAGCCTGGTGGGGGCGTAAGCTCCCTTTTGGAGGAGAAAATCCGCCCCAAATGCGGCTCTCCAAGCCGCTCGCCAAAATTGCGCGATCCGTCACGCTCCCCAGCCCCATCGTCTGATATCGCCGTTTGAACGAATATGGACACCTACAAGGAGGTGCTATGCAGTTCCAGCGGCGTTTCCACACGGCCTCGGCCATTAGCGGTCATACGCCACAGCGCACTCAGAAGGCGTGAATTTGCCAAATACGTCGCCAAAATGTCACACCGCCGTTCTTGCGATGCGATCCACTTCATGGATTGCCTGCTACGCTTCGTGCATGGGAGATTGGAATAGAGAAAGAACGATGAATACAAGAAATCTGCCGGCATGGTTCGCAGGTGTCTTTCTAACTTGTCTGGCTGGATGTACGTTAGCGCCACGGGCCAGCGTGCCACCGACGCTGCCGGAAGCAATATCGCAATCCGACTCGCAGGATTTCCTCTTCCATGCGGAAAAAGTTGCTCGCGCCTTCAACATCGAGCTCACACGAATCAATCCACCGCCTGCCAATCTTGCAGCTCCAGGTCTTGACCCCCAGGCTTACCGCGCACGTTCATTAAATCCTGTGATGCGGGATAACATCTACTACTACGTGGTCCGTGACAATAGAGTCCACGTCACGCGCGCGGCATTTTCTTTTCAACTGACAGGCGAATCCTGTGTGCGCGAAATGGACGTGTTTTCGGCCGCAAAGGGCTTCTCGCTCTACCGTGGGTCGCCTTACGCTCCCGGCCGACACTGGAATCGCAAGACAGGACAAGCGGAGATGCTTCTCATATTCGACGTTACCAGCGGTTGCCTTTCGTCGGTGCAGATGTTCGACGAGGCTAGTTCAGCCTGACGTCGTTACAGTGGCAAGAACACATCGCACAGTGATCCGCGTAGTGCGAAATGGGCGCGAACACCCTCTGGTCCCGTGCGAATGGCCGCTACCGGTAAATCCGATGGACCGTAATGGGTCGGTAGTTGCCTCTGGCGCCAAGAAGCCCGTGTTCGGATAGGCCAAGGGCGGAGACTGGCCATCTACGGACGCTTGCCCACACCATTGCGTAGACATTTCGACGTCAGCTTCCCTACCGACAGCGGGGAGCAGTCATGAGAAAGGGGCGAGGGCGTGCGACGGACTGTCGCTGCTTGAGGTAGCCGTACGCGGCCTAGCGCGCGCTTGGCGACCGACCAGGGTAAGGCCGTCAACGTGTGGTTGCGCCACCTTGGCCCGCTGGATCGCGCGTTCGCGCGTCACGAGGGCGAACGCTGCGAGCCGCGCTCGGATTGCCTCAGGCGCCTCGGCCTGCTTGCCGAGGCAGGGGTGGTGGCGGGCCCTTGCCTTCATAGTGGGACACCTTGGCGTAGGAACCCGACCATTCTGCCATCGACGTCGAAAGCTAGCCCAAAAGCGCAAGCTTTCCGCAGTTCGCGTCCGACGGAGTTGACGCATAATCTAGGCATCCCCGCGCTTAGCGCATCGACCCCGCAGCATCGATTCCTGCGCGCGTACTTGCGACGCCTCCTGCACTCGTCATCCGTCGATGTTGACGCCGCCGTACGCCCATTTCCGGGCAGCCCGCGCCGGTGCTGACGCTGCGGCAATCTGGTCAAACGCTTACAGAACAGATCCGTTCCGCGTCAACCGCCACGCCGAAGGGCTGGTTAAGCAAGGCCGGAACCTTATAGGCCCAATCGTAGAAGGATCGTTGCGTGCCCGGTCCGGCTTCAGACATTGTTAGCAGGTTGGCCTCGCAACCGCTGCGCCGCCGCCACGGCTGCGGTGCGTGTTTCCACCCCAAGCTTTTCGTAGATGTGTTCCAGGTGCTTGTTGACGGTACGCGGGCTCATGCCCAGTATCTCTGCAACGTCGCGATTGGTCTTGCCCCGCGCCACCCAGGCCATGACCTCGGCCTCGCGTGCTGTGAGCACCGGCCCGGCGCCACCCGGGGCGTCGGCATCGCCCGCTTCGCCGGCCCAGGTGGGCGCACCCAGTTCGACCACCATCCAGTCCGATGCACCCCCGGTCAGCCGGCGCAGCGACATGCCATCCAGCGTGATATGCGTGGTCAGCCTCAGCTGCCGCAGCGCGTCGTGCAGCGCCGACGGCAAGCCATTGCCCGGCACAGGTGCCGACCAACCCCGGTCGAGCCACACCTGCGTTGCGCTGGCGTTGCTCCACAACCAGCGGCCATCGAAGTCCGCAGCAAACATCGGCACCGTGCTGCCGAGCACGGCGTCGCGCGCGCTGCGCGCCAGCCGTGCCTTGCTGGCGTGGGACCGCACCCGCGCGACTACCTCTGCAATAGCCACGGGCTTGGTGACATAGTCGCAGGCCCCGACCTCGAACCCCCGCACGATATGCCCCGTATCGCCCAGCCCCGTCATGAAGATCACCGGCAGATCGGCGTGGCGGTCCATCAGCGCCTGGCAGGTGGCGAAGCCATCCATGCCGGGCATGTCGACGTCCAGCAACACGGCATCGGGGACGAAGAACGCCAGCGCATCGAGCGCGGCGTTGCCGCTCGATGCGGCATGCACCAGCATGGCCTCGTCGCCCAGCGCACGGGTCAGCATGCCGCGTGCGTCGGGGCTGTCGTCCACCACCAGCACACGCGTTTCCATGGCGCCAGCCAGACGACGGTTATCAGGATCGGGTTGCATGAAGCGCCTCCCCAAGTGAAGTGGTCAGGGCTGCAGCGTCGGTTCGCGCCAGGGTGAGCATCTGTCGTGCCCACTCGGCAACGGCGCCGCCGCCCTGCGCCAGTTCCGACAGATGCGCCTCGGCCGCGCGAAGACGGCCGGTCGCGCCCATCGCGAGCAGTTCGCGCAGGGTCTCATCATCGGGCTGTGCCGGCCGCGGGATCGATTGCACCGATTGCACCGATTGCGGCGTCGGCGCCGGTGCCAGCGCGCGGTGAACCATATCTATCAGCTCCGCCTCGCGTACAGGCTTGCTGACAAAGCCGAGGTAGCCGTGCAGCTGACGGGCCTCCTCGGTGTTTTCATGGGCGTTGGCGGACACGATGACCACCTGCGGCGCCGGCTGTTCCCGCCGAATCTCGCGACACAGATCCCAGCCCGATGCATCGGGCAGGTTTAGATCGAGCAGCACAAGCTGCGGGCGCCATGCACGCAGCACGGGCAGCACCTGCGCGCCCTCGCCCAACTCTCGCACCTCCAGGTCAAGCGGCGCCAGGAAGCCCCGCAGCACGGCGCGGTGCGCAGCCCGGTCGTCGACGATCAGCACGCGGGCACCTGCCGGCAATGGCTGCGCCGGCATCACCTTGCGTGGGGCAGGTGCCACTGCGACCACCGGCAGATAGAGTCGCACCAGGAATTCACTGCCTTCTCCGGGCGCACTGCGCACGATGATGTCCCCGCCCATCAGGTCCGCCAGCAGGCGCACGATGGCGAGCCCCAGTCCGATGCCTTCGCGGTCGTCGTGGGGCGTGACCCGCTCGAACGGATCGAAGATACGCGCCTGATCTTCGGCAGGAATGCCGGGGCCAGTGTCGCTCACGCTGATGGTAGCCAGTTCGCGCTGGTGGCGCACGGTCAGCGTGACCGATCCATGATCGGTGAACTTGATCGCGTTACTGACCAGGTTGATGACGATCTGCCTCAATCGCTTGGAGTCTCCATGCACATGCAGTGGCAGCTGGCCCGTCACGCGATACTGGAATGCCAGCCCGCGCGCGGCAGCCAGCGGGCGGAACATGCGCACCAGGTCGTCGAACAGTGATTCCAGCGACACGGCCTCCTGCTCCAGCCGCAGCTTGCCGGCCTCGATGCGCGACAGCTCCAGCAGGCCGTCGACCAGGCTAGACAGGTGTTCGCCGGCACGCCCGATCGTGCGCACGTCCTCGCGGCACGGCACAGGCAGCGTTGGTATGCGCAACAGCAACTGCGAATATCCAAGGATCGAATTCAGCCCGGCACGCATTTCGTGGCTCATGCCAGTGATAAAGCGGCTCTTGGCCACGTTGGCCTTTTCGGCCACATCCTTTGCGTGCTGCAGCAGCGCGTCGGTCTGCCGGTGCGCGTCGATTTCCTTTTGCAACAGCACGTTCTGGCGCTCCGATTCCTCCTGCGCCACTGTGCGGCTTTCATTGACCAGCACCAGCCACCACGCCGCCACGGCCGAGAACAGCGTCAGTCCCGCGCCGATCTTCAGGAACAGAGCGCCTCCGGTCGCACCGGCCGGGGCCAGCACACTCGACAGTTGCTCCTGCGTATAGAGCAGCCAAAGCAGCGTGCCAAATGCGAACACCATGCCGGCGAGCATCAGCACGAACTGCCCGATGCGGCGCGCTGCCACCGGCGGTGTGCCGGCCGGCAGCACGCGGGTAAGCGCGGTGGCAATCTGCTCCTGCGCGCTGGCCCCTGGCTTGCAACGGTCGCCGCAGCGTGCGTCGAGCGTGCAGCACAGCGAGCAGATCGGCCCGCGATACGCGGGGCAGCCGGCCATGTCTTCCCGCTCGAACGCATTGCGGCAGATGGCACAGCGGATCACCGCATGGCGATCGCCAAAGTCCACCGGCGTGCGCGCCATGAAGAAACCGCTCCGCGTCGCCAGCGCGATCACCGGCGGCAATACCGTGGCCAGTGCCAGCGCTACGCCAATCGACGCAGGCCGCAGGACGTCGCCGAACACGCCCAGGTGCATCAGCAGCGATACCCCCGACGCCAGCGCCATGCTGCCGAAGCCGGCAGGATTGATGTCGAACAGGTAGGCGCGCCGGAATTCGACATGGCGTGGCGACAGGCCCAGTGGCTTGCTGACGACCAGGTCACCGAATATCGCGCCCACCCACGCCACGGCCAGGTGTGCATAAAGGGCCAGCACCTGCTCCATCGCCTCGAACACGCCCATGGCCATCAGCATGACCGCAATCAGCACGTTGAACGCCAGCCAGACCACGCGCCCGGGATGGCTGTGCGTCAACCGCGCAAAAACGTTGGACCACGCAAGCGAACCGGCGTAGGCATTCGTGATGTTGATCTTGGTCTGCGATACCAGCACCAGCAGTCCGGTCAGCACTACAGGTGCCCATGCCGGCCACCCTTCACCGAGTCCACGCGCAAAGCCGGCCAGGTACATCTGTGTGGGCTCCAGCGCGTGGGCAATCGGCAGTTCCGCCTGCAGCACGATGAACGCCAGAAAGGCACCGCCCGCCATCTTGGCGGCGCCCAGGACGATCCACCCGGGCCCGGCCGCTATCAGCGCCGTCCACCACCGAAAACGATTCTTGCGCGTCAGCGGCGGCATGAAACGCAGGAAGTCCACCTGTTCGGCAATCTGTCCGATTAGTGCCGCGGCCACGGTGGCCGCCGCGCCAAATGCGTGCCAGGAGAATCCGTCGCCATCGGCCAGGCGACCGTTCAGCGAAAGGAATGCTGTGTAGTTCTGTGGTTCGCGCCAGAGGATCAACGCGTACGGCAGCACCAGCAACACCAGCCAGAGCGGCTGTGTCCATAGCTGGATGCGTGACAGCAGCGTGACGCCGTGCGTGACCAGCGGGATCACGATGACCGACGACAGCAGGTAGCCGATCCATCGTGGCATGCCGAACAGCAGTTCGAACGCCTGCGCCATGATGGCCGCCTCGAGCGCAAAGAAGATGAAAGTGAAGCTGGCGTAGATCAGCGACGTGATGGTCGACCCAAGATAGCCGAACCCGGCGCCGCGTGCGAGCAGGTCCATGTCCAGGCCGTCGCGCGCCGCATGGTAGGAAATCGGCAGGCCGGTCAGGAAGATGACCAGGCTGACCACGCCAATGGCCCACATCGCATTGGTAAAGCCATAGCTCAGTGTGATTGCCGCCCCGATTGCTTCCAGCGCCAGGAAGGCCACTGCACCAAAAGCGGTATTGGCCACCCGGAAGGCGCTCCATTTGCGGAACGACCTTGGTGCATAGCGCAGGGCGTAATCCTCCAGCGTCTCGTCGGCGACCCAGCGGTTGTAATCGCGCCGGATCTTGCTGATGCGCTGCACGGGCTGGCTGGAACTCGACATATCGTGAATACGGGCAGGGTCGAACCGCCTTGCGAACGCAAGAGGCGTGCCGTCCCGGCCGGAAGGCCACGGCGGCCACCCTGTACGTTGAATGACGTATTCCGCCCTGCGCATGTCCCCCGCATGATCCGCCCAACGCAGCATCCACCCCAACTTGCCTCCCAGGAGCGTTGAACATGCGTGACAAGAACCAGAACGGGTCCTCTCCGGCAGCCTCGGCCGAAGATCGTGCGGTATCGCTGAACCGCCGCCGGCTGATGCAGGGGCTGGCGGCCCTGCCCGCGCTGCCGCTGGCCGGAATGGCGGTCCAGGCACACGGCGCCAACCTGCCCACCTCGGCCATCAACACGACAAAGCTCGCGGTGACCGATACCGAAGTCACAGTCGGCCAGCTCCATTCGGCCACGGGCACCATGGCGATCTCGGAAACCGGTTCCATCCAGGCCGAACAACTGGCCATCGACCAGATCAACGCGGCCGGCGGCATCCTGGGCCGCAAGATCAAGATCATCAAGGAAGACGGCGCTTCTGACTGGCCCACGTTCGCCGAAAAATCGAAGAAGCTGCTCGTCAACGACCGTGTGGCGGCCGTGTTCGGCTGCTGGACGTCGGCCTCGCGAAAGGCTGTGCTGCCGGTCTTTGAGAAGGAGAACGGCCTGCTGTACTACCCCACCTTCTACGAAGGGCTGGAACAGTCGAAGAACGTGATCTACACCGGCCAGGAGGCCACGCAGCAGATCATCTGGGGCCTCGACTGGGCCGCCAAGCAGAAGAACGCGAAGAGCTTCTTCCTGATCGGGTCGGACTACATCTGGCCACGCACGTCGAACAAGATCGCGCGCAAGCACATCGAGAACTTCCAGAAGGCCAAGGTGGTGGGCGAGGAGTACTACCCGCTGGGCCACACCAACTTCAATTCGCTCATCAACAAGATCAAGGTGGCCAAGCCCGACTGCATCTACGCGATCGTGGTGGGCGGCTCGAACGTGGCCTTCTACAAGCAGCTCAAGGCAGCCGGCATCACGGCGGACAAGCAGTTCCTGCTGACGATCTCAGTGACCGAGGATGAAGTGCTGGGCATCGGCGGCGAAAACATCGCCGGCTTCTATGCCGCCATGAAGTACTTCCAGTCGCTGGACAACCCCAACAACAAGCAGTTCGTGGACGCCTTCAAGGCGAAGTTTGGAGCGAAATCCGTGATTGGCGATGTCACGCAGGCAGCCTACCTGGGCCCCTGGCTGTGGAAGGCCGCCGTCGAGAAAGCCGGCAGCTTCGACATCGACAAGGTGGTGGCGGCATCGCCGGGCGTCGAGCTGAAGACCGCCCCCGAAGGCTATGTGAAGGTCGACCCGAACCACCATCTTTGGAGCAAGACCCGCGTCGGCCTGGCACAGCTGGATGGACAGTTCAAGGTGGTGGCCGAGTCGCCGCAGCTGATTCCGCCGAACCCGTTCCCCAAGGGCTACCAGTAAACATCAACGCCGGAGCACGGTCATGAGTCTCTCCGACATGCTGAACATCGGCCTGATGCAGGGCTTTGCCGGCCTGAGCCTGTTCTCGGTGCTGCTGCTGATGGCGCTAGGCCTGGCCATCATCTTCGGGCAGATGGGCGTCATCAACATGGCCCATGGCGAGTTCATGACCATTGGCGCCTATACGGTCTTCCTCGCCTCCACCACCGTCGAGCGCTTGGCGCCGGAGTGGATGGCCTGGTACTTCCCGCTGGCCATCTGTGCCGCCTTCGGCATTGCGTTCGTGGCGGGCTGGCTGGCCGAATGGGCGCTGATCCGGCATCTGTACAAGCGCCCGCTCGATACGCTGCTAGCCACCTGGGGCCTGTCGCTGGGCATGCAGCAGATGTTCCGCTCGACCCTCGGACCCAAGGAGGTCAGTCCCACGCTGCCCGACTGGCTGATGGGGTCGTGGGCGCCGGCGCCGGGACTCGACATCCCGATCAACGGCCTGTTCGTGATGGCGCTGACGCTGGGCGTGACCGGCCTGGTCTGGCTGGCGCTGTACCGGTCCCGCTGGGGGCTGCGGGTGCGCGCCACGACGGCCAACCGGGCCATGGCCAATGCCGCCGGCATCAACACGAAACACACCGACCGCCTGACGTTTGCCATCGGTTGCGGCATTGCCGGCGTGGCGGGCGCGGCTTTCACGACGATTGGATCGACCGGGCCCACGAGCGGTGCGCTGTATATCGTCGATTCGTTCCTCGTGGTGACGTTCGGCGGCGCGGCCAGCCTGGCCGGCACGGTGGCATCGGCCTTCGGTATCGCGCAGACGCAATCGATCACCGAGTTCTTCATGACGGGATCGATGGCGCGCGTGGTCACGCTGCTGCTGATCGTATCGATCCTGATGATTCGCCCGCAGGGCCTGTTCGCCCCGGCGGTACGGCGTTGACCCCGCACCAATCTGCTCACCGGAGTTCGATGATGTCACCCACGAAATCGCTGCCGCTGCGGCAACGGCTGCGCACCTTCAGCGGCGAATGGCTCGGCTACGCACTGTTGGCCCTGGTCCTGGTCGTGGCCATGCCGCTGGCGCTCGACATCTTCCGCCTGAACCTGGTCGGCAAGTACCTGAGCTATGCATTCGTGGCCGTGGGTCTGGTCATGCTATGGGGCTATGGCGGCGTGCTGAGCCTGGGCCAGGGCGTGTTTTTCGGCCTGGGCGGCTATGCCATGGCCATGTTCCTGAAGCTGGAGGCATCGGACGCCAAAAGCACGGCCATCCAGTCAACCCCCGGCATTCCCGACTTCATGGACTGGAACCAGCTCACGGCGCTGCCCTGGTGGTGGGAGCCGTTCCGGCATCTGCCATTCGCGTTGCTCGGCGTCATCGCGGTGCCCGTGCTGCTTGCCTTCGTGGTCGGTTTCGCCATGTTCCGTCGCCGTGTCGGCGGGGTGTACTTCGCCATCATCACGCAGGCCGTGGCGCTGATCCTGTCGGTGCTGATCATCGGCCAGCAGGGCTACACAGGGGGCGTCAACGGCATCACGGACCTCAAGACCATGCTCGGCTGGGATATCCGCACCGACAGCGCAAAGCTGGTCCTGTACTTCGCCAATGTCGCCCTGCTCTTCGCCATGATGCTGCTGTGCCGCTGGATCCAGCACACCAAGCTCGGCGTGCTGCTGCTGGCGATGCGCGACAAGGAAGACCGCGTACGGTTTTCGGGCTACGACGTCTCGATGTTCAAGGTCTTCGTGTTCTGCCTGGCCGCTGCGCTGTCGGCCATCGGCGGCGCCATGTTCACGCTCCAGGTGGGCTTCATGTCACCATCGTTCGTCGGCATCGTCCCCTCCATCGAAATGGTGATCTTCGCGGCGGTGGGCGGGCGCATGAGCCTGGTGGGCGCCGTGTGGGGAACGTTGCTCGTCAACGCCGGCAAGACCTATTTCTCTGAGAGCTTTCCGGACCTGTGGCTATTCCTGATGGCTGCGCTGTTCATCGGCGTAGTGGTGGCCTTCCCCGATGGCCTGGCAGGTCTTTACCGCAAGTATGTCAGCCGCCGGCGCCGCGCCGGAGAACCGGCCGAGCCTGCCGAAGGCATGCCGGCCACCACCGTCTGACCGGAGCAACCATGAGCAATACCGACTTCATGCTGGCGGTGGAAGACCTTTCCGTATCGTTCGACGGCTTCAAGGCCATCGACAACCTCACGCTGTATGTCGACCGCGACGAACTTCGCGTCATCATCGGCCCGAACGGCGCGGGCAAGACCACGCTGCTGGACCTGGTATGCGGCAAGACCCGTGCCACCAGCGGCAGCATCAAGTTCTCCAATCGGGAGATGACCGGGCTGTCGGAATACGCGATCGTGCGGGCCGGCGTGGGACGCAAGTTCCAGACGCCCTCGATCTACGAGAACCTGAGCGTGTTCCAGAACCTGGCCGTGTCCTTCCCTCGTGGACGCGGCGTGTTTGGCGCCCTGGCGTTCCGCACTACCGACGACGTGCGCCAGCGGGTGGCTGACGTGGCGGCCGAAATCGGCCTGGAGGACGCGCTGGAGCGCGAGGCCGCGCAGCTTTCGCACGGGCAGAAGCAATGGTTGGAGATCGGCATGCTGCTGATGCAGGCACCGCAGTTGCTGATGCTGGACGAGCCGATTGCCGGCATGAGTGTTCGCGAACGCGAACTGACCGCCGACCTGCTCAAGCGCATCAGCAAGGGACGCGCGGTGATCGTGATCGAGCACGACATGGATTTCGTGCAGCAGATCGCGGACAAGGTCACCGTCATGCACCAGGGCAGGATCCTGGCCGAAGGGTCGATGGCGCAGGTGCAGAACGACCCGCGCGTCATTGACGTCTATCTGGGCCACTAGGCCCACACGCCACCGGACAAGGAGGAGTTCCGCATGCTGACCGTCGATAACGTGGTGGTGAACTATGGCCAGAGCGAGGCGCTGCACGGCGTGTCGTTCGCAGCCGCGCAGGGCGAGACCGTCGCCATCATGGGCCGCAACGGCATGGGCAAGACGACGCTGTTCAAGGCCATGATCGGCATGCTCCCGCTGCGCGCCGGCCAAGTCTGCGTGAACGGTCACGACGTCTCGCGCGACGAGAGCTACCGGCGCGTGCGCGCCGGCATTGGCTATGTGCCGCAGGGACGCATGATCTTCTCGCACCTGACCGTCGAGGAGAACATCATGACCGGCATGGAACAGGGCAACACCCGGCGCATCCCCGACGAGATCTTCGCCATGTTCCCCGTGCTGTTCGACATGCGCCGCCGCAAGGGCGGCAATCTGTCCGGCGGGCAGCAGCAGCAACTGGCCATTGCCCGCGCACTGGTTTCCAACCCGAAGGTGCTGCTGCTGGACGAGCCCACCGAAGGCATCCAGCCGTCGATCATCAAGGACATCGCGCGTGCGCTCAACGAGATCCGACGCACCCGCCACATCACCATCGTCTTTTCCGAACAGGTGCTGAGTTTTGCGCTGGACGTAGCAGACCGCCTGTTCGTCATCGAGGGTGGGCGCTTTGTCCATGAGACGCAGCGGCACGGCACCGATGTGGCACACATCCGCGAATACCTGTCCGTCTAGCCGCACCCATTTGTCCACCCGTCCATCCATCCCTGCACGCACCCAGGAGGCAAGCGCATGACTGATACCCTGATCAAGGTCGATCTGGCCCAATCACCGTACGAGAATCCCCGCGTCCACAACCGCTGGCACCCCGATATCCCGATGGCCTGCTGGGTCAAGCCGGGCGACGACTTCATCCTGGAAACCTACGACTGGACCGGCGGCTTCATCAAGAACAACGACTCCGCCGACGATGTGCGCGACATCGACCTGTCCATCGTCCACTTCCTGTCGGGCCCGGTTGGGGTCGAAGGTGCGGAACCGGGCGACCTGCTCGTGGTGGACCTGCTCGACATCGGTGCCAAGCCCGACAGCCAGTGGGGCTTCAACGGCTTCTTCTCGAAGCAGAATGGTGGAGGTTTCCTGACCGACCATTTCCCCCAGGCACAGAAGTCGATCTGGGACTTCCACGGCATGTTCACTTCGTCGCGCCACATTCCCGGCGTGAACTTCGCCGGGCTGATCCATCCGGGCCTGATCGGCTGCCTGCCCGATCCGGCCATGCTGGAAACGTGGAACCAGCGCGAGGCCGAGCTGCTTGCGACCGACCCGAACCGCGTGCCCGCGCTGGCCAATCCGCCTTTCGCGGCCACCGCGCACATGGGCAAGCTCCAGGGCGATGCACGCGATCAGGCAGCGGCCACCGGCGCACGCACCGTGCCGCCGCGCGAGCACGGCGGCAATTGCGACATCAAGGACCTGTCTCGTGGCGCCAAGGTCTACTTTCCGGTCTATGTGGACGGCGCCGGCCTGTCCGTTGGCGACCTTCACTTCTCGCAGGGCGATGGCGAAATCACGTTCTGCGGCGCGATCGAGATGGCCGGGTGGGTCCACATGCGCGTCACGCTGATCAAGGATGGCATGGCCAAGTACGGCGTCCGCAATCCGATCTTCAAACCCAGCCCCATCACGCCGAACTACAACGACTACCTGATTTTTGAGGGCATCTCGGTCGACGAATCGGGCAAGCAGCATTACCTTGACGTGAATGTTGCCTATCGCCAGGCCTGCCTCAACGCAATCGAATACCTGACAAAGTTCGGCTATTCGCGCGCCCAGGCCTATTCGCTGCTGGGCACCGCGCCCGTCCAGGGCCATATCAGCGGCGTGGTGGATGTTCCCAACGCCTGTGCCACGCTGTGGCTGCCGACCCAGATCTTCGACTTCGATATCCGTCCCAGCGCGAGCGGGCCAACCCGAATGATCCAGGGGGGCGTGGACCTGCCGCTTTCACCGGACCTGATCTAAGCCACGCGCCGCCAGAGCCACCATGCCCACCTACGACTATCGCTGCCACGACTGTGGCACGTTCACCGTGATCCGACCGATGATGCGGCGCGACGACCCGGCGGCCTGTCCCGGATGCGGCACGGCCGCCAGCCGGGCGCTGGTGGCGGCTCCGGCGCTGGGCAGCCTCAGCGCGGGCGCCCGCGCCGCGCATGCCACCAACGAGCGCAGCACGGCGGCGCCGAAGGAAAGCCGTTCACACGGTGCGGGGTGCGGTTGCTGCGGGCCGGTCAAGCTGGCCAGTCCGCCCAACGCCATCAAGCAGCCGGGAGGCCGGCCCTGGATGATCAGTCACTGACGGCAAGCCATCACGGCCTGGACGCGCGACCGGGCATGCCGGCCTCCCCGTCCACTGCAAGGATAGGAAGGGGCCCGCCCTTTCACCGGCACAGCGGCGGTTGGGCGGACCAGCTCGCATAGGGATGGGGCCAGCTTTCCAGCCCCGCGCCACTCGCCTGTACGCACGAGGCCACGAGCGGTATCGGCCATCATCAAGCGCAAGACCAGCGCAGCGGGCGGCAGCGCTTCGTCGGACAAGCTGCAGAGCAGGCTCTGGCGTCCCGCCTGTCGGGCGTCAACCTGTGCCTGCCGATCGCTAGATCAGCTCTCGGTAAAGCACCGATAGCGCTTCGCTGCCCGCAGCGCCGTCACGCCACATACGCGCGGCGAAAGCGTCTTCGAACTCCTCGCTGCCCTCCTCGAACATTTCATAGACGCTGTCGTGTGACAGCCCGTCTTCGAGCACCTTTAGCGCCGCGGCGACTGCCTGCTGAGCGCGCTGCGGAAGCCGTGGCTGGAGCGATTTCAAGGCCGCGATTTCGGCGTGTACCTGTTCGTCCGTTTTCCTGGCCATATCGATCTCCTTGAGTCGCCTTCGTCTATTTCAGGGCGGGCATCAACCCATGGCTTGTGCCGCTTCTATCGACACAGACTACCACTGTACGGGGCCACCCGACGCGCCAACGCGGCGTTGGGGAGCGGTGGCTAAGCGCGCCCGGAAGTATCCGTCTGTGTGGGAGGAGCGCGAGACGTTCAGCGCCGATGACTTTCCCGTCTAGCCGCCCGCGGGAATCGCGTGGCGATTCTTCGCCGATCGGCCTGCCAGATGTGACAGCCGTTGTTTTCTTTTGACGGGAAATCAGCCGCACGCATGGCCTCCGCAACTTTTCGCTGATACACTCCGCCCCCGTCGAAAACCAATTTTACGGAGTTTGCCAACATGGCCATCAAGAAAGTCGCAGCAACTGCAGTGAAACGCGTAACCAAAAAAGCTGTTGCAACGCCCGCGAAGAAGGCAAGCGTCATCACTCGCGAAGTGAAGGCTGCCGAAAAGCAACTGGCGAAGTTCCGCGCAGATCTGGCCAAGCAAGTTGCGGCTGGCAAGAAGGCCATCGTCCAGGCTGTCGCCGATCTGAAGAAGCTGAAGGAATCGGCACGCGCCGCGCTCGCAGCAGAAAAGGCCGCCGCCAAGGAAAAGCTTGCTGCCGCCAAGGAAAAGGCTGCTGCAGCCAAGGCAAAACCGAAGGCCAAGCCTGCAGTGAAGGGTTCTCCTGCAAAGAAGGCCGCCAAGCCGCAAGCTGTAAAGACAGTGAAGGCGGTCAAGACGGCAAAGGCCGCCAAGCCGGCTAAGGCCGTGAAGGTTGTGAAGGCGTCCAAGCCCGCCGCACAAAAGCCCGCGGCGAAGCCGGTTGCGAAGGTCCGTCGTGCGAAGGCTGCCAGCGTGAAACCGTCGGCAGTGGCCGCACCGGCACAAGTTGCTACCCCTGCATCGGCCTAAGCGCGCGATGCCCTGCGCATTACGCAGGACAAAAGACTGAGGCCTAGCGCCTCCCGCATTGAGATGCGAGTCTGACCGAAACAGCCCGATCGGCTTAAGTTGATCGGGCTGTTTTATTTTGCAATGCCGATCGCTATGCGATCGAAGTGAAAGGACAAAAATCGCGCGACGCGGTCATCGCCGGCAAACCCACGGCGTCCGGCAGGGGCCGCGCGTGGATTGCCGGCCCAAACATGGAAGACGTACCTTTCATTAGGCGGCTAATTGCATTTTTAGGTCTCCGGTTTGGGCGTCGGCCTGGATCAACGGTGACAAGACGGATCACATGCGCGTAAAGGCAGCCATGCGCTGCCCCGGCACGGGTACGCCTTTGTGTCAGACAATATCCGGTGCCGAAGCAAGCCCCGCCGCTCTAAGCTAGTCGCAAAGCAAGAACAGAGGCCGGGAGGTGGTATGTCCTTCATTCGCATCAGGCGTAGCACTGCCTGGGTCGCCGTCGTCGTCTGCCTGCTGACGGCGTTGGGCGCCGTCATTGCCTATAACTTCGTTGGCAGCGAGAAACGCATCGAGCACCGGCTCACTCGCGAGTATTCCATCGACGACCCCCGCTTTGCGCGCGAGCTCGGCGTACTCCTGGGCCCCCCTATTCTCGAAGGCAATCGGTACCGCGTTCTCCTTAACGGCGACGAAATCTTCCCGTCGATGCTGGCTGCCATTCGCGGCGCCAAAGAGACCATTAACTTCGAGTCGTATATCTATTGGTCTGGCGCGATCGGCGAGGAATTTGCCCGCGCCCTGTCCGAACGGGCCGAACAAGGCGTGGCCGTCAAGGTCCTGCTCGACTGGGTAGGCAGCTCCAAAATCGACCCGGCTATCCTCGACCAGATGAAGCGGGCCGGGGTCCAGGTCGAGCGATACCACCCCATCCACTGGTATACGATCGGCAAGCTCAACAATCGTACCCATCGCAAGCTCCTGATCGTAGACGGCACGGTGGGTTTCACCGGCGGGGTCGGTATTGCGCCGGAGTGGACCGGGCACGCCCAGGATCCGCAGCACTGGCGCGACACGCATTTCCGCGTCGAGGGACCGGTCGTCGGGCAAATGCAGTCCGTCTTCCTGGATAACTGGATCAAGGTGACCGGGGACGTGCCGCATGGGGAACGCTATTTCCCGGCCCTGGCCCCGGTCGGTGACGGCCGCGCCCAGATGTTCAGCAGTTCTCCGACGGGCGGCAGTGAAAGCATGGCGCTCATGTATCTGCTTGCCATCACAGCGGCAAGCCACACCATCGACCTGTCGGCGGCGTATTTCGTACCCGATGAGCTGACCCACAAGGCCTTGCTCGCCGCCCTGAAACGTGGCGTCCGACTGAGAATCATCGTCCCCGGCGCGCACATCGATGCCGAGACGTCCCGGTCGGCGTCCCGCAATATGTGGGGCCCACTTCTGGCTGCCGGCGCGACCATCGCCGAATACGGGCCCACCATGTATCACTGCAAGGTGCTCATCGTGGATGGGTTGCTGGTGTCCGTCGGCTCGACAAACTTCGACAATCGCTCGTTCCGCCTCAATGACGAAGCGACCCTCAATATCCTGGACCGGGAGTTTGCCGCCCAGCAGACCAGGATTTTTGAAGACGATCTTGCCCGGTCGCGTCCGGTCTCGTTCGAAGCGTGGAAAAACCGCCCGTGGCGCGAGAAGCTGTCAGACCGCCTGACCGCGTTGCTCAGTTCCCAGCTATGACGTCGATTTTGGACGGCGGCCCGAGTGGCTGCCTCGTCCGGCCGTGCGACCAGAACGTCGCGCCGCGAGCGGAGGCGATGCCATGCTCATGCGATCTCCCTACCGATGCCTTCCCCCTGCCGCCAGCCGATGGCGCTTCACCAAGCGTGTGAGCCGGGCGGCAAGTTGAGGCATACTCGTGGCCGTCCGACCACGTGAAGGTCACGCCATGTCAAACGTAGGGCGGCTCGTCCGCAGTGCCACGCTCAACGGCTACATCGAGCTGGTGGAGTCGCTCGGCAGCGATCCCGCGGCCCTGCTGCGCGCGGCCGGCCTGTCGGCGCGGCTACTTAAGAATCCCGAGACCCTCATTCCGAGCAGCGCCCTGCGTGAATTGCTGGAAGCTACCGTCGCCGCCACCGGCAGGGAAGACTTTGCGTTGCAGATGGCCGCGCGCCGCACGTTCTCCAACCTGGGGCCGATCAGCCTGGTGTTGAAGGAAGCGCCCTCGCCGCGGCAGGGGCTCGATACGCTTTGCCGGTACCTGAAGCTCTTGAGCACGTCGCTCGTCACGCATGTGGAAGATGTCGGCCAGACAGTGATCATTCGTGAGGATCTGCTGCCAAGTCCCGGTTACGCGACCCGCCAGGCCATGGAATTGGCCGTGGGCATGATGTTTCGCATCCTGCGCGAGCTGATCGGCCCGCAGTGGCGCCCGCTGCAGGTCTGCTTTACCCATCGCCCTCCCGCCAGCCTGACCGCTCACCACACATTCTTTGGCCGCAAGCCGATGTTCAATCAGCCGTTCAATGGCTTGGTGTGCGCAAGCGCCGATCTGCAGAGGCCCCGCACGCCGGACCATTCGGGGGCGACGCAACTCGCGCGCGACTACCTCGAAACCGCCCTGAGGAACCGTCGCGAAGGTACGCGCGAATCGTGCCGGGAGCTCATCATGGCGCTGCTGCCTGGCGGGCGTTGCACCGCACAGCAGGTCGCGCGCCATCTGCGCGTGGATCGTCGCACGCTGCATCGGTATCTGAGCGCCGATGGCCAGACGTTCTCAGGGCTGCTCGACGAGGTCCGTTCCGAACTGGTGATCCGACATCTGGCAGAGAGCGACCAGCCGATCGGCGAGATCGCCAGCCTGCTGGGCTTTTCGAACCAGAGTAGCTTCAGCCATTGGTTTCGCGCGGAGTTTGGCTGCAGCGTCACGCAATGGCGGCGTCGGCAGCCCCCGGGCACAGGATCGCCCACCGCCACGGCCGGCCGCCGCCGGCCCGCGCCCGCCCTCAGTCGGCCGTAAGGACAACCTTCCCCATATGCTCGCTGCGTGCGAGATAGGCGTACGCGTCTGCGATGGCGTCCAGGGGAAACGTCCGGTCGATGGGCAGGCGGAGGCCGCCAGCGCGAAAATGCGACAGCAGATCCCGCGCGCACGCCTGGATGCAGGCAAGGCGTTCGGACTCCGTGCGTGTGCGAAACGTCGCACCCATCAGTTTGAGTCGATTGAGCCACAGCCGGTTGATATCGGTTCGCCCGAACTGGCCACCGCCCAGCCGCGCAAGGTTCACCAGCCGTCCCTTCACGGCAAGGCAACTGACGTTCTCTTCGAAAACCGTGCCGCCGATGGTGTCAATGATGACATCCACACCCCCGCCGTCCGTGGCCGCCATGATGGCCTCGTGCTGGACTTCGCGCGACGCATCGATACCCACGTCGGCGCCGAAGGCCGCCAGGCGCTCCAGCTTGTGTGCGGACCGCGAAGAGACGATAACGCACCCTGCACCTAACGCTTTCGCTGTCATCGTTGCCGCCATGCCGACGCCGCCCGACGCACCGTTGATGAACACGGTCTCGCCGGGTTTCAGTTCCCCGTTACTCACCAGCGCATCGTGGGCCGTGATGAACACGTTGGGAAACGCCGCCGCTTCGACCCATGACACGTCGTCGGGCACCGGCATCAGCGCGAACGGGGATGCCACCACGTACTGGGCATGGCAACCCCGGCCATGTCCCATCACCCTGTCGCCTGTTCGCCACCCCTCGACCTTGTCGCCAACTTCCGCCACTTCGCCGGCAAACTCGACGCCGGCGGTCATCGGGTCGCCCGTCCGATGCTCACGCTGATACTTGATCTCGCCCAGATTGATGCCCGACGCGCGAACGCGAATCAGCACCTCCTGGCCGCCCGGGGTGGGCACGTCGATGTCCTGGATGACCAGCAGGCCACCCTCGGCACCCGGCCATACACGTGCTGCTCTCATTTTTCGTGCTCCTGCATCATTGCGCTGTGAAATGCATGGCGCGTAGCAACTTGCCCTGGCGCTCATAGGACGCGCGAACATCCGCGGCCAGTTCGTCCGGGGTGGCTGCCGTGCCGACCTCCATGCCAAGCTCCTGGATCCTGCGTCGCAGCTCGGGCGACTGCAGGGCGGCGTGTGTCGCGTCGCGCATCTTCGCGGCGATGGCCGGTGGCACGCCCGGCGCCGACCATAGCCCTATCCAGCCCACCTCATTCAGTTCGGGATAGCCAAGTTCAGCGAAGGTCGGCACATTGGGGAGCGCCGAGATTCGATTCGGAAAGGCGACCGCATAGGCGCGCAGCCTTCCCGACTGGATGAACGGCAATGATGTGGCGGGACCATCGAACATCAGCGGCACCTGCCCGCCCATGACGTCCTGCAGCGCAGGGGGCGATCCCTTGTAGCTCACGGCACCCGTCTCAAGACCTGCCAGTTGGTTGAACTGGACGCCAATCGTCTGGCCACGCAGGCCGATGCCAAAGTTCGCATAGTCCAATTTTCCCGGATTGGCCTTGATATGGCGGACCAGCTCCGCAAGGTTCGTGGCCGGCAGCGCCGGATTGCCGACCAGTACCAGTCCCTGCCGTGTCAGCTGCGCGATGGGCACGATGTCGCGAAACGGGTCATAGGACACCTTGATGGCCAGCGGCACTTCCGATGCAATCCCCTTCTGGATCAGCAGGAAGGTGTAACCGTCGCGCGGTGCCGACAGCATGGACTGGACCGCGATGGTGCCGGCCGCGCCCGACTTGTAGTCGACAATCACCGGTTGCCCGAGAGGGCGTTGCAAGGCGTGCGCGAGCAGGCGCGCGATGATGTCTGCGGTGCCTCCGGGCGGCGCGCCCACCAGAATCCGCACCGGCTTCGTGGGCCAGTCGGCGGCATGGACGGCGGGGGCGGTTGCGCCGGTAATGGCGGCGGTGGCAAACAGCGCCGCACCGAGCGCGGCCGCCCGCCTGAGCGCACGGCGCGCAGGGATGATTCGGTGTTGCATGACAGTCTCCTTGTCATCGGCTTCGTCTTCTGGCTGCGTCCGGCCATTACGGCCGGTCATGGCATCCGGTCACTGCGTTTTGTGCAGGAAGCCCTGGCTCCCCCCATTTCGATTCGGCGCGAAGCCATTGGCGCGCAGGGATTCCTCGACGGAATCGTGGAACACACCGATCTGGCAGATCTCGCGCGCCTGCCTGGCTGTCGCGATCTCGCGGCCCATCTCCCGCGCAATGCGAACCAGCTGCTCGATCTGGCTGACAGTGCTCTGCTTGGCCGTGCGCCGGGGGTTCCAGAGCACGTCCTCGGTGCCACAGCGCACGTGCAGCCCCATCGCAATGCCCATCACGTTGACCGGCAGCACGTTTCGCACGTTGCTCTCCACCGTGACCACCGCGCCATCGGGCACGGCGCGCATGAAGTTGGCCAGGCTATAGATGCTGGGAGTGTCCATGCCGCCGCCAATCGCTACCCAGTTCAGGACGAGCGGGCCCTTGTAGAAGCCCCGGCGCATCAGGCGCTCGACTGACTCGAAACTGTTGACGTTGTAGCACTGGAACTGGCTCTGAATGCCGGCCGCCGTCAGACGCCGCACATGCTCTTCCACCCAGCCAGGATTGGCAGGGACGATGAGGTTCTTGTACGCATTGAACAGCGTCATGTCCTCGCGCGAGGTGCCGCGAAAATCGGCATCCTCGGCATGGTCGGTGACGTTCATCTGCGCCGTGTTGACGGTCACCGTGACTTGGTCTGGCTTGGGATCCAGGTCCGCGAGCATATGGCGGGTATCATCGGACAGCCATTTGGCGGCCTGCCCTTCATCTTCGGGAGCGAACGAGATGGAGCCTCCCACCTGGATGATCATTTCCGGCACCGCCTCACGTACGCCGGCGATCAGTTCGTTGAATTTGGACAGCCGCTTGCTACCCTTGCCGTCAAGCTCACGCACGTGCAAATGCAGCACCGTCGCGCCGGCCCGATAGCAATCCACGGCCTTTTGGATCTGTTCGTCCATGGTGAGCGGGATGTCTTCGGGAAAGTCCGATGGCAGCCAGCCCGGCGCGTAAGGTGCGGCGGTAATGATCAGGGGCGGCTGGTTTTCAGGAAAAAGGTGACCGTCGAGAAAATGCATGTCGATGCTCCAGGTAATGGCATCCAGGACGCCAAGGCGCGACAGGGCGCCCAGGCGCGCCGTCGGTTCAATAGGGGATGTCGCCCACGATGCCAGCGCGTTCCATCTTGCGCGGCGCAGGCCAGTAGTCGTTCAGCGCATAGTGCTGCGTGCACCGGTTGTCCCAGACAGCGACATCGCCTTCTTGCCAGGACCAACGCACCTGGTACTCGGGAATGGTCGCGCGGCTGATCAGGTAGTTGAGCAGCAAGGCCGCGCCGGGTGCCTTGTCAATGCCGTGACGCACATTGGCCGGCGTGCTGTAGTTCGTGAAATGCGTCGTGAAGCCCGCTCCGACGAACAGGATCTTCTCGCCCGTTTCGGGATGGGTGCGCACCACCGGATGTTCGACAGAAGGATGTTCCGCGACCAGCTTGGCCCGCGCCTCCGCCGTCATGACGGCACCGAAGCTGTGCTCGATGCTCGCCCTGGCACGCAGGCCGATGATCTTCTGCCGGATGTCTTCGGACAGTTCCTCGTAGGCTTTCACCATGTTGACCCAGATGGTGTCGCCGCCAATCTCCGGGCATTCGATGCAGCGTAGTACCGCGCCCATGGCCGGATTGGGACGCCACAAGCCGTCGCAGTGATAGTTGTTCTCGTAGCTGTGCGGGTTGTCGCTCCGGTAGATGCGTACAAGACCCGGATGCTCCGGGTCGCTACCCGCTACCGGGTGGTCTTCCAGTTGGCCGAAGCGGCCGGCGAACGCTACATGCTCGGCGCGGGTGATCGCCTGGCGGCGAAAGAAAAGCACCTTGTGCGCGAGGAGCGCGCGCTTGATGGCCGCAAAAAGCGCCGGATCGCGCGACGCATCGCCCAGATGTACCTCAGATATCTCGGCGCCGATAGCCGGGGTGATTTGCCTGATCTTCATTGTCATGTCTCCTGCGCAGTCCGATGAATCCTCGGGTGGGCTCACCGTGTTCTGTGCATCCAGTATCTGCAGCGGCGGGCGAACCGACTTGCTTAACTGGGACAATCATTTGCTAATTTGGGACAGGCAGGATGCTCCCCGGCCGTGGCGCCGCAGACCGATCGACGGTGGGGCGGCCCGGCGGCACGGCTTAACTGGACGGCTGGCCCTCAGCCGCCGGACTGAAGATCCTCGAAGATCTGCTCGGCAAGAAAGTCACACGGGGGACGCCTGGATTTCGAACTCCGGGCCAGAATCAGTTCCAGGGGCGGCAAGTCCGGCAATCCATGCGACCGTCCGAGCAGGGTGAGATGCGGGGGAATGGCGCACTTCGCGAGCGCGGTAATCGCCAGACCCGCGTCTACCATGCTCAGCAGCCCCAGCAAGCTCGGGCTTTCATACGACGTCCGGTGTGGAATCCTGGCGCGGTCAAGGCTGCGGATGGTGTTCTCCCGGGCGACGCTTCCCGGCATGAAGACGGCAATCGGCAACGGCCGATCCTCCCAGATCTTCGGCCCGTTCGCCTTGGCCGCCCAGGCCATCGGCTCATGTCGCAAGAAATCGCCAGAGAGCCCCTTGACCCGTGTGCCGCAAGCCAGGTCAACCGTTCCGTCCTTGACCAGTGGGCCCAGGGCACTGCTGGGCAACCCCATGACCTGGATTTCTACTTTCGGGTAGGACGCCGAGAATTTCTTGAGCACCGAGGGCAGCAGGGAGGAAGCATAGTCATCGGGGACGCCAATGACGACCTTGCCTGTCACCTCCGGGCGCACTACCGCCGCCCAGGCTTCGTCGCGCAGCGACAACATCCGCCTGGCGAATCCCAGCAGCACCTCGCCCTCATGCGTCAACGCGACACTGCGTGCCCGCCTCACGAAAAGCTGTCGGCCCAGGGACTCCTCGAGCGCCTTGATCTGCATGCTGACAGCCGACTGCGACCGGTTGACCGCCTCCGCAGCACGGCTCATGTTGCCGGTCTCTGCAATGGCGACGACCGTCGCGAGGACATCATGATCGAGCGACTTCATAGGTATCAGAAAAACTGAAAGTAACGATCAATATTATGCGTTTTTATTGTCGGTATGCCCATGCGATATTGCTGACACGGACACACGGACAGGAAGTCGCGAACCCGCGCTTCCATCCTCCGTGTCCGACGCTTCCACCCAACATCACGCGCCCCCGCATGGATACCCCTGGCACACGCGTCCCCGTGCTCGATCACCCGCTGCGCGCCTCACTGGCCGCAGAGTTGCACGCCCGTCCTTTCCTGCGCCTGACCGGCAGCGCGTCGGTCACGCACTACGCCATCTACACCGAGAGCGATCCCGCAGTGCATGAGCGCCTGCTGCGCGCGCTGTGCGCCGAGACTGGCATGGCGTCGCCGCCGCCGGGCGCACGGCACTACGCCGCGCAGTCGGCGTTCGGGTGGCATCTGAAGTGGGAGCGGCACACCGAATTCTCTACGTTCACGTTCGTTGCACCGCGCAGCGACCGGGCGTACTTTGACGATCTCGCCATCCGGGGCGTGCCGCCGCAGTGGCTCGAGATGCTTGGGGGCATGCGTTTTCATGCGTTGCGCATGGAGCTACTGGCGGCTGGCGCAGGCGAAGCCGTCTGCGCGCATCTTCGCGATTGGCTGGCTGGCCCGACGCTCGTCGGCAGCCATGTATTGGACGGCGGCAAGGTTTTCAGCGATTGGAGTATTGGTGCGGATGGACATATGCGCATCCTTGCCATCGACGATGATTTCCGGGAAGAGCAAGGTGGCAGGCTCCTGCAACGACTCTACGAAATCGAGACCTATCGGATGATGGCGCTGCTCGCGCTGCCGGTTGCACGGAGCATGGGCGGTGACCTGGACGAGATCCATGCCGCGCTCCAGACGCTCATGCGCAGCATGAACACGCGTCGCGCAGGAGAAAACGACGCAGAACTGCTGGTGCAATTGACGGATCTGGCCGCCCGGGTGGAGTCCCTCGCGGAGCACGGCGGACGTTTCAGCGCCTCGTGGGCTTATGAACGCCTCGTGCTGGCGCGCATTCACGAACTGCGGGAGCGACGCATCGAGGGGATGCCGATGATTTCGGAATTCATGGAGCGACGCTTCGCGCCTGCGATGGAGACGTGCAAGAGTGTCTGGATGCGGCATGAGCAGCTTGCCGCGCGCATCGCCCGTGCGGTCGATCTGCTGCGCACCCGGGTCAATTTGACGCAGGAGCGCGACGTCACCCGATTGCTGGCCGGGCTGGACCAGACCTCCCGCAATCAGCTGAATCTCCAGCACGCGGTCGAGGGCCTGTCCGTGGCGGCCATCTCGTACTACGTTCTGTCGCTCGCGGCGGCCGGGTTCAAGGCGCTGCACGTCATGAACCTGCCCATTGACCCCGAACTGGCCGAAGGGCTGCTGATCGCGCCGGTGGTCATGGCTGTCTTCTTCATTACCAAACGCAGTCGGGCCCGGCATGCCCACGGCACAAACCGCGTCGGCGTCGCCGCCCAGCCTGTGGTCACTCAACCGGCGCCCACCCAGGTGCTCTAATACCCCTCCACCGCCTCGTCTCGACAGAAATGATGCCCACACCTCACTCGGTCGCCCCGTTCACCAGCGCGCTCCCTTTCCCGTTGCGCCCACAGACATCCGGCTTCCGCCCAAGCCTGCCGGAATCCCCGCATAGGTCACCGTCTTCGAGGACGCAACGGACGCCGACCGAGGTGCTGGCCGACAACGCCAATGATCGACCCGATATCTCGTCCATTGCCGTTCTGGGCTACAACTGATCGCAAGCAGGCCTGGGCAAGCAGCGGTGGGGTGAGGCGCAGCCTATGCTGCCGCCTTCCACCACCCGCCAGCCTTTACTCCTGATCGGTCTGCAGAAAGAATTCGACGCGCTCGTCGCCGGCGCCGGCTGCCTCACCGAATGTCAGCCATCCATGGCGCCGCAGCGGCACCTCGTCACGGCGCAGGATAAAGGGCGCCTCACCGTCCACGCAGACATGGGTGCCGTTGGAGCTTCTGTCGACCAGCATATAACGCCCCGCGCGCGGTTCGACAATTGCCTGAAAGCGCGACGCGCGGCGATCCGTCACGACGATGGTCATGCTGCCGTCGCGACCGACGGTGACGGGGGCTGACTCGGCGGTCATTTCGACCAACGTGTCGCGATAGCGCAGCGTGAGAAAGCCGGATGCGACGATGTTCTGTCCGGAATCGACGACCAGCGTGAGGTCCGTTCCCTCCCGCCATATCGCCTCGAACAGTTCCACGGGCTGATCCCGTCCGCGCACCCGGATGGGATAAAGACTGCGTGTGCGCGGTTGCACACTGGCCGACAGTTGCCTCACCGTCTCCTTGCTGGTGATGATCTGCCCACGCGACGCCAGGGAGGTGAGTCGGGCAGCCAGGTTGACGGTATCGCCGAATACGTCTCCCGATCCCTCACGCAGAACCGGCCCATGGTGCAGCCCGATATGGACCGACATGCCAACGCCGGACACGGGCGCCAGCTCCGCCACGGCCAGCTGCATATCTATGGCCGCGAGCAGTGCCTTGTCTGCCGATGGAAACATGGCCATCAGTTCGTCGCCGATGGTCTTGACGACCTGCCCCTGCCAGGCGCCTGCGCAGGCCGTCATCACCGCAATACAGCGGCCGATCGCGGTCAGGGCCGCCGCGTCGCCGGCGAGTTCGTACAGCCGCGTACTCCCGCTGACGTCCGCAAACATCACCGCCCCAAGCGAGACATCGCCCTGCGCCTGTCGATCCATGCCAGCCTGGTCCATATCGGATCTCGTCCTGATCCGCATCGCTCGACATCCGTGCCGAGCCATTCGATGCGCGCCGCAAGGAGCCCGCACCCAGCCCGTGCGATCTCGTACGAGAATTCTGGCACCCCGAACCTGCAAGCTCAACCCAAAAACGGTCCGCCCTGCCTTGCTCCCCGCGCAGATCTTGCATCTAATGATGGCAGCAAGGCCATGTCCTGCTCGATCCGTAGCATGCTTGACGACGCACGCCTGACACAGCCCCCTGGCAACATGCCACGATCCCCAGCCCCCGAGATGGCCGCCCCGACAGCGGATGCCCTGCGTACACGGTTCGTGGCGCTGTGGTCCCGCGCCGGCGGCAAACAGGCCGAAATGGTCTACGCGGCGCTGTTTGAACGCTATGCGGATCCGGCTCGTCACTATCACACGCTGCAACATGTCCGCCGGTGCCTGCGCGACTTCGACTGGGCGCGCAGCGCCATTGCAGACCGTGACGCCGTGGCGGTGGAACTGGCCCTGTGGTGCCACGACGTGGTCTATACCCCAGGCGGCACCGACAACGAAGCACGCAGCGCAGCATGGCTTCGGCAATGGTCGGCCGTTGCAAGTCGGGCCAGCGCTGGGGCCGCGGCTGAAAAAGACGCCGGGAACGGCATGGCGGAGATCGAGCGGGTCGGGCGCTTGATCCTTGACACGTCACATACTCACACGCCATCCGACGCGGCAGGCTGCTTTGTCGTCGACATTGATCTGGCGGTGCTGGGTTATCCGCGCTGGTGGTTCTGCGGGGATGCGGTGAATCTGCGCGCGGAGCGTCCCGACCTCGACGCCATGGCCTACGATCGCGGCGAACGCGCGTTTCTCAGTACACTGCTGGCCCGCCCGCGCATCTATCTTACCGAGCCGTTTTACGGGCGTTACGAGGCCCGCGCCCGCCGCAACCTGTCGTGGCGACTGGAACAGGCGTCACCGCCGGGCTTGTCGACGCCACTCAGAGGAACTCTGCCTTGATATCGATGCTCGATCGCTGCCCCAGGCTCTCATAGTTCCGCGCAAGCCAGACTTCGGCCTGCGCCCGACCCTGGTCGCGCAACTGGCACAGGAACGACCAATCGCCGTTGTATTTGCTCGATACATGCAGCGCGGCCATGGTCTCGTCGGAGCGGATGGAGTGGATCAGCATCTCCTTCATGTCGTCCCCTTCCACACGGCCCTGCTGGATCAGCGCAGTCACAAACGCAATCGCGCGCATTTCGCGCATCAGCGACGAATTGAAGCTGACCTCATTGAGCCGATTGAGGATGTCGGCAGCCGTGGTCGGCACACCGCGGCGAATGATTGGATTGATGTGGACGATCACCACGTCCCGCGTCTGGCACTCATAGATCAGCGGGAAGATCGCCGGGTTACCCACATAGCCACCATCCCAATAGAACTCACCGTCGATTGTCACGGCCTGGAATAGCGTCGGCAGACAGGCGGAAGCCAGTACGGCCTCCACACACACATCGGCCCCGGAGAAGAGGCGAATCCTGCCGGTCTCGACGTTCGTCGCGCACAAAAACAGGCGAATCGGACACGCCTGGCGCAACCCTTCGAAATCCACCTGCTGCTCCAGTACATCGCGCAGGGGGTTCATGTTGTAAGGGTTGAACTGGTATGGGGACAACACGCGGAGCGCCATGTCAGCCATGGCATACAGCGGCGAATAGTTCAATCCGAAGCTATGGCTGTTCTTCAGCCACGGAATCCATCGCAGAGGACTATACCGCTGCGCCGACTCGGCGATGGCCTGCCAGAATGTATGCAACCCCTCACGTGCGGCCGCCGCGCCACCGCGCCGCAAGCCGTTGGCCAGCACGACCGCGTTCATGGCTCCCGCGCTCGTGGCGCTCACGCCCTCGATGGCGAGTCGGCCATCTTCCAGCAGGCGATCGATGACACCCCACGTGAAGGCGCCGTGCATACCACCGCCCTGCAACGCCAGGGCCACCGGCTTTCCGTTCTTGCCGTCCATTGCTGCCCCCTCCCGCTCAGGCGGCGTGCCACCTTCGGTATTCAGCTGCGCCGCCGCCCGGTGTTTTACGTCCAGCGCTTTGGATGCCGTACCGTACTGGAGCTGGTAGCACCGGCCATTGCGCCCGATGGCCGCTATCCTGAAAGTGTAGTGAAGAAGTACCGCCTGCTGGCGCGTATCGTGCCCATTGGACCGGCGCGACAATGCCCCAGCGCATATTGCACCGCAACACCGCGACCAGTATCATGCGCGATTCAAATTTTTTGCGCACACTGGTGGCTGCGGGAGGCATGCTAGTCTCGACAGTCCGGCCGCCGGTCTGTGTACCCTCCAAGATGGGTCCGCAGGCCCAACGCCAGTGTCATGGCCGGCAATTGTCGGCCATCTGCCCAGGAGCACGTATTGACTCATCCGGATCGCGACCTTGAACCCTCCAGCCTGACCCCGGCCGGTGCGAAGCCCTCCCGCCGCCGGCCCACGGGCAAGAACCAGGCCGCGGGCCCGCTGTCGGACAAAGCGTCCATCGCCCGGCAGGACGCAGAGCGTCAGGGCCAGATGCGCGCTCTGATCGCGCTCGGCCGTGAACGCGGGTACCTCACGCATGCGGACATCAACGACCATCTGCCGGACAATGTGACGCCGGCGGCGATGGACACCATCGTCAGCACGTTCAGCGACATGGGCGTGGCGGTGTACGAACAGGCACCGGATGCCGAGACGCTCCTGTTGAACGATGCCGCCACGACGACATCCGACGACCAGGCGGATGAAGAAGCGGAAGCGACACTTTCGACCGTCGACTCGGAATTCGGTCGCACCACGGATCCCGTTCGGCTATATATGCGCGAAATGGGCGGCAGCGAATTGCTGACCCGCGCCGGCGAAATCGCCGTCGCCAAACGCATCGAGAGCGGCCTGCAGGACATGATCCAGGCCATCGCTGCGTGCCCGTCGGTCGTCTCAATGATCCTGGCCGATGTGGACCGCATCATCGCCGGTGAACTGCGCATCGACGAACTGGTCGACGGCATCAGCGAACCCACGGAAGGCGACGCCGCAGACGAGGGCGACATGGCGGACGACGCCGCGGCCGTCGCCGACGATGCGGACACCGACGCCTCGGACGACGCCGATGAGTCGTCGGACGATGAAGACGATGACGCTGGTGGCGGGGATTCTGAAAAAGCGAACGCCGCCCGCCTCGAACAGCTTACGGCAGACAGCCTGGCCATTTTTGCACGCGTCCGTGCCCTGTTCGAACAGCTTCCCGAGGGCCCGGTCACCGGCCAGGCCCGCACCGCCGCCATCGCGCGCGTGCGCGAGGACATCCAGCGCGAACTCGCGCCGATCCGCTTCACGGCCAAAACGATCGACAGCCTGTGTGCCAGCGTGCAGAACCAGGTGGCCGAGGTGCGGACCATCGAGCGCAGCATTCTGGATATTGCCGTCGAACGCTGCGGAATGCCGCGCGAGGCCTTTATCAAGTCCTTTCCGGGCAGCGAGACCGACCTGGAATGGACGCACCGCACTGCGGCGACGTCGCAACAGTTTGGCCCGGCGCTCGAACGGCATCTCCCCGCGATTCAGGCCGGCCAGCAGAAGTTGATCGACATCGAAGCCAAGGTCGCGCTACCGCTGCAGCAACTCAAGCAGATCAACCGCCAGATGAGCGCCGCAGAGCTGAAAATGCGGCAGGCCAAGCGGGAAATGATCGAAGCTAACCTGCGACTCGTCATTTCCATCGCCAAGAAATACGTGAATCGGGGAATGATGTTCCTGGACCTGATTCAAGAGGGCAACATCGGCCTGATGAAGGCGGTGGACAAGTTCGAGTACCGGCGCGGCTGGAAATTCTCCACGTACGCCACCTGGTGGGTCCGTCAGGCCGTGACGCGGGCACTCGCGGACCAGGCGCGTACGATTCGTGTGCCGGTCCACATGATTGAATCCATCAACAAACTCAACCGCATCTCTCGGGAGATCCTGCAGCAGACTGGCAAGGAACCGGACCCGGCGGTCCTCGCGGAGCGTATGGAGCTGTCCGAGGAAAAGGTACGCGGGATGCTCAAGATTGCGCGGCAGCCCATTTCGCTCGAGACCCCGGTGGGTGAAGAGGGGGACACGACGCTCGGCGACATGATCGAGGACGATGCGGTGAGTTCGCCGGCTGACGCCGCCATCATGGCCGGGCTGCGGGCACAGATCGACTCGGCCCTAGATGAACTGTCGCCGCGCGAGGCCAAGGTCCTGCGGATGCGGTTTGGCCTCGACACGAGCATGGAGCACACGCTGGAAGAAGTCGGCAAGCAATTTGACGTGACCCGCGAGCGCATCCGTCAGATTGAAGCCAAGGCAATGCGCAAACTGAAGCATCCCAGCCGGGCTGACAAGCTCAGGGCATTTCTCGACCGTTGAGCGAGGGCGGAGGTGCATCTCCGCTGTCCGGGGCCGCAGGCACCGGACTTCCCGCACCAGCATCCAGGAACAGGGCCCGAATTTCGGGCCCGCATTTTTGGTACCATCCTGCCGCAAAGCAAGCACGCATACCTGGGGCACGCGGCACTATGGGCAAGAAGAACAATTGGGCTGTGAGATTTCTGACGATTCCGGCTGTAGCAGCCTGCTTGCTGTCGGCAGCCTGCACGACAACGGCGCCGTCCCATACCGGTCCCTATTCCGGCCGCCAGCTATCAACGTACGATATGTCGACGGAATATGCGACCGAGTACTCGCCGGACGGGTTCACGTTGCTGGTCTACCACCGATATCAGCAATTCACGATGCTACGCAGCAGCGCGGCAGCCGAATGCAAAGCGGCGGCTGGAAATGTGGCCACGAGTGTCGCCGATCGTTGGAACAGGAAGCTCGCGCCGATGGACGACAGTCGCGTCGAACTGAACACCAGTCAGAACTGGCTGGGCAAGATCACCGCATGTTCGGCGAAGGTGCCGGTCGTCTGGGAACGCTGAGCCGGACGAAAACCGGCTCAGGTGTTGCCCTCATCGACGCAGATTGCGGGCGCGGCGTCGGCCGCCTTCAGGACCGCGGGTCCGACAGTAACGAGAGAATGCGGGGATCATGCTCGACGCGCTGCGCTTCAACGATCCGCGCCTTCGTCACGTCCGGGTGAGCCGGGTTGAATAGATAGTTCGACGCGTAGGGCACCAGGACGCTTGGCACCTTCAGGAGCAGACTGGATCGGACGGAAAGCCATTCGGTCCCGGCGTTTTTCGACCAACCCGCATCTTCCTTCCAGTTTTGCGGCAGGTCCGGGATGTTCGCCACCGCGACTGCGTCATCAATCTCGATTTTCAGGAGTTGATAGTTCGTGGGAAGGTCCTTTATACGCGACACTTCGTGGTGAACCAACACCTCGAGGAACGCCAATGCCGGATGCTCTGCCAGGTACACGACCGGCTGACCCGGAAAATGCCAGCGCCCACCCGCCCGCAATCCGCCAATACCTTTGAGATCGGCATAGTTGCTGATTCGCCAAAGGACCATCAGGCAAAGTACCCCTCGTCGATCTGCACCAATTGCTCCTCGACGAGATGGGCGCCCTGCTCCGTTCCGGCCAACGACAATGGCGCAACGCCGCCGAGCCGCTGCTGTTTGGACCGCAGCCAACGCAGACCGCGCTCCATGTCGCCAAAGGTGTTGGCTGCCTGAGCCAGAATCCGGGCGAGCCGAATGGCTTTGTCCGATTCTTCCACGGTCAGGGACTGGCCTTTTTCGCGGCGATGACTGAGAGTCCTGCGGGGAATGATGAACGTGATCTCTTCCCACGAAAGCCCGGCCTCTAGCAGACGCTCCAGGATGTCAACCGGAAGTCGATCGTTGGCCAAGGTGGCAAGATCCGCCCCGGTCCGCACTTTTGTGCTCAAAAAAACACTCAGTCGATCGAGATAACGCTCGTAAGGCGCTTGCGCACCGGTGGGGCGAAAGGCGATGGTCTGCATGGCGGGCTCCGGCATTTGCCTTCATCATAGCGGCAAATTGCCAAACAGACAATTGCTCCCCAGGATTCACCCCCAAACGGTCCTACGCCATCGCAGGCCAAGGGGCGTTTAGTCCGGCGATACAAGTTCTGAAACGGCTTTCGCGTTTCGGACGCCCCAAAGCAAAACCCCCAAGCTTTTGGGGCTTGGGGGTTCTGGGTATAAGAGCCTGGCGATGACCTACTTTCACACGGGTAGTCCGCACTATCATCGGCGCAAAGTCGTTTCACGGTCCTGTTCGGGATGGGAAGGGGTGGTTCCAACTTGC
>Ga0209676_1000917_pt1 | contig 36740 bp, 29 predicted proteins | sample AraplaCvi_mLB_r2_FD_184282 | JGI IMG/M metagenome (GOLD analysis project Ga0209676, IMG submission 184282) | Arabidopsis root microbial communities from North Carolina, USA - plate scrape MF_Cvi_mLB_r2 (SPAdes) (version 2) | ecosystem: Host-associated > Plants > Roots > Endosphere | place: USA... | reverse complement strand
TGAATTCGGCGTCGACCTGGGCGCGGTTGCCGCGACCGGTCCGCACGGCCGCATCCTGAAAGAAGACGTGCAGGTCTACGTCAAGGCAATGATGCAGAAGGCCAAGGAAGCGCCGGCAGCCGCCGGTGCGACCGGCGGCGCCGGCATCCCGCCGATCCCTGCCGTGGACTTCAGCAAGTTCGGTGAAGTGGAAGAAGTGGCCCTGACCCGCCTGATGCAGGTCGGTGCTGCCAACCTGCACCGCAGCTGGCTGAACGTGCCGCACGTAACCCAGTTCGACTCCGCCGACATCACCGAGCTGGAAGCCTTCCGCGTTGCGCAGAAGGCCGTGGCCGAGAAGGCTGGCGTGAAGCTGACCGTGCTGCCACTGCTGCTCAAGGCCTGTGCGTTCCTGCTCAAGGAACTGCCGGACTTCAACAGCTCGCTGGCGCCAAGCGGCAAGGCCATCATCCGCAAGAAGTACGTGCACATCGGCTTTGCCGTGGACACCCCGGACGGCCTGCTGGTGCCTGTGATCAAGAACGTCGACCAGAAGAGCCTGCTGCAACTGGCTGCCGAAGCGGCTGCGCTGGCCGAAAAAGCCCGCACCAAGAAGCTGTCGGCCGACGAAATGCAAGGCGCCTGCTTCACCATCTCCAGCCTCGGCCACATTGGCGGCACCGGCTTCACGCCGATCGTCAACGCGCCGGAAGTGGCTATCCTGGGCGTCTCCAAGGCGACCATGCAGCCGGTCTGGGATGGCAAGGCCTTCCAGCCGAAGCTGATGCTGCCGCTGTCTCTGTCCTACGATCACCGTGTGATCAACGGCGCTGCCGCCGCGCGCTTCACCAAGCGCCTTGGCGACGTGCTGGGCGATATCCGCACCATGCTGCTGTAAGGCAGCACACTGCCCCTCCTTGCGAGGGGCAGTACCCTTTCGAGCTGCCACGCTCGTACCTCAACCCCGTCGCTTGGCGGGGCTTTTTTTTGCCTGGCAAAAGGCACATTGGGGCTGCTTTGCAGCCCTTCGCGGGCTTGCCCGCTCCCACAGGAACCGCGCATTTTCTGAGGCCGACGCCACACCTGTAGGAGCGGGCAAGCCCGCGAAGGGCCGCAAAGCGGCCCCAAAAACTTCAACAAATCTATAGATTCCACCCCACCAGCCGATAACCCGTCCACAGCATCACGCATGGCTGCTTGCCAGCCCCCGGGACATGATGCAACCTTGCCGAATCCGCCGCCGCCCCAAAGCCGCGTTACCTCTTCAAGCGAGTCTTCGATGAAAAGCCAACCCGATGCCGCCAGCCGTGTGGTGGCCGAGGTCGTCACGCAGTTACCCGTGCCCTCGCGGCTCGGCATGCTGCGTTTCGAAAGGCTCAACGAAGCCACCTGGGCCTTGCTCTACCTCGACCCGGCTTGCGAGCGCCAGTTCGGCCTGCATGCCAGCGACCTGTGTGCCCTGGTAGACGCACCCTATGCCAGCCTGATGGAGCCCGAGGCCCGGTACCGGCTGCACGACGAGATCCAGTTGCAACTGGCCAAGCGCGGCTACTACCGCGTGCGCTACACCTTGCACACGCCAACTGCATCGCTACGCCTGCTGGAAGCCGGGGAAGCCTACAAGCAGCACAACCGCCACCTGTTGCGCGGCTACCTGAGCGTGCTCGACGACCACGCCGAGGATACCGGCGAAGCCGCTGCCAGCGACCTGGAATCGCGCAACAACCGCCTGCAACTGGCCCTGCAACTGAACCAGCGCGCGCAGCAGGAACAACTCGAACACCTGGAACGGGTACGCGGCCAGCAGGACCTGATCCTGCGCCTGGCCCGCCAGCGCTACAGCGCCGGGAATTCACTGCGCGAAGCCGCCCAGCTGATTACCCGGAGCGCCTGCGAGATCTACAAGGTCGACATTGCCAGCATCTGGCACCTGGACGACCAGCGCCTGGAGCCGATCACCGCCTGGTACCGGGAAGCGCAAGAGCACCGCCAGCCCGAAGCCATCGATGCCAGCCGCTTCCCCGATTACCTCGACGCGCTGCACGCCAGCCGCGCCATCGACGCCCACAATGCCGGCCACGACCCGCGCACCCGCGCCCTGGCACAAAGCCTGTACCCGGAAAACAAGGCGATGCTCGATGCCAGCATTCGCGTCGATGGCCAGGTAGTCGGTGTGCTGTGCCTGGAGCAGACCGGCCAGACCCGGGCCTGGCAGTCGGACGAAATCGCCTTTGCCGGCGAGCTGGCCGACCAGTTCGCCCAGGTCATCACCAACCATAACCGGCGCACCGCCGCCAGCGCCCTGCACCTGTTCCAGCGGGCGGTCGAGCAGAGCGCCAGCGCCTTCCTGCTGGTCAACCGCGACGGCGTGGTGGAGTACGTCAACCCCAGCTTTACCGCCATCACCCAGTACAGCACCGAGGAAGTACAAGGCCGCCACCTGGGGGAGCTGCCGGCGCTTGAGAACCTCAGCGAGCTGCTGTTCGACTCGCCGTCGAGCCTGGCCATGGGCAACAGCTGGCAGGGTGAATTCAAGAGCCGGCGCAAGAACCTCGAGCCCTACTGGGGCCAGCTGTCGATATCCAAGGTCTACGGCGACAACCGCGAGCTGACCCATTACATCGGCATCTACGAAGACGTCACCCAGACCAAGCTGGCCCAGCAGCGCATCGAACGCCTGGCCTACACCGACAACCTGACCAACCTGGGCAACCGCCCGGCGTTCATCCGCAGCCTGGACGAGCGCTTTGCCCGTGATGGCGAGAACTCGATGTGCCTGCTGCTGGTGGACATCGACAACTTCAAGCGCATCAACGACAGCCTCGGCCACCAGACCGGCGACAAGCTGCTGATCAGCCTGGCCCGGCGCCTGCGCAACAGCCTGCATGCCGGCGGTATCCTGGCACGCTTCGCCAGCAACGAGTTCGCCGTGCTGCTCGACGACACCCGCCTGGAAGATGGCCAGGGTGTCGCCCAGCAATTGCTGAGCACGCTCGACAAGCCGATGTTCGTCGACAACCAGCTGATCAACGTCACCGCCTCGGTGGGCCTGGCCTGCGCGCCACTGCACGGCGCCGACCCGGCCAGCCTGATGAAGAACGCCGGCCTGGCGCTGCACAAGGCCAAGGCCAACGGCAAACACCAGGTGCAGGTGTTTACCGAAGTGCTCAATGCCGAAGCCAGCTACAAGCTGTTCGTAGAGAACAACCTGCGTCGCGCCCTGACCCAGAACGAACTGGAGGTGTTCTACCAGCCCAAGCTGTGCCTGCGCAGTGGCCGCCTGCTGGGGCTGGAAGCACTGCTGCGCTGGAACCACCCCGAGCGCGGCATGATCCGCCCCGACCAGTTCATCAGCGTGGCGGAAGAGACCGGCCTGATCATCCCCATCGGTAAATGGGTGGTGCGCCAGTCGTGCCGCATGAGCCAGCAGCTGCGCGAGGCCGGCATGGGCAACCTGCATGTAGCCATCAACCTGTCGCCCAAGCAGTTCTCCGACCCGGACCTGGTGGCGTCGATCAGCACCATCCTCAAGGAAGAAGCCCTGCCCCCGCACCTGCTGGAGCTGGAGCTGACCGAAGGCCTGCTGCTGGAAGCCAGCGAAGACACCCACCGCCAACTGGATGAGCTGAAGGCCCTGGGCCTCACCCTGGCCATGGATGACTTCGGCACCGGTTATTCGTCGCTGAGCTACCTGAAAAAGTTTCCGATCGACATCCTCAAGATCGACCGCAGTTTCATCAATGAAATCCCCGACAACCAGGACGACATGGAAATCACCTCGGCGGTGGTGGCCATGGCGCACAACCTCAAGCTGAAAGTGGTGGCCGAGGGTATCGAGACGCCGGAGCAGCTGGCGTTCCTGCGCCGGCACCGCTGCGACGTGGGCCAGGGCTACCTGTTCGACCGGCCGATTCCGGGGCGCGAGCTGGCTGAACGGCTGAAGCGCTACCCGCGTGGCCCACTGGCCTGACAGCCGCGCAAACCTCGGGCACTATAGAAACCATTCGGGCCCTTTCGCGGGCACGCCCGCTCCCACAGGTCCCCCACAACATTCAGACCCTGTGGGAGCGGGCATGCCCGCGAAGGCCCCAACACCTATTCAACTGCCATACAGAGGAACGGCCATGGTCCTGCGTTCGGAAATCCTGGTGAACAAAAACGTCATGCCTACCGCGGAGCAGGCCCTGCCTGGCCGCGAAACGCCAATGAAGCTGCCCGAGTTCCATTACGTGTTCAAGGACACGCCTCTGCTCGGCCCCTTCTTCGAAGGCGCCATCGACTTCGCCATCTTCGGCCTGGGCTGCTTCTGGGGCGCCGAGCGCCGCTTCTGGCAGCGTGAAGGCGTGGTCAGCACGGTGGTCGGCTACGCCGGCGGCTTTACCCCCCACCCCACCTACGAGGAAGTGTGCTCGGGCCTGACCGGCCACACCGAAGTGGTGCTGGTGGTGTTCGACAAGGACAAGGTCAGCTACCGCGAGCTGCTGGCGATGTTCTGGGAACTGCACAACCCGACCCAGGGCATGCGCCAGGGCAACGACATCGGCACCCAGTACCGCTCGGCCATCTATTGCACCAGCCCGGAACAGCTGGAACAGGCCAAGGCCAGCCGCGACGCGTTCCAGGCTGAACTGACCAAGGCCGGCTTCGGCGAGATCACCACCGAAATCGACCAGGCACCGACCGTGTACTTCGCCGAGGCCTACCACCAGCAGTACCTGGCCAAGAACCCGGACGGCTACTGCGGCATCGGCGGCACCGGTGTGTGCCTGCCACCGAGCCTGCAGGGTAACTGACGCATGAGCACGATGACCCTGTTCCACTCGCCATTGTCGCCATTCGTGCGCAAGGTCATGGTGGTGTTGCACGAGACCGGCCAGCTTGAGCGTGTGAAGCTGCAGCCGGTGAACATCAGCCCGGTCAGCGGCGACCTGCAACTGAACCAGGACAACCCGATCGGCAAGATCCCGGCCCTGCGCCTGGCAGACGGGACCGTACTGCACGACAGCCGGGTGATCTGCGAATACCTGGACCTGCAGCACGTCGGCCTGCCGCTGCTGCCACGCGAAGGCTCGGCGCGTTGGCGCCGCATGACACTGGTGTCGCAGGCCGATGCGATCATGGATGCGGCGGTGTCGTCGCGCTATGAAAGCTTCCTGCGGCCTGAAGACAAGCGCTGGGATGGCTGGTTGCAGGCGCAGGGCGACAAGATTCGCCGTAGCCTGGCCAACCTGGAGCAGGCGCATTTGCCTGAGCTGATGTCCGGGTTCGACCTGGCAGCGATTGGCGTGGCCTGTGCGCTGGGGTATCTGGATTTGCGCCAGCCCGGGTTCGGCTGGCGTGAGCAGCAGCCTGGGTTGGCGGCGTGGTATGCCGAGGTGGTCAAGCGGCCTTCCATGGTTGCCACCGCGCCGGTAGCCTGAAGGGCCTCTTCGCGGGCACGCCCGCTCCCACAGGGTATGCGCCCTGCCTGTGGGAGCGGGCGTGCCCGCGAAAGGGCCGCTACAGGCGCCTCGCCATCAGCAGCCCGGCTTGCCAGCGGTGAACTTCTTCGCCGGGTTGACCGCCGCCTTGAACTCGCGCAACGCCTTGGACCCCACCAGCAGCGGGTAGTTGAAGCTGCTGCGGTCCACCAGGTTGACCTCCACGGTGCGTTTCACGTCACCCAGGCACAGCTCCAGGTCGACCACCGGGCGCTTCGAGATTTCCGGCGCATCGCCTTCCTCCTCTTCATCGGCGCGGCCCTTGATCTTGCTGATGCGCGAGACCTTGTGCTCGTACACCTTGCCGTCCGAATCCTTGGTCGCCAGGCGGAAGCGCACCCACTCGTCACCATCGCGGGTGAACAATTCGATGTCCTTGGCCGACAGCGACGCGGTGAAGGCACCGGTGTCCATCTTGGCTTTCAGGGTTTCGCCCAGTTCGGGCAAGGCTATGTTCTCGTAACGGCCATAAATCGTGGGTTCGGCCGCCATCGCCGGCAGCGCCAACAACGACAACAGGGCAAGCAGAGGTTTCACAGGCAGGCTTCCTTGAGAAGTGTCAGTGCTTAGACTGCAATTGCAGGATAGGTTCGCTGTCACAAGCCTAACCAACATGTTGTGAAACATTTGTCTCCGCCGTCGGGCATTGGACATTTGGCGTAGACCCCGACGCTGCTTATCATGGCGCCCTGCTAATTTCCCACAACAAGAGTCTCTTTATGCGTCGCCTGCTGACCGGCATTCTCACCACAACCCTGCTGCTGCTCAACACGCTGGTGTTGATCTGCCCGCTGCTGGTCTTCGCCCTGCTCAAACTGGTGCTGCCGGGCCGCGGCCGTGACTATGCCTCGTGGGCCGTGATGTGGGTGGCCGAGACCTGGTCGGAGATCGACAAGGCCATCTTTGCCCTGTGCATCCCTACAAAGTGGGACATCCGCGGTGTCGAGAACCTGCGCAAGGACACCTCGTACCTGGCCGTGAGCAACCACCAGACCTGGGTCGATATCCCCGCACTGATCGAAAGCCTCAACCGCCGTACACCGTTCTTCAAGTTCTTCCTGAAGAAAGAGCTGATCTGGGTGCCGCTGCTCGGTCTGGCCTGGTGGGGGCTGGATTACCCGTTCATGAAGCGCTACAGCAAGGCCTTCCTGGAAAAGCACCCGGAGCTGAAGGGCAAGGACCTGGAAATCACCAAGGCCGCCTGCGAGCTGTTCAAGCGTCAGCCGGTGACCGTGGTGAATTACCTGGAAGGCACCCGCTTTACCGAGGCCAAGCGCCAGGAACAGCAGTCGCCTTATCGCTACCTGCTCAAACCCAAGGCGGGTGGCGTGGCGTTCGTGCTGGCGGCGCTGGGTGAGCAGCTGGATGCCTTGCTCGACGTGACCATCGTCTACCCCGGCAACAAGGCGCCGGGGTTCTGGGACTTGCTCAATGGCAGCATCAACCGGGTGATTATCGACATTCAGGTCCGCGAGCTGGACCCGGCGCTGTGGGCCGGTGATTACGAGAATGATCCTGAGTTCCGCCAGACCGTGCAGGCCTGGGTGAACCAGTTGTGGGTGGCGAAGGACCTGCGGATCGAGCAGCTGCGGGCCGAGATGGGTTGAGATCTTCTGTCTGTACCGGCCTCTTCGCGGGCACGCCCGCTCCCACACGGGTTGCGCAGGTCTAGAGCTTTGCGCAGTCCCTGTGGGAGCGGGCAAGCCCGCGAAGAGGCCGGCACAGGAATACGCCTAACCCCAATTAAAACCCAGGCTAATAATTAGAATAACTAATACTTTTTTGTCATCACCCACCCAAGTGGATAAAAATCGACCAAAGCACAACTACAAAAATGCTCTGGAACGAACGATGGCCAACCCACCCAGCTCCACCCCCGTCCAGCTCCGCCGTGTTCTCGGCCTGCCCGCCCTGGTGTTCTTCGGCCTGGTGTACATGGTCCCGCTGACCATCTTCACCACTTACGGCATCGTCACCGAACTCACCGGTGGCCGCACCGCCGGCGCCTACATGGTGACCCTGGTGGCCATGCTGTTCACCGCCGCGTCCTACAGCTTCATGGTCAAGCGCTTCCCGGTCGCGGGCTCGGCGTACTCCTACACCAACATGGCCTTCGGCCCAAACGTCGGCTTTCTCGCCGGCTGGTCGCTGCTGCTCGATTACCTGTTCCTGCCGATGATCAACTACCTGCTGATCGGCCTGTTCCTCAACATCGCCTTCCCGGCCATCCCGGCGTGGTCGATCGCGCTGGCCTCGATTGCCCTGGTGACCGTGCTCAATGTGGTCGGCATCCACTCGGTGGCCAAGACCAGCAACCTGATCGTCGGCGCGCAGATCGTCTTCATCGTGGTGTTCGTCGCCCTGTCGTGCCAGTCGCTGGCCGGCCAGCCGCTGGACCTGCTGACGCCGCTGATGGGCGATGGTTCCAAGCCCGGCTTCGGCCCGATCATGGCCGGCGCGGCGGTGCTGTGCCTGTCGTTCCTTGGCTTCGACGCCGTGTCGACCCTGGCCGAAGAATGCCGCGATGCCCGCCGCGACGTGCCACGGGCGATCATCCTCACTACCCTGTTCGCCGGCTTGCTGTTCACCGTGCTGGCCTATGTCAGCCAGCTGGTGTTGCCGGGCAGCACATTCGCCAATGCCGATGCGGCGGCCAACGAGGTGATGTTCAAGGCGGGCGGGCAGTTCCTGGCCAACTTCTTCACGGCAGCGTATGTCGCCGGCAGCCTCGGCTCGGCGCTGGCCTCGCAGGCGGCGGTGTCGCGCATCCTGTTCACCATGGGACGGGACAAGGTGTTGCCACGGCGTAGCTTCGGCTACCTGTCGCCACGCTTTGGCACGCCTGTGTTCGCCATTGCGCTGGTTTCGGCGTTTTCGCTGTTGGCGTTGGTGATCGACCTGGCTACCCTCGCCTCGCTGATCAGCTTCGGGGCGCTGGTGGCGTTCTCGGCGGTAAACCTGGCGGTGGTGAAGACCCATCTGGTGGACGATGCCTCGCAACGTAGCTTCAAAGGGCTGCTGAGCTATGGCTTGGTGCCGCTGGTGGGGTTGGGGCTGACCCTGTGGCTGTGGACCAGCCTGTCGGCGCTGACCTTGGTGATTGGCCTGTGCTGGTTTGCGCTGGGGCTGGCATACCTGGCAGTGCTGACCGCCGGCTTCCGCCGCCCGGTGCGCCTGGTGGACTTCACCGAGGCTGCCTGACCCAATCATCTCGCGGCCCCTTGAGCGGCCTTGCCGGGGCGCCGGACCGGTCGGAAAGGGCCGCGCAGCGGCCCCGGCAATCTCCGAGGCGAAGCTAAAATTCCGAAGCCGCTACGCCCGGGCGGCTCCTCTGAAGTAGCCTGAAGCCAGCGGCACGCACTAGTAATTCTGCTAGTTGTCCCTGGCCTCGAAAAGACCAAGACTCAGGCTTACCGTCTTGCGAGGCCAAACCCTGTGTCAGTAGCCCTGCGTGCCTATTGCCCTTACGGGCACCACCAAAATCAAGCAAGCCCGGCATTCATGCTTGGCTTCAATGGTGAGCGGTACGACCCGTTTACTTATGGGTATGCCTTGGGTCAAGGCTACCGCAACTATAGCCCGGCCTTGATGCGCTTTCAGCAACCCGACGATATCAGCCCGTTCGGCTTGGGGGGGCTAAACGCGTATGCGTACTGCAACGGTGATCCGCTCAATTATCGGGATGATACCGGGCATGCCAGAACAGTTGCCCAATTGAAAATTTTTTGGGAACGGAAATCGAATAGGCCCGATCAATTACCCTCTCGCCATTCGGCGTCACCGCCTGTTCGCGCCAAGAAACTTTTGAACACCAAGCTCACTGTCCCAAACAAGGATGCAGAGAGAGTGAAACGGGTGGGTTTTATAAATGAACCAGCACGAACCTTTACCTATCCACAAGAAGGAGACGTGAATCCAGCGGCGCTCCACCAAGAACGAGAAGCACTTTGGAGCTACATTCAAAAATTCGAAAACAAGATCGAAAAAAGGCAAAAAGAACTGAGGTATCTTTTGAAACCTGCCACATTAGCACTCGCTAGGCACCTAGGTATAAAAGATAAACTGTACCTTGCAGAAGTGCAGAGGCTTGACACGTGGGTAGCAGACGCGCAGTTTAGGCTGAGTGGCCTTTATTCTACGTTCAGCCGCATCCGCCTTTGATGGCGATGCAGAATGAAGTTTTGCAGTAATAATTGCCAGGGCCGCTTCGCGGCCCCTTTCGCGGCTCAATGCCGCTCCTGGAATGCACGGAGTTACTTTCAAACCGAGGGTTGAATCAGCGGCGCCGGCGTAGTCCACAAATTCCCCAGGTTCTGCAACAACGACCCGGCAATCCCCTGCTGCCCCAGGTACTGCAGCAGCAACGGCGCAAACTGCCCGATCATCCCGGTATCCATACCCAGCGCCTTGAACGCATTGTCCAGGTCGCTGCGGTTTTCCACATTGCCACCCAGTGCATTGCTCAACGCCGACGGGTTCTCGCTGTTCTTGCCCAGCAAATCACCCAACCCGCTCAACCCACCCAGCGCACTGGCCCCCGCCAGCAGGTCCAGCCCCGGTACCGCTTTGGTCAACTGGCCATAGTCCTCGCTGCTGAGATTGTTACGCGCCAACCCCAACATCGCCCCCGCCCCGCCCACGGCTTGTTCGGGTGTGATGTTCAATTGACTACCCAGGGTATTGAGCAGATTGGCTTGCGCTGCGGGCGCCTGCACCTGGCCTTGCTGTTGCGGGTTCTGCATGGCCGACACGGCGTTGGCGGCATCGCTGAGGTTGAAGGCGAACACCGGGCTTGCGGCCAGGGTCATCAGGGTTGCCAGGGTGAATGCTTTCATCGGGAGGGACCTCGGTTGGCCGGGATGGCCTGGGAAACGAGGGGTTTGACTCGTGGGTTGGGGGTTGGTTCCGGTGCGGTTATCGATACTCAATTGTCGGAACTCTGTCGTAACTATCGTTAGTTGAAGAAAGAGACACCGCACATTCAGCGCTTCTGTCTAAATTCCCTCGCATTGAACTGACCAATGGTAAGAGCCAATCGCTCTTGATGAGTCATAAACCTGTCGAAATCTGAAGCCTCCCCCGCCTTTGAAACTAGCGAAAATCTAAGCGACTGGTGCGCACGCTTGTCAATTTTCAGCTCATTTATACCCGTATCTTTTTTCACGCCACGTGCGGAATTAGCTATAACCTTATCAACGTTAACCGTACTTACAGCTAATACGACACCGTTCTCCTGCAGGTCCGCATAGTGGCGCGCGTTCTCGTACGTATCGGTCGCAAAAAATACTTTACCTTTAACGCCTTTCTGCAAGATCTTCCGTGCCGCGCCCGCACTTGTTCCATGATAGCCAATATTTTCTTGCAGGATCTGTTCAGGGTGCCGGGAAGATCGGAAAAATTTCTTCAGGTAATTAAATATAGATCCTATTCTAAAATGTCCAGTCGGATCAATAAAGTTCACTGGATCACCCATGCAGTACATGTACGAACTCAGCCCTCCTTTACCAAAAGGACTCAAGCCATCCGGTCTGCCAAAGCGCATCAGAGCCGTGCTATATATGCGATAACCATTACCTGACAGATAACAACCTGAGAGATGACCGAACAACTCTCCATTAAACCCAAGCAAAGTACCCATTAAACGCTCGGAAGATGCATAACCATAAGGCGCATAAGCGACATCTAATTCCGTATCATGTTTCGACACACGTGAAACAGATAGTTTTGCATCGTGACAAATCAGTCCTACATCGTAGCGATTGTCATGGGCTTGGCGTTGAGCAAGCAAACCATGCTCGGTTCTAAAAATTGACTGCTGTGTCGAGCCTTGGATTTGGGTATGCAGATTACTGCCCTGATAAAAATGTCGGGCGGATGTGACCGTCAACCTGTTGTCACGTTTCCCAGACATCCCGTGTTCGGACACAGATGCAAATGACATAAAATCACCTCCAATAGCACGATCACCTCAGCCCATACACTCGCTCAATTCAGGAGAGACCGTCTACTAGCAAAAATGTCAGGTCAAAGCGTAATCCCCGCGTGCTCGGAAATTGCCTCGGAGAAAGGCCGGAGAGCCATATCGCTCAAAAAGCAACTGTTAATTTTGCTAGTAGCAAGAACGAAACAAATCAAGTTAGTGTAATGACATTTACGAAAATCCGCCGTCTTACTACCGGGCGCCACAAAACAAACTCGATGTGTTGGAGAGCCATCATGGCACACTTCTTCTACCAAAGCGGCAATCTCATCACTTTAAAAACAGACGATTATCACCGCTCGATCTTTCGCTCCACCAAACACATTTTCGCTGAGTATCCTACTGATAGCGCCCGACAGTGTGAACTATTAGCGGCAGATACGAAAAACTCAATAATTTCCGCCCACGATAGCGCAGAAAAAGAAGAGCACGCTTACACTGCTTTCGGGCACTCGGCAAACCTGCCATCCCTACGGACATTGCAAGGTTTCAACGGCGAACAGATAGACAGAGCATTAGGAGCCTATCAACTGGGACTGGGGTATAGAACATATTCCCCTGGCCTAATGCGCTTTCAATCGCCTGATAGTCTCAGCCCCTTTGGAAAGGGTGGAATTAACTGTTACATATACTGTGGCGGCGATCCTGTCAATTATACGGATCCGACAGGTCATGCACTCGTACATTTAAAAAATGGTCAGACCATGAGGGTGACCAAGAATTCGGCTGTAGCACTTCCTCATAAATTCAAGCCATCTACGCTCAAACGCACTACTTCACATGCCAGCGCACTAAGTCCTGAAGCCCCCCGCTATTCTGCCGCGCCTGAACCCACCGATCACTTCATGAGAATCGGCGAGCCTGATGTGTTTGAATCAATCATAAGCAATCTTTCATTCGAAGACGCCATGGCTTTTTCTAATACATCAAATACGATTAAAGACTTTGCCATGCCGATTATCAAGCGCTACGTGACAAGCGCCATCGCATATGATGCAACAATGGGCGCCGCCAGAGCTGGTGTACTTCCAGGCGTACCCAGAACCTTTGGGCAAAGCCTCGGCTTACCAGTATTAGAACACTTGAACGATATAAACCGCATAGAGGCCCTTGGCGGTGCGAGCAATTTTTTGAGTCTGATCAGACATGGTCGACAGGAAGCCCGCCGGATTGCCCGCAGAGAGCGACGCGATAGCCTTGACGACCTCATCGTCGATGCTGATTGAATAGGGTGGCTGTGCCTGGGCTGGCCTCTTCGCGGGCACGCCCGCTCCCACAGTGTTCGCCGTCAATCTTCCAGGCTGGCTCGGCTCCAGGTAGGAGCAGCCTCGTGCTGCGAAGAGGCCATTGATGCCAGAGATGAGCTTTCGGCTTGCCGGCCCTTTCGCAGCGCAAGGCTGCTCCTACAGGGGACAGTGCTGGCTTTGGGGTCAATGACGCAGCCATGAAAAAGCCCCTCGGTTCGAGGGGCTCTTGTTAAGCGATGTTTGTTACGCCGCACCCCACATCTTGTGCGGGTCGATCACGAATTTCTTCGGTACGCCTGCATCGAACTCGCCATACCCTTCCGGCGCCTGATCCAGGTTGATCACCTGCACACCCACCACTTCAGCAATGTTGATGCGGTCCCACATGATCGCCTGCATCAGCTGGCGGTTGTACTTCATGGTCGGGGTCTGGCCGGTGTGGAAGCTGTGCGATTTCGCCCAGCCCAGGCCGAAGCGGATGCTCAGCGCGCCGATCTTGGCAGCAGCATCCACCGCGCCCGGGTCTTCGGTCACGTACAGGCCCGGGATACCGATGTTGCCGGCAACACGGGTGACCTGCATCAGCGAGTTCAGCACGGTGGCCGGGGCTTCATGCTTGGCACCTTCGTGGCCATGGCCGCGGGCCTCGAAGCCTACGGCGTCTACGGCGCAGTCCACTTCCGGTTCGCCGAGGATGTCGACGATCTGCTCGTGCAGCGGGGTGTCCTTGGACAGGTCGACCACTTCGAAGCCCTGGGCCTTGGCGTGAGCCAGACGCGCCTGGTTCAGGTCGCCAACAATCACGCAGGCAGCGCCCAGCAGGCGTGCCGAGGCAGCAGCGGCCAGGCCGACCGGGCCGGCACCGGCAACGTAGACGGTGCTACCTGGGCCAACGCCAGCGGTTACGGCACCGTGGTAGCCGGTCGGGAGGATGTCGGACAGGCAGGTCAGGTCACGGATCTTCTCCATGGCCTTGTCGCGCTCTGGCAGTTTCAGCAGGTTGAAGTCGGCGTACGGTACCAGCACGTATTCGGCCTGGCCGCCGGTCCAGTCGCCCATGTCGACGTAGCCGTAGGCACCGCCGGCGCGGGCCGGGTTGACGGTGAGGCAGACACCGGTGTGCATCTCTTTGCAGGAGCGGCAGCGGCCGCAAGCAACGTTGAACGGTACCGAGACCAGGTCGCCGATCTGCATGCGCTCGACGTCGCTGCCCTTCTCGACGATTTCACCGGTGATCTCGTGGCCCAGGACCAGGCCGACCTGGGCAGTGGTGCGGCCACGGACCATGTGCTGGTCGGAGCCGCAGATGTTGGTGGAGACCACCTTCAGGATCACGCCGTGCTCGATCTTCTTGCCGCGTGGGTCCTGCATTTTCGGGTAGTCGATCTTCTGCACCTCGACCTTGCCGGCGCCGAGATATACCACTCCACGATTGCCAGACATGCTCTTACCTCGCTTGATTTGTATTTATGCAGCGGTGGTTGAACGCGCCGCCATCCGTGGGCGGCATGTGTTTCTGGAATGCAGGGAATTGTGGGCCTGATACGGCGGGATGCACTGACTGGGAACGACAGGGAGATGCCTTTTAGCGGCAGAGGTGTCGTTGGAGGATATGGGGCAAGCAGAGGTGGCGGCCTGCGCCGGCCTCTTCGCGGCTAAAGCCGCTCCCACAGGGTTTGGTACGGGGTTCGAGGCTGGCGCAACTCTTGTGTGGCTTGCCGGCGATCACCGGCGCAGCCGGTGCCATGCACCGCATCGCCTGCTTCGCGGGCTTGCCCGCTCCCACAGGTATTGCACTGGACCTGAGGGCAGCACTGTACCTGTGGGAGCGGGCATGCCCGCGAAGAGGCCGGTACAGGTTATTACAGAACGACCGTCCGGTTGGCGTTAAGGAACACCCGCCGCTCGATGTGATACCCCACCGCCCGCGCCAAGGTCAGGCATTCGATGTCGCGCCCTTTGGCAATCAGGTCTTCCGGATAATGGCTGTGGTCCACCACCTCCACGCCCTGGGCAATGATCGGCCCTTCGTCCAGGTCGTTGTTGATGTAGTGCGCCGTGGCACCGACCATCTTCACGCCCTTGTTGTAAGCCTGGTGATAAGGCTTGGCGCCCTTGAACCCGGGCAGCAACGAGTGGTGAATGTTGATCGCCCAGCCATCCAGGCGCCGGCACAGCTCCGGCGACAGCACCTGCATGTAACGGGCAAGCACCACCAGCTCCGCGCCGGTTTCTTCGATCACCTGGATCACCTTGCGCTCTTGCGCCGGCTTGTCCTTCGGGTCGAGGGCGAAGTGGTAGTAGGGAATCTTGTGCCAATGCGCCAACGGCTCGAGGTCCGGGTGGTTGGACACCACCGCGACCACGTCCATGGCCAGCTGGCCAATGCGCTGGCGATACAGCAGGTCGTTCAGGCAATGGTCGGCCTTGGACACCATGATCACCACCTTGGGGCGGTGATTGGGTGCGGTCAGCTCGAAGGCCATGCCGAACGCTTCGCTGCGCTCGGCGAGGCCGGCACGGAAGCCTGCCTCGTCGAAATCGTCCGGCTGGCGGAACTCCACACGAATGAAGAAACGCCCCGACAGCCGGTCATCGAAGGAGTGGTGCTCCGTCACGTAGCAGCGCTGCTCGAAGAGGTAACGCGTCACCACGTCGACGGTGCCGAGCATGCTCGGGCAGTCGGCGGTGAGAATCCAGGTATCCGGTGCCCGACTCATGTCCGCTCTCCTTAAGCCTCGATGCTCAGGCCGTACTCGGCCGAAGCGTCCTGCAGCCACAGCCACCAGTAGTCGGCGAAGCTGCGGCGAATCACCAGCTCCCAGGTGTCTTCGGCGGTGCGGCGGATCACCAGTTGCGACTTGGCGAACACGGTGCCGACGGCCTTGCCTACCGGGAAGTTGTTCGGATGAACATCATAGCTGGTGGATTTCATCAGCACTTCGCGCACGTTCGGGCCGCGCAGTTCCAGCAGGCTCTGCCCGCCGCTGACATTGACCACCTGGATGTGCTGGCCTTCGAGGGCCGCGCGCAGCTTCTGCTCGACGGCAAATTCCTGGCCGCCCGGGACGATCAGCAGCCACTCGTCCGGCCCCATCCATTGCAGCGACATTTCGTTGTTGGCGACCACGGTCAGGGCCACTGGCAGCTCCAGGCCCAGGGCCTTGTGCACGCCGGCGGCGAATTCCGGGTCGTGGCCGTCGCCACGGAGGGTCAGGTGGCCGAGGAACTTGCGTTCACGCAGGGTCACGCCTGCGTTCTTGCGGCCTTTGCCAACCAGGCTGGCCAGGTCGGCGTGGTGCAGTGGCGACTGGGCCTTGGCCTCGGCGCCGGGGTTTTGCTGGAAGACGTTGATAGCGCTCATTTCTTACCTGCCTTGAATTCTGGAGTCGACCACGATGCCTGCGGGAGACGGCCATCCTGTGGGAGCGGGCATGCCCGCGAATGCGATGGTGGATTCACCGCCCTCTTCGCGGGCACGCCCGCTCCCACAGTGACCTCATTCCAAGCTAAGCATCGGTTGGTACCGGGGCCTTAGACGTTCTGCCGCTCACCCTTCGGATCGAAGAACACCGAAGACACGATCTCCGCCTCGATCACGCTGCCATCCGCCTGCGGCGAGTACACGCGCTCGCCCATGCGCTTGAGGCCGCCCTTGACCACGCCCATCGCGAACGAGTAGCCCAGCGAGTTGGACGCGTAGCTGGAGGTGACGTGGCCAACCATGTCCATCGGGATCGGCTGCTTCGGATCGAACACCAACTGGGCACCTTCCGGCAGCCACTTGGTCGGATCGATCGGCTTCAGGCCTACCAGCTGCTTGCGGTTCTCGCGCACGCAGTCTTCGCGGTTCATGCCACGCAGGCCGATCCACGAGTACGGCTTGTTGCGGCCCACGCACCAGCTCATGTTCAGGTCGTCCGGGGTCATCGAGCCATCAGTGTCCTGGCCAACGATGATGAAGCCCTTCTCGGCACGCAGCACGTGCATGGTCTCGGTGCCATACGGGGTCAGGTTGTACTTCTTGCCTGCCTCGATGATCTGTTCCAGCACGCCCATGGCGTAGTTGGCCTGCACGTTGACTTCGTACGACAGCTCGCCGGTGAACGAAATCCGGAACACCCGGGCCGGTACGCCGCCGACGTTGCCTTCCTTCCAGGTCATGAACGGGAAGGCTTCCTTGTCCATGTCGATGTCGGTCAGTTCGCTGAGCAGCTTGCGGCTGTTCGGGCCGGACAGGGTCATGGTCGCCCAGTGGTCGGTGACCGAGGTGAAGTACACCTTCAGTTCCGGCCATTCGGTCTGGTGGTACAGCTCCATCCACTGCAGTACACGGGCGGCGCCGCCGGTGGTGGTGGTCATGATGAAGTGGTTGTCGCCGACGCAGGCGGTCACGCCGTCGTCGAAGACCATGCCGTCTTCCTTGCACATCAGGCCGTAGCGGGCCTTGCCCACGTCGAGCTTGGTCCAGGCGTTGGTGTAGATGCGGTTGAGGAACTCACGTGCATCCGGGCCCTGGATGTCGATCTTGCCCAAGGTCGAGGCGTCCAGCAGGCCCACGCTGTCACGCACGGCCTTGCATTCGCGGGCCACGGCAGCATGGATGTCTTCACCGGCTTTCGGGAAGTACCACGGGCGCTTCCACTGGCCGACGTCTTCGAACTCGGCGCCGTTCTTCACGTGCCAGGCATGCAGGGCGGTGAAGCGTACGGGCTCGAACAGGTGACCACAGTGACGGCCCGCTACCGCGCCGAAGGTAACCGGCGTGTAGTTGGGACGGAACATGGTGGTGCCCATTTCCGGAATGGTGATGCCGATCGAACGGGCGGCGATGGCCAGACCGTTGATGTTGCCCAGTTTGCCCTGGTCGGTACCGAAGCCCAGCGCGGTGTAGCGTTTTACGTGCTCGACCGACTCGAAACCTTCGCGGGTGGCCAGTTCGATGGCGGCTGCGGTGACGTCGTTCTGCTGGTCGACGAACTGCTTGGGTGCGCGGGCAGTGCCCTTGTCGTGCGGCACCTGGAACAGCGCCACGGTGGCCTCTTCCTTGCGCGCAACGGTTTTCGGCAGGCTGCCGACGGTGGCCTTGAAGCCCGCTTCGGTGGCTGCGCGAACGCCGCCTTCGAAGCCATCTGCGATCACGTCGCCCAGGGCGTAGACCCCGTTGATGCCACCCACGCACTCGCGTTTCTGCGGCGCATCGCCCGGCACGAAGCCGAGGATGTCTTCACGCCATACCGGGCGACCGCCCAGGTGCGAAGCCAGGTGCACGATCGGGCTGTAACCGCCGGAGGTAGCGATCAGGTCGCACTCGAGGGTTTCGCCAGGGCTGGTGACCTTGTGTGCCTGCACGTCGATGGCGGCCACGCGGGCGCCGGTAACGTGCTTGGTGCCCTTGGCCTCGATCACGGCGCTGGAGGTGAGGATGCGGATGCCTTTGGCACGTGCTTCTTCAACCAGCGAACCACGCGGGTTGTGGCGGGCGTCGGCGATGGCGACCACTTGCAGGCCGGCATCGTGCCAGTCCAGCGCGGCGCGGTAGGCGTGGTCGTTGTTGGTCGACAGCACCAGCTTGCGGCCCGGGGCCACGCCGTAGCGGCGGACGTAGGTGGACACGGCACCGGCCAGCATGTTGCCCGGCACGTCGTTGTTGCCGTACACCAGCGGGCGCTCGTGGGCACCGGCAGCCAGCACTACGCGCTTGGCACGCACGCGGTGCACGCGGTGGCGAACCTGGCCGATCGGGGCGCGGTCGCCGAGGTGGTCGGTGAGGCGCTCGTGGATGGTCAGGAAGTTATGGTCGTGGTAGCCGTTGACCGTGGCGCGTGGCAGCAGGGTCACTTCCGGCAGGCTTTCCAGCTCTTTGACCACGGCGTTGACCCACTCGGTGGCAGGCTTGCCGTCGAGGGTTTCGCGGGTGTCGAGCAGGCTGCCGCCGAACTCTTCCTGCTCGTCAGCCAGGATCACGCGGGCACCGCTGCGGGCAGCGGCCAGTGCCGCGGCCAGGCCAGCAGGGCCGGCGCCGACGATCAGCACGTCGCAGTGCTGGTTCATGTAGTCGTAGCTGTCCGGGTCGTTCTGCAGCGGCGCGCGGCCAAGGCCGGCGGCTTTGCGGATGTACTTCTCGTAAGTCATCCAGAACGATTTCGGGTACATGAAGGTTTTGTAGTAGAAGCCCGGCGGCATCATGCTGCCGCCCACCTTGCCAAGGATGCCCATGACGTCGTTGTTGACGTTCGGCCAGCCGTTGGTGCTGGTGGCTACAAGCCCTGCGTACAGCGCCTGCTGGGTGGCACGCACGTTGGGGATCTGGGTGGCTTCGCTGGAGCCGATCTGCAGGATGGCGTTCGGCTCTTCGGTACCGGCGGCAATGATGCCGCGTGGACGCGAATACTTGAAGCTGCGGCCAACGATATCAACGCCGTTGGCCAGCAACGCGGCGGCCAGGCTGTCACCGGCATAACCCTGGTAGGTCTTGCCGTTGAAGGTGAAGTTCAGGACCTTGCTGCGGTCGATACGGCCGCCGCTGGCGAGGCGATAGGACTGGCTCATACTTTTTCCCCTTGGCCTTTGACGGTCGACGCGGCGCTGCTCTGCTTGCCGCTGGCGGTCACTTGCGGCTTCTCGCCAATCTTGTAGGTTTCCAGAATTTCGTAGGTCACGGTGTCACGGGTGACGTTGAAGTACTGGCGGCAGCCGGCAACGTGGTCCCACAGTTCGTGGTGAATACCGCGCGGGTTGTCACGGTAGAACATGTAGGTACCCCACTCCTCGTCAGAGCAGGCGTTGGGGTCCAGCGGGCGGGCGATGTGCGCCTGGCCAGAGGCGTGGAACTCTTCTTCGGAGCGCAGCTCGCCGCAGTGGGGACAGAAAATATGCAACATGACGGTGTCTCCGGTTAGTGGGCGACGGCGGCGGCGCCGTGTTCGTCGATCAGTGCGCCGTTGTAGAAACGGTCCATGGAGAACGGCGCGGCCAGTGGGTGCATTTCGCCCTTGGCCAGGCTCGCGGCGAAGACGTTGCCCGAACCCGGGGTCGCCTTGAAGCCGCCAGTACCCCAACCGCAGTTGAAGAACATGTTCTTGACCGGGGTCTTGGTGATGATCGGGCAAGCGTCCGGCGAGGTATCGACGATGCCGCCCCACTGGCGGTTCATGCGCACGCGCGAGAGGTTGGGGAACATCTCGACGATGGCCTGCAGGGTATGCTCGATCACCGGGTACGAACCGCGCTGGCCGTAGCCGACCCAGCCGTCGATACCGGCACCGATCACCAGGTCGCCCTTGTCGGACTGGCTGATGTAGCCGTGCACGGCGTTGGACATGATCACGCTGTCGATGATCGGCTTGATCGGCTCGGATACCAGGGCTTGCAGCGGGTGCGATTCCAGCGGCAGGCGGAAGCCGGCCAGCCGGGCCATGTGCCCGGAGTTACCGGCGGTGACCACGCCGACGCGCTTGGCGCCGATGAAGCCTTTGTTGGTTTCCACACCGATGACCGCGCCGTTTTCCTTGCGGAAGCCGATCACTTCGGTCTGCTGGATCAGGTCCACGCCCAGGGCGTCGGCGGCACGGGCGAAGCCCCAGGCCACGGCGTCGTGACGGGCCACGCCACCACGGCGTTGCACGGTGGCACCGAGGATCGGGTAGCGGGTGTTCTTCGAGCAATCCAGGTACGGGATCTCGGCCGCGACCTGGGCAGTGTTCAGCAGCTCTCCATCGACGCCGTTGAGGCGGTTGGCGGAGACGCGGCGCTCGGAGTCACGCATGTCCTGCAGGGTGTGGCACAGGTTGTAGACGCCGCGCTGGGAGAACATCACGTTGTAGTTGAGGTCCTGGGACAGGCCCTCCCACAGCTTCATCGCGTGCTCGTACAGGTGCGCCGACTCGTCCCACAGGTAGTTGGAACGCACGATGGTGGTGTTACGGGCGGTGTTGCCGCCGCCCAGGTAACCCTTCTCGATCACGGCAACGTTGGTGATGCCGTGTTCCTTGGCCAGGTAGTAGGCGGTTGCCAGGCCATGGCCGCCACCGCCGACGATAACCACGTCGTAGACCTTTTTAGGGGTTGGCGTGCGCCACATGCGCTGCCAGTTCTCGTGGTGGCTGAGGGAGTGCTTGAAAAGGCCGAAGCCCGAGTAACGTTGCATGGTGTGGGACTCCACTCAGCGGTAAACAGGAAAATCTGCGCACAGGGCCGCGACGTTCTTCGCCACATCGGCTTCGACGTCTGCGTCACCGAGGTTGTCGAGGATGTCGCAGATCCAGCCGGCCAGGGCTACACATTGCGCGACCTTGAAGCCGCGGGTGGTGACGGCCGGGGTGCCGATGCGCAGGCCCGAGGTGACGAACGGCGACTGCGGGTCGTTCGGCACGGCGTTCTTGTTGACGGTGATGTGCGCGCGGCCCAGGGCGGCGTCGGCATCTTTACCGGTGAGGCCCTGACGGATCAGGCTTACCAGGAACAGGTGGTTGTCGGTGCCACCGGAAACCACGTCGTAGCCGCGGTCGATGAACACCTGGGCCATGGCCTGGGCGTTTTCGATCACTTGTTGCTGGTAGGCCTTGAAGCCAGGCTCCAGCGCTTCCTTGAAGCACACGGCCTTGGCGGCGATCACGTGCATCAGCGGGCCGCCTTGGGCGCCCGGGAATACCGCGGCGTTCAGCTTCTTCTCGATCTCTTCGTTGGCCTTGGCCAGGATCAGGCCACCACGTGGGCCGCGCAGGGTCTTGTGGGTGGTGGTGGTGACCACGTCGGCGAACGGGATCGGGTTCGGGTACAGGCCAGCGGCAACCAGGCCGGCCACGTGGGCCATGTCGACGAACAGCAGCGCGCCGACCTTGTCGGCGATGGCGCGGAAGCGTGGGAAGTCGAGGGTCTTGGAGTAGGCCGAGAAGCCGGCAACGATCATCTTCGGCTTGTGCTCGAGAGCCAGGCGCTCGACTTCGTCGTAGTCGATCAGGCCGGTGTTGGTGTCGATACCGTATTGCACAGCGTTGTACAGCTTGCCCGAGGACGACACCTTGGCGCCGTGGGTCAGGTGGCCGCCGTGGGCCAGGCTCATGCCGAGGATGGTGTCACCCGCCTGCAGCAGAGCCAGGTAGACAGCGCCGTTGGCCGAAGAGCCGGAGTGCGGCTGGACGTTGGCGTAGTCGGCACCGAACAGCTGCTTGGCGCGTTCGATGGCCAAGGCTTCTACCTTGTCCACGTGCTCGCAGCCACCGTAGTAACGCTTGCCTGGGTAGCCTTCGGCGTACTTGTTGGTCAGGCCGCTGCCTTGGGCCTGCATCACGCGCTTGGAGGTGTAGTTTTCCGAGGCGATCAGCTCGATGTGGTCTTCCTGGCGCTGTTCTTCGGCATTCATCGCCGCCAGCAGTGCATCGTCGTAACCCTGGATCTGGTCTTGCTTGCTGAACATCGTGTATCTCCCGGCAGCGATCGTTTTTTGTCGTGGGGCACTGTGGCCCTTTGTGGCGATGTTATGACTGGGCGGGGCGGGTCAGATGCCTGCGCACGCCTTGCAATGGCGCGTTTACGACATTCGTTGCCAGGACGCTTCGCTAGGCCTCGCTCGTGGTCTTCCGGCCTCATGACGCAAGCGCAGAAAACAGCGGCAGCACCGCCCCGTCCAACCTGGAGCAACGCTGCCTACACGCCGGAAAGTTTGGAAAAACTATCATTTTTGCCAGTTGCGGCTTTGTTACCGCACTCATAGTGTTGCAAAAAAACCAGGAGCAACACCATGCAAACTATGAGAAGGCTTCTATATAGCGCACTTTTTCTTGTCAGCATTATTCTAACAGGCTGCACAAGTGGAGGATCAACGACAGAGCCACCGGCAACAACACCACAAGCTATAGATGAAGGATGTGAAGCAACTTACAAGGACACATCAACGTTTAGCAGTTATATTTCCGGCTCTTGGCAAAGCGCAAACAATATTCAGAAATTAATCATCGCTTCAGATCCGCAGCCCTTTCGATACCTTGATTCCACAGGCGCGGATAAAATAGGTGAAAGCTTTTGGAATAATGCGATGGGTGTCATTACGTCGACTCTCAAGACTGAGCGACAAGGTGACAAATATGTGCCGCTGATCATAAATGGCGACATGACGGATTATGGCCACGGGAATGAACGCAAGAGCTTTCGTTCACAAATTATCAAAGCGCCAAGCGGAACGGCAGGGCCGTTATTCCTGCCTGGCCTGGGTAATCATGACTACGAGAACAACATCAATGACTGCGCGAACAATGGCTGTGCACGCGACGCCGTTTGCGACCACATCATCTGGGCTCGCACCATCCAGCAAAAAGCGACCGGGTTCAGCTTCGATTATACCTACAACGTCAACGTGCATAGAGGGTCACTGGCCTACTCATTCGACATCGGCATGATTCACGTCGTCCAACTGAACAATGAACCCACCTACACCACATATTTCGAAACCGGCGGCCATGAGATAATCGGCCCTAAAAGAAAGTTTGACATAACCTCGGCCATGCCGTGGCTGGCGAAAGATCTGGCTTCTGCCAAGGCACGAGGCAAGTACACCATCATCAACATGCACAAACCTTCAGTCTGGAAAGACGAATCCGTGCACAAGGGAGAATTTACCGACCTCGTCAAGAATAACAAGGTGATCGGCATATTTTTCGGACACTACCATACCGCCCTCGGGAAGATGAGAACCACTTACGGCAAAGTGCCAACCTTCCACAGCGGCGCGCTGATGGGAAAAACCTATTTGCGACTGCTTTTCGACTATCAAAAACGAGAGGCGCAAGTAGACTGGTACAAAAACACCGACCACGTCGGCGAGTACAAATACAACATTGACACCCTCGCAGCCATCAGGCCCGAGCCAGGGGATCCTACTGCGTTGCTCACCTACTACAAAGGCAAAAATTTTACCGGGGCCTTCTGTTCCGTTACGCTGACCCCGGGTGCGATCAAGAAAATCAACACGGAATGCCCAGGTTTCGGATCACAACCGGGCACGTCCTTTAAAGTCAAGCAGTTTGGCGACGGCGTGAACACCGCTCAATTCTGCCTTTCCATTCCCTTCTTCGGTGGCAACCGCTGTTACATAGGCAAGTACGCCGGTGACTTCGAAGTCCCCGACCTGACACCGTTGGCAAAACTACCCAACGGGCTGATTGAAACAAGGCTGGGTGAAGACAAAGGCTACGAAACATTTACCTACCAACTCTTTGACGCGACCACAAACGCGTCTGCCGATTAGCGACTGGGGGAAACGGGGCTGCAGCACTCCGGCATTCTGCATTTGCCGCAGTGCTGCAACCGCTCGCTACGACTGTAACTGCGGGCTTGCTGACAATCACCTGTATAGTCAACCTTCCACGCGATCGTTTAGAGTGCTGTTCTGCGTCGTTCACAGGACAGTGCCATGACAGACAAGAGCCAACAATTCGCCAGCGACAACTATTCCGGCATCTGCCCCGAAGCCTGGGCGGCCATGGAGAAGGCCAACCACGGCCACGACCGCGCCTACGGCGACGACCAGTGGACCGAACGCGCCGCGGAATACTTCCGCAACCTGTTCGAAACCGACTGCGAGGTGTTCTTCGCCTTCAACGGTACCGCTGCCAACTCCCTGGCCCTGGCCTCGCTGTGCCAGAGCTATCACAGCGTAATCTGCTCTGAGACCGCCCACGTCGAAACCGACGAATGCGGCGCGCCGGAGTTCTTCTCCAACGGCTCCAAGCTGCTGACCGCGCCCAGCGTCAACGGCAAGCTGACGCCGCAGTCGATCCGCGAAGTGGCGCTGAAGCGCCAGGATATCCACTACCCCAAGCCACGGGTGGTCACCATCACCCAGGCCACCGAAGTCGGTACCGTCTACCGCCCCGACGAGCTCAGGGCGATCAGCGCCACCTGCAAGGAGCTGGGCCTGAACCTGCACATGGACGGCGCACGCTTTAGCAATGCTTGCTCGTTCCTGGGTTGCAGCCCCGCCGAGCTGACCTGGAAGGCCGGCGTCGATGTACTGTGCTTTGGCGGCACAAAAAACGGCATGGCGGTGGGCGAAGCGATCCTGTTCTTCAACCGCCAGCTGGCCGAGGACTTCGACTACCGCTGCAAGCAGGCCGGGCAGCTGGCATCGAAGATGCGTTTCTTGTCGGCGCCTTGGGTGGGCCTGCTGGAAGACGGCGCCTGGCTGCGTCATGGCCATCACGCCAACCATTGCGCGCAGTTGCTTGCCTCGCTGGTGAGTGACTTGCCGGGGGTGGAGCTGATGTTCCCGGTGGAAGCCAACGGGGTATTTCTGCAGATGCCGGAGCATGCGATTGAAGCGCTGCGCGGCAGGGGGTGGCGGTTCTATACCTTCATTGGTAGTGGTGGGGCGCGGTTCATGTGTTCGTGGGATACCGAGGAAGAACGGGTGCGCGAGCTGGCGGCGGATATCCGCGCCATCATCGCCGGCTGACAGGCCGCATTCGCGGGCATGCCCGCTCCCACAGGAATATCGCAGCCGTCGAGAGCTGCGCAGTACCTGTGGGAGCGGGCAAGCCCGCGAAGCAACCAACACTGATCTAAAGCCTGAAACCACCCATCTGCCGCGCCAGATCATCGGCCAAGCCACGCAGCGCCTGGCACTCCTCGCGGCATTCCTGCACCTCCGCCGCAGTCTCCCGCGCCAGGTCGGAAATCCCCTGCACCGTGCGGTTGATCTCCTCGGTCACCGCCGACTGCTCTTCGGTCGCGGTGGCCACCTGATGGTTCATGTCGCTGATGTGCTCCACCTGGTCAGTAATCGCGCCCAACGACGCCCCGGTGCGCTGGCTCGACGCCACCCCGCTACCTGTCGCCTGCTGCCCCGCCTGCATCGAACTCACCGCCGAACCCGCCCCCTGCTTCAGGCGCTGGATCATCTGCTGCACTTCGTCGGTGGACACTTGCGTGCGCCGGGCCAGAGTACGCACCTCATCAGCCACCACGGCAAACCCACGCCCCATCTCCCCAGCCCTGGCCGCCTCGATGGCGGCATTCAGCGCCAGCAGGTTGGTCTGCTCGGAAATACTACGAATCACCGCCAGCACTTCATCGATCGAGGCTACTTCATCGGCCAACTGGCTGACCGCGTCGGCCGCCTTGCCGATATCACCCGACATACCCTCGATACCCCGGATCGAGCGTTGCACCACCTCACGCGCCTGCAACGCCTCATCCCGCGCCAATTGCGAGGCCTGCGCCGCATCGCCGGCGTTGCGGGCAATGTCGTGCACGGTCAACCCCATTTCGTGCACGGCGGTGGCGACCATTTCGGTCATTTCCTGCTGGCGCCCGGAACGCTCGGCGGTGTTGTCCACCACCTGCGTCACCTGCTCGACCGCCTGGTGCAGCCGTTCGGAGGTGTGCAGTACCTCGCCGATCAGCCGGCGCTGGCTGTCGAGGAAGCGGTTGAAGCCACGCGCCAGGTCACCCAGTTCGTCCTGGCGTGAATCGTCCAACCGGTGGCTGAGGTCACCCGCGCCACTGCCGATCTGCACCAGCGCCGCAGTGACGCGCCGGATCGGCCGCACCAGGCCACGCGCCAGCAGCACCACCAGCAGCAGCGACACCAGCGCCACGGCACCACCGATCAGGCTGGTCAGCCATACCGCCTGGTGCATTGGCGCGTAGATTTCCTCCTCCGGCACCTCGGCCACCAGGGTCCAGTTGAGATCGCGCAGGGGCAGGCCGAGCGCCAGGTAGCTTTCGCCGTCACGGCTGAAGCGGCTGCTGCGCAGGCCTTCGCCGCCGGTCATCAGCACCTTGGCGGCATCCGCGCCCAGCTGTTCGTCAAGCTGGCGTTTGCCGCTGAAGGCAGCGTCCGGGTGAACCTGGATCAGGCCATCGTTACGCACCAGGAACACCTTGCCGTGCTCGCCAAATGTGAAGTCATGGATCAGCTTCGACAGCTCGGTCATGCGCAGGCCCATGCCGGCCACGCCGACCAGTTGGCCGTTCTTTTCCACGCGATAGTCGATGAACAGCGCCAGCTCGCCCGTGGCCCCGTCGATGTCGATATTGATCAGGCGCTCGGCGCCGCTGTCGATGTAGCCGTAGAACCACTTGTCCTTGGGATTGCTGCGGCTGAGGGTACGGTCCAGGCCATGCTCGCTGTAGTAATGGCCGGTTTCGGTCGACACGAACAGGGTGGTGAAGGCCTGGTTGCGCTGCTTGGCGGCGGCCAGGTATTCGATGAACGGTGCGGTCTGGGCAGGGTCTTCACCGGCGGCGAGCCAGTCGCGCAGCAGGGTGTTGCCGGCAATGTCCGCCGCCGCCACTAGCGGCTGGCCCAGCATGCGCTCGATGTCGTTGCGGATGGCCTCGATACTGGCAGGTAGCGCAGTATCGACCAGGTAGCGTTCGGTGAGGCGGTTGAGCGCCACCGTGAAGATGATGACCACCACCAGGATGCTCGCCAGCAAGGCGGCACCCATGCTGGTGATCAACTGCCACTGGATGCTCTTACGCCAGATACGCATGCCCCTACTCCCCGCATATTATTGTTTTGCGGGAAGTGTATACACTTACGTATCCAGTTAATCCAGTGACCTGAAACAATGAGTTTGGCCATTGGGGCTGCTTTGCAGCCCATCGCGACACAAGGCCGCTCCCACATTGATCGGCGTATGCAGGACCTTTGTGGGAGCGGCCTTGTGTCGCGAAAGGGGTGCGAAGCGCCCCCGGCTATTGATCAGGACTCTGCGATGGTCCGCACGATGGCGTCCACCGTGGCGTCGATCTGCGCCTGGGTACGCTCCAGTGTCCTGCGGTGCTCATCCTGCAATTCGATCTGCCGCGAACACAGGTTCAGCGCGGCCAGCACCAGCAGCTTGTCACCGATCAGGGTCGGGTACTGACGCTTGGTCTGGGCCAGGGCAGTGTTGAGCATCTGCACCGCCTGGGCCAGGGTTGCTTCCTGGCCTTCAGGCGCCTTGATGGAATAGTCGTTGCCAAGGATCGACACGACATTGATCGGCTGCGCTCGCAGTGTCATGCGCCTACGACGCCGGCGTTGGCGCGCTCGACCAGGGCTTGCAGGCGCGCGGCGGTGCTGCCGTTCTTCTCTTCCTGCTCCATCAGCGACAGTTGCAGGGTCTCGTTCTCTTCCTTGGCCTGGGCCAGTTCCTGGCCGAGGGCGGCGTTCTGCTCGGTGAGTTGGGCGTTCTTCTGCAGCAGGTCGTTGACCAGTTGCTCGATTTGATTCAGGGAAGATTCCAGCATGGGTCTATCTCAGGTTGTTGCGAGGGGCGCACACGATAAAGAAAAGTGCCGCTCGTCGCCATTAAATATCGGATTCACAACGTGTCGAACCCGCAGATTGACAGGGTAACCGGCCCCTTGTTCCGACCTGGGTCAACCGCCGGTCAGGAACGCCTGGGCCAACTCGGAATTTTGCCAGGCGCGCACTCAAGACTGACTGGTCACGACCGATACTCAAAGAGACACATTCTGTCGCACTGGGTGCCTCTCCCTCACTTGCCTGGATCTGCCCTCCATGTCTTTACGCAACATCAATATTGCCCCGCGCGCACTGCTGGGCTTTGCGCTTATCGGCCTGCTGATGCTCGGCCTCGGTATTTTCTCCCTGATGCAGATGGGCAACATCCGCCAGGCCGGCCTGGTCATCGAAGAGGTCAGCCTGCCCGCCATCAAAACCCTGGATGAACTCAACGCGCTGAACCTGCGCATGCGCAGCCTCGCCTACCGGCTGCTGGTGAACCGCGAACCGCAAAGCCAGCAGGACATCCTCAACCTGATGGATCAGCGCAACCAGGAGATCGACCGCGCGCGCCAGGCCTACCTGCCGCTGATCACTGCCGCCGACGAGCAGGCCGCGTACGATCAGTACATCCAGTCGCTCAACCAGTACCGCCAGCTGGAGGCACGCATGCGCAGCCTGAGCCAGGCCGGCCGCCTCGATGAGCTGAGGGAGGTTCTCAACCGTGACGTGATAGCCAACTCCGAACAGATCAACAAGATCATGGAGACCCTGGTGCGCATCAATACCGAGCAGACCCGTGACACCAACGCGAAAGCCGCCAGCCAGTATGACGCGGCTTTCTCCCTGGTGATCGGCCTGCTGGTCGCCGCCACCGTGCTGACTTTTGCCTGTGCCATGCTGTTGACCCGCAGCATCACCCAGCCGATCGACGAGGCGCTCAGATGCGCCGAACAGATTGCCGACGGCGACCTGACCCATGTCATTCATGCCGAGGGTACCGACGAAGCTGCCCGCCTGCTGCGCGCCATGGCCCGCATGCAGGACAAGTTGCGCGACACCTTGCAGCTGATCGCCGGCTCGGCGACTCAGCTGGCCTCGGCTGCCGAAGAGCTGAACGCCGTCACCGACGAAAGCGCCCGTGGCCTGCAGCAGCAGAACAACGAAATCGAACAGGCGGTCACCGCCGTGACCGAGATGACCAGCGCCGTGGAGGAAGTTGCGCGCAATGCAGTCAGCACCTCGGAAGCCTCCAGCGAAGCCAGCCGTTCGGCTGGCGATGGCCGCGACCTGGTCATGGAAACCGTGGGTGCCATCGAACGCATGAGCGGCGACGTACAAGCCACCGCCAGGCTGATCACCCACCTGGCCGAACAGTCGCGTGATATCGGCAAGGTGCTCGACGTGATCCGTGGCCTGGCAGACCAGACCAACCTGCTGGCACTCAACGCGGCGATCGAGGCGGCACGTGCCGGCGAGGCAGGCCGTGGTTTTGCCGTGGTCGCCGATGAAGTGCGGGCGCTGGCCCACCGTACCCAGCAGTCGACCAGCGAGATCGAGCGAATGATCGGCAGCATTCAGGGCGGTACCGGAGAGGCCGTGGAGTCGATGCGCACCAGCACCGAACGTGCCGAATCGACCCTGAATATCGCCCGTGGCGCGGGCCTGGCGCTGGATACCATTGCCGGGGCGGTGGCGCAGATCAACGAACGCAACCTGGTGATTGCCAGCGCTGCGGAAGAGCAGGCGCAGGTGGCACGGGAAGTGGACCGCAACCTGGTGAACATCAACGACCTGTCGGTGCAAAGCGCCACGGGTGCGCATCAGACCAGTGCGGCGAGTGCCGAGTTGTCGCGGTTGGCCGTGGACCTCAATGGCCTGGTAGCCCGCTTCCGTACCTGAGTGGGCGGAGCGTGGGCCGACTGGCGGCCCACGCTCATTCCAGCTACAGCGCCACAATCCTCGGCACCTATATAAATAGCGCACTTACCACGGTCAGAAACTTCACGCTGCACTACCCCAACAGCTGGAGTAGCGACAGTGCCCTACACAAACCGAAACCGATCGTTCCTGGCCTACATAAGATATGGCGAAGGCTACCTTTCCCCCTGCCGATTTGGTGAGTTCACGCTCCACGAGAACGCCACCAGCCAATTCGACACCCGCGCGGATCAGCTCGACTTTTCCGGGGACAAGGATCAGGGCCTGCCGTTCTACTTCAGGTACACCAGCAAGGGTTACCTGCTTTACGCGAGGGTAGAGACCAGAGGTCACGCTTCAGCAACCTTCGACGGGCACGGCGTTTTTGTCAGGGACAACATTGCCTGCATGCACTATGTAAGGGACGTTGATCCCACGCTGTTCAGGCTGCAGTTGCCTGAAATTGTCGAGGAAGGGCGCGAGTATTCCACCCGCCTGACATCGGTAGAACACGGGCGCGCGCTCGGGCTGGAAAAATACACATTCCACGCCGGACGAGGAAGAACGACACGCCGCGATTTCAAGGCAGATGTGGATTTGCTGTGCCTTGCCAGCCAAGCGGCAGCCGTCACGCTGGAAATCATAAAGGTCAATGTGCCATGGCGCAGCGAGCCAAATGAAGCGTGACACCTCTTACCACTTCCGGAGCGACCTTATGAACCCGACAAAGTCTTTCAAAGCGCGAATCTCGTGCCAGGGCAAACACGTAAACTTTTTCCCGACCTGTTGCACTGACAGCACCTGCCGATCAGCAGCGCATACGCTCGACAACATGCTCGCTATCGGCGCACCGCTGGGTAAGCAACCCGGTATGGAAATACGGTTTGAATCAACCCCCTCCGGGTATCAACTCAGCCTGGTTGACGATGAACGCCTGGGCAACGATAGCCTGGCTTTCGAACATGGCTACCTGGGCGCGTTTATCCGGGGCAGGAAGCCAGCCGCCACCTTTCTTCTCCAACCGATGCCACAGCTTGAAACCGGTGGCGTATTCCAGGCGCAGCTGCTATCCGTAGGCGACAACAAACCTGTCGGCCTGAAGCCACGAGAAGCCGACTACATCTACCGAGTAGCAGAAATCGGGAAGCAAATCCGTGACTGCCCATCGCTGGAAGGCACTGCGCCAGTGCTCTTCGAGTTCCACATCTCTGAAGTGTCGGCTTGATCAACGGTTAGCCACCCGATACGCGGGCCTCGCCTGGGTGTTGAACGCACTGGCACGGCTCGCTTGCGGATTTGCTCAGTAATCGATCCGCACATCCCCTTTCGGCACGCTGCAGCACGACAGGATGTAGCCCTCGGCTTCGTCCTCTTCGGTAATGCCGCCGTTGTGCTCCATCTCCACTTCGCCACCCAGCTTGAGCACCTTGCAGGTGCCGCAGATGCCCATGCCGCAGGCTTTCGGGATCATCAGGCCAACCTTGGCCGCCGCTGCATGCACGGTCTCGCCCGGGGCGATGCGGATGCTCTTCTCGCTGCCGATGAACTCCACCAGGTTGAGGTCGGCCGCATCCAGCTCCGGCGCATCAGCAGCCTGTTCGGCATGCTCTACCGCGTCAGCCTTGGCTTCCGGCGGCGTAGCACCAAACGATTCCTCGTGGTAGTTCTTCATGTCGAAGCCGACCGCTTCGAGCATGCGCTTGACCGCAGTCATGTAGGGTGTCGGGCCACAGCAGAACACCACGCGCTCCATGTAGTCCGGCGCGATCAGCTCCATCAGGCGCTGGTTGAGGTAGCCGCGATAACCCGCCCACGGCTCGCCCAGGCCATGCTTTTCACAAATGATGTGCAGGCTGAAATTGGGGATGCGCGAGGCCATCTGCTCCAGCTCGCGATGGTAGATGATGTCCTTCGGCGAACGGGCACTGTGCACGAAGACCATGTCGACATTGCCGTTGGTGTCGTAGAACCAGCGCGCCATCGACATGACCGGGGTGATACCGACACCGCCCGAGAGGTACAGCACCTTCTGCGCCGGGAAGTCGATGGCGTTGAACAACCCCACCGGGCCGTGCACCGGCAGCTCGGCGCCTTCGTGCATGGTGTCGTGGAGGAAGTTGGACACCAGGCCGCCCGGCACGCGCTTGACGGTGATCGAGAAGCTGTAGGGCACCGAAGGCGAGCTGGAGATGGTGTAGGAACGCATTACCGGCTTGCCTTCGATCTCCAGCTCCAGGGTGACGAACTGCCCTGGCTTGAAGAAGAACATGATCGGCTGGTCGGCCATGAAGCAGAACGTGCGCACGTCCCAGGTCTCCTGGATGACCTTGACGCAGCGCACGATGTGGCGGCCGTTGGCCCAGGTCTGGGTGGTGACCGGATTGAGGAAGGTATCGGACATGTTCATCTCCAGCAGCCGACTATTGGCCTTTTATGGCTTGGATAATGCGCAAGCTGAAGACGACGTACATTCCTGCCAGCGACATCGGCGTGCTTATCGCGACCAGCCCCGCGCTGCAAGGGCTGGCGCGTCGTAATTCAAATCGGCCATGTCGCCCATGGATACGGTTCATGGCGCCTTCGGACGCACACTCCACGGCAAAACAACCCGCTGTTTCTTGATGAGCAGCCTTGCGGCACCACAACAACGATTAGCCACCTTTTGCCGGCCGCACACGGCCCCGAGGAATACACGATGGACGTCACCGCAACCCTGAGCCTGGGCGATCCACTGGAACCAGCACGCAAGGCGACCGCCGAGATGCTGCAGACCCGCGAGCGCACCTACTCGCTGCCCCAGCCTTTCTACAACGACGAGCGTCTGTTCCAGATCGACATGCAGGAGATCTTCCACAAGGAGTGGCTGATCGCCGGCATGACCTGCGAGATCCCGGCCAAGGGCAACTACATCACCCTGCAAATCGGCAAGAACCCGATCATCGTGGTGCGCGGCGCCGAAGGTAAGGTGCATGCCTTCCATAACGTCTGCCGCCACCGTGGCTCGCGCCTGTGCGTCAGCGAGAAGGGCAAGGTGGCCAAGCTGGTCTGCCCTTACCACCAGTGGACCTACGAGCTGGACGGCCGCCTGCTGTTCGCCGGTACCGAAATGGGTGCCGACTTCGACATGAACCAGTACGGCCTGAAGCCGGTGAACGTGAAGGTCGCCGGTGGCTACATCTTCATCAGCCTGGCGGAAAACCCGCCCGCCATCGACGAGTTCCTGGCCACCCTGGACCACTACATGGAACCGTATGACATGGAAAACACCAAGGTGGCGGTACAGACCACCTTGATGGAAAAGGCCAACTGGAAGCTGGTGCTGGAAAACAACCGCGAGTGCTACCACTGCAACGGTTCGCACCCGGAGCTGCTGCAAACCCTGCTGGAGTGGGACGACACCAACGACCCACGCGCCAGCCAGGAATTCAAGGACCACGTGGCCGCTTCCGCTGCCGCCTGGGAAGCCGAGAAAATCCCGTACCTGCACAAGAGCCATGGCCTGCGTAACCGCATCGTGCGCATGCCGCTGCTCAAGGGCACCGTGTCGATGACCATGGACGGCAAGCAGGCCTGCCAGAAGCTGATGGGCCGCATCAAGAACCCGGACCTGGGCTCGATGCGCATCCTGCACCTGCCGCATTCGTGGAACCACTGCATGGGCGATCACATGATCGTGTTCACCGTGTGGCCGATCAGCGCCCAGGAAACCATGGTCACCACCAAGTGGCTGGTGCACAAGGATGCCGTGGAAGGTGTCGATTACGACCCGGAGCGCATGCGCAAGGTGTGGGACGCCACCAACGACCAGGACCGCCGCCTGGCCGAAGAGAACCAGCGTGGTATCAACTCCACCGCTTACCAGCCAGGGCCGTACTCGAAGACCTACGAGTTTGGCGTGGTCAACTTCATTGACTGGTACAGCCAGCGTCTGCTGAACAACCTGGGGGCGGAGCCGGCGCCGTATCTGAAGGAAGTGCAGGCGCAGTAAACAGTACTGCGGGGCTATACCTGCACATCGTGAGGTGCAGCAGGGCGGGTCGACCTTATCCGCCGTGCTGCTCCCTCAAACCCCCTGCCTACTGCGGACAACATTTCGTCCACCATCGTAAGGTCCAGAATTGTTTCCCAGGCCACTGGCACAATGTCACCTGGATGATCTCGCAAGTATCCGAACACTTCTTGCGCTGCTGCAAAGTTCCCTATCGAACCTCCGCTCAGGTTGGTGACCGTATTGCCAACAGCAAACACATCCGTAAGTGTTTGCATGGTTGGGTTAACGCCGTATGCCGCAGCAGTTATTTGCCCGGCTACACCAAAAGCGCCGGTCATGGCGAACTGCTGATTTGATACCCTCGACAGGTGGGGCAGATCCTGATGAGAAACGGGCGTGGGGATGGTTGTGTGCGGCTGGTCGCCAGCAGTGGCGTTAACGGTGCTTGCCCGGGTAGCAGACCTACGCCCCACGATATTCCTCATGGTACGCACGGTTGCACCAAACAAGGTGGCGCCACTGGACGCCAGGCCAACGACCCTGAGCAGAACACTCAGCCAAGAGGCACCACTTGGATCATGGCGGTTCACCGGGTCAGCGCCACAGTAAACATACCCGTTGATACCCCCCTTCGAGAACGGACTCAGGGAGTCAGATGCCATGAATCGCATCAGGGTTGGGCTGTAGAAGCGTCGGCCATTTCCCAACGGGTAGCCACCCGTCAGCGGATCACGATACTGACCACAGAACGCCAGCCCAGGCACAGCGGCAGCTGCCATGACGCCATAGGGTGAATAAGCATTCACTTGAAAAGAAATACCGCTCAAAACCGAATGCTGCCGATCAGTACCCAACAAATGCCTGGCCATGATTTATCCACAATTAGGCGCTTTCGTGGATACGCTAACCAGAGCCTGGAAGTTTTGATACTGGCAAAAATATCAGGCCGTACATTGATCATTATTTGATCACAACGGCCAAAGCGGCGTCATTCCTGGGCTACAGCGGAGTTCGTACACCTTGTCCACAGAGACACCAACAGAGTTTGTGAGCAACCGACGGTTTTTTTGCAATCGGGCTGTGGATAAGCGCTTCAAGGCCATGATTATCAAGGATCTAGCAAGATCAAGGCGCAATTGATCACTTTTTGAACAAACCTGTCAAAGCCTTTGAATACGTGGCTCCCAGGAGATGCCAAACAGATTATCCACAGACCGGCTAACAGTGATTGTGGGCAAAATCAGCAGGAGGCTTGGACGCGCACATGCGCGGATCGGGATAATGACTGGTCGTTTTTTGATCAAAACCTTGAAGCCACCGTCATACAAGGGCTGCAGCCATGCGCCAACACTTTATCCACACCTTGGCGAACAGATTTGGTGGGCAAAAGCATTCGGGGGATGCTGAGCTTTGAATGTGGGAGCGGCCTTGTGTCGCGAAAGGGCCGCGTAGCGGCCCCAGCCATTTCTGCTGTGATGCAAAAACCTGGGGCTGCTACGCAGCCCTTTCGCGACACAAGGCCGCTCCCACAAAGAGACCTCCAACCCGCTGGCTTCAGCGCAGCACGCCCTCTTCCACCAGCAGCTTGAGGATGGCCTCGGCGCCTTCCTGCGGCGAAACGTCCTTCAGCACCTTGCCTCCGCCGCCACTGGCCTTGGCCGTTGCAGCCTTCATCCGGTCGGCGCCGCTCTTGGCCTTGATCACCTTCAAGCGCTTGGGCCGTGGGCGAGCCGGTTGCAGTTCGGCTTCGGCCAGCAGTTCGTCTTCGACGATGGCCACGTTGCGCGCCGCCAGCACACCCCGACGCGCCGGCCCGAAAGCACTCTGGCGCGGCTTGGGCGCGGCGTTATCCACAGTTGCCAGCAACGGCAGGCGCACCTTCAGCCGACGCCGCTGACCGCGCGGTAACGCCTGCAACACCTGGGCAGTGCCGTTGTCGATCGACTCCACTTCAGCCAGCCCCACAATCAGCGGCCAGCCGAGCTTTTCGGCCAGCAGGAACGGCAACATGCCCGACCCTTCGCCGGTCTCGGCCTGGCTGCCGGTCAGCACCAGCTGGGCCCCGGCATCGCGCAGGTAATCCCCAAGCACGGCCAGCACATCGGCACCGGCCGGCTGCTCCAGCACGTCCAGATGGTCCAGGCCCATGCCGAGGTAGGCGCGCAGCGCCTCTTCCCGTGGGTCGCCGGCATGCACCACCTGCAAGTTATCCCCAGCCAGCTGCAAACCCAGCTCCACCGCGCGGGCATCCTGCTCGGCGCGGCGGGCGCGGCCGGAGCTGGGGTGGGCACCGATGGAAACCAGGCTGATCACTTTCGTACTCATGCTCGTGCCCTTATGCCGCGTCGCGCTGGCCGCCGCTGCGGTAATTGTCCACAGCCTCGATCAGTGCCTTCAGAATCGCCGAACTGTCGCCAATCACCGACAGGTCGGCCCGTTTGATCATGTCGCAGCCCGGGTCCATGTTGATCGCCACCACCTTGTCACAGGCGCCGATGCCTTGCAGGTGCTGGATCGCGCCCGAGATACCCACAGCCACGTAGACTCGCGCGGTAACCCAGGTACCGGTGGCACCCACCTGGCGGTTGCGCGGCATGAAGCCGTCGTCCACCGCCACCCGCGAGGCGCCTTCGGTGGCGCCGAGCGCCGCGGTGGCCTTGTGGTACAGGTCCCAGTCCTTGACACCGTTGCCGCCCGACACGATGAACTCGGCCTCGGCCATGGCAATGGTGGCCGGGTCCACGGCCACCGAGCCGAGGTCTTCAATGCGCGACAGGCTGCGCGCCACGCTTGTGGACAACTCCACCGGCAGGGCTTCGTGACGGGTTTCGCTGACTGGCTCGGCGCACTCGGCCGCCGCCAGGATCAGGCGTGGTACGGCGCGCTGCAGGTCTTGCTGGCCGGCACC
>Ga0209676_1000916_pt1 | contig 36772 bp, 28 predicted proteins | sample AraplaCvi_mLB_r2_FD_184282 | JGI IMG/M metagenome (GOLD analysis project Ga0209676, IMG submission 184282) | Arabidopsis root microbial communities from North Carolina, USA - plate scrape MF_Cvi_mLB_r2 (SPAdes) (version 2) | ecosystem: Host-associated > Plants > Roots > Endosphere | place: USA... | reverse complement strand
TGGCGCCGGTGCCGGAGTTGAGGTTGGAAATCTGGAAACTGGTCGGCGGGAAGAACGCATTGCCTTCATCCCAGTGCTCGGCCGCCAGTTCCGCCAGGGCCGGCGCGGCCAGGTGGATCGGGTTGCGCGCCAGGTGCGGGTAGGCCACATGGCCCTGCTTGCCGCGCACGGTGAGCTTGGCGCCCAGCGAGCCGCGGCGGCCATTCTTGACCACGTCACCCAGCAGGGTGGTGCTGGAGGGTTCGCCGACGATGCACCAGTCCAGGCGCTCGTTGCGTGCTTTCAGGCGCTCGACCACGGCCTTGGTGCCATGGTGGGCCGGGCCTTCCTCGTCGCTGGTGATCAGGAACGCAACCTTGCCGCGATGGTCCGGGTAGTCCTGCACGAAGCGCTCGCTGGCAATCACCATGGAGGCCAGGCTGCCCTTCATGTCGGCGGCACCCCGGCCGCACAGCATGCCGTCGGCGTCGATCAGCGCTTCGAACGGCTCATGCTGCCATTGTTGCACCGGGCCGGTGGGCACCACGTCGGTGTGGCCGGCGAAGCACAGCACCGGGCCGTCCTGGCTGCCGTGGGTGGCCCAGAAGTTGTCGACGTCCTCGATGCGCATGGGTTCCAGCTGGAAGCCGACGGCGCCCAGGCGGTTCATCATCTGCGCCTGGCAGTCGGCGTCGACGGGGGTGACCGAGGGGCGACGGATCAGGTCGCAGGCCAGTTGAAGGGTAGGCGAGAGCTCGGCTGGGGCCGTCATGGGGGACTCCGGGGCAAGGCAAGGCGGGGAAATCTGAGGGCGTTATCTTATATCAAATGGTTTCAGGCGGCACGGCCCATTCGCGGGCACGCCCGCTCCCACAGGTACTGCACAGCTCTGAATGTCGGTGACAGACCTGTGGGAGCGGGCGTGCCCGCGAATGGGCTGCAAAGCAGCCCCGGCAATCTCAGGCTTGCTGCGGCTCAGCGGCCTTCTCCCCAGGCTTGGGCAGCGAAGACAGGAAGGCCATCACCAACGCCGCCATATAAGGCAACGACTGCACCAGCAACATCGCCACCCAGAAGCGCATGTCCGAGCTCGGCAGCCCCTGTACCAGGTAGATGCCCAGCGCCGCGCCCCACAGCAGCAACATGATGAACAGCTCTTCACGCGCTTCGGAAATCGCCACCAGCAACCCGTGGCTGTCGGCATTCTTCGGCGTGCGGAAGAACGGCATGCTGCTGGTGAAGAACCCGTACAGCACCGCCTTGGCGATGGTATGCGACAGTGCCAGCCCCGCCAGCGCCGCAGCAAAGGCGTCCTTGAGGTTCACCCCCACCGCGCGGCGGTAGAGGAAGATGATCTTGCCGACCTTGAAGAAGAACAGCGCCAGTGGCGGAATGGCAAAGATCATCAGCGGCGGGTCGACCCGGTGCGGCACGATGATCATCGCTGCCGACCACAGCAGCGCGCCGACGGTGAAGAAGATGTTCATGCCATCGGCGATCCATGGCAGCCAGCCGGCCAGGAAGTGGTAGCGCTGGCCGCGGGTCAGCTCGCTGCCCTTGCCGCGCAGCAGGGCGCTGGCGTGGTGCTTGATGATCTGGATGGCGCCGTAGGCCCAGCGGAAGCGTTGTTTCTTGAAGTCGATGAAGGTGTCTGGCATCAGGCCTTTGCCGTAGCTGTTGTGGGCATAGGCGGCCGACAGGCCCTTCTCGAATACCCGCAAGCCCAGTTCGGCGTCCTCGCAGATGCACCACTCGGCCCAGCCCAGCTCTTCCAGCACGCTGCGCCGGGTCATGGTCATGGTGCCGTGCTGGATGATGGCGTCACGGTCGTTGCGGGTGACCATGCCGATGTGGAAGAAGCCCTTGTACTCGCTGTAGCACAGCTTCTTGAAGGCGCTTTCATGCTGGTCGCGGTAGTCCTGCGGCGACTGCACCACGGCAATCTTCGGGTCGGCGAAGTGCGGCACCATGTGCTTGAGCCAGTTGCGGTCGACGCAGTAGTCGGAGTCGATCACCGCGATCACTTCGGCGTCCTTGGCGGTGTGCGGGATCAGGTAGTTCAGCGCGCCGCCCTTGAAACCGGCCAGGGGCGCGACATGGAAGAACCTGAAGCGCTCGCCGAGCTTCTCGCAATGGGCCTTCAGTGGCTCCCACACGGCCGGGTCCTTGGTGTTGTTGTCGATCACCAGCACTTCGTAGTCGGGGTAGTCCAGCGCAGCCAGGGCATCGAGGGTCTGTTTGACCATTTCCGGCGGCTCGTTGTAGCACGGTACATGCACCGACACCTTGGGCCGGTAGGCGCTGTCGGCCTGCACCGGCAGGAACTCGCGCCGGCGCTTGTGTATCCATACCGCCTCGGCCAGCTCGTGGGCCTCGGTCAGCAGCACGATGAATACGCCCAGCGCGCCGAGGGCCAGCAGCACGCCCACGGTCAGGCTGAACCAGGTGCTGTATTGCTGGCTGTAGTCGTAGGCGATCCATACCAGCACCGACCCGCACAGGAAGGTGATGAAGGTCAGGAAGGTGCGGCCGCGCTGGCGCAGGGCCGAGCCGTCGATGAACAACACCATCAGGGCAATCATCGCCAGCACCACCGAGGCCACTGCCAGGGCACGCCACTGCGGGATCGCCACCACCGGGCCGTCGAAGTTGAATTTTTGCTGGCGTTCGGCGTTGTACACGCCCCAGTAGGCGCCCACCGAGCCTTCGTCGCTGGCCTTCCACGGCTGGTCGTAGGCTTCGATGACGAAGTAGTTGTAGCCGCGGCGGTTGAGGGTGTTGACCAGGGTGCGCAGGTAGATGGCCTGGTCGGCCTGGGTGGCATCGGCACCACCGCGCATGCGGCCGTTGCTCGGCCAGCCGACTTCAGACAGCAGCAGGGGTTTGCGTGGGAACTGGTGTTTCAGCTCGCGGGCGCGGTCGAGCACGAACTCGACCGAATCCTTCATCGGCACGAACTCCCAGTACGGCAGGATGTGCGCGGCAATCAGGTCGACGTGCTTGGCCAGTTGCGGGTTTTCCTTCCAGATGTGCCATTGCTCGCTGGTGGTCACCGGCACCTTGACCGCTGCACGTACCCGGTCGAGGTATTTGATCAGGTTTTCCGGCGTGACTTCTTCACGGAACAGCGCCTCGTTGCCGACCACTACCCGCACCACGCTGCGCGAGGTGTTGGCCAGCTGGATGGCGGTGGCGATTTCGCGCTCGTTGCGCTCCAGGTCCGGGCTGATCCAGATGCCCAGCGTTACCCGCAGGCCGAACTCCTCGGCCAGGCGCGGGATATCCGCCTGGGTGCCCTCCACGGTGTAGATCCGGATGCTGTCGGTCAGTTTGCTCAACTGCTCCAGGTCCTGGCGCATCTCGTCGTCACTGGGGTACTGGCCCTTCTGCGGGCTTTCGCCAAGGCGGAACGGTGAATACGAGAAGCCAGAGATCTGCTCTGGCCAGGCGGGGGCGGAAACCGGGCGGTTGATCAGCGCCCAGAACCCGGTGAACAACGCGGCGATGGCCAGGACCACGACCAGGTTCAGGCCGAATTTACGTGAAGACATTGTCGTCCATATGTGTCGAAGAGATAGGACATTAAAGCAGGGTTGGTAGTGTCTTTCCTAACGATGCAGGCCATGGGCCCGCTGGCATATAATGCGCGCCGGTTTTTTGGGGTATGAACATGAGCACAGAAGATCCACGCTTCGCCGGCGTTGCCCGGCTGTATGGCGACCAGGGGCTGCACCGTCTGGGCCAGGCCCATGTGGCCGTGGTCGGTATTGGCGGGGTAGGCTCGTGGGCAGCGGAAGCACTGGCCCGCAGTGGCGTGGGCGAGATCACCCTGTTCGACCTCGACGACGTCTGCGTCAGCAACACCAACCGCCAGGCCCATGCCCTGGAAGGGCAGGTGGGGCGGCCCAAGGTCGAGGTCATGGCCGAGCGCCTGCGGGCGATCAACCCGGCGTGCACGGTGCATGCGGTGGCCGATTTCGTTACCCGCGACACCATGGTCGAGTACATTACCGAGCACCTCGATTGCGTGATCGACTGCATCGACAGCGTCATGGCCAAGGCAGCCCTGATCGCCTGGTGCCGGCGCCGCAAGATCGCCATTGTCACCACGGGTGGCGCCGGCGGGCAGATCGACCCGACCCAGATCCAGATCGCCGACCTGAACAAGACCTTCAACGACCCGCTGGCCTCGCGGGTGCGTTCGACCCTGCGCCGCGACTACAACTTCTCGCGCAATGTCAGCCGCAACTATGGCGTGCCGTGCGTGTTCTCCAGCGAACAGCTGCGCTACCCCAAGGGCGATGGCAGCGTCTGCCTGCAGAAGAGCTTCGTGGGCGAGGGCGTGCGGCTGGACTGCTCGGGTGGCTTTGGCGCGGTGATGATGGTGACCGCGACCTTTGGCATGGTGGCGGCGAGCAAGGCGGTGGAAAAACTGGTGGCCGGGGCAAGGCGGCCATCTGAGCGGGCCAAGCCCGAGTAGACCGCGTGGGCTTCTTCGCGGGCTTGCCCGCTCCCACAGGTACTGCATCTCTCTCAAGAACGATGAGGACCCTGTGGGAGCGGGCAAGCCCGCGAAGAAGCCAGCACCGATTCAGCGGTTGGAAGCCAACTCCGCCATCCGCTGCAACACCGCATGCAGCCCATTGCTGCGCGACGGCGACAGCTGGCGCTCCAGCCCCAGCTGAGTAAACCACGCACGCAGATCAAGCCCGGCCAGTTCTTCACTGGCCAACCCCTGCACCCGCACCAGCAACAACGCCAGTAGCCCGCGCAACAGGCGTGCATCGCTGCTGGCCTTGAACCGCCACAAGCCCTCGACCTGCTCGGCCACCAGCCATACCAGGCTTTCGCAGCCATGCACCCGGTTGGCCTCGGTCTTTTCGCTGTCAGCCAGCGGTTCCAGGCGGTCGCCCCACTGCATCAGCAGCCGCGCACGCTGTTCCCAACCCTTGCCCTGCTCGAAAGCTTCCAGCGCTTGGCGCGCCTGATCGGGCAGGTTCATCGCAACAGCTCCAGGCCTTGATCCAGCGCCGCGAAGAAACGCTGCAAGTCATCGCTGTCGTTGTACAGCCCCAGCGACACGCGGATAGCGCCCTCCAGCCCCAACCCCTTCAGCAGCGGCATGGCACAGTGGTGCCCGGCACGCACGGCAATGCCTTGTTCGGTCAGCAGGTGGGCGATGTCGGCGTTGTGCACGCCTTCGATGACGAAACTGGCAAGGGCTGCCTGTGGCGAGCCAACAATGCGCACCCCCTCGCGGTCCGCCAGGCCGCGCAGCAGTTGCTGGTGCAGGCTGGTTTCATGGGCTTCGAGTGCCTGGGCATCCAGGCTGGCCAGATAGTCCAGGGTCGCACCCAGGCCGATCACACCGGCAATCGGCGGCGTACCTGCCTCGAAGCCCAGCGGCGCCGGGCGGAAGCTGGCGCTGTGGTACTCGGCCAGTTGCACCATCTCGCCGCCGAACTGCCAGTGCTGCAGCAGGTCCAGCGCCTGGCTGCGGCCGTACAGCACACCAACGCCTTCAGGGCCGTACAGCTTGTGGCTGGAGAACACATAGAAGTCGCAGCCAAGCTGCTGCACATCATGGCGGCCATGCACCACGCCCTGGGCACCGTCGACCACGGTCAGCGCGCCCTGGGCGCGGGCATGGGCCAGCAGCGCCGGTAGCGGCTGCCAGGTGCCCAGCACGTTGGACAGCTGGCTCACCGCCAGCACCCGGGTGCGCGGGCCGATCAGTTGCAGTGCCTGGTCCAGGTCGATGCGGCCATGGGCATCCAGCGGCAGCACCACCAGGCGCAGGTTGCGCCGACGCGCCAGCTGTTGCCAGGGCAGCAGGTTGGCATGGTGCTCCAGGGCGCTGACGGCAATTTCGTCACCGGCCTCGAAGCGGTGTTCCAGGCCATAGGCCAGCAGGTTCAGCGCCGAAGTGGCGCCGTGGGTGAAGATGATCTGCCGCGCGTCTGCGGCATTGAGCCAGGCGGCAACCTTGTCGCGGCTGGTTTCGAAGGCCTGGGTCGCCAGTGCGCCGGGCAAGTGCTGGGCACGGTGCACGTTGGCCGCGCCATGGCCGTAGTAATGGCTCAGGGCATCGAGCAGGGCTTGCGGCTTCTGGGTGGTGGCGGCGCTGTCCAGGTAGGTCTGGTGCTGCCGTTGCAGGGCGGCGATGGCGGGAAAATCGGCACGCCAGGGGGAGGGCTGGAACATGGTCGCGGGGCCTGGAATGAAAATCGGGTCTGGCGTGGTGCCAGACCCGATCTTAACATCTCAAACGCTGAGAATCCGCTGTTCGCGAGCAAGCTCGCGCTTACAGGGGCTGAAGGATTCTCAGTTGTGCGCGTGCAGCGCCTCGTTCAGCTCGATGGCCGACTTGTGGGTCTTGCACTCCACTGCGCCGTTCAGCGAGTTGCGGCGGAACAGCAGGTCGGTCTGGCCGGCCAGGTCGCGGGCCTTGACCACTTTGACCAGTTGGTTGTTCTCGTCCAGCAGGTTCACCTTGGTACCGGCGGTGATGTACAGGCCGGCTTCGACGGTGTTGCGGTCGCCCAGCGGAATGCCGATACCGGCGTTGGCGCCGATCAGGCAGCCTTCGCCAACCTTGATGACGATGTTGCCGCCACCGGACAGGGTGCCCATGGTCGAGCAGCCGCCGCCCAGGTCCGAGCCCTTGCCGACGAATACGCCAGCGGAAACGCGGCCTTCGATCATGCCCGGGCCTTCGGTGCCCGCGTTAAAGTTGACGAAGCCTTCGTGCATGATGGTGGTGCCTTCGCCAATGTAGGCGCCCAGGCGCACACGGGCGGTGTCGGCGATACGCACGCCGGCCGGGACCACGTAGTCGGTCATTTTCGGGAACTTGTCCACCGAGAACACTTCCAGCAGCTCGCCCTTCAGGCGCGCTTCCAGTTGCAGTTCGGCCAGTTCAGCCAGGTCCACCGCGCCCTGGTTGGTCCAGGCCACGTTCGGCAGCAGCGGGAAGATGCCGGCCAGGCTCACGCCGTGCGGCTTGACCAGGCGGTGCGACAGCAGGTGCAGCTTGAGGTAGGCCTCCGGGGTGGAGGCCAGCGCGGCGTCTTCGGCCAGCAGGGTAGCGACCAGCGGCTTGTGGCTTTCAGCCAGGCGGGTCAGCAGGGCGGCCTGGGCGGCATCCACACCTTTCACGGCTTCGGCCAGTTGCGCGGCCTGGGCGTTGCTGAAGGCGATGGCCTGGTTGCCACCTTGGTAACCGAGAACAGGGGCTACTGCAGCGACCAGTTCGGCGCTCGGGTTGAGCAGCGGTTGTGCGTAGAACACTTCCAGCCAGGCGCCCTGGCGGTTCTGGGAGCCGACACCGAAGGCCAGGCTGAACAGGGTATTGGACATGTGATTACCTCGTGCGAAATAGGGTAGGGGCTCAGGCCAGGGCAGCGGCGTACAGGTCAGGCTTGAAGCCGACCAGGGTACGCGCGCCAAGGTCGAGCACCGGGCGCTTGATCATCGACGGCTGGGCCAGCATCAGCTCGACGGCCTTGGCCTGGTCGAGGTCGGCCTTGCTGGCGTCGTCCAGCTTGCGGAAGGTGGTGCCGGCACGGTTGAGGATGACTTCCCAGCCGTGTTCGTCGCACCAGCGGTTCAGGCTGTCACGGTCGATGCCTTGGGTCTTGTAGTCGTGGAATTCGTAGGCGATGGCCTGGTCTTCGAGCCAGGTGCGTGCCTTTTTCATGGTGTCGCAAGCTTTGATGCCGTAGAGCGTGTAGGCCATTGTGTGCATTGGGGTTCAGGCTGCCCCAATCTCTCCGTTTTCCGATGTCAGTCGCGGGATTATGCGGGAACGATCCTGTGAGCGCCACGGGTGTGCATGTCTTGGGTCTTGCAGTGTGTCGGAGATCGAGCGCCGCCCGCGCGGCGCATCGCCGGCAAGCCAGCTCCCACATCTGTTTCGGGCCAGTTATTCCTGCACCTCAGCCGCGCGAACCCTTAGTGCATGACTGAATTTTGGTGAGAAGCAGAAGCGATACCTTCAATATCGAAGGGAACAAACAAGGCGGGCAGCGGTAATTTCCCAGAAGAGACTGGCCCGAAACAGATGTGGGAGCTGGCTTGCCGGCGATGCGCCGCGCGGGCGGCGCTCGATCTCAGCATCACCTCAATTTCAAGGCATACAGGTCCAAGGCAACACCTGGTCAAACCTGCACCATTGTTAAGTATGTGCAACTTGCTTACGTTTTCTCCATGGCCATCACTGTGGAAGTCGAAGCGCGAAAAGCGAAGCGATCGGTCAAGCAGAGGAGTAAGTGAATGAGCAAGCGTGATTTGTTTGCCGAGATGATGAGTGGCATCGACGAGATGAAGGCGCAGCGCGAGGGGAAAATCACCCTGCGACAGCATCATGTAAAGGCATTGGATGCACCTAAGGTGACCTCGCAGGAGATTGTCGCCATACGTGAAGGTCTGCGTATGTCACAGGAGGTATTTGCCAGGTGCATCAGAACGAAAGCAGCGACGCTCCGGAACTGGGAGCAAGATAAAGCCAGTCCGAACCCTCAGGCGGCAATGTTGCTCAAACTGGTAGAAAAATACCCGGATATGCTGGAGCGGCTCGAAGCCGTGTGAACATTTGGATTAACCCAGACCCGCTTCGGCGGGTCTTGTTTTTTCAACTGGGGACGCATCGTGTTACATATTCGTGGTTTCCTTGCGACTATGGTGCAGCGGTCCCGGATTGCCAGTCACCGCTAACATATTGTTTCAATGGCGATGTTTCGCCCTGTTGTCGTTTCTGGTTCACAAAGGAAGCTTTCCCGGATGCAGTCCGCCTACACCGTCCTCATCCTGCTGACCCTGGTCAGCGTGTCGAAGCTGGTCGGCCGCATGATTCCGCTGCCCTTGCCGCTGGTGCAGATCGCCGCCGGCGCCTTGCTCGCGTGGCCGACGCTGGGCCTGCATGTGGCCCTGGACCCCGAGCTGTTCCTGTTCCTGTTCCTGCCGCCGTTGCTGTTTGCCGACGGCTGGCGCATTCCCAAGCGCGAGTTGTGGCGCATTCGCGGGCCGGTGGTGGCGCTGGCGGTGGGCCTGGTGCTGTTTACCGTGGTCGGTGCCGGTTATTTCATTCACTGGCTGCTGCCGAGCATCCCGCTGCCAGTGGCCTTCGCCCTGGCAGCAGTGTTGTCGCCGACCGACGCCGTGGCGGTATCGGCCATTACTCAGGACCGCCTGCCCACCCCGCTGATGCACATGCTCCAGGGCGAGGCCCTGATGAACGATGCCTCGGGCCTGGTGACCTTCAAGTTCGCCCTGGCCGCGGCGATCACGGGGGTATTCTCGCTGGCCGACGCAAGCTTCAGCTTCGTTCTGGTCGCCCTGGGCGGCCTGGCGGTGGGCGTGGCCCTGAGCTGGCTGATCGGCCGCTTGCGGGCCTGGATGATCGCCCGCGGCTGGGATGACCCGGCGACCCACGTGGTGTTCATGTTGCTGCTGCCGTTCGCCGCTTACGTGCTGGCCGAGCGCCTGGGCGTGTCGGGCATCCTTTCGGCGGTGGCGGCCGGCATGATGCAGAGCTGGCTCGACCTGCTGCCACGGCAGACCAGCACGCGCCTGCTCAATCGTAGCGTGTGGTCGTTGCTGGAGTTCGCTTTCAACGGCCTGATCTTCCTGCTGCTGGGCCTGCAGCTGCCAGACATCATCAAGGCGGTGGTCAGCCACGAGACGACTGTGTGGCCGACCCTGGCCTACCGCTGCCTGGACGTAGTAGCGATCTTTGCCGCGCTGATCTTGTTGCGGTTCATCTGGGTGCAGAGCATCTGGCGCTCGATCGGTGTGGTACGCCGCTGGCGTGGCAAGCCCGCGCTGGTGCTGATGCCGACGGCGCGTTCCTGCTGGTTGCTGACCTTGGGGGGCGTGCGCGGGGCGGTCACCCTGGCCGGCGTGATGTCGATCCCGTTGCTGATCGGAGCGGGCAAGGCCTTTCCGGAGCGTGACTTGCTGATCTTTATTGCGGCCGGGGTGATCCTGCTGTCGTTGATCAGCGCCTGTATCGCGCTGCCGATTTTGCTGCGCGGTATTACCAAAAGCCCGGACGAGCGGCTGCATCAGGAGGTGCAGGAGGCCTGGCGGCGCACGGCCGAGGCGGCGATCCATGCGCTGGAGGCAGAGGAAGTGATCGACAGCAATGCGCCGCAGGATGCCGCGCAGGCGACCCTGGCGACCGAGTTGAAGGCGCGCTTGATGGCGGAATACCGCGATGAGCTGGACAGCTACAACGACAGCGCCGAGGCCAAGGCCTTGGCCGAGCAGATGGACCTGCTGGAGCGACGTTTGCGCCTGCGTGCGCTGCGGGCGCAGCGGCTGGAGCTGTATAACCTGCATCGCCAGCATCTGGTGGGTGATGAAGTGGTGCGGCAGGTGCTGGGGGAGCTGGATATGAGCGAGGCGAACCTGGGGTCAGTCAAGTAGGTCCCAGGGCCGCTCTGCAGCCCTTCGCGGGCTTGCCCGCTCCCACAGGTACTGCGCCGCCTTCTCGGCTTGCGTTGTATCTGTGGGAGCGGGCAAGCCCGCGAATCGGGCGATCAGCGGGTTTGCAGGAATGCGCGAATCCGCTCCGCCGCCTCGATGCACTCGGCCAGCGGTGCAACCAGCGCCATGCGCACACGCCCGGCGCCCGGGTTCACGCCATCCACTTCACGCGACAGGTACGACCCCGGCACCACCGTCACATGCTGGGCCTCGAACAGGTCGCGGGTGAACTCGGCATCGCTGCCGGGTACCTTGGCCCACAGGTAGAAGCTGCCATCCGGGCGCTGTACGTCCAGCACCGGCTGCAGGATATCCAGCACGGCATCGTACTTGGCGCGGTACTGGTCGCGGTTCTCGCGCACATGCGCCTCGTCCTGCCAGGCAGCAATGCTGGCCAGCTGGGTTTGCACCGGCATGGCGCAACCGTGGTAGGTACGGTACAGCAGGAACGGCTTGATGATCTCGGCGTCACCGGCGACAAAGCCCGAGCGCAGGCCTGGCAGGTTGGAGCGCTTGGACAGGCTATGGAAAACCACACAGCGCTTGAAGTCGCTGCGGCCCAGTTCCGCACAGGCCGTCAGCAGGCCCGGTGGCGGGGCGTCCTCGTCGAAGTACAGTTCGCTGTAGCATTCGTCGGCGGCAATCACGAAGTCGTGCTCGTCGGCCAGGGCAATCAGCTTCTTCAGGGTGTCCATCGGCACCAGTGCGCCGGTGGGGTTGCCCGGTGAGCACAGGAACAGGATCTGGCAACGCTTCCACACTTCAGCCGGCACGGCGTCGAAGTCGGGGTTGAAGCCGTTGCTTTCCAGGCACGGCAGGTAGTGCGGGGTGGCACCGGCCAGCAGGGCTGCGCCTTCGTAGATCTGGTAGAACGGGTTCGGGCTTACCACCAGGCCGTCATCGGCGCGGTTGACAACGGCCTGGGTGAAGGCGAACAGCGCCTCACGGGTGCCGTTGACCGGCAGAATGTGGCGGTCGGCGTCCAGCCAGCCGGCCGGTACGCCAAAGCGCCGCTCGCACCACTGGCCGATGGCCTGGCGCAGGGCCGGCAGGCCGATGGTGCTCGGGTACACCGCCAGCTTGTCGAGGTTGTCGGCCATGGCCTGGGCGACGAACGCCGGCGATTCGTGCTTCGGTTCACCGATCGACAGGGCGATGGCGCGTTTGTCTGCCGCAGGCTTCACGCTGCCCAGCAGGGCGCGGAGCTTCTCGAACGGATAGGGCTGAAGCTGGGTCAAGGCATGGTTCATCGGCGCAAGGTCTCGTCAATCGTGTAGTCGTCAAAAGGTTACGCGGGTAGGGCTGGCATCGCTGGCCTGGCCGGCCTGCAGTTGCTGGACGATGGCCTCCTGCAGGCGGCTGCACAGCTGTGGGTCGGACAGCGGCTGGTTGTCGGCATCGGTGATGAAGAACACGTCTTCCACCCGCTCGCCAAGGGTGGCGATCTTGGCGTTCTGCAGCGACAGGTCGAATTCCAGGAAGATCCGCCCCAGCCGGGCCAGCAGGCCTGGGCGGTCGGGCGCAGTGATCTCGAGGATGGTCACCGGTCGCTGGGCATCGTTGAGGATGGTTACCTGCGGCGGGAAGTCGAAGTGCTTGAGCTGGCGCGGTACCCGGCGCTGGATGATGGTCGGGTAGTCCTCGGGGTTGCGCAGCGCTTCGGTCAGGCCGTCGCGAATCTGCTTGACCCGCTGCGGGTTGTCGCCGATCGAGCCGCCGTCGTTGTCCAGCACGATGTAGGTATCGAGGGTGAACTGGCTGCTGGAGGTGATGATCCGCGCGTCATGAATGTTCAGGTTCAGCTGCGACATGGCCGCCACCGTCACGGCGAAGAAGTCGTGCTGGTCGGGGGCGTAGATGAAGATCTGCGTGCCGCCCTCGAACTCGCGCTGGGTGGTTTCCTTGATCAGCACCAGCGGCCCGCCATCGGCCGGCTGCTGGAGTATCGCGTCACTGTGCCAGGCCACGTCGGCAGCGGTGTGCTTGAGGAAGTAGTCATCGCCCAGCTGCGACCACAGCTGCTCGACGTCGTCCGGGTCGGTGCCTTCGCGCACCAGAATGTCCAGCGCCGCCGATTGGGTCTGGCGAATCTGCTCTTCGCGGTCCAGCGGGTTTTCCAGGCCACGGCGCAGGGCGCGCTTGGTCTCGGTATACAGCTGGCGCAGCAGGCTGGCCCGCCACGAGTTCCACAGGCTGGGGTTGGTGGCGTTGATATCGGCCACGGTCAGCACGTACAGGTAGTCCAGGCGTGTCTCGTCGCCCACGTGCAGGGCAAAATCGTTGATCACCTGCGGGTCGGACAGGTCCTTGCGCTGGGCGGTGGTCGACATCACCAGGTGGTTCTGCACCAGCCAGACGATCAACCGGCTGTCCCAGGCCGGCAACTGATGGCGTTCGCAGAACTTCTGCGCATCCACCGCGCCCAGCTCGGAATGGTCGCCCTGGCGGCCCTTGCCGATGTCGTGGTACAGGCCGGCCAGGTAGATCAGCTCGGGCTTGGGCAGGCGGCCCATGAGCTTGCTGGCCAGCGGGAATTTCTCGGACACCGGCGTGTATTGCAGCTTGCGCAGGTGCTTGATGAGGTTGAGGGTGTGCGCATCGACCGTATAGATGTGGAACAGGTCGTGCTGCATCTGCCCCACGATCAGGCCGAACTCCGGCAGGTAGCGGCCCAGGATGCCGTAGCGGTTCATCCGCCGCAGGTTGCGGTGGATACCGATCTCGCACTTGAACAGTTCGATGAACAGGCTTGTGTTGCGGATATCGGTGCGGAAGGTGTCGTCGATCAGGTGGCGGTGCTCGCGCAGTAGCCGCACGGTATCGGCGCGTACGCCCTTGATTTCCGGATGCTGGGCCATCAGCACGAAGATTTCCAGCATGGCGAACGGCGTGCGCTTGAACACGTTCGGCCGGGTAGCTTCTATATAGCCGTCATGCAGGCGGAAGCGCGCATTCAGGGGCTGGGTGGTGCCACTGTCGTCATCGGCGAGGATGACCTCCTCGAAGTGCTGGATGATCAGGTCGCACAGCTGGCTGATGCTCATCACCACCCGGTAGTACTGCTGCATGAACTGCTCGATCGCCCGCTTGGGGTTGTCGTCGCGGTAGCCCAGCAGCGCGGCGATGCTGCGCTGGTGGTCGAACAGCAGGCGGTCCTCGGCGCGCCCGGCGAGCATGTGCAAGGCGTAGCGCACCTTCCACAGGAAGTCCTGGGACGAGGCCAGCAGCTCGTTCTCGCTTTCCAGCAGGAAACCTTCGCCTGCCAGCGCGTGCAGGTTGAGCGTGCCGTACTGGCGGCGGGCCACCCATAGCACTGTCTGGATATCGCGCAGGCCGCCGGGCGAACCTTTCACATTGGGTTCGAGGTTGTACTCGGTGTCGTTGTACTTGTGGTGGCGGGCCTTGAGTTCGGCGCGCTTGGCCAGGAAGAAGTCCTTGCTCGGCCACATGTGTGCGGTGCTGGTCACCTCCAGCATGCGCTGGCGCAGGGCCTCGGGGCCGGCAATGGTGCGGCTTTCCATCAGGTTGGTGATGACCGTGAGGTCGGCGCGGGCCTGCTCGGCGCACTCGTCGACGGTGCGCACGCTCTGGCCCACTTCCAGGCCGATGTCCCACAGCAGGGTAAGAAACCGCTCGATGGCGTCGCGGTACTGCTCGTGTTCGGCGGCACCCAGCAAGATCAGCAGGTCGATATCCGAATGCGGGTGCAGCTCACCGCGGCCGTAGCCACCCACCGCGACCAGGGCAATGCCGCCCTGGTCGCCCCAGTCGAACTGGTTCCAGGCCTGTTGCAGGATATTGTCGACGAGCCAGGCGCGGGCCTCGATCAATGGGCGGATTTCGCTGCCACTGCGAAAACGCCTGTCGAGCACCTCGCCGGCCTGGCGGATGGCTTTCTTGAAGGCGGCGATGGGGCTCGCCTTGAGGGCCAGTTCCGCCTGGAACTGGCCGCGGTCGAACAGCTCGGGATCCACCTGGGGCATCGCGTCACGTTCCTGATCTTGGGGTGGCCTGGCGAAGTGCGGTCAGGCCGAGGTGCGCGGGATGGTGTCGTCCTTGCGCAGGGTGAAGATCTCGTAGCCGGTCGCGGTGACCACCAGGGTGTGTTCCCACTGCGCCGAGAGCTTGCGATCCTTGGTGATGGCGGTCCAGCCGTCGCCCAGTACCTTGGTGTCGGCCTTGCCCTGGTTGATCATCGGCTCGATGGTGAAGGTCATGCCTTCCTTCAGCTCCATGCCGGTGCCGGCGCGGCCGTAATGCAGGATCTGCGGCTCTTCGTGGAACACCTTGCCGATGCCGTGGCCGCAGAACTCGCGTACCACCGAGAAACCGTTCTTTTCAGCGTGCTTCTGGATCACTTCGCCGATGTCGCCCAGGCGGCAGCCCGGCTTGACCAGTTCGATGGCCTTGTACATGCACTCCTGGGTGACCTTGGACAGGCGCTCGGCCCATACCGGCACGGTGCCGACGTGGAACATGCGGCTGGTGTCGCCGTGGTAGCCGTCCTTGATCACGGTCACGTCGATGTTCAGCGTGTCACCGTCCTTGAGCGGCTTGTCGTTGGGGATGCCGTGGCAGACCACATGGTTGATCGAGGTGCAGATCGACTTCGGGTAGCCCTTGTAGTTGAGGGGCGCCGGAATGGCCTGCTGGACGTTGACGATGTAGTCGTGGCACAGGCGGTCCAGCTCTTCGGTGGTGACACCGGGCTTGACGTGTTCTTCGATCATTTCCAGCACTTCGGCGGCCAGGCGGCCAGCGATGCGCATCTTCTCGATGTCTTCTGCGGTCTTGATGGTGACGGTCATTACAGGCTCTCTACAGCGCCGCATGCGACGCGAACAAACGGGAAAGGCCGGATTCTAGCAGAGCAGGGCGCCGATCGGTCGGGATAAAGACGCTCATGCTGCTGTCTATAGCTGGCATTCTGGCGCGAAAGCCGGGGTGCTGCAAAAACCGCTGACGGACGCAACAGTATCCGGGTTCCGTTTGGTCGCGGTCTGTGGTATAAAATGCGCCGCTTTCGGGGACGACCCCGTCAGCACTTAACCCACACACGTGTCGACACGATGACCTGGGTGCCCCGAGTTGCAGAATTCGCGGGTTGGTCATTGGGATACGTGGAGGCCCAACCCGACTTATCAAGGAACTATCATGTCCCAAGTCAACATGCGCGATATGCTGAAGGCCGGTGTGCACTTCGGCCACCAGACCCGTTACTGGAACCCGAAAATGGGCAAGTACATTTTCGGCGCGCGTAACAAGATCCACATCGTCAACCTGGAAAAAACCCTGCCGATGTTCAACGACGCTCTGTCGTTCGTAGAGCGCCTGGCCCAGGGCAAGAACAAGATCCTGTTCGTCGGCACCAAGCGTTCCGCCGGCAAGATCGTCGCCGAGCAAGCTGCTCGTTGCGGTTCGCCGTACGTTGACCACCGTTGGTTGGGCGGCATGCTGACCAACTACAAGACCATCCGCGCTTCGATCAAGCGTCTGCGCGACCTGGAAACCCAGGCCGAAGACGGCACTTTCGCCAAGCTGACCAAGAAAGAAGCCCTGATGCGCTCCCGCGACCTGGAAAAACTGGATCGCAGCCTGGGTGGTATCAAGGACATGGGCGGTCTGCCAGACGCTCTGTTCGTGATCGACGTTGATCACGAGCGCATCGCGATCACCGAAGCCAACAAGCTGGGCATCCCGGTTATCGGCGTTGTCGATACCAACAGCAGCCCTGAAGGTGTTGACTACATCATCCCGGGTAACGATGACGCCATCCGCGCTATCGAGCTGTACATGACTTCGATGGCTGACGCTGTCATCCGCGGCCGCAACAACGTTGCCGGCGGCACCGAAGTTTACGCTGAAGAAGCGGCTGCACCTGCTGCCGAGTAATTAGACGCTAGCGTCGACTTGGCACGCAAAAAGGGGGCTCTGCCCCCTTTTTGCCACCTTGAAATCCTGCTGTCAGCATCGGCCCCGCATCATGGGCCCGCTGAGATAGAAACAGCGGATTTGCAGAATTGAACGCCCGTGACGAACGGGTGGAATGGTTGAAAAACTTTCCAAGAGGATTTTGAAATGGCAGCAATTACTGCAGCGCTGGTAAAAGAACTGCGCGAGCGTACCGGCGAAGGCATGATGGATTGCAAGAAGGCCCTGGAAAAGGCCGGCGGCGACATCGAAAAAGCCATTGACGACATGCGTGCCTCGGGCGCCATCAAGGCCGCCAAAAAGGCTGGCAACGTCGCTGCTGAAGGCGCTATCGCCGTCAAGACCGACGGTAAATCCGCCGTCCTGCTGGAAGTGAACTCGCAGACCGACTTCCTGGCCCTGCAAGACGACTTCAAGAACTTCGTTGCCGACAGCATCGAAGAAGCCTTCGCCCAGAAGCTGACCGACGCTGCTCCGCTGATCGCCTCGCGTGAAGCTGCTCGTGAAGCCCTGGTTGCCAAGTGTGGCGAGAACGTCAACATCCGCCGCCTGGTGCGCGTTGAAGGTGACGTTGTCGGTGCCTACCTGCACGGCAACAAGATCGGCGCTGCCGTTGTCCTGAAAGGCGGCGACGTCGATCTGGCCAAGAACATCGCCATGCACGTTGCAGCTTCGAACCCAGAGTTCCTGCTGCCGTCGGAAGTTTCCGCCGAAGCCATCGAGCGCGAGAAGGGCGTCTTCCTGCAGCTGAACGCTGACAAGATCGCCGGCAAGCCGGAAAACATCGTCGAGAACATGATCAAAGGTCGTATCTCGAAGTTCCTGGCCGAAGCCTCGCTGGTCGAGCAGGCTTTCGTCATGAATCCGGAAGTCAAGGTGGGTGAGCTGGCCAAGAAAGCCGGCGCTGAAATCGTTTCCTTCACCTACTTCAAGGTCGGCGAAGGCATCGAGAAGCCGGTCGACGACTTCGCTGCTGAAGTTGCCGCTCAGGTCGCTGCTGCCAAGCAGTAAGACAGCCCCGTCTGTCGCCCCAAAGAGGCTGCCCGCTCACGCGCGCAGCCTCTTTGTCAAAACGGCGAAGGGTTTATAAGGCCCCCGCCGCTGGCACCGAAGCGGTGTCACGCTACAGTTAGCAGGCTGCAAACAGCCCGCACGAATTTTCTAAAAGTACGCCGCAGGAGAGACTCGCAATGGCTCAGCAGGTGAGTGGTCGCCAACCTCGCTATAAACGCATTTTGCTCAAACTTAGCGGCGAGGCCCTGATGGGCTCGGAAGACTTCGGGATCGACCCGAAAGTGCTGGATCGCATGGCCCTTGAAGTTGGCCAGCTGGTAGGGATCGGTGTCCAGGTCGGCCTGGTGATCGGTGGCGGCAACCTGTTCCGTGGCGCCGCCCTGAGCGCAGCCGGCATGGACCGCGTCACCGGTGACCACATGGGCATGCTGGCTACCGTGATGAACGGCCTGGCCATGCGCGACGCGCTGGAGCGCTCGAACATCCCGGCCCTGGTCATGTCGGCCATTTCCATGGTCGGTGTCACCGATCATTACGATCGTCGCAAAGCTATTCGCCACCTCAACTCCGGGGATGTGGTAATTTTCTCCGCCGGTACCGGCAACCCGTTCTTCACCACCGACTCCGCGGCCTGCCTGCGCGCCATCGAAATCGATGCCGACGTGGTGCTGAAGGCGACCAAGGTCGATGGTGTGTACACTGCCGATCCATTCAAGGACCCGCATGCCGAGAAGTTCGATCACCTGACCTACGACGAGGTCCTGGATCGCAAGCTGGGTGTGATGGACCTGACCGCAATCTGCCTGTGCCGTGACCACAAGATGCCATTGCGGGTATTCAACATGAACAAGCCTGGCGCCCTGCTGAACATCGTGGTGGGTGGCGCTGAAGGTACTCTGATCGAGGAAGGCCAAGCATGATCAACGACATCAAGAAAGACGCGCAGGAGCGCATGACCAAGTCCCTCGAGGCCCTGGCTCGCAACCTGGCGGCAATCCGCACCGGTCGCGCCCACCCAAGCATCCTGGACAGCGTCAAGGTCCCGGCCTGGGGTAGCGAGATGCCGCTGAACCAGGTGGCCGCGATCACCGTCGAAGATGCCCGTACCCTGAAGATCGTCGCCCACGACAAGAACCTCAGCGCCGCCATCGAGAAGGCCATCCTCACCTCCGACCTGGGCCTGAACCCGTCCAGCGCCGGTACCACCATCCGTGTGCCGATGCCGGCCCTGACCGAGGAAACCCGCAAGGGCTACACCAAGCAGGCCAGCGGCGTTGCCGAGGATGCCAAGGTAGCCGTGCGCAACGTGCGCCGTGATGCCCTGGCCGACCTGAAGAAGCTGACCAAGGACAAGGAAATCAGCGAAGACGAAGAGCGTCGTGCCGCTGACGAGATCCAGAAACTGACCGACAAGTACGTTGCCGAGGTCGATGCTGCCTTCAAAGCCAAGGAAAAGGACCTGATGGCCGTCTAAGGCCGGGGTTTTTTAATGGAAAAGACCAAGCCAGCGGCGCCGTCCTCGGTGCCGCGTCATGTCGCGATCATCATGGATGGCAACAACCGCTGGGCGAAAAAACGCCTGCTGCCCGGCGTTGCCGGGCACAAGGCGGGTGTCGACGCCGTTCGCGCGGTCATTGAAGTCTGTGCCGAGTCCGGGGTCGAGGTGCTGACCCTGTTCGCCTTCTCCAGCGAGAACTGGCAGCGCCCCGCCGAAGAGGTGGGTGCGCTGATGGAGTTGTTCTTCTCGGCCCTGCGTCGTGAGGCAAAGCGCCTCAACGAGAACAACATCAGTTTGCGTATCATTGGTGATCGTTCGCGTTTCCATCCGGAGCTGCAAGCCGCCATGCGCGAAGCCGAGGCGCTTACCGCCGGCAACAATCGCTTCATCCTGCAGATCGCGGCCAACTACGGTGGCCAGTGGGACATCGCCCAGGCCGCCCAGCGGCTGGCGCGGGAAGTGCAAGCCGGGCACCTGCGTCCGGAAGACATCACCCCGGGCCTGCTGCAGACTTGCCTGGCAACCGGCGAGCTGCCGCTGCCGGACCTGTGTATCCGCACCGGTGGCGAGCACCGCATCAGCAACTTCCTGTTGTGGCAGCTGGCCTACGCCGAGCTGTACTTCTCCGACCTGTACTGGCCGGACTTCAAACACGAGGCCATGCGCAACGCCCTGGCCGATTTCGCTTCGCGCCAGCGCCGCTTCGGTAAGACCAGCGAGCAGGTCGAGGCTGGAGCTCGTGCTTAATGCTTAAACAACGCATCATTACCGCGCTGATCCTGCTGCCGGTCGCGCTGGGTGGCTTTTTCCTGCTCAACGGTGGGGATTTCGCCCTGTTCATCGGCTTCGTGGTGACCCTCGGCGCCTGGGAGTGGGCGCGCCTGGCCGGGCTGATGGCCCAGCCGCTGCGCATCGCCTATGCCGTGGTCGTCGCCGGAGCGCTGATGCTGCTGTACATCCTTCCGGAACTGGCGCCCTGGGTGCTGGGGGCTGCAGTGATCTGGTGGGGGTTGGCCACCTGGCTGGTGCTTACCTACCCGCGTAGCAGTGAGCTGTGGGCCAGTGCCGCCTGTCGGTTGCTGATCGGCCTGCTGGTATTGCTGCCGGCCTGGCAGGGGCTGGTGCTGCTCAAGCACTGGCCGCTGGGTAACTGGCTGATCCTGTCGGTCATGGTGCTGGTGTGGGCTGCCGATATTGGCGCGTACTTCTCTGGCCGTGCCTTCGGCAAGCGCAAGCTGGCGCCACAGGTCAGTCCGGGCAAGAGCTGGGAGGGCGTGTATGGCGGCCTGGCAGTCAGCCTGGCAATTACCCTGGTGGTAGGCATCAGTCGCGACTGGGGCTTCGGCCAGATTTTGCTGGGCCTGCTGGGTGCCGCACTGGTCGTCATGTCTTCGGTGGTCGGTGACCTGACCGAGAGCATGTTCAAGCGCCGTACCGGCATCAAGGACAGCAGCAACCTGTTGCCTGGTCACGGTGGGGTGCTCGACCGCATCGACAGCCTGACCGCGGCGATCCCGATTTTCGCCGTGCTGCTGTGGGCGGCCGAATGGGGTGTGATGTGAGCCGTCCGCAGCGGATTACCGTGCTGGGCGCCACCGGCTCCATTGGCCTGAGCACGCTGGACGTCATCGCGCGCCACCCCGACCGCTACCAGGTGTTCGCCCTGAGTGGCTATTCGCGTATCGACGAATTGCTGGCCCTGTGCGTGCGCCATCGTCCGGCGTTCGCCGTGGTGCCGGGCGCCGAGGCGGCCGTGCGGCTGCGTGAAAGCCTGGTTGCCGCAGGCTGTGCCACCGAGGTGCTGGAAGGCGAGGCCGGGCTATGCCAGGTGGCCTCTGCGCCAGAGGTGGATGCGGTGATGGCGGCCATTGTCGGCGCCGCCGGCCTGCGCCCCACCCTGGCGGCGGTCGAGGCGGGCAAGAAGGTGTTGCTGGCCAACAAGGAGGCGCTGGTGATGTCCGGCGCGCTGTTCATGGACGCGGTGCGGCGCAGTGGCGCCGTGCTGCTGCCGATCGACAGCGAGCACAACGCGATCTTCCAGTGCATGCCTGGCGACTACGCGCGCGGCCTGAGTGCCGTCGGCGTGCGCCGGATCCTGCTCACCGCCTCCGGTGGCCCGTTCCGCGAGACCCCCGTCGAGGCGCTGCTGGACGTCACCCCGGAACAGGCTTGCGCGCACCCCAACTGGTCCATGGGGCGCAAGATTTCCGTGGATTCGGCCAGCATGATGAACAAAGGCCTGGAACTGATCGAGGCCTGCTGGCTATTCGATGCCGCGCCGGCCAAGGTCGAGGTGGTGGTGCACCCACAGAGCGTGATCCACTCCCTGGTGGACTATGTGGACGGTTCGGTGCTGGCGCAGCTGGGTAACCCGGACATGCGCACGCCCATCGCCAACGCCCTGGCCTGGCCCGAACGGATCGATTCCGGGGTGGCCCCGCTGGATCTGTTCGCTATCGCCCGTCTGGATTTCCAGGCGCCCGACGAACAGCGCTTCCCTTGCCTGCGCCTGGCGCGGCAGGCTGCCGAAGCCGGCAACAGCGCACCGGCCGTGCTCAATGCGGCCAACGAGATCGCGGTCGAGGCATTTCTCCAGCGGCGTATCCGCTTCCCGGAGATCGCGGGTATGATCGAACAGGTGCTCGATCAGGAGCCCGTCGTACCGCTGCCGTCGCTGGACGCGGTGTTCGCCGCCGACCAGCGTGCCCGGGAGCTTTCCCGTGAGTGGCTGAGGCGTCACGGTCGCTGATGCAGGCCTGCCACGGTTCACGAGGGGGCTGGGCATGATGCCAGCCCGCTGAACATCATTCGGAGATGGATATGACAGCGCTCTACATGATTATCGGCACCCTTTTGGCCTTGGGTGTGCTGGTTACCTTCCATGAATTCGGCCACTTCTGGGTAGCACGTCGCTGCGGGGTCAAGGTGCTGCGCTTCTCGCTGGGCTTCGGCCCGCCGCTGGTGCGCTGGCACGATCGTCATGGTACCGAGTTCGTGCTCGCCCCAATCCCGCTGGGTGGCTACGTCAAGTTGCTCAACGGAAAAGAGGAAAATGTGCCGCCAGCGCTGGTCGACCAGTCGTTCGACAGCAAGTCCGTGCAGCAGCGCATCGCCATCCTCGCTGGCGGCCCGGTTGCCAACTTCCTGCTGGCCATCCTGTTCTTCTGGGTGCTGGCGATGATGGGGACCCAGCAGATCCGTCCGGTGATCGGTTCCGTCGAAGCTGGCAGCCTGGCAGCATCGGCAGGCCTGACCGCAGGTCAGGAAATCGTCTCCATCGATGGCAAGCCGACCAATGGCTGGTCGGCGGTCAATCTGCAGCTGGTCCGTCGCCTGGGCGAGAGCGGCACCTTGCAGGTGGGCGTGCGCGACGAGGGTGCATCTGCCGAGCGCCAACTGCAGGTGAAGCTGGACAGCTGGCTCAAGGGTGCCGACGAGCCGGAGCCGATCCAGTCCCTGGGCCTGCAGCCTTGGCGCCCGGCGATCGTGCCGGTGCTGGGCGAAATCGATCCGAAGGGGCCGGCTGCCGCTGCCGGCCTGAAAATCGGTGACAAGCTGCTGGCCCTCGACGGAATTGCCGTGAACGAGTGGCAGCAGGTGGTCGATGCCGTACGCGCCCGCCCGCAAGCCAAGGTTCTGGTGCGTGTCGAGCGTGATGGCGCTGCGCTGGAGCTGCCGGTGACCCTGGCGCGCAAGGGCGAGGGCAAGGCTGTTGGTGGCTATCTTGGTGCCGGGGTAAAAGGTGGCGAGTGGCCTGCCAGCATGCTCCGCGAAGTCAGCTACGGCCCGCTGGAGGCGGTGGGTGAGAGCTTGTCGCGTACCTGGAGCATGAGCGTCCTGACCCTTGAATCGGTGAAGAAAATGCTGTTCGGGGAGCTCTCGGTAAAAAACTTGAGCGGACCGATAACCATTGCTAAAGTGGCGGGCGCTTCAGCCCAGTCCGGCGTGGGGGATTTCCTGAGTTTCCTGGCCTACCTGAGCATAAGCCTGGGGGTTCTTAACCTGCTGCCCATCCCGGTTCTGGATGGGGGGAATTTGCTGTTTTACCTGATCGAGTGGGCGCGCGGTCGTCCGCTGTCGGATCGGGTGCAAGGTTGGGGGTTCCAGATCGGTTTGAGTTTGGTCATTGGGGCGATGTTGCTCGCCCTGATCAACGATCTGGGTCGACTATAAAGCTTCGCTCAATTGCGAAACCTGCCGTTTTTGTCGCGGCGGGCTGTTTATTGCCAGTTGGAATAAAAGGACTTCATGAAACGTCTGCTGCTAACTGCGGTCATGTCCGCACTGATGATCGCTGAAGTTCACGCCGAGTCCTTCACCATCTCCGATATCCGCGTCAACGGCCTGCAGCGGGTTTCCGCCGGCAGTGTCTTCGGTGCCTTGCCGCTGAACGTCGGCGACCAGGCCGATGACCGCCGACTGGTGGAGTCGACCCGTTCCCTGTTCAAGACCGGCTTCTTCCAGGACATCCAGCTGGACCGCGATGGCAATGTCCTGATCATCAACGTGGTCGAGCGCCCGTCGGTGTCGAGCATCGAGATCGAAGGCAACAAGGCGATCAGCACCGAAGACCTGATGAAGGGCCTGAAGCAATCGGGCCTGGCCGAAGGCGAGATCTTCCAGCGTGCCACCCTCGAAGGCGTGCGTAACGAGCTGCAGCGCCAGTACGTGGCCCAGGGCCGCTATTCGGCCGAGGTCGACGCCGAAGTGGTGCCGCAGCCGCGCAACCGCGTGGCGCTTAAGATCAAGATCAACGAAGGCACCGTCGCCGCCATCCAGCACATCAACATCGTTGGCAACAACGTGTTCGACGACGAGACCCTGGCGCAGCTGTTCGAGCTGAAGACCACCAACTGGCTGTCGTTCTTCAAGAACGACGACAAGTACGCCCGCGAAAAGCTTTCCGGTGACCTGGAGCGCCTGCGTTCCTACTACCTGGACCGCGGCTACATCAACATGGACATCGCTTCCACCCAAGTGTCCATTACGCCGGACAAGAAACACGTCTACATCACCGTCAACATCAACGAAGGCGAGAAGTACACCGTCCGCGACGTGAAGCTGTCCGGTGACCTGAAAGTGCCGGAAGACCAGGTCAAGTCGCTGCTGCTGGTGCAGCCAGGCCAGGTATTCTCGCGCAAGGTGATGACCAGCACGTCCGATCTGATCACCCGTCGCCTGGGTAACGAAGGCTACACCTTCGCCAACGTCAACGGCGTGCCGCAGCCGAACGATGAAGACCACACCGTCGACATCATGTTCGTGGTCGACCCGGGCAAGCGTGCCTACGTCAACCGCATCAACTACCGTGGCAACACCAAGACCGAAGACGAAGTGCTGCGTCGCGAAATGCGCCAGATGGAAGGCGGCTGGGCCTCGACCTACCTGATCGACCAGTCCAAGACCCGCCTGGAGCGCCTGGGCTTCTTCAAGGAAGTCAACGTCGAGACCCCGCCGGTGCCAGGCACCGACGACCAGGTCGACGTCAACTACAGCGTCGAGGAGCAAGCCTCCGGTTCGATCACCGCCAGCGTCGGTTTCGCCCAGAGCGCCGGCCTGATCCTCGGTGGTTCGATCAGCCAGAGCAACTTCCTCGGTACCGGTAACAAGGTGTCCATCGGCCTGACCCGTTCGGAATACCAGACCCGCTACAACTTCGGCTTCGTTGACCCCTACTTCACTGCCGATGGCGTGAGCCTGGGCTACAACGCCTTCTACCGCAGCACCGACTACGACGACCTCGACGTCGACGTGGCCAGCTACGCAGTGGACAGCTACGGCGCCGGTGTCAGCCTGGGCTACCCGATCAGCGAGACCTCGCGCCTGACCTACGGCCTGAGCGTACAGCAGGACAAGATCAAGACCGGCAAGTACACCGTTGACGAAATCTTCGATTTCCTCGAAGAGGAAGGCGACAACTTCCTGAACTTCAAGGCCTCGATCGGCTGGTCGGAATCGACCCTGAACAAGGGCGTACTGGCGACCCGTGGTCACTCGCAGAGCCTGACGCTGGAATCGACTGTTCCAGGCAGCGACCTGTCGTTCTACAAGCTCGACTACCGCGGCCAGTTGTTCAAGCCGATCAGCAACAACTACACCCTGCGCCTGCACACCGAACTGGGCTATGGTGATGGCTACGGCGGTACCTCGGGCCTGCCGTTCTACGAGAACTACTTCGCGGGTGGCTTCAACTCGGTCCGTGGCTTCAAGGACAGCAGCCTTGGCCCACGCAGCACCCCGAGCGACGGTACTCGACCAGGCACTCTGCGCGACCCGGACCAGGATCCGCTGCCGTTCGGTGGCAACGTGCTGGTACAGGGCGGTGTCGAGCTGCTGTTCCCGCTGCCGTTCGTCAAGGACCAGCGTTCGCTGCGCACCTCCGTATTCTGGGACGTGGGTAACGTGTTCGATACCAATTGCGGCAACCAGCCTGATTGCGAGAAGGTCGGTTTCTCGGGCATGGCCAGTTCGGTCGGCCTGGGCGTGACCTGGATCACCGCACTGGGCCCGCTGAGCTTCAGCCTGGCGATGCCGGTCAAGAAGCCGGACGATGCCGACACCCAGGTGTTCCAATTCTCTCTGGGCCAGACCTTCTGAGGTCGGCCCTCGCTTAATGACAACGGTTTATCCAGGAGTTCATCGTGCGTAAGTTGACCCAACTGGCCGTAGTGGCCGCGGCGCTGGTCGCCACCCCGGCTTTCGCCGAAATGAAGGTTGCCGTCCTGAACTATCAGATGGCCTTGCTGGAATCGGATGCCGCCAAGAAGTACGCGGTAGATGCCGAGAAGAAGTTCGGCCCGCAGCTGACCAAGCTGAAAAGCCTGGAAAGCAGCGCCAAGGGCATCCAGGACCGTCTGATCAAGGGCGGCGACAAGATGCAGCAGCAGGAGCGTGAGCGCCTGGAGCTCGAGTTCAAGCAGAAGGCCCGTGACTTCCAGTTCCAGTCCAAGGAACTGAACGAAGCCAAGGCGGTTGCCGACCGCGACATGCTCAAGCAGTTGAAGCCCAAGCTGGATGGCGCTGTCGAGGAAGTGATCAAGAAAGGCGGTTACGACCTGGTCCTTGAGCGTGGCGCGGTTATCGATGTCAAACCTCAGTACGACATCACCCGCCAGGTCATCGAGCGCATGAACCAAGCCCGTTGATATGACCGTGACCATGACGCTAGGCCAGTTGGCCGAGGCCCTCGGCGCCACCCTCAAGGGGCCCGACGCGCTGCAGATTACCGGGTTGGCCACCTTGCAGGAGGCTGGCCCCGGTCAGTTGAGCTTCCTCGCCAACCCGCAGTACCGCAAATTCCTGGATAACAGCCAGGCGGCCGCGGTGCTGCTGAAGGCGGCGGACGCCGAAGGCTTTGCCGGCAATGCACTGATCGTCGCCGATCCGTACCTGGCCTACGCGCGCATTTCCCACCTGTTCGACCCCAAACCCAAGGCTGTGGCGGGTATTCATCCCAGCGCCGTGGTGGCCGAGGACGCGCAGGTGGATGCCAGTGCCAGCATCGGGCCGTTCGCGGTCATCGAAAGCGGTGCGCGCATCGCGGCCAATGTCAGCGTAGGTGCGCATTGCGTGGTTGGTGCCCGCTGCGTGATCGGTGAGGGCGGTTGGCTGGCTCCACGGGTCACCCTCTACCATGATGTGACCATCGGCAAGCGTGTGGTCATCCAGTCGGGTGCGGTGATCGGCGGTGAGGGCTTCGGCTTTGCCAACGAGAAGGGCGTTTGGCGCAAGATCGCCCAGATCGGTGGCGTGACCATCGGCGACGACGTTGAAATCGGCGTCAACACCGCGGTGGATCGTGGTGCGCTGTCGGACACGCGGATTGCTGACGGGGTCAAGCTCGACAACCAGATCCAGATCGCCCACAACGTGCAGATCGGTGAGCACACAGCCATGGCCGCCTGTGTCGGGATTTCCGGCAGCACGCGCATCGGCAAGCATTGCACCATTGCCGGCGGTGTCGGCATGGTGGGTCATATCGATGTCTGTGATAACGTTTTCGTGTCCGGGATGACCATGGTGACCCGTTCGATCACCGAACCGGGTGCCTACTCTTCCGGCACTGCCATGCAGCCACTGGCTGAATGGCGCAAGAGCGCCGCGCGTATCCGCCACCTGGACGACATGGCCAAGCGTCTCCAGCAGCTGGAAAAACGCGTCGATACCGTGACCTCAGGTGGCCAGCCGACATCAGAAGGCTGATACCATTCCCTGAGCAAGAGTGAACAGTCGCTAGCTGGCTCCTCTTTGGATTGCAAAAGGAGCGTGTGGTCAGCACCTGCGCTCCCTATTCTTATTACAGGCTTCCCCCCCGAAATGATGGACATCAACGAGATTCGCGAATACCTGCCTCACCGTTACCCGTTCCTGCTGGTGGACCGTGTGACGGATCTGGACTACGAGGCCCAGAGCATTCGTGCCTACAAGAATGTCAGCATCAACGAGCCGTTCTTCAACGGCCATTTCCCGGCGCACCCGATCATGCCGGGCGTTCTGATCATCGAAGCCATGGCCCAGGCCGCCGGTATCCTCGGTTTCAAGATGCTTGACGCCAAGCCGGCCGATGGCACCCTGTACTACTTCGTCGGCTCCGACAAGCTGCGTTTCCGTCAGCCGGTACTGCCGGGTGACCAGCTGGTGCTGGAAGCCAAGTTCCTCAGCCGCAAGAGCATGATCTGGAAATTCGAGTGCCGCGCGCTGGTCGACGGCAAGCCGGTTTGCTCGGCAGAAATCACCTGTGCGGAACGCTCCCTATGAATTCGATTGATCCTCGGGCCATTATCGACCCGTCGGCCAAGCTGGCCGATGGTGTCGAGGTCGGCCCCTGGTCGATCGTTGGCCCCGATGTGGAAATCGGGGAGGGCACCGTTATCGGCCCGCATGTTGTGCTCAAAGGGCCGACCCGCATCGGCAGGCACAACCGTATCTTTCAGTTTTCCTCGATCGGCGAAGATACCCCGGACCTCAAGTACAAGGGTGAACCGACGCGCCTGGTGATCGGTGACCACAATGTGATCCGCGAAGGGGTGACCATCCACCGCGGCACCGTCCAGGACCGCGCGGAAACCACCGTGGGTGACCACAACCTGATCATGGCCTATGCCCACATCGGCCACGACAGCGTCATCGGCAACCACTGCATCCTGGTCAACAACACGGCCCTGGCCGGCCATGTGCATGTGGGCGACTGGGCGATCCTGTCCGGCTACACCCTGGTGCACCAGTACTGCCATATCGGTGCCCACGCGTTTTCCGGCATGGGCACGGCGATCGGCAAGGACGTCCCGGCCTTCGTCACCGTATTCGGCAGCCCGGCCGAAGCCCGCAGCATGAACTTCGAAGGCATGCGCCGCCGGGGTTTCAGCGACGAGGTGATCCACGTGCTGCGTCGTTGCTACAAGATCGTCTATCGCCAGGGCCTGACCGTCGAAGACGCGCTCAAGGAACTGGACGAACTGGCCGCCAAGCACCCCGAGGTCGATCTGTTCCGTCAGTCGATCGTGAACTCTGCCCGCGGCATCACCCGCTGACATGGCCCGGCTTTGCGTAGCCTTGGTCGCAGGTGAGGCCAGCGGCGACATTCTCGGTTCAGGTTTGATGCGTGCCATCAAGGCACGCCACCCCGATGTACGGTTCATCGGCGTTGGCGGCCCGCTGATGGAAGCCGAAGGCCTGCAATCCTATTTCCCCATGGAGCGCCTGGCCGTCATGGGCCTGGTCGAAGTGCTGGGGCGCCTGCGCGAACTGCTCAAGCGCCGCAAGCTGCTGATCGAGACCCTGATCGGCGAACAGCCCGATGTGTTCATCGGCATCGATGCCCCCGACTTCACCCTCAACATCGAACTGAAGCTGCGTCAGGCCGGGATCAAGACCGTGCACTACGTCAGCCCGTCGGTCTGGGCCTGGCGGCAGAAGCGGGTGCTGAAGATTCGCGAAGGCTGCGACCTGATGCTGACGCTGTTGCCATTCGAGGCGCGCTTCTATGAAGAGCAGGGCGTGCCTGTGCGCTTTGTCGGCCATCCGTTGGCCGACACCATCCCGCTCGAAGCCGACCGCCCGGCGGCACGTGTCGCGCTGGGCCTGGGCGAAGGGCCGGTAGTTGCGTTGATGCCAGGGAGCCGGGGCGGCGAAGTAGGGCGCCTGGGGGCCCTGTTCCTGGATGCTGCCGAACGGCTCCGCCAGCAGGTCCCGGGTGTGCATTTCGTACTGCCGTGTGCCAATGCCGCGCGGCGTGCCCAGATCGAGCAGATGCTCGAAGGCCGCGAGTTGCCGCTGACCCTGCTCGATGGCCAGTCGCACCAGGCCCTGGCGGCCTGCGACGCGGTGCTGATCGCCTCGGGTACCGCCACCCTCGAAGCGTTGCTGTACAAGCGGCCGATGGTGGTGGCTTATCGCCTGGCGCCGCTGACCTACTGGATCCTCAAGCGCCTGGTCAAGAGCCCCTACGTGTCATTGCCGAACCTGCTGGCCCAGCGCGTGCTGGTACCCGAGCTGCTGCAGGACGAGGCCACCAGCGAAGCCTTGGCCAACACCTTGGCGCCGCTGGTAGCCGACGGCAGCCAGCAGACCGAGCGCTTCGACGAAATTCACCGCACCTTGCGCCGTGACGCCTCCAACCAGGCGGCCGAGGCGATACTGGCCTTGCTCAAGGACCGCTGACATGCAAATTGGACTGGACTTCAACCTGGTCGAGGACCTGGTCGCCGGCGTCGACGAAGTGGGCCGTGGCCCGCTGTGCGGCGCGGTGGTGACCGCTGCGGTGATCCTCGACCCGGCGCGCCCGATCCTCGGCCTGAACGATTCGAAGAAACTCACCGAAGCCAGGCGCGAGGCGCTGTTCGACGAGATCTGCGAAAAGGCCCTGAGCTTCTGCATCGCCCGCGCCGAGGTCGAGGAAATCGACCGCCTGAACATCCTGCATGCAACCATGCTGGCCATGCAGCGCGCCGTGGAAGGCCTGCACATTACACCGAAGCTGGCCCTGATCGACGGTAACCGCTGCCCGAAACTGGCCGTACCGGCGTCGCCGGTGGTCAAGGGTGATAGCCAGGTGCCGGCAATTGCGGCGGCGTCGATCCTGGCCAAGGTGACCCGTGACCGGGAGATGAGCGCATTCGAGCTGATCTACCCGGGGTACGGCATTGGCGGGCACAAGGGCTACCCGACCCCGGTGCACCTTGAGGCGCTGGCACGCTTGGGGCCAACGCCCATTCATCGGCGGTCCTTTGCCCCGGTGCGGGCTGCGTGGGACGCGCTTGAAGGCGTCACCGACTCGCTGATCTGACTTCTGGGGCCGCTTTGCGGCCCTTCGCGGGCATGCCCGCTCCCACAGGGATGGCGCCGCTATACCCCTGTGGGAGCGGGCGCGCCCGCGAAGGGCTGTGAAGCAGCCCCAAAAAACATGTCCATTTAAGCTACAATCCCGCCCTTGTCGTTCAGCACTGCTACAGGATCTTCCATGTCGGTTCCCTTCGTTCACCTGCGCGTCCACTCCGAATTCTCGCTGGTCGACGGCCTGGTGCGGATCAAGCCGCTGGCCAAGGCACTGGCCGGGATGAACATGCCGGCGGTGGCGATCACCGACCAGAGCAACATGTGCTCGCTGGTCAAGTTCTACAAGACCGCCATGGGCGCCGGCATCAAGCCGATTTGCGGCGCCGACTTGTGGCTGGCCGCTGCCGATCCGGAAGCACCGCTGTCGCGTATCTGCTTCCTGGCCATGAACCCCAAGGGCTACCGCAACCTCACCGAGCTGATCTCGCGCGGCTGGACCGAAGGCCAGCGCAACGGCCTGGTCATCCTCCAGCGTGAATGGATCGCCCCCGCCAGCGAGGGCCTGATCGCCCTGTCCGCAGGCAAGGAAGGCGACATCGGCATGGCCCTGCTGGCCGGCAAGGACGATGAAGCCGAGGCCCTGCTGCAGGACTGGATGGCCATGTTCCCCGAGCGCTTCTACGTCGAAGTGCAGCGCACCAACCGCGCCCGCGACGAGGAGTACGTGCACGCTGCCGTGGCCCTGGCGGACAGGTTCGGTGCTCCGCTGGTTGCGACCAACGACGTGCGCTTCATCAAGCAGTCGGACTTCGACGCCCATGAAACCCGCGTGTGCATCGGCGAGGGCTGGACACTCGACGACCCGCGTCGGCCAAGGATGTACAGCGACCAGCAGTACCTGAAGTCAGCCGAGGAAATGACCGAGCTGTTCAGTGACCTGCCCGACGCCATCGCCAACACCGTCGAGATCGCCAAGCGCTGCAACATCCAGGTGCAGTTGGGCAAGTACTTCCTGCCCGACTTCCCTACGCCCAACGGCATGGGCATCGATGACTACCTGCGGCATGTGTCCCACGAAGGCCTGGAAGAGCGCCTGGCGGTGCTGTGGCCGAAAGAGACCACGCCCAATTACGAAGAGAAGCGCCAGGTTTACCTGGACCGCCTGAAGTTCGAGCTGGACATCATCATCCAGATGGGCTTCCCCGGTTACTTCCTGATCGTGATGGACTTCATCAAGTGGGCCAAGAACAACGGCGTGCCAGTCGGCCCGGGCCGGGGGTCGGGTGCCGGCTCGCTGGTGGCCTACGTGCTGAAGATTACCGACCTCGACCCGCTGGCCTACGACCTGCTGTTCGAGCGCTTCCTCAACCCTGAACGTATTTCCATGCCCGACTTCGACGTCGACTTCTGCATGGATGGCCGTGACCGGGTAATCGATTACGTGGCCGAAGCCTATGGCCGCAATGCGGTCAGCCAGATCATCACCTTCGGTACCATGGCGGCGAAGGCGGTGGTGCGAGACGTGGCGCGGGTACAGGGCAAGTCCTACGGCCTGGCCGACCGCCTGTCGAAGATGATCCCGTTCGAAGTGGGCATGACCCTGGAGAAGGCCTACGAGCAGGAAGAGATCCTGCGCGACTTCCTCAAGGGTGACGAAGACGCCCGTGAAATCTGGGACATGGCCCTGAAGCTCGAGGGCGTGACGCGCGGTACCGGCAAGCACGCCGGTGGTGTGGTCATTGCCCCGACCAAGCTCACCGACTTCGCGCCGATCGCCTGTGACGAAGAGGGTGGCGGCCTGGTGACCCAGTTCGACAAGGATGACGTCGAGGCCGCCGGCCTGGTGAAGTTCGACTTCCTCGGCCTGCGGACCCTGACCATCATCAAGTGGGCAATGGAGATCATCAACCGCGAGCAGGCCAAGAAGAACCTGCCCGACGTCAACATCGACTTCATCCCGCTGGACGACCGCAAGACCTACGAGCTGTTGCAGAAGGCCGAAACCACGGCGGTGTTCCAGCTTGAATCGCGGGGCATGAAAGAGCTGATCAAGAAGCTCAAGCCTGACTGCCTGGAAGACCTTATCGCACTGGTGGCGCTGTTCCGCCCAGGCCCGCTGCAGTCGGGCATGGTGGACGACTTCATCAACCGCAAGCACGGCCGCGCCGAGTTGGCGTACCCGCACCCGGACTACCAGTACGAAGGCCTGAAGCCGGTACTGGCGCCCACCTACGGCATCATCCTGTACCAGGAACAGGTAATGCAGATCGCCCAGGTGATGGCAGGCTATACCCTCGGCGGCGCCGACATGCTGCGCCGAGCGATGGGTAAGAAGAAGCCCGAGGAGATGGCCAAGCAGCGCGGTGGGTTCATCGAAGGTTGTGCCAACAACAATATCGATGCAGACCTGGCCGGTAACATCTTCGACCTGGTGGAAAAGTTCGCCGGCTACGGCTTCAACAAATCCCACTCCGCCGCCTATGGCCTGGTGTCGTACCAGACTGCCTGGCTGAAAACCCACCACCCGGCGGCGTTCATGGCTGCGGTACTGTCGGCGGATATGCACAACACCGACAAGGTGGTGGTGCTGGTCGAGGAAGTGCGCAGCATGAAGCTGCGCCTCGACGCGCCGGACGTGAACTTTTCCGACTTCAAGTTCACCGTCAACAATGACGGGCGCATCGTCTACGGCCTGGGCGCCATCAAGGGCGTCGGCGAAGGCCCGGTAGAGGCTATCGTCGAGGCCCGCGCCCAGGGTGGCCCGTTCAAGGACCTGTTCGATTTCTGTGAACGCATCGACCTCAAGCGGGTCAACAAGCGTACCCTCGATGCGCTGATCCGCAGTGGTGCGCTGGACCGCCTGGGCCCGCACTTCCATGACGAGATCAAGGCCTACCACGCCAACATCGACATCAACCGCGCAACCTTGCTTTCGGCGCTGGGTGAGGCCATCAAGGCTGCCGAGCAGGCCGCCCACACCGCTGACAGTGGTCACGTCGACCTGTTCGGCGGCATGTTCGAAGCGGCGGATGCCGACGTCTATGCCAACCACCGCAAGGTGCGCGAACTGACCCTCAAGGAGCGCCTGAAAGGGGAGAAGGACACCCTCGGCCTCTACCTCACCGGCCACCCCATCGACGAGTACGAGACCGAGATTCGCCGCTTTGCCCGCCAGCGCATCATCGACCTCAAGCCGTCACGCGATACCCAGACCATCGCCGGCATGATCATTGCCCTGCGGGTGATGAAGAACAAGAAGGGTGACAAGATGGGCTTCGTCACCCTGGATGACCGTTCCGGGCGCATCGAGGCGTCGCTGTTTGCCGATGCCTTCATGGCGGCACAGTCCTTGCTGCAGACCGATGCCATGGTGGTTGTCGAAGGCGAGGTCAGCAACGACGATTTCTCCGGTGGCCTGCGCCTGCGGGTGAAGCAGGTGATGACCATGGAGGACGCGCGCACCAAACTGGCCGAAAGCCTGCGCCTGAAGGTGGCACACGAAGCGCTCAAGGGCGACCGGTTGAAGTGGCTGGGCGAATTGATTACCCGCCATCGCGGTGCTTGCCCGATTACCCTCGAGTACACCGGCAGCGACGCCAAGGCCATGTTGCAGTTCGGTGAGCAGTGGGCCATCGACCCGGCTGATGGGCTGATTCAGGCGCTGCGTGACCAGTTCGGGCGTGAGAACGTCTTCCTGCAATATCGTTGAACCGACAAAAAATTTAATCTCGACCTGAATGCGCCTGATCCCTTAAGGTAGGGCGCCAAACGGATCAACCGGCCGGCCGCCTGGCCGTAGACCCAAGACGGATGACTATGAACCCGAATTTTCTCGATTTCGAACAGCCGATTGCCGACCTGCAAGCCAAGATCGAAGGCCTGCGCCTGGTAGGCAACGACAACTCGCTGAACATCAGCGATGAAATTGCCCGTCTGCAAGACAAGAGCAACACCCTGACCGAAAGCATCTTCGGCAACCTGACCAGCTGGCAGATCGCCCGCCTGGCGCGTCACCCGCGTCGTCCTTACACCCTGGACTACCTGGAGCACATCTTCACCGAGTTCGAAGAGCTGCACGGCGACCGCCACTTCTCCGACGACGCCGCCATCGTCGGTGGTACCGCGCGCCTGGATGGCAAGCCGGTCATGGTCATCGGCCACCAGAAGGGCCGTGAAGTGCGCGAGAAGGTACGCCGCAACTTCGGCATGCCGCGCCCTGAAGGCTACCGCAAGGCGTGCCGCCTGATGGAAATGGCCGAGCGCTTCAAGATGCCGATCCTTACCTTCATCGACACCCCTGGTGCCTACCCGGGCATCGACGCCGAAGAGCGCAACCAGAGCGAGGCCATCGCCTGGAACCTGCGCGTGATGGCGCGCCTGAAAACCCCGATCATCGCCACCGTGATCGGTGAGGGTGGTTCCGGCGGTGCGCTGGCCATCGGCGTGTGCGACCAGTTGAACATGCTGCAGTATTCCACCTATTCGGTGATTTCCCCGGAAGGCTGCGCCTCGATCCTGTGGAAGACCGCCGACAAGGCAGCCGACGCGGCCGAGGCCATGGGCATCACCGCCGAGCGCCTGAAGAGCCTGAACATCGTCGACAAGGTCATTCAGGAGCCGCTGGGCGGCGCCCACCGTGACCCGGCGAAGATGTCGGAAAGCATCCGTGCCGACCTGGTACAGCAGCTGGACATGCTCGGCAAGCTCGACCACGACGCGCTGCTGGCCCGCCGTTACGATCGCCTGATGAGCTACGGCATCTGATAGATCCCCGGGGCCGCTCTGCGGCCCTTTCGCCGGCAAGCCAGCTCCCACATTGTCCGTGTTCACGCCGACCTTTGTGGGAGCTGGCTTGCCGGCGAAAGGGGTGCAAAGCACCCCCGGCAATCTCAAGCCATGTGAGGCCCCGATGATCAACCTCACCCCCTGGCTCAACGCCCCCACCTGGTACCTCGCCTTCTCCGGCGGCCTCGACTCCACCGTCCTCCTGCACCTGCTGGCCGACCACGCCCGCAATCACGCCTCCCCTCCATTGCGCGCCATCCACGTCCACCATGGCCTGCAAGCCGCCGCCGACGCCTGGCCTGCCCACTGCCAAGCCATCTGCGACAGCCTGGGGATCGAACTCCAGGTCATTCACGTCCAGGTCACCCCCGGCGCCAGCCTCGAACAGGCCGCCCGCGACGCCCGCTATGCCGCCTTCAGGCAAGCCCTCGGCCCAGGCGACATCCTGTTCACCGGCCAGCATTGCGACGACCAGGCCGAAACCCTGCTGTTCCGCCTGCTGCGCGGCGCCGGCCTGCGTGGCCTGGCAGCAATGCCGGGGCTGCGGGCGCTAGGGCAGGGCAGCCTGGTCAGGCCATTGCTGGGCTGTTCCCGCCAGCAATTGCAGGACTACGCCCAGGCCAATGGCCTGGCCTGGATCGAAGACCCGTCCAACGCTGATACACAATTTGCCCGCAACTACCTGCGCTGCGAAGTGTTTCCGCTGCTTCGGCAGCGTTGGCCGCAAGCCAGCCAGAATTTCGCCCGCGCCGCCGAGCACCTGGGCGAAGCCCAGGGGCTGCTGGACGAACTGGCCCAGGATGACCTGGCGCTCGCCGGGGCCGGCGCGCCGCTGGCCTGGCCGGGGCTGGCCTCCCTCGACCTGGCAACCCTGGTGGCGCTGTCGCCTGCCCGTCAGCGCAATGCCCTGCAATACTGGCTGAGCCGGCGCAGCCGCCTGCCCGATACCCGCCACTGGGCCGGCTGGGCGGACCTGCGCGATGCCGCCGCCGATGCCCGGCCCGTCTGGCAGCTTGCCGATGGGCAACTGCTGCGCAGCCATGGGCGCATCTGGTGGTTGAGCGGCGACTGGCTGCAACTGCCCGTTGGCGAACTGGCCTGGGCCGATCCCGCCGAACCTTTGCTTCTGCCCGGTAACGGCAGTGTGCGTCTTGCTGGCGCAGCGCCGCCGGGCGGCTTGCGCATCGCCTACCGCCAGGGCGGTGAAGTGCTGGACCTTCCCGGCCGCGGCCGACGCGATCTCAAGCGCCTGCTCAACGAACAGCAGGTACCGCATTTTCTGCGTCCGCGCCTGCCCTTGCTGTACCAGGGCGAGCGCCTGCTGGCGGTGGCCAACCTGCCCGGGCTGGTGCAAGCAGATTGCCAGCTGTGCTGGCAGTTGCCGACGAACGCGCAAGGTTTGAGCTGAAGGGTACATTCGGGTAGACTACCCTCCCTTCTTGATACAGCTTCTGTGGGTTCCGCGAAAACACAGGAGTTGCCGATTACCAAGCAGTTTTTTGCTGGGCTGATTCTGAAAATGACGAGCGAGCTCCATGCCGGGGATACCCCTGGTCTGTACAGACGCGGCAGTTTTTCGAGATGCACTGTGATTGACGCAGGTGATCGGGGGCTTCGGCCTTCCTTCGCTTTCTCCGGCGGCGCTGGCCGCCTTAACGCAGACTTCTAGGGTTTTTCATGACGCGCTACATATTCGTCACGGGCGGTGTTGTTTCTTCATTGGGGAAAGGCATTGCCTCGGCTTCCCTGGCGGCCATCCTGGAAGCGCGGGGCCTGAAGGTCACCATGCTCAAGCTGGATCCG
>Ga0209676_1000913_pt1 | contig 36905 bp, 36 predicted proteins | sample AraplaCvi_mLB_r2_FD_184282 | JGI IMG/M metagenome (GOLD analysis project Ga0209676, IMG submission 184282) | Arabidopsis root microbial communities from North Carolina, USA - plate scrape MF_Cvi_mLB_r2 (SPAdes) (version 2) | ecosystem: Host-associated > Plants > Roots > Endosphere | place: USA... | reverse complement strand
ACGGGAAGATGTCCGCCTGCACGAAGCGCGGGCGCACGTTGTTGAGCTTCGCGTTGCCCTTGGCGATCTCGATCACGTCCGCGTCGATGTCCACGCCCAGCACTTCGCTGGCGCCGCGCACGGCCGAATACACGGCGAAACCGCCGGTGTTGCAGCACAGGTCGAGCACGCTCTTGCCTTCGACCTGTTGCGACAGCCACTGCCGGTTCTCGCGCTGGTCGGCGAAGAAACCGGTCTTGTGCGCGCCGGCCGGGTCGGCGCGGAACTTGATGCCGTATTCGGTGATCACCGCCGGCGGCACGGGCTCGGTGCCGCGGAAATCGAAGGACTCCTGCTTCTGCACGTGTTCGTCGGCGAAGCTGTAGAAGCGGCAGCCCGGGAACTGCGCCTTGAGCGCGTCGTAGATCCATTCGCGATGGCGGAACATGCCGGCGCTGAAGAATTCCACCACCAGCAGGTCGGCGTAGCGGTCCACGACCAGGCCGGACAGGCCGTCGCCTTCGCTGTGCACGACGCGCCAGGCGTCGCTGACTTCATCCAGTTTGAGCACGTCGCGACGCAGCGATACGGCCGCGGCGATCTTGCGCGCGAACCAGCCGGCGTCGACGTCGATGTCGGGGTTCGTTTCCAGGATGCGCACGGCGATGCGCGAGTGGCCGTTGTAGAAACCGCGGCCGATCCAGTCGCCGTCCACGCCGAGGCAATCGACGATGGAACCGGGCTTGGGCCGCTGGACGGGCTTGTCGACGAGGCGCTGGAAGATCCAGGGGTGGGTGGATTTCCAGGCGTTCTTGAGGCGTACGGAGGGCAGGGGAGCGTTCATCGCGGCATTTTACGGGGTCGGGGCGGGATGGCCGTCGTTTTCCCGAGGCTTTCGCGGCGGGGGCCGGCAGGCGGGATCGCGGGATGCATTGGCCCGCCGTGCCGGCCTTGTATTCGCCGGCGGGCGGTTCAATGTCGTTCGAATGCACCTTCCCACCCCCGAAGCCGTCCCCGACACCCCCGAACAGCGCACCGCCGACAAGCGCCGCTGGCTGCGGGCGTTCAACGCGAGCCTGGCCTTCGTGCTGGTGCTGCTGGCGGTTTTCAGCGCGCAGCGGCATTTCGATGTCGGCGCCTGGACGGTGCAGCCGTGGTCGGTCGAAGGCCTGGTGGGCATCCTCACAGCGCCCTTGCTGCACGGTTCGATCGAGCACGTGGCGGCCAACGCCATCGCGCTGCTGATGCTGGGCACGCTGGCCGGCGGGCTGTACCCGCGCGCGACGATCCGCGCGCTGCCGCTGCTGTGGATCGGTTCCGGCCTGGGCGCGTGGCTGCTGGGCGAGCCGGGCACGCGCCACCTGGGCGCGAGCGGCATTACGCACGGGCTGATGTTCCTGGTGTTCGTACTCGGGCTGCTGCGCCGCGACCGCGCGTCCATCGCCGCGGCCATGCTCGCCTTCATGTTCTACGGCGGCATGCTGTTGACGATCCTGCCGCGCGAGCCGGGCGTGTCGTGGCAGGCGCACCTGGGCGGCGCGGTCGCCGGCGTCCTCGCCGCGTGGCTGCTGCGCCGTACCGACCCCATGCCGCCCCGCAAGCGCTACAGCTGGGAAGACGAGGAAGAGGCGACCATCGCCCCGCTGTCGGACGAACTCGAACCGCCGCCGCCGCGCGAAGTGCCGGTGCTGTGGAACCGGCCGGAGCAGGGACGCGGCGCGGTCCTGCGGTTTCCGCCGCGTCGCGAGCAGTAGGCGCGTTCGAACCGCCGGGGGCCGGGCGGCATTTGGCCGCGTTCGGCGCGGATGCTAGCGTCCGGTTCTCCTGATCGCCGGAACCGCCCATGCGCCGCATCGCGCTGCTCAGCCTCGCCTTCGCCCTTGCTGCCTGCCAGAAGGCGACGCCGCCCGCCGCACCGGCGGCGGCGAAGGAAACCTACGACGCATCCGCCAGCGCGGACGCGCGTCGCATCGAAGCCGACGTGCGCTTTCTCGCCGACGACCTGCTGGAAGGCCGCGAAGCCGGCACCCGCGGTTACGACCTCGCGTCGCTGTATGTCGCCCAGCGGTTCCGCGCGATGGGCCTGGCCCCGGCGGGCGACGATGGCAGCTGGTTCCAGGCGGTGCCGATGCTGCGCGGCGTGCGGCAGGCGGACGGCAACGCGCTGGTGATCGCGCGCGACGGGCAGGAGCGCGCGCTGCGCTTCCGGGACGACTTCCTGCCGGGCATCAACGTCAACCAGGCGCAGGCCAGCGTCGAAGCACCGGCGGTGTTCGTGGGGCAGGGCGTGCATGCGCCGGAGCTGCAGCATGACGACTTCGCGGGCGTCGACGTGAAGGGCAAGATCGCCGTGTTGTTCAACGGCGCGCCGGCGAAGTTCGACAACGACCGCCGGGCGTTCTATTCATCGCGCGCCACCAAGGCCGAGGAGCTCATGCGCCGCGGCGCCGTCGGCATGATCGAAGTCCAGAGCGACGACGAGCAGGCGCGGTCGCCATGGCAACGCCGCGCCGCCAACTGGCAAACGCCGGGCATGCGGCTGCGTGGCGCGGACGGCCGCGGCATCGATTCCTGGCCGCAGCTGCGCGTGTACGCGATGGCCAGCTCCGCCAGCGCGGACGCGCTGCTGTCCGCGAGTGGCCATTCCGCCGCCCAGCTGTTCCAGGACCTGCGCGATGGAAAGCTGCGCGCGTTCGAGCTGCCCGGCACCATCCGCATGGCCGCGCATACGCAGATCACGCCGGTGGAATCGCGCAACGTCGTCGCGCGGATCGACGGCGCCGACCCGAAGCTGAAGGCCGAACACGTCGTCTTCAGCGCGCACCTGGACCACGTCGGCATCGGCGCGGCGGTGAACGGCGATGCGGTCTACAACGGCGCACTCGACAACGCGCTGGGCATCGCGGTGATGCTCGAGGCGGCCAACCGCCTCGCACACGAAGGGGAACTGACGAAGCGCTCGCTGCTGTTCGTCGCGGTGACGGCGGAGGAGAAGGGGCTGCTTGGCGCGGAATGGTTCGCGCGCAATCCGACGGTGCCGGCCGGTTCGATGGTCGCCAACGTCAACATGGACATGCCGATGCTGCTGGCGCCGACTTCCGACGTGGTGCCGATCGGGCTGGAGCATTCGACCTTGCAGCCGCTCGTGCAGCAGGCGGCGAAGGAGATCGGCGTGTCGCTGTCGCCGGATCCGTCGCCGGAGGAAGTGGTCTTCGTGCGCAGCGACCAGTACGCCTTCATCCGTGCGGGCGTGCCGGCGGTGTACCTGGATGGCGGCTACACCGGCGTGGACGGCGATGCGAAGGCGGTGCAGGACGCGTTCCTGAAGGAGCGCTACCACCAGCCGGGCGACGACCTCTCGCAGCCCATCCAGTGGCCCGACGCTGCGCGGCTGGCGAAGCTCAACGCGCGCATCGGGCGGCTGATCGCCGACGCACCGCAGCGGCCGCAGTGGAACGCCGACGACTTCTTCGGCGAGAAGTTCGGCAGGCCGGTCGACGGCGCGAAGACGACGCCGTGAAGACGCTGGGCCTGATCGGCGGCATGAGCTGGGAATCGACCGTCCCGTACTACCGCACGATCAACCAGACGGTGAAGGAGCAGCTGGGCGGCCTGCATTCGGCGCGCCTGCTGCTGTACAGCGTGGATTTCGCGCAGATCGAGAAACTGCAGCATGCCGGCGACTGGGACGCCGCCGGCGCGGTTCTGGCCGATGCGGCGCGTTCGCTGAAGGCCGGCGGCGCTCAACTGCTGGTGATCTGCACGAACACGATGCACAAGGTCGCCGACGCCGTGGAGGCGGCGAGCGGCCTGCCGCTGCTGCACATCGCCGACCCGACGGGCGAGGCGATCCGAGCGTGCGGCTTCACGCGCATCGGGCTGCTCGGCACGCGTTTCACGATGGAGCAGGATTTCTATCGCCAGCGCCTGATCGAACGGCACGGGCTGGAGGTGCTGGTGCCGGAGCCCGACGAGCGCGACACCGTGCATCGCGTGATCTACGACGAACTGTGCCAGGGCGTGACCCGCGAGCAGTCGCGCGCGGCGTACCGAGGGGTGATGGCGTCGCTGGTGGCGCGTGGCGCGCAGGGAATCATCCTGGGCTGCACCGAGATCGGCCTGCTGGTGGGCGAGGGCGACGCGAGCGTGCCGTTGTTCGATACGACGGCGCTGCATGCGCGCGCGGCGGCGTTGGCGGCGCTTGGCTGATGAGCCCCTCTCCTCCGGGCGGCGACTGAGCGTATGGCGTGGCACAGCCAACGCCGGGTAAACGGCGCGGGGCAATCGCGTGGCCGCAATGACCTCCCACCCATGCGACGCCCAACCCCACGGCTACTCTCGCCGCTTTCGCAACGCGACGATCAGGACTCCCATGACCCAGTGGTACTTCGTTTCCGCCGGCAGTTCCCAGCGCGTGGGCCCGCTCGATCCCGCCGCCGCGCGCGCGCATGCACGCCAGCATCCGGACGACCTGTGCTGGCGCGAAGGCCTGTCGGGCTGGCAGGCGGTGCGCTCGGTGCCGGAGTTCGCCGAAGCCACCGGCGTGCAGCCGGTGCACCTGCCGCCGCCGACGCCGTCGATCGCCTCGCGCCGCAGCGACGACATCGATTTCCGCATCGTCGGCAACGACATGCAGTTCGTCGAAGTCGAACTCGATCCGGGCGAAAGCGCGATCTCCGAGGCCGGCGCGATGATGTACAAGGACGCCGTCGTCCAGATGGACACCGTCTTCGGCGACGGGCGCCAGTCGGGGCAGGGCGGCGGCGGCCTGATGGACAAGATCTTCTCCGCCGGCAAGCGCGTGCTCACCGGCGAAAGCCTGTTCACCACCGTGTTCACGCACACAGGCCAGGGCAAGGCGCGCGTCGCCTTCGCCGCGCCGTATCCGGGCACCGTGCTGGCGATGAAACTCGACGAACACGGCGGCCAGCTGATCTGCCAGAAGGACAGCTTCCTGGCCGGCGCGCGCGGCGTGTCGGTCGGCATCGCGTTCCAGAAGCGCATCCTCACCGGCCTGTTCGGCGGCGAGGGTTTCATCATGCAGAAGCTGGAAGGCGACGGCTGGGTGTTCGTGCACGCCGGCGGCACGGTGATCGAGCGCGAACTGCGCGCCGGCGAGCGCCTGGACGTCGACACCGGCTGCGTCATGGCCTACCACCACACGGTGCAGATGGACGTGCGTGCGGTCGGCGGCATCAAGAGCATGATGTTCGGCGGCGAAGGCATGTTCCTGGCGACGCTGACCGGCCCCGGCAAGGTGTGGCTGCAGTCGCTGCCGTTCTCGCGCATGGCCGGCCGCATGCTGGCCGCGGCGCCGCAGGGTGGCGGGCAGGCGCGCGGCGAAGGCTCGGTGTTGGGCGGGCTGGGCCGCATCCTCGACGGCGACAACGCGTTCTGACCCGGCCATGAGTCCGGCCTCCGGCAGCGGGTATTCCGGAACGCCACTGGCGAAGAAGCTCGGCGTGCGCGATGGCGCATGCCTCTGGCCGATGGCCGCGCCGGACCACTATCGCGCGCTGCTGGAGCCGTTGCCGCCCGGCGTGCGTTTCGTCGCAAGGTTGACGGGCGGCGTGGATATCGCGCACCTGTTCTGCACGCAGCGCGCGGTGCTGGCCGATGCGCTGGGCAAGTGCCGGAAAGCGCTCGCGCCCGACGCGACAGTCTGGGTGTCGTGGCCGAAGAAGGCCGCCAAGGTGCCCACCGACATCACCGAGGACACGATCCGCGAGGTCGCGCTGCCGCTCGGCTTCGTCGACGTGAAGGTCTGCGCCGTGGACGAGGTCTGGTCGGGCCTGAAGCTGGTGGTGCGCAAGGAACTGCGCTGATCGATGAATTCCGCCGGCGGCGTCGCGCAAGTGCGCGCCTTCGCCCCTGTATCCTCCGCCGCTGACCGCAACCACACCCGCCCCGTCAAATGACCCGCTTCCGCCCGCTGCGCCCGCTCCTGCTCGCGTCCTTCGCCGTCCTGCTCGGCGCCTGCGGCGGAGGCGAGGCCGTGAAGCTGACGCCTCCGCCGGCCGTCGTCGCACCGGCAGCGCCCGCACCGAAGATCCGGATCGGCATCGCGCTCGGCGGCGGTGCGGCAAAGGGGTTCGCGCACATCGGCGTGATCAAGATGCTGGAAGCCAACGGCTTCCAGCCTGTGGTCGTCGCCGGCACCAGCGCCGGCAGCGTGGTCGGCGCGCTCTACGCCAGCGGCATGGACGCCTTCGCGATGCAGAAGACCGCCTTCTCGCTGGACGAGGCGGAGATCCGCGACGTCAGCCTGTTCTCCGGCGGCGTGGTGAAGGGCCAGAAGCTGCAGGACTACGTGAACCAGCTGGTCGGCAACAAGAGCATCGAACGCATGCGCATGCCGTTCGCGGCGGTGGCGACGAACCTGGAAACCGGCGACCGCACCGTGTTCGTGCGCGGCAACACGGGCCAGGCGGTACGCGCGTCCAGCAGCATTCCGGGCGTGTTCGAGCCGGTGGAGATCGGCAAGTTCCACTACGTCGATGGCGGCGTCGTAAGTCCGGTTCCGGTGGATGCCGCGCGCCAGCTCGGCGCGGACCTGGTCATCGCGGTCGACATCTCCAGCAAGGCCAGCGGCAAGAACCCGGGCAGCATGCTGGGCAACGTCAACCAGTCGATCACGATCATGGGCCAGCGTCTCGGCGCGCAGGAACTGGCGCGTGCCGACGTGGTGATCCGCCCGAGCGTGAACGAGATCGGCCCGGCGGATTTCGAGCAGCGCAACAACGCGATCATGGAAGGCGAGCGCGCCGCGCTGGCGGCGATGCCGCAGATCCGGGCGAAGGTCGCGCAGTGGCAGAAGGCGCGCCAGGACGAGGCGCTCGCCGCCCGTCGCGCCGCCGACGCGAAGGCCGAACAGGCGAAGCTGCGCGCGTTCTGCGAGGAAGAAGACCGCAAGTGGATGTCCAAGCTGCGGCGCGATCCGCAGTGCAAGGCGCTGGCGGCGCAGGGCGTGTTGTCGCGGTGAGGCTTGTGTAGTTCCCTTCTCCCTTCGGGAGAAGGTGCCCCGTAGGGGCGGATGAGGGGTAATGGAGCGTCATGATCGAACGCACGGTGCCGTGAGGCACTGGTGGTTCGATGTTCCCGCTCCGTTACCCCTCACCCCAACCCCCGCAGGGAGAGGGGCTACAACACGGCCATTGACTCAGGCGGCGTCGGTCTTCAGAACCAGCGGCGCCACCTTGCGCGGCCGGCTCGGGAACGCGTGCCGCACGATGCGCCACACGACCTGGCCGAACTGCTTCGGCAGCGATCCGGTGTTGTAGTGCTGGCCGTAGCGCTTGCAGATCTCGCGCACTTCCACCGCCATCGCCGAGTACCGGTTGGCCGGCACGTCCGGATAGAAGTGGTGCTCGATCTGGTGGCTGAGGTTGCCCGACAGCACGTCGATCAGCCAACCGCCGCTGATGTTCGAGGAGCCGCGCAGCTGGCGCAGGTACCAGTGGCCGCGCGATTCGTTGCGCACGCATTCCTTCGGGAACGTCTCGGCTTCGGCGGTGAAGTGTCCGCAGAAGATGATCGTGTAGGTCCACAGGTTGCGGATGATGTTGGCGACCACGTTGCCCAACAGCACAGGCAGGAAGAACGGGCCGGCCAGCGCCGGGAACACCACGTAATCCTTCACGATCTGCCGCGCCATCTTGCGGCCGACCGGCTTGAACATGCGCCACATCTGGCGGTTCGTTACCTTGCCGGCGACCCAGCGGCCGAGCTTGAGGTTCTGGATCGCCACGCCCCACTCGAACAGCAGCGCGAACACCACCGCGATCACCGGCTGCATCAGGTAGTACGCGCGCCAGCGCTGCTCCGGGAAGATGCGCAGCAGCCCGTAGCCGATGTCGTCGTCCAGCCCGCGCACGTTGGTGTACGTGTGGTGGCGGAAATTGTGCGTATGGCGCCAGTTCTCGGCCGTGCCGACGATGTCCCACTCGTACGTCTTGCCGTCCAGGTGCGGGTCGCGCATCCAGTCGTACTGGCCGTGGATGACGTTGTGGCCCAGCTCCATGTTCTCCAGGATCTTCGACAGGCCCAGGATCAACGCGCCGAGCACGCACGCCGGCCACAGCAGTGCGGGCGCGAAGAGCAGCGAGAACGCGCCGAGGTAGAGAAGCCCGCGGCCGGCGACTTCTGTCCAGCGGACCCAGGCGACGATGGAGCGGATGTAATTGGCATCGCTCTGGCCGAGCCTGGCCACGGTGCGCTTGCGCAGCGCGTCGAGTTCGTCGCCGAACTGGTCGAGTTCTGCCGGGGAAAGTGCGCGGTTGCGGAACGTCATGTCGGTGTGGCTCACAGATCCAGTTCGATGTCGCCCACCGCTGCGCTGATGCACAGGCGGAGCGCGGAAGACGGTTCGGTGCGGACCTCGCCATTGGTGAGGTCGCGCGTCGCGCCGGCGGACTTGCCACAGGCGCAGGTGTTGCAGATGCCCATCCGGCAGCCGGATGCAGGCTTGAGGCCCTGCGCTTCCAGCGCCTTCAGCAGCGACAGCCCGCGCGGCACCGTCAGCGTGCGGCCGCTGCGGTGCAGGGTGACGACGGCTTCGCCGGTGTCGTCGAAGGAGCGCACCGGAGGCGTGAAGGCTTCGGCCTGGAAGCTGCGGGCATTGCCGTCGAGCAGCGTGCGCGCCGTATCGACGAAGCCCGATGGGCCACACGCGTAGACGCGGCGCTGCGCGACATCGGGAACGAGCGCGGACAACTGCGCCGCGTCGATGCGACCGGACGATGCCTCCGCTTCGCGCGTGAGCAGGCAATGCACCGCGAAATCCGGGTGCGCATCGGCCAGCGCGAGCAGTTCGTCGGCGAAGCACAGTTCCTCACGCGTGCGCGCCCAGTACAGCAGGGTCAGCGGCGCGGGCATGCCGCGCGCCGCGTGCTCGCGCACCAGCGCCATCAGCGGCGTGATGCCGCTGCCGGCGGCGAGCAGCAGCCAGCCGCCGTCGTGTTCTTTCGGCCAGGTCATCTCGCCGAACGCCGGGCCGACGTGCAGCACGTCACCGACGCAGGCGCTGTCGAAGAGGTACGTGCTGAGCTTTCCGCCGTCGACGCGCTTGACGGTGATCGCCAGCAGTCCGTCCGCGCGCGGCGCAGCGCTGAGGCTGTAGCTGCGCGTGACGGAGGCGCCGTCGATCTCGGCACTGACATTGATGTGCTGGCCGGCGCGGTAGCCGCGCCAGTGGCGGTTCGGCCGCAGCACCAGCGTGATGGCGTCGCGCGATTCCGGGCGGCGCTCGACGATGCGGGCCAGCGGCCGGTCCCACGTCCACGTGCTATCCAGGCGCTGCGCCCAGAAGTCGAAAACGCTCGGGGCGACGCACGCGTGGATCAGGCGTCGAAGGCCGCGAGGGCGCTTGGGGGAACGGAGAACGGCACTCATGGAGTGGACTATACAGGCACGCGCACAGATGTGTATACGACTGTATATTAAATCCCCGATATGATGCCGGACCAGCCGCCGCCGTGCCCGCCGCCTTGAGCCCACACACCCAAATCCCCGCCGATTCCGAGCACATCGCGGGCCGAAAATCGGCGATCTCGCGCGAAGACCTGCTGGCGGCGGCGCTCAAGCTCATCGGTCCGCACCGCAGCGTCTCGACGCTCAGCCTGCGCGAGGTGGCGCGCGAGGCCGGGATCGCGCCCAACAGCTTCTATCGCCAGTTCCGCGATATGGACGAACTGGCCGTTGCGCTGATCGATCTTGCCGGCCTTTCGTTGCAGAAGATCATCGATGCCGCCCGCGTACGCGCCGCAGTCGACCGCAGCGCGGCCCGTGGGGCGGTGGAGGCGTTCATGGAACAGTTGCGCGCCGACGACCAGCTGCTGCACGTGCTGCTGCGCGAGGGCACCGCGGGTTCGGACGCCTTCAAGCATGCGGTGGACCGGCAGCTCAGCTTCTTCGAGGAAGAGCTCCGCATCAGCCTCATCCAGATCAACGCCGCCCAGGGTGTGACCCTGCGCGAGCCGGCCCTGGTCGCCAAGGCGATCACACGCCTGGTGTTCGCGATGGGCGCCACGGCGGTGGACCTCCCGCGCGAGAAGGACCCGGAGCTGGTCCGCCAGCTCACCCTGATGGTACGCATGATCATTGCCGGATCGCGGTCGTTGGCGGTCGAATCCGGGCAGAACGGGCGCTGATCGCCGACGTTCGTCACCGCGCCGGCAGGGGCGTTCCGCTGGACGCCTTGACCGTGCGCAGCACGAAGCTGGAATTCACGTCCGCCACGCCAGCCTGCGTCAGCAGCCGGTCGAGCAGGAACCGTGAGAAGTGCTCCAGGTCCTGCACCACGATCTGCAGCAGATAGTCCATGTCGCCGGTTAGCGCATGGCAGGCGACGACCTCGTCCCACTGGTTCACGAAGCTCGCAAAAGCGGTGATCGCGTCGGCATCGTGCCGGGAAAGTTGCACGCGGACGAAGGCCTGGAGGCCCAGGCCCAGTCGCTCGGGATCGACCTCGGCACGATAACCGGCGATCACGCCCTCCCGCTCCAGGCGCTGCACGCGGCGCAGGCAGGCCGACGCTGACAGGTGCACGCGCTCGGCCAGCTCGGCATTGGTAAGGCGGCCTTCGCGCTGGAGTTCGGCCAGGACCAGCAGGTCGGTGCGATCGAGTTCGGCTGCGGCCATGAATTGCGCTCCAAGCGGGTCTGACGCAACGATCTTGCGCGCTTGGCCCTCGACAGCGCAATAACGCAAGCCCATTGCGTGCCGCGGCCGCTACAGTCGGTATTGGACACAGGAGCAGCGCATGAACCTCGGCACCCCCAACCGCGTGGAACACCAGATGACCGACAAGGGCTACGTGCCGGTCTACACGACGGCGGTGGTCGAGCAGCCCTGGGCGAACTACACCGCCACCGATCACGAAGTCTGGAGCACGCTGTTCAAGCGCCAGCGCGAGATCCTGGTCGGCCGCGCCAGCGACGAATTCCTGAGCACGCAGGAAGCGATGGGCATGACGCCCGATCGCATCCCGAAGTACGACGATCTCAACCGGATGCTGCGCAAGGCGACCGGCTGGGAGCTGGTCGGCGTCGAAGGCCTGCTGCCGGAACTGACCTTCTTCGACCACCTCGCCAACCGCCGCTTCCCGGTGACCTGGTGGATCCGCAAGCCCGAACAGCTCGATTACCTGGCCGAGCCGGACCTGTTCCACGACCTGTTCGGCCACGTGCCGCTGCTGATGAACCCCGTCTTCGCCGACTACATGCAGGCCTACGGCCGCGGCGGCGTGAAGGCGCACGGCATCGGCCCGGAAGCGCTGGTGAACCTGACGCGCCTGTACTGGTACACGGTGGAGTTCGGCCTGATCAGGCAGGACGACGGCCTGCGCATCTACGGCAGCGGCATCGTGTCGTCGAAGGGCGAATCGATCCATTGCCTCGACAGCGCCGCGCCCAACCGCATCGGCTTCGACCTGGAGCGGATCATGCGCACGCAGTACCGCATCGATACCTTCCAGAAGACCTACTTCGTGATCGACAGCTACGAGCAGTTGATGGAGGCGACGCGTCCGGACTTCACGCCGATCTATGCCTCGCTCGCGAAGCAGGATGCGGTCCCCGCCGGCACCGTGCTGGACACCGACACCGTGTTCAACCGCGGCACGGGCGAGGGCTGGGCGACGGACGCGGACGTCTGACGGCGCGATTCACGGTCGCGCCAACGCCTCCATCCCGCGCCGGATACCGACGCTCGCCTGGCGTTCCTGCGCACTGAGCAGCTGTTTCGCCAGCGCACGCGCGGCGACGCGCAACTCCGGCACGGCGGTGATCTCCCACAGCTGCGCGCGCAGCAGCGGACCCAGCGCGTAAAGCCCGCGCACCGGGGTGCCGCCGCCGTCCAGTGCTTCGAACCTCGTCGACGCCTCGATGCCCAGGCCCAGCGGGTCGGCGGTGATCAGGCCCGAATCGCGCAGCTGCGCGATCAGCGGATGGCTCGTGCGATCGACGTCCGTATCGAAGCCGGTCGCGCGCACCACCACGTCGAATTCCTCGCGACTGGCGTGCGAGAAGCCGCGCTCGCGGATCAGCACTTCCACCGCTTCGCCGGTGCGACGCGCACGCAGCAACCGGCCGGCGCGCATGCGAAGGCGTCCGCGCACCCGCAATTCCTCCAGCTCGCGCGACAGCGTCGGCGCGAGGCGATGGCGCAGGACCTCCCAGTGCGACCGCAGATGCCGCAGGAACTGCGCACGCTGCGGCGACGGCAGACCGCGCCAGAATCCCTGCAGGTACGGCCGCAGGGCATCGATGAGGCTGCGCCAGTCGGGCACGATCGGCGTCAGCGCGCGTAGTGCGCGCACCAGTTCGCGCAGGTCGTGGGTATTGATCGCATGCAGCACCGTCGGCGGCAGCGCGATCGGCGCCGCCGGCTCGTCGGTGTGCGACTGCGGGAGCAGGCCATGGCGCGAGAGGGCGGTGATCGGGCCGCGATGCCCGCGACGATGCAGCGTCGCGACGACATCGGCCATCGTCAGCCCCGTGCCGATGATGAGCACCCGCTGGTTCGGCGCGATGTGGTCGATCGCGCCGATTCCGTCCAGCCCGTTCTGCCACGGCCACGCGATGTAGCTTGGGTGCACCGCCAGGCGCGGCCCGATGCCGGCCAGCGGTTGCGGCGGCAGCGCGCCGACGGTGAGCACCACGCGATCGCTCACGAAATCCGAGCCGTCCGCCAGGTGCACGCGGAAAGCGGGGCCTTCGCGATCGATCGCGATGGCTTCCTGCGCAATGCGGTTGAAGCCGGCCAACGACAACTGCGAGGCGGCCAGCAATCGCGAATGCAGGTACTCGCCGTAGACCAGGCGCGGCAGGAACGTGGTGCGCGCGCGTTCGGTGAGGTTGAGCCAGTCGGCGAATTCGCCCGGATGATCGGCAGTGGCGCCGAGGTCGCGCGCACGCACATTGAGCAAATGCTCCGGCCGCGCCTCGCCGTAGGCCACGCCGCGCCCGAAACTTTCGGGCACGCCGACCAGCTGGATGTCCACGTCCGACGACGCCCCGCGCGCGAGTTCGGTGGCCAGTGCGCAGCCGCTGAAGCCCGCGCCGATGATGCTGATCCGCATGTCGTTTTCCTCCGGGTCGTCGTGCGCCTATTGGTAGGCGATACCTGGACGGCGGAAGTAAACGGTGGGTTACGCGCGGTCGCTTTTCACGCAACGGTTCGTCAGCCCGACATAACCGAACGGAATCTGGCCTTCACGCGTTCTGCGCGCGGGCGGCGTCCGCCGGCTTCATCGCCGAGCGCGGCTTCCAGCGACGGTCCAGGATCACCTTCGCGATGATCGCCACCGCGATCGGGCCGAACCACGACGCGTAATGCAGCGCCGTGCCGTTCACCGACGGCAGCAGGCGCGGCAGGCCGATGCCGAGGAACGCGATGTGCGTGGCGATGCCGTTGCCGATCATCGCGGTGTAGTGCTGCGTCATCCACCAGCGCGGCGTCTTCGCGAACGTCGCGCGACGAACGCGGCGGCGCAGCATGTCGAAGCCGGTGAACAGCCCCACCGCCGAGAACCCCATCAACAACGGCGCCCCGGCCTTGAGGCCGAGCGCGAGCACCCCGGCTCCCGACAGTAGCGACAACGCGCCGAACGCGACGTACGCCGGCCCGACGAATCGCTGCGGCGACCCCTTGTCGCGGATCGCACGCCACGACACCCACACACCGGTGCTGGTGATCACCACCAGGTACGCGAGGAACGCCGCCGTGACGAGGTGGCCATCGAGCCAGCGAGCGATCGCCATCGGCGCGCCGGTGACCACGATGCCGACCATCGCCGTCAGGTACACGCGCCCGGTGTTGCGGTGCGCGGGCGTGCCCTTGCGCAGCAGGCCGGCGGTCCAGAAGGTCACGAGGGCGATGGCGCCGACGAGGACGTGCACGGCGACAAGCATCTGGTAGGCGGTCATGGCGGCGGCTCGCTGGGTTGCGTGTGGGAACCACGATGCGCGCGGGCCCTCCGCCACCGCAGTGCCCGCGGTCATCGCGGCGACCTGCCGGAAGTCACTTTCGGACGTCCATCCATTGCGCACGCCGCCGCCGCGGCGGCAGCATGGGGCCATGAACGAACGCGTGCGCACGCTCCTGCAGCCCCTGAACCTGGCTGGCCTGTTCACGCTGGCCGCGGTCGGGATGGCGTTCCGGTGGATGCCGACCGAGCGGCTGCCGTGGGCCCTGGCACTGCTGGGCCTGTACGCGTTCCTGCTGCTGGCCTGCGACATCTGGCCGCGGCGCACCTGGCTTCGACCGGTGCAGCTGACGCTGATGCCGCTCATCGCGCTGACGCTGGTGTGGCTGGATCCACGCCCTTCCGTCGCACCGGTGCTGCTGGTCGTGTGGACGGCGGTGATGGCCGCGGCGATGCCGCTGCGCACGACGGCGATCGCGGTGATCGTGGCCGACACGGCCTTCTGGTTCGTGCTGCGAAACGACGGCCACCAGGCGCCGCTGACGGTGGTGATGATCCATGCCGGCTTCCAGCTCTTCGCCGCGTTGTGCGCGTGGTACGCCGTGAGCGCCGAACGCGCCCGCGACCAGCTCGCGCTCGTCAACGCGGATCTTCTGGCGACGCGGGCGTTGCTGGCCGACAGCGCGCGCGACAACGAACGGCTGCGCGTCGCGCGCGAGCTGCATGACGTCGCCGGCCACAAGCTCACGGCGATGACGCTGAACCTGCGCGCGCTCGCGGCCGATCCCGCGTTCGCCGGCCGCTCGGAGATCGCACTCGCGCAGCAGCTTTCGACCGAACTGCTCAGCGACATCCGCGGCATCGTGCAGGCGATGCGGCACGATCGCGGCCTCGACCTGGGCATGGCCCTGCGCGCGCTGGCCGCGCCGATGCCGCGTCCGTCGCTGCGGCTGCACGTCGCGGACTCGGTGCGCGTCACCGATCCGGCCACCGCCGAGGCCGTCCTGCGCCTGGTGCAGGAAGCACTGACGAACAGCGCCCGCCACGCCGATGCGGACATCGTGCAGGTGTCGCTGGATTGCGACGGCGACCGCCTGCGCATCCGCGTCGAAGACGACGGCCAGCTGCGCGGCGCGATTCGGGAGGGCAACGGTCTGTCGGGCATGCGCGAACGCGTAGCCGCGGCGGGTGGGCAACTCGCGTTCGGCCGCTCCGAGCGTGGTTCGCTGCGCATCGACGCGAGCCTGCCAGCATGACGGCGTTGCGCATCGCGCTGGCCGACGACCAGGCCATCGTCCGCGCGGGCCTGCGCGCACTCCTCGAACGCCACGGCATCGTTGTCGCCTTCGAGGCCGACGACGGAATCCAACTGCTCGACCGCATCGCGCAGACGCCGGTCGACGTCGTCCTCAGCGACATCCGCATGGCCGGCATGGACGGCATCGAAGCGCTGCGCCGGTTGCGCGAGCGTGGCGACACGACGCCGGTGCTGCTGCTCACCACGTTCGACGAAAGCGAACTGCTGTTGCAGGCAACGCAGGCCGGTGCGCAGGGATTCCTGCTGAAGGACGCCGCGCCCGAAGACCTGCGCGACGCCATCGCGCGCGTGGCCGCCGGCGAGACGCTGCTGCAGCCGGTCAGCACCGACCCGGTGCGCGCGCGGTACCAGTACCACCAGCAGGAAGCGCCGCGCGAGCATTTCACCGAACGGGAAGTCGCGATCCTGCGGCTGCTGGCGGGCGGGTATTCAAACAAGGAAATCGCGCGGGCGATGTTCCTGGCCGAAGGCACGGTGAAGAACTACGTGTCCGTGATCCTGGAGAAACTGGGCACGCGCGACCGCACGCGCGCGGTGTTGAAGGCGATCACGCTGCGCGTGATCTGACTTCGCGCCTCAACGCGCCAGCATCTTCACTGTCCACAACCCCAGCCCGGTCATCGCCAGCGAGCCGAGCAGGTGCAGCGCGATGGTGCCGAACGCCCATCCGTAGGCCTGCTTCTGCAGCAGGTCCACCGTTTCGGCGGAGAAGGTGGAGAACGTCGTCAGGCCGCCCAGGAACCCGGTGATGATGAACAAGCGCCATTCCGGCGCCAGCTGCGGCGCCTGCGCGAAAGCAGCGACGGCCAGGCCGATGAGGTAGCCGCCGATCAGGTTCGCCGCCAGGGTTCCCAGCGGCACCGCGTGGTGCGCCGGGTTCAGCCACAGGCTCAGACCCCAGCGCGCCCAGGCGCCAATGGTGGCGCCGACGGCAATGGCGAGCAGGGCGAGGGGCATGTGGCGTCTCCGGCGAAGTCCGTAACGCGCAGGGTAAGCGCCCGCCCCGTCGCTCGGCCAGCTGCGGCAAAACATCGGCATGACGGCGAAAAGCCGCATCGCGCGGGCGGGTCTAGACTGCCGTTTCCCCCGACCCGCCACACTCCCATGAACGACCGCATCCGCCACGCCGGCCTGCGCGAGAAGCGCATGTCCGCCGACCACGCCGCCGCCCTGATCCAGCCCGGCATGACCGTCGCGATGAGCGGCTTCACCGGCGCGGGCTACCCGAAGGCGGTGCCGCAGGCGCTGGCGACGCACATCGAACAGGCGCACGCGCGCGGCGAGGACTTCCGCGTGAAGGTGATGACCGGCGCCTCCACCGCGCCCGAACTCGACGGCGTGCTCGCCCGCGCGCAGGGCATCGAACTGCGCCTGCCGTACCAGTCCGACCCGCACCTTCGCGAGCGCATCAACGCCGGCGAGTTGCACTACATCGACATGCACCTGAGCCATGTCGCGCAGCACACGTGGTTTGGCTTCTTCGGCGCGGTGGACGTGGCGGTGGTCGAAGTCACCGCGATCACCGAAGACGGCCACCTCGTGCCGTCCTCGTCGGTGGGCAACAACAAGACGTGGCTGGAACAGGCCGACCGCGTGATCCTCGAAGTGAACCGGTGGCAGCCTTCCGCGCTGGAAGGCATGCACGATGTGTACTACGGCACCGCGCTGCCGCCCAACCGCAAACCGATTCCGCTGCTGCATCCGGACGACCGCATCGGCGAGCCGTGGCTGCGCTGCGATCCGTCGAAGGTGATCGCGGTGGTCGAAACCGACGCGCCGGATCGCAACTCGCCCTTCACGCCGCCGGATGAAACCTCGCGCGAGATCGCCGCGCACCTGCTCGATTTCCTCGCGCATGAAGTACGGCGCGGCCGCCTCATGCCCGAGCTGCTGCCGTTGCAGTCGGGCGTGGGCAACATCACCAATGCCGTGCTCATGGGCCTTGGGGATGCGGGCTATCGCGACCTCACGGCATTCACCGAGGTGATCCAGGACGGCATGCTCGACCTGCTCAAGCGCGGCGTGGTGCGCGTGGCGTCGGCGACGTCGTTCTCGCTGAGTCCGGCGGCCATCGACGAGTTCCTCGATCACGTCGATTACTACCGCGAGCGCATCGTCCTTCGCACGCAGGAAATATCGAACCACCCCGAACTCGTGCGCCGCCTGGGCTGCATCGCGATGAACGGGATGATCGAGGTCGACCTGTACGGAAACGTCAATTCCACGCACGTCGCCGGCACGAAGATCATGAACGGCATCGGCGGCAGCGGCGACTTCGCCCGCAACGCATACCTGTCGGTGTTCATGTCGCCGAGCATCGCGAAGAAGGGCGCGATCTCGTCGATCGTCCCGATGGCGAGCCACGTGGACCATACCGAGCACGACGTGATGGTCGTGGTGACCGAGCAGGGCGTTGCCGACCTGCGCGGGCTGTCGCCGAAACAGCGGGCGCAGCGGATGATCGACGGTTGCGCGCATCCGGATTACCGGCCGATGCTGCAGGATTACTTCGACCGCGCGTGCAGGGAAAGCTTCGGCAAGCACACGCCGCATCTGCTCGGCGAGGCGCTGTCGTGGCACCAGCGGTTCGTGGAGACGGGGTCGATGCGGCCTTGATGGCTACCGTCATTCCGGCGCGTGCATCGTCGGCTCAGCTAAAGCTGGGACACCCACTTTCGCTTTTGCGTGCAGCGCGTAATCGGTGCGCGAAGAGCCGGATCAGGATGAGTTCCAGCGTTCGCTGGAATGACGGAAGTTGTCGCCACTGGTTTCGCTCTGTCCAGGCGCGCAACTAATCCCGCATCGCCCGCATGTACGCCTCCAGCCCCCGCTCGCGCGTTTCCACGAACGTCTCGCCCGTGGGCGCGTAATCGACGATGCGATCGGGGCGGAAGTTGCGGAAGTCGCCGCGCAAACGGCACCACGCGCCCAGCGTCCAGCTGCCGCCCCAGAACGCCAGGCACAAGGGTTCCACTTCCCGCGCCGTCGCGCGCGCATCGTTGTCGCGGTAGTTCATGCGCAGCACGAGCGCGCCGGTGACCGCCGCGTGCAGGTCGTCGATGAGGCCGCTGTTCTCCAGCCGGTCCACCTCCGGCGCGAAGATGCGCGTACGGTCGCTGCGCTCGCGCAGTTCCGGCGGCAGCACCGCTTCGATCTTCAACAGCGCCGCCGCGGCTTCGCGTCCGAGCCGGTTTCCGCCGAAGGCGCGCACGAACCGCGTGCCGACGACGAGGGCTTCGAGCTCGTCGGGCGTGAACATCAGCGGCGGAATGTCCGAGCCCTTGCGCAGCACGTAGCCCACGCCCGCTTCGCCTTCGATCGGCACGCCGGAGCGTTGCAGGTCGGCGACGTCGCGATACACCGTTCGCAACGACACGCCGAGCTCATCGGCCAGACGTTGCGCGGTGATGGCGGAGCGGCGTCCACGCAGGGCATGGATCAGCAGGAAGAGGCGGTCGGCGCGGCGCATGCGCCATGATCGCGCGCCGGCGTGCCGCACTCAACGTGCACGCGGGCGTATGGCGTGACGCCGCTCACGCACGCAGCTCCGAGCGCGGCGTCGGCGACAGGCGCAGGCGCTGCGGGGGCTGCTTCAACCCATGCAGCAACGACTGCGCGACCGCTTCGCGCCACGCGGTGTCGGCCAGCAGCGCGGATTCGTAGCGATGGTGCGCCTCGACATCGGCAAAGCGCGCGAACCACACCAGCACGTGCTCGTCTTCGCGCACCGGCAGGCGCGGGTAGGTGTTGGCGCTGCCTTCGGTGACGTACACGCCGATGAGTTCGGCGCCGGCAGCCTGCAGGCGCGGCGCCAGCTTGCGTTCGAAGCGTTCCAGGAAGCCGTCGTCCGCCGGGCCATCGAGCGGACAGACACCCGCTTCGATGAGGCCATCGTCCGCCGCCGCCTCGTGCGATGACGGTCGCGGCCTCGGTGCATTCGCGAAAGCGGAGCCCAGGCGCGCCGGACGCAGCAGCAGCACGTCGTCGCTGTCCACGATCGTCGCATTGGCCGCTTCGCGATGCCGCTTCCACGTCGGCCCCGAGTAGAAACCTTCCAGCGCCTCGGCGCGCACCGGCATGCTGGCGAAACCGCGCATCCAGACGAACTGGTCCGGCGCATCGAGGTCGCGGAATTGCCCGATCACGTGCATGCCCACCGCTTCCTGCGATTCGATGAACTCGCGTTCGAACAGGTCGATCAGTTCGTCCCGGCGCGCGGGCTGCATCGCGTACCGGCGCAGTTCGATGACGTTGTCTTCGTGCGGCAGGCGGCCGTCGTCGGCGGTGCGTCGGAACCACATGTGCCAGTTGGTTTCCCACGTCGCGCCATCGTCGGCGGAGAACGCCTGCTGCCAGTGCGCGGTGTTCGCGCTGATCTGGCTCCAGCGGAACCTCACGCGCACGGGGCGGCCCTCGTACTCGTCCACACCGGTGAACGTGCCCACGCGCTGGCCATCGGCCTGGTCGGCGAACGCCCCGACGACCGGCGGATCGAGCACGCCGTCGTGGCTGCCGGCCCAGTAGATGGACCACTGCTGCGACTCCACGCCGAACAGCCGCAGCGTCATGCCGATGAAGCGCTCGTCCGTGCCGGGACGCGTCCATTCGCTGACGAAATCGTCGACGTTGCACAGGCCGCCCAGCAGCGGCTGGCAACGCTGGGTGGCGTGGAAGATCTCCCAGTCCGTCGAGCCTGTCAGGCGCTGTTTCAGGCGCTCGTTGCGGATGGTCCACTGGCCGTGGAAGAAGTCGAAATCGTGTCGGCCGTCGAGGCCGGCTTGAGCGGTCATGTTGGTCGCGGTTCCCTTGCGTTGGAGTGCACGCGCACCGGCGCGCATCGGCGCGAGCCAGGCGGTCTGGGCGAACGCGGCCAGCTGCAGGAACAGGCGTCGCTGCCGGCGCCATGCAGGCTGCATGACGAGGTCGAGGTCCATGGCGAAGATCCAGCCGAGCGTGCCGATCGCACGGAAGCAGGATCGTCCGGCGCTGCTGACAGGGTCCTGTCAGCAGCCGTGCGCGGACTCAGGCGGCCGGGAAGAAGACCGTGATCGCCAGACCCCGGCCGTCCAGGCCGTCCTCGACGTGGATCCTGGCGTGGTGCGTGCGCGCGATGCGTGCCACCAGCGACAGGCCGATGCCGCTGCCGCTGTTGCGCGAGCCGTTCGTGCCTGCGTTGCCTGCACCGTTGGCCCGGTAGAAGCGGTGGAAGATGCGCTCGCGCTCTTCCGGCGCCACGCCGGGGCCATCATCGGCCACGCACAGCGCGATCCCGCCGATGCCGTCGCGCACGTCGCGCCGGCAGATCACCTCGATGCGCCCACCTTCGCCGGCATACCGCACCGCGTTGTCCACCAGGTTGCGGATGAGGATGCCCAGCAGGTCGACGTCGCCGAGCACGTGGCCGTCCTCTGTACGCAGGCAGATGCGCTGCCGGCGTTCGCGTGCCAGCGTTTCGAAATCGCGCACGACCAGCACCAGCAGCGGGGCGAGGTCGAGCGGCACGAACGCCGGCGCGAGGGTCTGCGCGTCCAGGCGGGCGAGGTCGAGCAGCTGCTCCGACAACCGGGTCGCACGCGCGACGCCGGCGCTGAGGCGACGCAGGGCGGTGTCGCGCTCTTCTTCGGTCGCGGCGCGGCGAGCGAGGTCGGCATGCGCGCTGAGCACCGCCAACGGCGTGCGCAGTTCATGCGCGGCGTCGGCGATGAAGCGGCGTTCGTTCTGCACGGCCGTGTCCACGCGCGTGAGCTGGTCGTTGAACGCATCGACCAGTGGACTGAATTCGGTGGGAAGCCCGGGCGCCTGCAGCGGCGTGAGGTCCAGCGGCGGGCGCGCGCGCAACGCATCGCGCAGCGCGGCGACGGGCCGCAGCGAACGCCCGATCACGACCCACACCGTCAGCACGAACAGCACGAAGATCAACCCGGCGGCCAGCAGGCTCAGGCCGACCCAGCGCGCGATCTCATTGGCGATCATCTCCTTCGAGCGGCCCACCTGCACGGTGAGGCCGCGTCGCGGATCGGACAGGCTGTACACATGCCAGACCTGGCCGGCGATCGTGCGGCGCGCGAAGCCGTCGCGGAAATCGGGCTTGAGCGGTACGTCGGGCGCGGCGACGGAGTAGACGACGTTGCGGCCGCCCGCCCACACCTGCCAGCTCATCTTGTGGTCGCGATGGCCTGCCGGCAAGGCGGGACGATCGCGCCGGGGCAGGCTCTGCAGGCCGTCGGGCATCGATTCGAGGATCTGCGCCGCGACTTCGCGCTGCGATTCGTCCCAGAACCCGTAATGCGCCCGCGACAGCTGCCACGCCTGGCAGCCCAGCCAGACCAACCACGCGACCAGCACGCATTTGACCGACACCCACGTCAGGCGCCAGCGCAGCGAACGCGTCTTCATGCGGCCGCTCCGCCGTTGATGCGATAGCCCTGCCCATGCACGGTGACGATCAGCTGCTCGCCGAGCTTGCGACGCAACTGATGCACGTATACGGCGATGGTGTTGCTTTCGATGGTGCCGGAACTGCCATACACCGCCTCTTCCAGCTGCTCGCGCGTGACGACGCGACCCTGGCGCTCCATCAGCAACAGCAGCGTGCGGAACTCATGTGAACTCAGCGGCACCGCCGCGCCGTCGCGCGTGACTTCGCGGCGCGCCGGATCGAGCACCACGCCGTTGTAGCTCAGCACTGGCGACACGCGGCCGTGCGTGCGACGCATCACCGCGCGAAGGCGCGCGAAGAGTTCGTCGGGCTGGAACGGCTTGACGATGTAGTCGTCGGCACCGGCATCGAGACCGGCGATGCGGTCGCTGAGCTTGTCGCGCGCGGTGAGGATGATCACGGGCGTGGCGTCGTATCGGCCTCGCAGGTACGACAGCACGCTCAGGCCGGAACTGCCGGGAAGGCCGAGATCGAGCAGCACCGCGTCGAAATCGTGTTCGACCAGTGCGGTGCGCGCCAGCGCGGCGTCGCCGGCGGTGTCCACGCGGAAGCCGTGCGCACGCAGCGCGGCGCACAGCGCCTCGGCGAGCATCGTGTCGTCTTCCACCAGCAAAAGATTCATGCGGATACCGTGTTTCTTGCGGGTCGTTGCAGGCGGCAGTGTCGCTTGGGCGGTTTAAAACTTTCTTAAAGCCACGCGCGCAGCCTGTGCCTCCCATGCGCCGTGCCCGGCATCGTAGCGCGGCGTGGTCGGCCCTCCCCCGGTGATCCCATGACTGCGACGTCCCTGCTTTTCCGCGTGCCCGCGCCGGTCGCATCCCCCGTGACCGTGCGGCCGGTCCGGCCCGAAGACGCATCGACGCTGCTGCGCCTTGCACGCGAGTTCGACGGCGACGGGACCGGCTGGACGGACCTGCTCGAGTTCCACGAGGCGTTGTTCGAAGCCCCCGTGCGCGCATGGGCGTGGCTGGCGTGCGTGGACGAGGAGCCCGTCGGTCACGCAGTGGCGACGGTGGGTTTCTCGCTACGCGCCCGCGGCTACTGCCTGCAGCTGGACACGCTGCATGCGCGCGAGGAGTGGGCCGCCTCAGCCGAAGCCACTCTCTTCGACGAAGTGCGCGGGATGGCCCGGAAACTGGGCTGCGTTCAGCTTGAGTGGCACGGCGATGCGTCGCGGTTCGATGCCATGGACGCCCGTCGCGAAGGCGTTCGCCACATCGTGCCGCTGCGCTGAACTCCATCCGCCGCCCCGTGTCTGAAACTCCCCGCGCGCCCCCTGCTGCTGAGCCTGCTGCTGATGACCACCGCGCTTGCCGCTTGTTCGACCACCGCCTCGCCTTACGCGAACTCGCCCCAGTTCCGCGATGGCGGCTTCCACAATCCCGTCAGCCCCAAGCAGGCCGGATGGCCGCAGATGCTGCGCATGGCGTGGCGCTTCATGTTCGACAAGTCCGACGATGCGCGGCCCGACGTCCCCGTGCCCGTCACGCCGATCACGCGCGCGCAACTGCTCGCAGCAAAGGACGGGGCGCTGTTCCGCCTGGGGCATTCGACGATGCTGCTCAAGCTGGACGGCCGCTTCTGGCTCACCGACCCGGTGTTCTCCGAACGCGCCTCGCCCGTGCAGTGGGCCGGGCCGAAGCGTTTCCACGCACCGCCGATTTCGCTGGAGCAGTTGCCGCCGATCGAGGGCGTGATCCTCTCCCACGATCACTACGACCACCTCGACCGCGCCGCGGTTCTCGCGCTGGCCGCGAAGACGCGGCTCTTCGTCACGCCGCTGGGCGTAGGCGACCTGCTCGTGGAATGGGGCGTGGACGCGGCGAAGGTGCAGCAGCTGGACTGGTGGCAGGAGACGCGCATCGGTGGCGTCCGCCTGGTCGCGACCCCGGCCCAGCACTTCTCCGGCCGCGGCATGTTCGAGAAGAACCCGACGCTGTGGGCATCGTTCGTGATCGAGGCCGACGGGCTGCGTGTGTTCTTCAGCGGCGACAGCGGCTACTTCGCCGGTTTCAAGGAGATCGGCGAGCGCCTGGGTCCGTTCGACCTGACGATGGTCGAGTGCGGCGCCTACGACGCGATGTGGAGCGGCGTGCACATGCAGCCCGAGCAGACCGTGCAGGCGCACCTGGACCTGCGCGGCCGCTGGCTGATGCCGGTGCACAACGGCACCTTCGACCTGGCGCTGCACGGCTGGCAGGAACCGTTTACACGCGTGTCGAAGATCGCCGGAGATCGAGGTGTAGCGCTAACAACGCCGGGCTTCGGCGAGGTGATGAACCTGCGCCAGCCGCCGCGCAGCCGCGCGTGGTGGCTGCCCTCGCCGTAGTCATCGGCGACAATGGCGCTTCGTTTTCGAACACGGCGCCGCCCATGACGAACCAACCGCAATCGATTTCCCTCACCCGCTACCTCATAGAGGAGCAGCGCGAGGGCCGCATCAACGCCGACCTGCGCCTGCTGATCGAGGTGGTGGCGCGCGCATGCAAGACGATCTCCATCGCCGTGGGCAAGGGCGCGCTGGGTGGCGTGCTGGGCGATGCGGGCACCGGCGACGAGGCATCGATCAACGTCCAGGGCGAAGCGCAGAAGAAGCTGGACGTGCTGTCCAACGAGATCCTGCTGGAAGCCAATGCGTGGGGCGGACACCTCGCCGGCCTGGCATCGGAGGAGATGGACACCTCGCAGCCCATTCCCGACGTCTACCCGCGCGGCAATTACCTGCTGCTGTTCGATCCCCTCGACGGCAGTTCCAACATCGACGTGAACATCTCCGTCGGCACGATCTTTTCGGTGCTGCACGCGCCCGACGGCGTGACGCAGGCGACGGATGCGGACTTCCTGCAGCCGGGCACCTCGCAGGTCGCCGCCGGCTACTGCACCTACGGGCCCAGCACGATGCTGGTGCTCACCGTGGGCAACGGCACGCATGCCTTCACGCTGGACCGCGAGATCGGCAGCTTCGTGATGACCGCGCGCGGCATGCGCATTCCGGAGGAAACGAAGGAGTTCGCCGTGAACATGTCGAACCAGCGCTTCTGGGAAACGCCGATGCAGCGCTATGTCGGCGACCTGCTCGCCGGCAAGGAAGGCCCGCGCGGCAAGGATTTCAACATGCGCTGGGTGGCCTCGATGGTCGCCGACGTGCATCGCATCCTCACGCGCGGCGGCATCTTCAGCTATCCGCTGGACAGCAAGTGCGCCGCGAAGGGCGGCAAGCTGCGCCTGATGTACGAAGCCAACCCGATGTCGCTGCTGGTCGAGCAGGCTGGCGGCGCGGCGAGCACCGGCCGCCAGCGCATGCTGGAAGTGCAGCCCACCGGCCTGCACCAGCGCGTGCCGGTATTCCTCGGATCGAAGCTGGAAGTGGAAGCGGCGGTGCGTTACCACGCCGAGCACGACAAGTCCGCGTAAGCACGGCCGTTTCGTTCTGATGAGTGGCGGTGTGCGGAGCATCGCCACTCACGAAGGTGAATCGAGTTGGCCCGTTTCATGTCGCATGCCCTCACGCGTATTCAGGCATGCAACGCGTCTTTTTTGACCGCTCATCGTCGAACGGCGCGTTGAATACACTGCGTAACTTCCCGCAGTGGCAGGATCGACTGCCTCGGACCTGGTCAGGAATGACATGCCGATGGACGGAATGCAGGACTCCGATGCGGCACAGACCGGTGGCCGCGAACTGATCTACGTGACCCGTGGCGGTGCCGGGCGCGTTCTTGCGCTCGGCGGCCTGCAGCAACTGGGCTGGAACCTGCGCCGGGCACCGGACGCCCGCAGCGTGCTGCGCATCCTCAACGGCGATTCGCACAAGCCGCACGCGGCCCTGCTGGACCTGCGCGAGGGCTTCACGCAGCAGGACCTGGCCGAGTTCGGCAGCGCGTTGTCGGCCGGCAATGTCGGCTGGGTGGCTGGCATCGATGCGCGCCAGCTCGACGAGTCGCCAGTGCGCGACCTCATTCGCGACTACTGCTACGACTACCTGACGCTGCCGTGTCCGGAGTCGGTGCTCAACACGGTGATCGGCCACGCGCACGGCATGGCAAGCCTGGCGTGCGAGCGCGGCGACACCACCAGCGAAGCCGGCTTCGACGGCATGATCGGCGAGAGCCCGGCCATGCGCACGCTCTGCCGCACGCTGCGCAAGGCCGCGCTGACCGAGGCGCCGGTGTTCATCGCCGGCGAAACCGGCACGGGCAAGGAATTGGCCGCGATGGCGGTGCACCGGCATTCGCGCCGGCACGCGCATCCGTTCGTGGCGATCAACTGCGGCGCGATCCCGCACAGCCTGATCCAGTCGGAACTGTTCGGTTACGAGCGCGGTGCGTTCACCGGCGCGCAGCAGCGAAAGCTGGGCCGCATCGAGATGGCGAACGGCGGCACGCTGTTCCTCGACGAGATCGGCGATCTTCCGCTGGAAAGCCAGGCATCGTTGCTTCGTTTCCTGCAGCAGGGCAGCATCGAACGGCTCGGCGGGCACGAGCAGATCCCGGTGGACGTGCGCATCATCTCGGCCACGCATCACGATCTGGATCGTGCGGTTGCCGACGGGCGCTTCCGCGCCGATCTGTATCACCGGCTGTGCGTGCTTCGCCTGCAACAGCCGCCGCTACGCGAGCGCGGCAGCGATATCGACAAGCTGGCCGAGTACGCGTTGCAGCGTTATTCGCAGGAAGGCCATCGCACGCTGAAAGGCTTCGCGCCGTGCGCGCGGCAGGCCCTGCACAGCCACTCCTGGCCGGGCAATGTGCGCGAGCTCATCAACCGCGTGCGCCAAGCCGTGGTGATGGCGGAAGGCCGGTTGATCACCGCTGCCGACCTGCACATCGAAAGCTCGCTCACCACGCCGCCGCCGACGCTGGATGAAGTCCGCGATGCCGCCACGCGCGCGGCGATCGAGCGTTCGCTGCATCGCAATCGCGGTCGGCTGGTGGATGTCGCGCGGGAGCTGGGTGTTTCGCGCGTGACGCTGTATCGACTGATGCAGCGCCACGGCCTGCGTGCGCACGAGCCGGAAGCGCCGAACACGATCCACATCGCGTGACGTGAGCTGCTTCGCCGGCGGCGGATTTGCATCGCACGCGCGCCGTGCGACGATGCAGGCATCCCGGACTTCCCACTCGCGCCATGCACAACACGGAACGTGACGCGGACGACTTCATCGAAGTCTTCGACAACGCGCTCGATCGCGCGCGATGCGCGCAGCTGGTCGAACGCTTTTCCGCCAGCGCGGACACGGTTCCGGGCCGCATCGGCGGAGGCGTGCTGCCCGAGCTGAAGGACAGCCGCGACCTCACCATCACCGGCCGCGAAGCGTGGCGCGATGCCGAGGCGATGCTCAACGCGGCCGTGTTCAAGGGGTTGATCGCCTACCTGCGCCGTTATCCGCATACGCTGATCGCGCCATTGATGCTGGAAGTGCCGGGCAAGGGCGAAGCGCGCCACCGCCTTACGCCCGAACGCCTGGCCGCTATGGACGATGCGGCGCTGACGCCGGTCGTGCAGACGGTGCTTCGCCCCGGTGCGATCAACCTGCAGCGCTACACGGCCGATCGCGGCGGTTATCCCTACTGGCATTGCGAGCTGTACCCGCGCGATCCGCATGCCGAGACGCTGCATCGGCACCTGCTGTGGACGATGTACCTCAACGACGGGTTCGATGCGGGCGAGACGGAGTTTCTGTACCAGCGCCGCAAGGTCGCGCCGCGTGCCGGCAGCCTGTTGATCGCGCCGGCGGCGTTCACGCATACCCATCGCGGCAATCGGCCGCAGGGGGGCGACAAGTTCATCGCGACGAGCTGGATCCTGTTCCAGCGGGCGGAGCGGCTGTTCGGTGCCAGCTAGCGCTGCGCTTCTGTAGCCCGGGTAAGCGAAGCGCACCCGGGATGCGCACGGCTGCGTTGTCCCGGGCCGCTTACGTGCGCGGGTGGTTCAGCACCAGCCAGTACAGGCCCACCTGCTTTACCGCCCACACGAACTGTTCGAAGTCCACCGGCTTCTGGATGTAGCTGTTGACGCCCAGCGCGTAGCTGGCCTCGACATCGAACGGTTCGGCACTGGTGGTGAGCACTACGACGGGCAAGGTGCGCGTGGCTTCGTTCGCACGCACGGCCTGCAGTACCTCGCGGCCGTCGACCTTGGGCAGGTTGAGGTCCAGCAACATGATCGACGGCAGGTCGTCCGGATCGCGATCGGCGTACTTGCCGCGTGCGAAGAGATAGTCGAGCGCTTCGGCGCCGTCGTTCACCACGACCAGGCGATTGGCGATCTTCGCCTCGTCGAAGGCGATGCGGGTGAGCTCGACATCGTCGGGGTTGTCCTCGACCAGCAGGATTTCCTTGTGCATCAGACGCTCTCCTCCACCAGCGCCTGCGCTGGCAATTCGAGGGTGAACGTGGCGCCGGATTCCGGACTGGAATCGGCGCGGACGCTGCCATGGTGGCGTTCGGCGATGCGCCGGACGATGGCCAGGCCCAGACCGTGACCACCCCCCTGGTCCGGTCCGTGCAATCGCTGGAAAGGCTCGAACAGCTTGTGCGCATAGCGCATGTCGAATCCGATGCCCTCGTCACGGATCACGACCTGGACGGTCGTGCCTTCACGCCGGCCGGTCACCTGGATGCGGATCGGCTCGCGCTCGCGCGAGAACTTCCAGGCGTTGCCCATCAACTGGCTGAGCATCAGCTTGAGCAGGCGTTCGTCGCCCCACGCGTGAAGGCTCGGCTGTACGCGGATGTCGGCGCGACGTTGCGGCTCGGCGTCCTGCAGCTCCGCGCCCACCCAGTCGGCGAGCAGGCTCAGGTCCACGTCGGCCGGCTTGAGTTCGGTGCGGGTGACGTACGCCAGGTCGTTCAGCGCGCTCAGCAGGCCGCTCATGCGCGAGGCGGCGGCGCGGATGCGGCCCAGGTAATCGCGGTCGGTTTCGTCGAGGCGGTCGGATGCGCGGTCGGCGAGCAGCGCCGAGAAGCTTTCGATCGATCGCAACGGCGCGCGAAGATCGTGCGCGACCGCATCGGCGAACAGCTGCAGTTGGTGGTTGGCGGCGAAGCGCGCGGCGTGCTCGGCTTCGGCACGCGCCTTGAGCGCCAGCTCGGCCGCATGCTGTGCGCTGATGTCGCGCACCTGCACCAGCAAGTACGAGGCGTGCCCGAACTCGTCGCGCACCACCGAAACGTTGACGTGCGCCCAGATGGTTTCGCCGCTGCGGTGGACGTAACGCTTCTGCGCATCGAGTGCAGGGATGTGGCCGTCCACCAGTCCCCGCAGGAACGACTGGCTCATCGCGACGTCGTCCGGATGCGTGAGCGCAGCCGCCGACGTGCCGACGATCTCGCTGGCGCCGTAGCCGAAGATGCGTTCGAACGCGGGGTTCACTTCAAGCCAATGGCCCTGGAGATCGACCACCGCCATGCCGACGCCCGATGCGTCCATCGCGAGACGGAAACGGTCGATGCCCGTGTCCTGACCGGTGTTTTCGCTCATCGATGGTGTGGCTCAAGCTAGTCCTGTCGCGGGCGTAGTGTACCGGCGGCGTTCGTGACGGTGCGGTGCAGGATGTCCCACGCGACATTGGCGCCGCCTCGCGCACAATGAGGCATGGAGATGCAACAGGTCCTGTTCCTCATAATCCTGGCCGGCTCGCTGTACCTGTTCGTCAGCGAGCGCCTGCGCGTGGACGTGACGGCGATGCTCACCCTGCTGGCCATGGTGCTTGCGGGCGTGCTCGATGCGCGCGAGGCGCTGTCGGGTTTCGCCAGCGAGCCGGCGATCATCGTCGCGGCGGTGTTCGTGATCTCCGGCGGACTGGCCGCGACGGGCATCACGGAACGTATCGGCCAGGCCGTGGAACGTGCGGCCGGTCGCACCGAAAGCCGGGCGATCGCGGTGGTGATGCTCGCGGTGGCGGCGCTGTCGTCGTTCACGCATCACGTGATGGTCACCGCGATGATGCTGCCGATCGTGACGCGCTTCGCACGTGCGCGCGGGATGTCGGCATCGCGGTTGCTGATGCCGATGTCGTTCGCCGCATCGCTGGGCACGACGCTGACACTGGTCAGCGCGCCGGCCTTCCTGCTGGCCGACAACCTCATCGAACGCACCGGCGCGCAAGGGCTGGGCATCTTCTCGATCACGCCGATCGGCCTGGCGCTGGTGGTGCTGGGCATGGTCTACATGCTGATCGCCCGATGGCTGCTGCCCAAGCGGTTCGGGGCGCTGGGCGATGCGGGCTACTTCCGGCTGGACCGCTATCGCACGGAACTGGTGGTGGGCGAAGGACAGCGCTGGAACACGCGGCCGCTGTCGGAGTTGCAGAAGGCGCTGGGCGACCGCTTCCGCCTGGTGAGCTGGCTGCGCGACGGGCAGGTGCGCAACGACCTGACGCCGGCGAGCCCGCTGATCAACGGCGACATCCTGCGCGTGGAGGCGTCGGCCGATGCGCTGGCTTCGCTGCATGCCGATCCCGGGCTGAGCCTGCAGGCCATCAGCCGTTACGGGGCGATGGCGACCGGCGAAGGCGAGGCGCAGCTGGTGCAGGCGGTGATCGCGCCGGGGTCGGAGTTCATCGGCCGCACCTTGCGCGAGCTGGATTTCGCCAAGCGCTTCCACACCGTGATCATCGGCCTGTGGCGGCGCGGCGAGGACGAATCGCAGCGGCTGGCCGACATGCGCCTGCGCGAAGGCGACCTGCTGGTGCTGTGGGGCCGGCCATCGCGCTTCGCCGAACTGGCGACGCACCACGGCTTCCTCATGCTGGTGCCCTTCGCCGGGGAGGCGCGGCGGCGCGTGCGTGCGCCGGTGGCGCTGATGATCCTCGCCGCGACGGTGATCGCGGCCGCGACCGAGTGGCTGCCGGCGCCGCTGGCATTCCTGCTCGGTGCGGTGGCGATGGTCGCCTCGCGCTGCGTCGACGTGGACCAGGCGTACCGCGAGGTCGACGTGCGCATCTTCGTGATGATCGCCGGCGTGATTCCGCTGGGCATCGCGATGGAGCAGACCGGCACGGCGCAGTGGCTCGCGTCGGGGCTGCTCCATGTGGTGTCGGGATGGTCGCCGCTGGCGGTGCTGCTGGTGATGTTCGGCGTGGCGGCGCTGGTGACGCAGATCCTGTCGGATGCGGCGACGACCGTGCTGCTGGGCCCCATCGCGGTGGAGCTGGCGCAATCGCTGGGGCTGTCGCCCACGCCGTTCGTGGTGTGCACGGCGCTGGGTGCGGTGGCGTCGTTCCTCACGCCCATCGGGCACCACGGCAACCTGCTGATCCTCGGGCCCGGGCAGTACCGGTTCAACGACTTCCTGCGCATCGGCCTGCCGCTGACGATGATGATCGCGCTGGTCAGTGCATGGATGTCGCGCTGGCTGTGGCTCGGCGGGCCGCTGATCCCCGGATGACGGGCCGCTTCGTCAGAACAGATCGCCCTGCGGGGAAGGCTTGCGGGGCCGCACGAACTGGCTTGTGTCCAGGCTGGGCATCGAACCGAAGCCCAGCCTGGCGTGCGCCTTGCGGAAGCGCTGCGCGATCAGCTGCGCGAAGGGCCCTTCACCGCGCATGCGGGTGCCGAAGGTGCTGTCGTAATCCTTGCCGCCGCGCATCTGCTGGATGAGGCTCATCACGTGTTCGGCGCGGTCGGGGTAGTGCAGCTGCAACCATTCGCGCCAGACCTGCTTGAGCTCGTGCGGCAGGCGCAGCAGCACGTAGCCCGCCGATGTCGCACCGTGGTCGCGACAGGCTTCCAGGATGTGTTCGATCTCGCTGTCGTTGATCATCGGAATGACCGGCGCGACCATCACGCCGACCGGGACGCCGGCATCGACCAGCGTGCGGATCGCCTTCAACCGCGCATGCGGCGCGGATGCACGCGGTTCCATGCGCGCGGACAGCCGATTGTCGAGCGAGGTCACCGAGAAGGCGACGCTCGCAAGGCCGCGTTTGGCCATCGGCGCGATGAGGTCCAGGTCGCGCACGACGCCTGCGTTCTTTGTGATGATGCTGAAGGGGTGCGAGGCGGCGCCGAGCACTTCGATCACCGAACGCGTGACGCGGTAGCGGCGCTCGATGGGCTGGTAGGAGTCGGTGTTGATGCCCAGTGCCAGTGGCACGCACTGGTACGCCGGGCGCGCCATCTCGTTGCGCAACAGCTCGGCCGCGTTGGTCTTGGCGAACAGGCGCGTTTCGAAATCCAGCCCGGGCGAGAGGTCCAGGTACGCATGCGATGGCCGGGCGAAGCAATAGACGCACCCGTGCTCGCAGCCGCGATACGGATTGATCGACGCGCTGTGGCCGACGTCGGGCGAGTCGTTCCGGCTGACGATGCTGCGGGCACGCTCCTCGGTAACGCGGGTCTGGGGGCTGGGCGCGTCGGACAGGTCTTCATAGACCGAACCCCAGCCGTCGTCCTCGCCGTGCGCGACCGTCACCGCGTAGCGGCCATCGACATGGGAAGCGGCACCGCGACCTTTGATCGGGGCCTGGGCTTTGCGGGCGTCATCCATCGGCCTTAGCCTACGCGCGGCCCGTCGCAGCCCTTGAGACGGGCCGCCACCACGCGACGCCGACACGACGCGCGGCAGGCTGAACGCAGGAGGAGACCCGCCCGGCATGCCCGACATCCTGCTTCGCGCGTGGAGCGCGTTCACCTCGATCCCCAATCTGGCGCTGTATCTCACGATCGGCTGGCTGACCTACGTGGTCTGGCTGGGCTTCTGGATCGTGCTCCAGAAGCGCGAGCCGGTGGCGACGCTGAGCTGGCTGATCAGCCTGGCGGCGCTGCCGTACGTGGGCTTCGTCATCTATTTCTTCTTCGGCCCGCAGCGCATCCGCCGCCAGCGTCTGCGCCGCGTGCGTGCCCGCGCCACGTTGCCCCCGCCGCCGGAAGGCCTGGTGCCCACGCCGGATGCGATCGAGCTGGCGCGGCTGGCGCAATCGACCACCGGCCTGCCGCCGATCACCGCCACGCGCGTGGACCTGCTCATCGACGGCTCCTCCAAGTACGTCGCGTTGCTGGAGGCCATCGCAAACGCACGCGACCACATCCACCTGGAGTACTACATCTACCTGCCCGACCGTACTGGCACGGCGCTGCGCGATGCGCTGGTCGAACGCGCCCGTGCCGGCGTGCAGGTGCGGTTGCTGCTCGACGCGGTGGGTTCGGGAAAGACGAAGCGCAGGTTCCTGCGCCCGCTGCTGGACGCGGGTGCGGAGGTGGCGTGGTTCCATCCAATGAAGTTGCAGTGGTTCTGGAAGCGGCCGTGGCTGAACCTGCGCACGCACCGCAAGATCGTCGTGATCGATGGCGAGATCGGCTTCACCGGCGGCATCAACATCACCGACGAGGAAGACGAACGCCTGCGCAAGGACGCCTATCGCGACCTGCACCTGCGGCTGGAAGGCGACGTGGTGCGCGAGTTGCAGCTCGTTTTCATCGAGGACTGGGCCTACGCGACCGGCGAGCCGCCGCTGCGGGTGCACCATCCGGCGCCGCGACGCGGGACGGTTTCGACGCAGGTGCTGGTGTCGGGGCCGGATTCGTCGTGGGAGGCGATCCATCGCGTCCACGTGGCGGCCATCCACTCCGCGCAGCGACGCGTGTGGCTGGTGACGCCGTATTTCGTGCCGGGCGAAGCGGCGCGGATGGCGCTGACGTCGGCGGCCCTGGGCGGACTGGACGTGCGCCTGCTGGTACCAAAGGTCTGCGACAGCCGGCTGGTGACGCTCGCCGCGCGGTCGTATTTCGACGAACTGCTGGAAGCGGGCGTGAAGGTGCACGAGTACGGCCCGCGCATGCTGCACAGCAAGGCGCTGCTGTGTGACGACGACCTGGCGATCGTCGGCAGTGCGAACTTCGACCACCGCAGCTTCCGGCTCAACTTCGAGGTCTCGGTGCTGTTCCGCGACCGGGCGCTGGCGGCCGAGCTGGAATCGCTGATCCAGGGCGAGTGCAATCTCGCGCCGAGGGTACGGGCCGATCGGCCCCAGCCGCTGTGGCGCACGCGCCTGCCCGAAGGGCTCGCACGACTGGTTTCCCCGTTGCTGTGACCGGTGCCCCGTTTGGCTGACGGGCGGTTCCACACATCCGGCAATCGGGCGAGCGGGGCGTCGGACGCGCGCTAAACTGCCGGCGCGGTCGTCCCCCAAAACTCTCGGAGCCTCCCATGCACTGGCTGTATCTCCTGCTCGCATTCGCCGCGCTGGCGGTGGCGTTCAAGACGACGTCGGTGGCCGTGCTGATGGTGTGCCTGCTGGCTGCGCTGGGCTTCTTCCTGGCCTGGGTGCTCAAGCTGCTGGCCGCGCGCGTGGACAGCCAGACGCGGGATTCGTCGCTGATCATCGATCCGGCCGAGATGCGCCGGCTGCGCGAGCAGGCCGACGCGCGACGCGCCGCCGCGGGCGCTCCGCCGACCCAGCCGGGCGCCTGACCAACACCGCCGCTCCTGCGGCCGCTCACGCTGGCTGCGCTAGTATCGGCGCGCCGGGCAGTTGGCTTGCTGCCATCGAATGGCGTCCGGGCGCGTATTCGCGTTGCGACGCAGGCAGCGCGCCCGGTGGCGCCGGCTAAGAGGAGATCGCAATGAACGCGTTCGGCCTTCCGCTCCTGTCCCTGGCCCCGTTCGCCGGCGTCTGCGCCGCCGCGCCCGATCAGGCGGTCCCATCGCCTTCCGCGAACGCGACCGGTTGCGGGCGGATCAGCGTCTTCGACGTGGCGCCGCGCACCCAGGACATTTACCGTGCCCGGCTGATGAACATCGACGGCACGCTCGCCGGCCCGACCAGTGCGAAGAGCTTCAGGCTGCCGGTGGGTCGCCACATCCTTGAAGTGGCCGAACTGATCGATCCGGAGCAGTTCAACGACGTGCAGCGGCAACAGCGCGACATGCGCCCCGATCCGTACAAGGAACTGGTGGTCGACGTGCAGCCCGACACCACCTATCTTCTGGGCGCGCGACTGGTAACGGCGCGTCGCAACTACATCACCGACGGCTCCTACTGGGAACCGGTCATCTATCAGAAGAACACCGAGTCGTGCCAGTGATCCAAGCGTGCACCACGGCGACGTCCACCCAGGACGCCGCGCGATGACCTTCCTCAGCGTCAACGTCAACAAGATCGCGGTGCTGCGCAACTCGCGTGGCGGCGCCGAACCCGATATCGTCCGTGCCGCGCGTGCGTGCCTGGATGCCGGCGCTCACGGCATCACCGTGCATCCGCGCCCCGATGCGCGCCATGTTCGCGCCGACGATGTGTATGCGCTGGCCGAGCTTACGCGCGAACGCGACGTCGAGTTCAATCTGGAGGGCAACCCGTTCGCGCCGCCGCGTGCCGGATACCCGGGATTCTTCGCGTTGTGCGAAGCCGTGCGTCCCGCGCAGGCGACGCTGGTGCCCGATGGCGATGCGCAGCTGACGTCCGATCACGGCTTCGATTTCGTGCGCGATGCCGATTCGCTGCGCCCGCACGTGGACGCGTTGAAAAGCATCGGCTGCCGCGTGAGCCTGTTCGCCGATGCCCACACCGCCAGCGGTCGCGCCAGCATAGCGCAGGCCGCGCAGGTGGGCGCCGACCGGGTCGAGTTGTATACCGGTCCGTGGGCGGAGGCGTTCGCGCAGGGGCAGGGCGCTGCGATGGCCGTGCACTTCGCCGAGGCGGCGAAGCGCGCGCAGGACGCCGGGTTGGGAGTGAACGCCGGGCACGATCTGAGCCAGGACAACCTCGGCGCCTTCCTGCACGCGGTGCCGGGAGTGCTGGAGGTGTCGATCGGTCACGCGCTTGTCGGCGAAGCCTTGTACGACGGCTTCGACGCGACGATCCGCGCGTACCTGTCCATTCTGGAAAGCGCCCGCCGCTGAGGACGGGCGCCCCGTCTGCGCTTATTCCCAGGCGATATTGCGCACGCCGTTGCGCTGCGCTTCCGCCAATGCCCAGGCGAACTCCTGGTAGTCGGCGTCCGCATTGGCGGTGATCTGCACCACGGTGCGCGGTTCGACCTGCATCAGGTCGCGCAGGGCCAGCGGCAAAGCCGCGCGGTCCAGGGCGACACCATCGAGGTGGAAGGCGCCGTTGCCATCGACCCGCAATGCGACGCGATCTGGTGGCGGCAGCACCTGCGGGCGATCGGTGGCCTGCTGCAAACGAAGATCGATTTTATTGGCCACCATGGGCGTGGCCACCATGAAGATCACCAGCAGCACCAGCATCACATCGACCAGCGGCGTGATGTTCATCTGGGCGACCTCGGTGTGGCCGCTGCGGGACGAAGACGGGGAATCACGGAAAACGGAAGCAGCCATAGCGCAACCTCCCAGGGCCCCATGCCCGGTTCCACGCTAAACCCGGCGAGGCGAGGTCCGCAAGTCACACCAAAGTTGTAGGGATTTCCAGACCCCAAAAAGAAAACGCCGCCCGGGGGCGGCGTTTTCACGACAGGTAAACGTCAATCAGTTCTGGACGAAGCCAATCTTTTCCATATTGGCGTTCTTCGCATGAGCCAGCACCTTCGCCAGGATGCCGTAATCGGCGTCCGGGCTGGTATCGATCTCGAGCATGGGCTGATTGCTCGGGTCGCGCTGGACCTCTGCAGTCATCATGCCCTGGATCGCGGTGATCGGCTGGGGTGCGTCGTTCCAGAACACCTGACCGGACGCGTCGATACGCAGCCGGATCGGCGGCGGCGGTTCACGCGTTTGCGGCGGTGGGTTCAGCGACTTCTGAGGCAGGTTGACGTCGATCGGATACGTCAGCGGGGGCGCCGTCACCATGAAGATGATCAGCAGAACCAACATCACGTCCACGAGGGGCGTGACGTTCATGTCCGCCATCGGACCGCCACCGGATTTCGATGCAAATGCCATTACTGGATCTCCGGATCAGCGAGGTTCTTTGAGCGCCATGAAGCCCACCTTGCGCATGCCCTGGGCCTGCGCAATCTGCACCACTTCGGAAACGACGCGGTACTTGGTGGTCTTGTCGCCGCGGACGTTGATCGCCGGCTGCGGGGTCTTCTGCGCTTCGATCGACAGACGACTCTCAAGCAGATCCTTGGTCACCGGCTCGTCGTTCCAATAAAGGCTTCCGTTGTCTTCCACCGTGATGCTGATCGGCGGAACCGGCGGAGCCTCAGTGACGCGCTTGTCCAGATTCGCTTCGGGAAGATCGACCTGGACCTTATGCGACATCAGGGGCGCGGTGATCATGAAGATGATGAGCAGAACCAGCATCACGTCCACGAGGGGCGTGACGTTGATCTCGGCCA